>Ga0157369_10001950_pt1 | contig 24849 bp, 13 predicted proteins | sample C25metaG_FD_113461 | JGI IMG/M metagenome (GOLD analysis project Ga0157369, IMG submission 113461) | Corn rhizosphere microbial communities from Kellogg Biological Station, Michigan, USA - C2-5 metaG | ecosystem: Host-associated > Plants > Roots > Rhizosphere > Soil | place: USA: Michigan... | reverse complement strand
ATAGCGGGCTTACCGTCCTTGCCCCACCGCCTGACGGTAGTTGGAACAGCAGGCACTGCGCACGGCTTAGTCGGATCAAGGCATGCGCCCGCGGGGGGCTACACCCACAAGGAGTGTCAATGCGTCATTACGAGATCGTATTCATCGTGCATCCCGATCAGAGCGAGCAGGTGCCCGCCATGATCGAGCGCTACCGGAACACCATCACCCAGGGCGGCGGGGTCATCCACCGCATCGAGGACTGGGGACGCCGGCAGCTCGCATACCCCATCCAGAAGGTGTTCAAGGCGCACTACGTGCTCATGAACATCGAGGTCAACAACACGGTGCTGTCGGAGCTGGAGAACGCCTTCCGCTTCAACGACGCCGTGCTGCGCCATCTCACCGTCTCGAAGAGCGCGGCCGAAACCGGCCCCTCGCCGATGATGAAGGAAGAGAAGTCGCGCAACGTGACCGAAGCCCCCGCGGCCGGCGACAAGCCCGCCGAGACCAAGGACGCTGGCGCCGGCGCGCAAGCCTCCGCCCAAGCTTAAGGAGAGACGCACATGCCCCCGCCGCGCAGAGGCGCCAAAGGTAAAGGCAAGTTCGCGAAGAAGGACGGACGCTCGCAGAATCGCGGGCTCTTCCGCCGCCGCAAGTTCTGCCGCTTCACCGCCGAGAACATCAAGGAAGTCGACTACAAGGACATCGCGATCCTCAAGGACTTCATCAACGAGAACGGGAAGATCATCCCGGCCCGCATCACCGGCACGAAGGCGCGCTACCAGCGCCAGCTCGGTGTGGCGATCTCGCGTGCGCGCTTCCTCGCGCTGCTCCACTACACCGACCTGCACTGAGGCTTAAGACATGCAAGTAATCCTCATGGAGAAGGTGGTGAACCTCGGCGGCCTGGGCGACGTGGTGAAGGTGAAGGACGGGTTCGCCCGCAACTTCCTCATCCCGCAGGGCAAGGCCAAGCGCGCCACCCAAGCCAACCTCAAGGAGTTCGAGTCCCGCCGCGCGGAGCTCGAGCGCAAGGCCAACGAGACGCTCACCGATGCCCAGGACAAGGGCACGAAGCTCGAAGGCGTGAAGATCGACATCGCGCAGAAGGCCGGCGTGGACGGGCGCCTGTTCGGCTCGGTCACCAACGCCGACATCGCGGAGTCGCTCACCAAGAACACCGGCATCGCGGTCAAGAAGGCGGAGATCCGCATGCCTACCGGTCCCCTGAAGCACATCGGCGAGTTCCCGATCACCGTCCAACTCCACTCGGACGTTCTGGCGAATATCACCGTGCACGTGGTTCCTGAAGCTTAAGCGTCTGCACTTCCCGGGCGCCCGCCTCCGCGGGAATCTGTCCCGGGACCTCTTGGCAAGGCCGCTCCCTCCCCGGGGCGGCCTTTTTGTTTATGGCGATTGCAGATGCAACGCGGGACGAACGACCGTAGCGGGCGCTGGCATACTTAGCATCCCCATGGGAGGGTAAATAGGAAATGCACCGCCTGTGCGCCGTGATCGCGGCAGTGGTTTTCTCGGCCGCCGTTCACGCCGGCCCGACGCAGCTCGTGAAGGACATCAACCTCACGGTCAGCCACAACCTGCCGGACGAGCCGGTGCCCTTCAATGGCTCCTGGCTGCTCACGCTTTGCGCGCGGCAGGCCGATGCCATCGGTTGCGCGCCCTGGATCAGCGACGGCACGCCCGCGGGAACGCGCATGCTGAAGCAGATGACGCCGAACACCATGGACATCGGCGCGTACACGGTGCTCGGCGCTTTCGCCTACTTCCTGCAGACGGATGGCAGCGGCACTTACTTGTGGCGCACCGACGGCACTGAAGCCGGGACGCAGGTGGTGACCGCGCTCGGTGCGGGCGCCCCGTCCGCCATCACGATGCGCAAGACGAGCTCGCTGCTCATCTTCGGCGGCAGCTTTTACGACGCGCTGTGGCGCAGCGACGGCACCGCGGCCGGCACCTTCAAGCTGAGCGAGTGGCAGAGCGGCACCCGCTCTTATGCGATTGCCGGCGATCTCGTCTACTTCACGGCCTCCGATTCCACGCACGGCAACGAGCTGTGGGTCTCGGACGGCACGCTCGCCGGCACGCACATCGTGAAGGACATCAATCCGGGCTCATCGAGCAGCACGCCGAAACAACTCGCGTACATCGGCGGCACCTTGTACTTCTGGGCGACGGACACGGACTTCGCGCCGCCGATGCTGTGGGCGAGCGACGGCACGGCAGCGGGCACGCGGCAAGTGCTGGACATCGCGCCGGACGTGCACGGCAACTTCGTGGATCTCGGCGGGAAAGCGACGTTCCTCACCTTCGAGAACGCCGCCCTCACGCCGATGGGCTCGATGCCGCTCTTCGGGCTCTGGCAGTCCGACGGAACCGAGGCAGGCACCGTGCTCATCGACGAGCAAAGCTGGGACGGCGCGGGATCGGAGATCGTCTCGACCGGGACGTTCGTCTTCTACGCGGCCGGCGGCAAGGTATGGCGCTCCGACGGGACGCCGGCGGGCACGAGCGCGATCGCGGGCCCCACGACCTATCCGACGTCGGGGCGCAGGCTCGCCGTGAACGGCGGCCAGGTCTACTTCACGTCGACATCGGCGAGCGGAACGCAGCTTTACCAGACGAGCGCCACGAGCGCGACGGCTCCGACGCTCGCGGTGTCGACCGTCCCCGGACCGCTCTGGTCGACGCTCGGCTCCAGCATTCTCTTCCTCAACCTCTTCGTCAACACCGTCTGGGCGTTCGACGGCTCGACGCTCGCGCCCCTCCAGGTCGCCGCCGGGCAGCCCACGAACGGCTCGGACTGCACGAAGGCCAACGCACTGTCCGGAGGCTATCTCTATTTCGGCGCGGACGACGGCATCCATGGATGCGAGTTGTGGAAGACCGACGGCACGTCCGCCGGAACCGCGCTCGTCGCCGATGTCACGCCCGGCCTCGAGGCAGGGGCCATGCAGTATTTCGATTCGATGGCATCGGCGGGTGGATTCGTCTATTTCACGACCTCGCAGCCGGTGCACGGCCTGTGGCGCAGCGACGGGGCGGGCAATACGCCGGCGGCCGTGAGCAACGCCTTCGTGACTTGGATGGCGCCCGTCGGCAACTCGCTCTATTTCTCGACCGGTTCCGATATCTGGCGCGTGGATCCTGCATCGCCTGCGCCGGTGAACGTGTACTCGGGGTCCGCGAACGGCTATACCGGCCTCAACCTGGACGGCGCCGCGTCCGACGGGATCTACCTCGCCGGATACACGACCACGGGTACGAGGCTCCTGAGGTTCGATACCACGACCTCGGCCGCGACGGATCTCGGGCTCTTCAACAACGTGAGCGGATTCACGCTCGGTCGCGTCTACGTGTACCTCGCGCAGCAGCAAAACGGCTACGAGGTGTGGCGCTCCGATGGAACGGCCGCCGGCACGTACGCGCTCGTGACGTCGACGCAGTTCAGCGGCGCGGCCCTCGCCGCCGTGGGCGATCGCGGGTTCTTCTACATCAACGGCATCCTCTATCGCACGGATGGCACGCCCGCGGGCACGACGCCGATCACCGCGCTCGCCCAGCAGCCCTACGTCTTCGGCGCCGATTCGCAAACGCTCTGGTTCGCCGGCATGGTGAGCTCTTCCGACCAGGGCGTATATCGCATCGGCCGCTTCGATGCCTCGCTCGAGAAGGTATGGGGCAACCCGAACGTCCGGCGCATCATCGCGACGCCAGGGGGCGCATTGTTGCTCGCATACGATGCCGCGACCGGCAACGAGCTGTATTCCACGACCGGCGGCACGCCCGCTCTGCTCGAGGACCTCGAGCCAGGCACGGCTTCGAACAACCTCATGTTCTACCTGGGCACACCCGTGGTGCTCGGCAACAAGGCGCTGATGTTCAATTCCCACGCCGGCAGCGGCTGGGAGCTGTACTCCGTTCCCGTTCCGGCCGCGGCGCCCGCGGTGGCGACTCTCGGCCGCGTCGATTTCGACGGAGACGGCAGGGCCGATCTCGTGGTGCGGCGTGCCGATGGCACGTACGAGGTCCGGCTCATGAACGGCACGCTCGTGCAGTCGACGAGCGCGGCGCTCACGGGCATCGGCGGCGCGCCAGGCCACGTGCTCGGCACGACCGGAGACTTCAACGGCGACGGCATGGCGGACCTGCTCTTCCAGCGCGACGACGGCGCGACGGAGATGTGGCTCATGAACGGCGCGACCGTCGCGCAGGCCGTGCAGGTCATGGGGCCGGGGCTGGGCTGGAGCGTCGTGCACGTCGCGGACTTCGACGGCGACGGCAGGTCGGACATTGTGTGGCACAACACGAGCGGCGCCACGAGCCTGTGGCTCATGAACGGCGCGACGATCGTCCAGCGCGGCAACCTCATGGCTGCCGGCTCGAGCTGGAACGCCACGCACGTGGGCGACTTCGACGGCGACGGCCGCGCCGATATCCTGTGGCGCAACGCGGCCGACGGAAGCGTCTCGATGTGGCTGATGAACGGCGTGTCGAGCGTGGACCGCGGCTCGCTGCTCCCGGCGGGCAGCGCCTGGTCGCCGTTGCGCGTGGCCGACTTCGACGGCGATGGCAAGAGCGACATCCTGTGGCAGAGCACCGACGGCAGCATCTCGATGTGGATGATGAACGGCCGCACGAGCGCGTCGCGCGCCCAGGTCATGGGACCCAACACGAGCTGGACCGTCACGAACACCGCGGACTTCAACGCCGACGGGAAGGCGGATCTGGTCTGGCTCGCGCGCGACGGGACCATCGGCACGTGGCTCATGAACGGCGGCAGCGTGCTCGAGAAGCGCACCCAGTTCGCGGCGGGCAGCGGCTGGTCCTGCAGCGTCGCGCAGGACATGAGCGGCGACGCGAAGGCCGACATCATCTGGAGCAACGCGAGCGGCGCCGTGGGTGACTGGTTGATGGATGGCACGTCCAACACCTCGCGCGCGCCGCTCGAGCCCGCAGGATTGGCGAATCGCGTCGTGCCGCTGCAGTTCCACCAGTAGAGCGAGAAGGGGGAGCACCGATGCGCCGGTTCATGACAATGGTCGCCGCGATAGTCGCGAGCGCGATGGCGCACGCGGGCCCGATCCAGCTCGTCAAGGACATCAACCGCACGCTGATGCCGCCCTACGCCAACGGCGATCCGGTCGCGTTCGGCGGGAGCTCCATCCTCACGCTCTGTTACGACACGCCCCAGATGACGATCCAGGGCAATTTCTGCGATCCGTGGATCACTGACGGCACGCAGGCCGGCACGCGCCAGATCCACGGCGCGACGAGCTACCTCAGCAACCTGCTGGGCGCGTACGTGAATTGGGGCGGGTTGGTGTATTTCTTCAACGGCCTGACGCTGTTCCGCACCGACGGCACCGACGCGGGCACGGCGGCCGTCACGACCCTTGCCGGCTCCACAACCAACGACATTCCCGCCCGCATCGTGCCCACGCCGTCGCTGATGTACTTCATCACGCCGGATTCGCAGCTGTGGCGCTCCGACGGGACAGCGGCGGGCACCTTCGCGCTCGCATCCGGCGTGCATTCGCTCGCGGTACTGGGCGATCGCGTTGTGTTCGACGCAACCGATGCTGCGACGGGCGATGAGGTGTACGTCACGGATGGTAGCGTCGCGGGGACCTCGCTCGTCGCGGACCTCGATCCCGGCACGGCGAGCAGCTCGCCGACGGGGTTCACGACGGTTGGGACCCGCGTGCTGTTCTGGACGGGGACCTTCTCGAGCACGACCTTGTGGGCGACCGACGGGACGGCCGCGGGCACGCAGCAGATCTTGGCCCCACCGTCGTCGGTGCGGCTGGATAACCGCGACGACATCGTCGAGATGGCCGGCGCGGGCTACTTCGTCCTCGGCAAATACGACAGCACGACGGGGACCGGCTGGAATGAAATCTGGCGAACCGATGGAACCGCCGCGGGAACGAGCCTCCTCAAGCAGACCACCTCCGGCTATTCGTATGCCAACCCGATCGTCAAAGTGGGGAGCACGTTGTATACGCCGATGAACGACGGCAACGTGTGGCTCACGGATGGAACCATCGAGGGCACGGTGCCGTTGAGCGTTCCGGAGACCCTGACCTCGTATGCGAACCCCGTAGCGGTCGGGAACCGCCTGTACTTCAGCGCGAACGGCAAGGTCATGATGGCGCAGGGCGGCAGCGCCGTCGTCGCGTCGAACCTGCAGTTGACGCCCTGGGCGGCATTGGGAGGCAGCCTCCTTCTCAAGACGCCCTCCGTGACATGGTTGCTCGACGGCTCGGGCAATGTCGCTCCGCTGATCCCGGCGTCCGGACAACCGACCAATTCGTCGCGATGCAGCACGAATTTCGTGGCCGCCGGGAACATCGCGTATTTCTGCGCGAGCGACGGCGTCCATGGCGGCGAATTGTGGCGGACCGACGGCACGGACGGTGGCACCGCCATGGTGGCTGACGTGAACCCCGCGCCTGGTTCCGGCAGCTTCGCCGACGTGAGCCTCGTCACGGCCGGAAACTTCGTGTACTACCTCGGGCGCACGCCGGCGAGCGCGAGCGTGCTCATGCGCTCGGACGGCACCGCCGCCGGCACGGTACCGCTCAAGGACTTGACGGGCCGGACCGCGCAGATCGCGCCGTGGGGCAATTCGTTGATGCTGATGTGGGACACCCAGCTCTGGCGTGTCGATGCAGGCTCCAACCCTGTGATGCTGCTCGACGCGCGTTCGTCCGGCATCGGCCCGCTGCAGTTTGCGGCCGCCACGAGCCATTACGCGTTTTTCACCGCGTTCGGCAGTGACGGCATGCACCTTTTCGCGAGCGACGGCGCTTCGTCGACCCTCGTCGACCTCGGGCTCGCGTCGGTCGTCTCGATCGTCTCCATCGGCGACGTGGTCGTGTACTCGCGCGACAACGGATCGACGATCTGGCGCAGCGACGGCACGCCGGCCGGGACTTATCAATTGGCCTCGCAGGCTGCCACCGGCGCGCTCCTGTCCGCCGGCGGCAAGGCGTTCTTCGCGGGCGCCGGCGGGTTGTATCGCACGGATGGCACGGTGGCCGGCACCTCGATCGTGCTGTCCCCCGCGCCGTTCACGTGGGCCAGCGACGGGCAGTTCGCCTGGTTCGCCGTTACCACTTCACCCACGACGATGCAGCTCTACATGCTGCCGCCGTACGCTTCGACGCCGAGCTTCGTCGCGAACGTCGGCGTGATCCAGAACCTCACGGCCGCGGGCGCCTCGGCATTTTTCTTCCAGTCGACGCCGTCGACGGGATGGGAGCTTTGGCGCAGCGACGGCACCGCCGCCGGCACCGGCATGGTAGAGGACTTCGAGCCCGGAACCGCCTCGTTCGTCAGCGCAGGCATCTATCCCGGGCTTCCGCCGCTCAACGTGGTGGGCGGCAATCTCTTGTTCTTCGCCGCGCATGCGGGGATGGGCTGGGAGCCGCATCGGATCGCGCTGCGCGCAGCATCGTCGCTGGCATCGGCGCGCCGCATGGACTTCAATGCCGACGGCAGCGGCGACCTCGTGGACGAGCACGCGGACGGCAGCGTCGAGATTCGCCTGATGCAGGGCATCACGGTCGCGGCGGCCGCGACGATCGTTCCCGATGCAGCGGGGCACGTCGTGACCACTTCCGGTGATTTCGATGGAGACGGCAAGCCCGACCTGCTGTTCCGTCGGACGGACGGCGGCGTCGAGATATGGCTGATGGACGGCACGACGGTCAAGCAATCGGCTCTCATCATGCCGCCGGGAACGGGCTGGAGCATCGCCCACGTCGGCGATTTCGATGGCGACGGCAAGAGCGATCTGCTGTGGCAGAACACGAACGGCTCGGTGGGCCTCTGGCTCATGAACGGTTCGGTTGCCCGCACGCGCGCGTCGCTGATGCCCAACGGCGCCACGTGGGTGCCGGTCCATGTCGGCGATTTCAACGGCGACGGCATGTCCGACGTCCTCTGGCGCAACAGCGCCGACGGCAGCGTCTCGATGTGGCTCATGAACGGCCCGCTCGTGGCGGACCGCGGCTCGCTGCTGCCGGCTGGAACTCCGTGGGCACCGCTGCATGTGGCCGACTTCGACGGCGACGCCAAGAGCGACATTCTCTGGCAAAGCACCGACGGCGGCGTCTCGATGTGGATGATGAACGGCCGTGCCAGCATCTCGCGCGCGCAGGTGATGGGACCGAACACGAGCTGGACGGTCACCAACACCGCCGATTTCAACGGCGACGGCAAGGCGGACCTCGTCTGGCTCTCGCGCGACGGCACCATCGGCACCTGGCTCATGAACGGCGGCACGGTGCTCGAGAAGCGCACACAATTCACCGCCGGCAGCGGCTGGTCCTGCAGCGTCGCCCAGGACCTGAGCGGCGATGGAAAGGCCGACATCGTCTGGAGCAACACGAGCGGCGCGGTGGGCGCCTGGCTCATGGACGGAACGTCCAACACCGCGCGCGCGCCGCTCGAGAGCGCCGGCTCGACGAACAAGCTCGTGCCGCTCCAATTCCACCACTGAGCACGAAGGCGGAAGCGTCGACGCGATGTCGGACGCTTTCGCCCATCGCGGCTCGCGCATTCCTACATCCCAATCCGGCGCCGCTCGACAGATTGCTTAAGCCAATCTGACGAAGCTATCGCTCATCCCCGTACGGAGGTGAGGCGATGGACGCGCGACGCTGGATGGTCATTCTCGGTTTGCTGCTGTTGATCGCGGGCTTCAGCGCGCAGGCAGCGACGTCGCTGCAGTGGACGGCGGCACCGAACAGCGACAGCGGGTGGGGCGTCGACTTCGCAGCGGGCGGCAATCCGAAGCATCGCGCGGCCCTCGACTCCGCCGGAAATCTCTTCGTCGCCGGGGGCAACTGCGAGAATCCGCCGGGCTCCTCGAGCTGTGGCACCGAGGGCCATTTCGTCGCCAAGTACGCGGTCGACACCGGTGCCGAGCTCTGGCGCCGCACCACGTCTCCGGCCGAAACCGGGCTGCTTCAGGCGGTCGCGGTCGACGCCAGCGGCAATGCTTACGTCGTGGGCGCCGTCCAGGACGAGACCAATTCCAACGTATACCAGTACGTCGCCAAGCTCTCCGGCGCGGACGGCAGCACGCTGTGGGAAGTGGTCGGGGCGCCCGGCCAGGGCACGACCACGACGAGCGGTGCCGGCGACGTGGTGCTCGACGCGGCGGGCAATCCTTATGTGCTCGCAGTGCGCGACGGCATGACCATCGTCACCCGGTACGGCGCGGCGGACGGCTCCATCACCTGGTCCTCCGCCCCGGCGTACGACGCGGCAGGCGACCAGATCGACCTGGCCATCGGCATCGATCCCGACGGCGACATCCTCGGCTTCACTTACGTCGACGGCGGGCACAGCTCCATGCTCTTCAAGCTCACCGGCAACACCGGCGAGCGCGTGTGGGGCACGCCGCTCGCGTACCGCATCAATATCCCCGGCGGCTTCGACATCCGGGCCTTCACGCTCGACGGCGCCGGCAAGCCCATCATCGCGGGCTACGACATCTCCAAGTACTCGAACGCGGACGGTTCGAGCATCTGGGCGCGGCCGATCGACCCGTGCTGCACGAGCTCGAACGAGATCATCCATGACGTCGCCACGCTTTCGAACGGCGACGTGGTGGCGGTGGGTCAGATCGGCCAGGCCGCGACCTTCTATCGCTATGCCTCGGCCACGGGCGACATCCTGCGCGGCAGCACGCTCGCGGGCGGCAGCGCGAGCAATCCCCAAGGGGTCGCATGGTCGGTCGTGGTGAACCCATCCGACCGCGTGTTCGTCGCGGCGGCGCAGAAATACGATGACAACGCGCGTCGCCAGTACGTGACCCTCGAGCTCAACCCGGACACGATGCAACCGGACGGGACCGGCTTCTTCGCGCGGTACGTCGACCAGGGCGACCCGATCAACGAGATGGTCCTGCTCGCACCCGACGGCGTCTACACGCTCGGGACGACGAACCCCGGCACGATCCCGGACCCGATGTTCCTGCGCATCCTGAAGTACGTGAAGGCGGCGAGCCTCGCGAGCGCGAAGCTCTTCGACCTGAACGGGGACGGAAGCGGCGACCTCGTGGTGCGGCATGCCGACGGCTCGATCGAGGTGCGCCTCATGCAGGGCACGACGGTGATCGGCTCGTCGACCTTCATGCCGAGCGCCGCCGGGCACATCGTCACGACCACCGGCGATTTCAACGGCGACGGCAGGAGCGACCTGCTTTACGCGCGCGACGATGGCGCGGTCGAGATGTGGCTCATGGACGGCACGTCCCTCACCAGCATCGCGACGATCATGCCCGCGGGCACCGGCTGGTCGGTGGCGCACGTCGGCGACTTCAATGGCGACGGCAAGTCCGACATCCTGTGGCGCAACGCGAGCGGAGCCGTGGGCCTGTGGCTCATGGACGGCAGCACGGCTTCGAGCCGCGCGTCGCTCATGGCGGCCGGCTCGTCGTGGGTGCCGGAGCTCGTCGGCGACTTCAACGCGGACGGCAACTCGGACATCGTGTGGCGCAACTCCGACGGCACCGTGTCGATGTGGCTCATGAACGGGACGGCGATCGTCGATCGCGGCGCGCTCCTCGGCCCCGGCAACGCGTATTCGCCGATCCAGGCGGGCGACTTCAACCACGACGGCAAGACGGATCTCCTGCTGCAGGCGACCGACGGAAGCGTGCAGATGTGGCTCATGGACGGCCGCTCGAGCACGGCCACCTCGACCCTCATGGGCGCCAACACCAACTGGACCGTGACCCAGGTCGCCGACTTCAACGGCGACGGCAACTCCGACCTCATCTGGACCGGGCGTGATGGCAGCGTCGGGATGTGGCTCATGAACGGCACCGCGCTCCTCGAGAAGAAGAGCGAGATGGGGCCGGGCAGCGGCTGGTCCGTGAGCGTGGCCGAGGACTTGAACGGCGACCTCAGGTCCGACCTCGTGTGGTCCAGCACGAGCGGGGCCGTCGGCGCGTGGCTCATGAACGGCACGTCGATCGACTCGCGCGCGCCGCTCGAGCCGGCGGGGTCGACCCATCGCGTCGTGCCGCTGCAGTTCCAGCAGTAGGGGTGAACACATGATCGCAAGGCACTGGATGGCGTGGGTCGGATCGATCGCCCTGTTCGCAGCCGTGGGCGCTCAGGCGGCGACGAAATTGCAGTGGACCGCGTCGCCGATCGGGCCGGCGGGCAAGCCGGAGATGCTCGGCATCGCCGACCACACCGCGGCCGTGGACGCCGCGGGCGACCTGTTCGTCGTCGGAAGGTATTGCGCCGACCCCACGATCGACCAGCCGTGCGAGAACGACGGTCTTTACCTCACGAAGTACGCCGGCGATACGGGCGCGCGCTTGTGGGAGTTCGCCCAAGTCGACGGACCTTTCGGCTCCAATCTCAATTCCGTCGCGGTCGACAACCTCGGCAACGTGTACGTGGCCGGGTCGACCACGCATACCATGGATGTGAACCAGTACGTCGCCAAGTTCTCCGCGGCTGATGGCACGATGCTCTGGCTGGTGCGCGGCGCGCCCCAGGGCTCGACCGAGTACAGCTCCGCGGTCGACGTCGAGCTCGATGCCGCGGGCAACCCCTTCGTCCTCGGCCACTATGGCGGCATGACGATCGTCACGCGCTACGCCCCCGCCGACGGCTCCGTGGTGTGGTCGGTGCAACCGGCGTATGACGACGCGACCGGCCAGTCGCCCTTCGCGATGCGCATCGACCGCGATGGCAATCCCGTCGGCGCCACCTACGCCGGAAGCGCGTCGGTGCTCTTCAAGCTCAACGGAGCGACGGGCGACCGCATCTGGCAAGCGCCGCTGCCGTACGTGCAGCCGGGTCCCGACAATCCGCTCACCATGCGCGCGTTCAACCTCGACGGCGCGGGCAAGGCGCTCATCGCGGGCTCCGACATCTCGAAGTGGTCCAACGTCGACGGCTCGAACATCTGGGAGCGGCCCTTCGACGACACGACGTCCAACACGTCGAACTACGCGGAGGACATCGCGGCGCTTGCCAATGGCGACGTGATCGCCGGGGGCCAGGTCGGAGTCGCCGCCGAAATCGTACGCGTCGCCTCGGCGACGGGTGCAACGCTCTGGACGGCCGCCATTCCCGGCGGCTCGACGCCGGACAACGGCCGCATCGAGACCCTGATGGTCGATGCGTCCAACGACATCGTCGCCGCCGGCTTCAAGAAATACGACGACGGCTTCGCCGCGATCACCTTCACGATGAATGCCGATACGCGCGCCTTCGGCCTCTTCGGGCGCTATGTCGAGGCGACCGGGCAGGACGACCCGCGCGCGGTTCTCGCCACGCCCGACGGCATCATCAGCGTGTCGAGCGTGAGCGGCATCTCGGGCTCGACGCCCACGCGCATCCTCAAGTACGTCCAGGCCACGAGCATCGCGGGCGCGAAGCTCTTCGACCTGAACGGCGACGGCAACGGCGACCTCGTCTTCCAGTACGCGAGCGGCCTGGTCGAGGTGCGCCTCATGCAGGGCACGACGGCGATCGGCTCCGCGGGCTTCACGCCGAGCGCGCCGGGCCATGTCGTCGCCACGACCGGCGATTTCAACGGCGATGGCAAGTCGGACCTCCTCTACGCGCGAAACGACGGCGCGGTCGAGATGTGGCTCATGGATGGCACGGCGCTGACCCGCATCGCCACGATCATGTCCGCCGGCACCGGCTGGTCGGTCGCGCACGTCGGCGACTTCGATGGCGACGGCAAGTCGGACATCCTGTGGCGCAATGCGAGCGGCGCGGTGGGTCTCTGGCTCATGGACGGCAGCACCATCGCGAGCCGCGCGTCGCTCATGCCCGCCGGCTCGGCATGGACGCCCGAGCTCGTCGGCGATTTCAACGCGGACGGCACCACCGACATCGTGTGGCGCAACGCGGACGGCAGCCTCTCGATGTGGCTCATGAACGGCACCGCCATCGCCGATCGCGGCCCGCTGGCGGGCGCGGGCAATGCGTATGCGCCGATCCAGGTGGGAGACTTCAACCACGACGGCAAGGCCGACCTGCTGCTGCAAGGCACCGACGGCAGCGTGCAGATGTGGCTCATGGACGGGCGCACGAGCACGTCGACCGCGACGATCATGCCGCCGAACACCAACTGGACCGTGACCCAGGTCGCGGACTTCAACGGCGACGGCATGGCCGACCTCATCTGGACCGGGCGCGACGGGACCGTGGGCATGTGGCTCATGAACGGCTCCGCGATCGCGGAGAAGAAGACCGAGATGGGTGCAGGCACCGGGTGGTCGGTGAGCGTCGCCGAGGACCTGGACGCGAACGGCAGGGCCGACCTCGTGTGGTCGAACACCAACGGGTCCGCCGGCGCGTGGCTCATGAACGGCACGTCGATCGGCGCACGCGCACCGCTCGAGCCCGCCGGGTCGACCCATCGCGTCGTGCCGCTGCAGTTCCAGCATTAGAAGCATTGGAAGACCGAAAGGAGCGCATCATGAATTCGCGTCGCTGGGCGTTGATCCTGGGATTGCTGTTGTTGTTCGCGGCATTCGCGGTCGATGCGGCGTTGAAGCTGCAATGGGCGGTGCAGCCCCAAAGCGACGACGGGCTCGGGGTCGTGCTGTCCAAGACGGATTACGCCAAGCACAAGGCCGCGCTCGATCCGCAGGGCCACATCGTCGTGGTGGGCGGCAACTGCGTGTATCCCGATAGCTGCGGCACCGCGGGGCATTTCGCCGCGAAGTACGACGCCACGACGGGCGCAGAGCTCTGGCGCTATACCACCAACCCCACCGACACAGGATTGCTCAGCGCAGTTGCCGTCGACGCATCCGGCAACGTGTATGTCACGGGCTACGTCTGGGACCAGAACACCAACAGCACCAACAACTACCAGTTCGTCGCGAAGCTCTCGGGGACCGATGGCAGCGTCATGTGGCAGGTCGTCGGCGCGCCCGACCAGCCCACATCCACCCGTAACCAGGGGATCGACATTGCCCTCGACGCGGCTGGCAGCCCCTATGTCGCGGGCAACCGGGACGGCGTCGCGATCGTCACGAAGTACAACCCGGCGACGGGCGCCATCGTGTGGTCGTCGGTGCCCGGGTACGACATCACGGGCGTGCAGGCCTCGTTCGGCATCAACCTCGACCCGGACGGCAACGTCGTCGGCTTCGAGTACGTGAACGGCTTCCAGAACTCGCTGCTCTACAAGCTGAACGGCACGACCGGCGAGCGCATCTGGGGACAGGAGCTCGCGAAGCGCTACATCTTCCCCGGCACGACCGACGTCTACTCCTTCACGCTCGACGGGGCCGGCAAGCCCATCCTCGCGGGCCCGATCGTTTCGAAGTACGCGAACGTGGACGGCAGCGTGATCTGGGAGACGCCGTTCGAGAATTCGGGCGTTGCCCACGATGTGACCACGCTCGCCAACGGCGACGTCGTCGCGGCCGGGACGCGCGACAACGCCGCGACGTTCGCCATCATCCTCTCCGCTTCGGGCACGATCGACGGGACTCTCGACGTGCCGGGCCTGGACCCCTCGCGCGCGAGCAGCTTGAACGCCGTGGCGATCGATGCCTCGGGCAACATCGTGGCGGGTGGCGACTTCTGGTACACCGGCGCGGCGCATCGCCAGTACGGGACGATGACGTTCGACGTGACGAAGCTCGTGATCTCAGGGATCCAGCATTACGACGACGGCTTCGATGCCTACGTCCGCACCGTGCTCGCGGGAGGGGGTGGCTACTACAACGTGGGGATGAACCATGACGTGTCCAACACGTTGCCGAGTCTCATCCTCAAGTACACAAGCTCCACCGGCGCCGCGAGCGCGAAGCTCTTCGACCTGAACGGCGACGGCGACGCGGACCTCGTGCTGGAGAATGACGACGGCACCCTCGAGCTTCGGCTCATGCAGGGGACGACCGTGCTCGAGGCGAGGCGGTTCAACCTAAGCAGCCCCGGCCACTTCATGCGGACGACCGGTGACTTCAATGGCGACGGCAAGTCCGACCTGCTTTTCGCGGTCAACGACGGATCGACCCAGATGTGGCTGATGGACGGCACCCAAGGGCCATCCTTCACCATCATGCCCGCCGGCACCGGCTGGTCCGTCGCGCACGTCGGCGACTTCAATGGCGACGGCAAGTCGGACATCCTGTGGCGCAATACGAGCGGCGCGGTCGGCCTGTGGCTCATGGACGGCAGCACGATCCTGAGCCGGGCATCACTCATGCCGGCCGGGTCGATGTGGGTTCCGGAGCTCGTCGGCGACTTCAACGGCGACGGCATGACCGACATCCTCTGGCGCAGCGGCGACGGATCGGTGTCGATGTGGCTCATGAACGGAACGACGGTGCTGGATCGCGGAGCCTTGCTCGGCCCCGGCAATCCGTACTCGCCGATCCAGGTCGGCGACTTCAACGGCGACGGCAAGGCGGATATCGTCTTCCAGTCGACGGATGGAAGCGCGCAGCTCTGGCTCATGGACGGCCGCACGGCAAGCTCGACCGCGGCGGTGATGGGACCGAACGGCAACTGGACCGTCACGCAGGTCGGCGACTTCAACGGCGACGGCATGTCGGACCTCATCTGGACGGCGCGCGACGGGACCGTAGGGATGTGGCTCATGAACGGCACGTCGATCCTCGAGAAGAAGACCGAGATGGCGGCCGGCAGCGGATGGTCGGTCAGCGTGGCCGAGGACCTGAGCGGCGACTTCAAGACGGACCTCGTGTGGTCGAACACCAATGGCGGGGTCGGCGCGTGGCTCATGGACGGCACATCGGTCCAGTCGCGCGCGCCGCTCGACGCTGCCGGCTCCGGCCACCACGTGGTGCCCGTGCTCTTCAATCATTGAAGCCCCCCGGCATCTCCCCGGGGCAGGGAGGATGCGCAGGGCCGCCTTCGCGCGGCCCTTTTTTTGATGACCACAGTGGTCTGTCCCCTGTCGTTTTTCGTCCCCACGAAATACACCGGTCTCCACAGTCCACCCACAGGTTATCCACAGCGTTATCCTTTGCTATGCACAGGGCGCGGTGACACACTCTCTCGCGCTTGCGGTGCGTCGAGGGAGGAGGCAACGCAAGCCCTTCCGCTACATCAAAGAGATAACGTCACCATGCCCTCGGCCCCCGCCGGTTCCGAACGCTTTGGCCGCTCCGGTGCTTTTTCCGGGGACGCCCAGATCGAGTCCCTGCGCCTCCCGCCGCACTCGGTGGAAGCGGAGCAGGCCGTTCTCGGCGGGCTGCTGCTGAGCAACCAGGCGTGGGATCGCATCGGGGACCTCCTCACGGAGTCCGATTTCTACCGCGCCGACCACCGCATCCTCTGGCGCACGATCACCAAGCTCGTCGAGGACAACAAGCCCGCCGACGTGCTCACCGTCTCCGAGGCGCTCAAGATCTCGGGCGATTTGCAGGACGTGGGAGGCCTCGCGTACCTGCACCAGCTCGCGACCGGCACCCCGAGCGCCGCCAATATCCGCCGCTATGCCGAGATCGTGCGCGAGCGCTCGATCATGCGGAAGCTGGCGGAAGTCGGCACCATGATCGCCGACAGCGCCTACTCGCCCCAGGGGCGCGAGGCCAAGCAGCTGCTGGACGAGGCGGAGACGCGCATCCTCGAGATCGGCGAGACCGGCGGCCGCTCCAACGAGAGCTTCCAGACGATGTCGCAGATGCTCTCCGAGGTGATGAGCCGCCTGGACGAGCTGCACAAGAATCCCAACGCCGTGACCGGCAAGGCGACCGGCTTCGTGGACCTCGACGAGATGACCACGGGCCTGCAGGAGGGCGACCTCGTGATCGTCGCGGGCCGTCCCGCCATGGGCAAGGCGCAGCCGCTCGATGCGCGCGTGAAGACGCCGATGGGCTGGACCACCATGGGCGCGCTGCAGGTGGGCGATGCCATCGCCTCCATCGACGGCGAGGCTTCGATCGTCGTGGGCGTCTATCCGCAGGGCGTGCGCCAGGTCTATCGGCTCACCTTCTCGGATGGCCGCAGCGCCGAGGCGTGCGCCGAGCACCTCTGGCGCGTGCATTGCGACGCGTGGCCGGAGCCGCGCACGGTGCTGACCGAGCAGCTCGCGACGCTGCTGGCGAAGCCCAGGTATCGCGGCGCGCTCTGGGTCGAGGCACCCACGGGCGACTTCGGCCATCGCGATCCGCTGCCGGTGGATCCGTGGCTCCTCGGCACCGTGCTCACCGAGGACAAGCATTTCGATCGCCACGCGGTGCCCGCCGCGCGCGAGCCGCAGATGCTCGAGGCGCTGGTCGCCGGCGACGGTGGCGAGGCCGTGATGCACCACCCGAAGGTGGAGGAAATCGTCTCCCCGGCGGTGCGCGCGGCGCTCGCCCTCATCCAGGGTGCGCAGTTCGTGCCCGTCGCATATCGCAATGCGCGGCGCGAGGCGCGGCTCGCCCTGCTGCAGGGCCTGCTCGACAATCGCGCGACGGTCGAGCGCTCGGGCGCCATCCACTTCAGCGCGAGCAACTACGGCCTCGCCAAGGACGTGCAGGACCTCGTCCGCTCGCTCGGCGGCTGGTGCGAGCTCAAGGTGAAGAGCGCGTCCTGCGACCTCGAGATCCACCACCCCGAGCCGCGCTCGCTCTTCCGCCTCACGTCCAAGCGCGAGCGCGTGCCGGAGCGCGACGCCAAGGCCGCGCGCGCGGTCGTCACCTCCATCGTGCCCTCGCGCGTGGTGGAGACGCAGTGCATCGCGGTGTCTCACCCGACGCACCTCTACGTGACCGACGACTACGTCGTCACCCACAACACGTCGTTCGCGCTCAACGTCGCAGAGCACGTCGCATTGGAGCTGCGCCTGCCGGTGCTCGTGTTCTCCATGGAGATGGGCGGCACGCAGCTCGCGACCCGCATGCTCGGGTCCGTGGGCAAGGTCGATGCACAGAAGCTGCGCACCGGGCGCCTGGATCCGGGCGACTGGGACCGGCTCGGCAGCGCGCTCGGCAAGCTCAACGAAGCGCCGCTCCTCATCGACGAATCGCCCGGCCTCAACCCGCTCGAGCTTCGCTCGCGTGCGCGCCGCAAGTGGCGCGAGTACGGCGGCCTGGGGCTCATAGTTGTCGACTACATCCAGCTCATGCAGGGCACCGAAGGCAATCAGGAGAACCGTGCTACCGAGCTCGGCGAAATCTCGCGTAGCATGAAGACCATGGCCAAGGAGTTAAAGGTTCCCGTCATCGCGCTTTCGCAGCTGAATCGATCGCTCGAACAAAGACCCAACAAGCGGCCTGTCATGTCGGATCTTCGCGAATCGGGATCGTTGGAGCAGGACGCGGATATGATCATCTTCATCTACCGCGACGAGGTCTACAACGAGGACTCGCCCGACAAGGGCATCGCGGAGATCATCATCGGCAAGCAGCGTAACGGTCCCATCGGCACGGTGAAGCTCACCTTCCTCGGCAAGCACACGCGGTTCGAGAACTACTCCGGCGCGCCGGGGTACTGATCACGTGGCACGGCCCCTCCACGCGACCGTCTCCGCGGCCGCGCTGCGCCACAACTACATGACCGCCCAGCGGGCGGCGCCCCACGCGCGCGCATATGCCGTGGTGAAGGCGAACGCTTATGGCCACGGACTGCTGCGCGTGGCGCGCGCGCTGGGTGCCGCGGCCGACGGCTTCGCGCTCGTGGAGCTCGACGGCGCGGTGGCGCTGCGCGAGATCTATCACGGGCCCATCCTGCTCCTCGAGGGGTTCTTCGAGTCCACCGAGCTGCGCGCGATCGACGAGCACCATCTCGCGATCGCATTGCACAACGAGGACCAGCTGCGCGTGCTCGAGGGGCTGCCGCCATCGAAGTCGTTCGACGTGTTCTTCAAGGTCAACACGGGAATGAACCGGTTGGGCTTCCGCTACGACGCCGCCCGCGCGGCGCTCGAGCGGCTGGAGGGCGCACAGGTCGCGAAGTCGATCACGCTCATGACGCACTTCGCGACGGCCGATGGACCGCAGGGCATCGCGCAGGCCATGAGGCGCTTCGATGAATTCGCGCGCGACCTGCCATACCCGCGGAGCATGTCGAACTCGGCTGCCGTGTTCAGCCATCCCCAGGCTCACCAGCACGTGATCCGCCCGGGCATCGCGGTCTATGGCGCCACGCCGTTCGCGGACCGCACGGCGGAGTCGCTGGGGCTCAAGCCGGCCATGTGCCTCAAGTCCGAGATCATCGCGGTCCAGGAGCTCGTCGCGGGCGAGAGCGTGGGCTATGGCGGCGAGTTCGTCGCCAAGGGCCCGATGCGCCTCGGCGTGGTCGCCTGTGGTTACGGGGACGGCTACCCGCGACATGCGAAGTCCGGCACGCCCATCGTCGTGGGCGGCGTGCGCACGCGCACCGCCGGCCGCGTCTCGATGGACATGATCACGGTCGACCTCACGCCCGTGCCCGATGCACGCGTCGGCACCGCTGTCACGCTCTGGGGTGACGAGGGGCTCTCGATCGACGAGGTGGCCACGGCGGCGGGCACGGTGGGATACGAGCTCATGTGCGCGGTCGCGCCGCGCGTGCCGATCCTGGACGCGAACTGATGGCGAAGTCCAAGACCGTCTACACCTGCACCGAATGCGGCGGCACGACCCTCAAGTGGCAGGGCCAATGCCCGCACTGCAGCGAGTGGAACACCCTCGTCGAGACGGCAGCCGAATCGTCGTCGAAGGCCGCGGGAGGCCATCGCTTCGCGAGCCTGAGCGGTACCGCGGAGGTGATCGAGCTCTCGGCGGTGGAGGCGAAGGACTTTCCGCGCCTGCCCACGCTCATCGCGGAGTTCGATCGCGTGCTCGGCGGTGGACTCGTCGAGGGCGGCGTGGTGCTGATCGGCGGCGACCCCGGCATCGGCAAGTCGACGCTGCTGCTGCAGGCCGCCGCGCGCCTCGCGCAGCAGGTGCCGGTGCTCTACATCACGGGCGAGGAATCGGCGCAGCAGGTGGCGCTGCGCGCGAAGCGCCTCGGCGTGAATGCCTCGAACGTGCGGCTGCTGCCGGAGATCGAGCTGGAGAAGATCCAGGGAACGCTCGCGGCGGACAAGCCGCGGGTGGCGGTCGTCGACTCCATCCAGACGCTGTATTCGAGCGCGCTCACGTCGGCGCCCGGCTCGGTCGCGCAGGTGCGCGAGTGCGCCGCGCAGCTCACCCGCATCGCCAAGCAGACGCACACCACCATCATCTTCGTGGGGCACGTGACCAAGGAGGGTGCGCTCGCCGGCCCGCGCGTGCTCGAGCACATGGTCGACACGGTGCTGTACTTCGAAGGCGAGACGCATACGAGCTTCCGCCTCATCCGCGCGTTCAAGAACCGCTTCGGCGCGGTGAACGAGATCGGCGTCTTCGCGATGACGGAGAAGGGGCTGCGCGAGGTGACGAATCCCTCGGCGCTCTTCCTCTCGCAGCATCACGCCGGTGTGGCCGGCTCGTGCGTGATGGTGACGCAGGAGGGCACGCGGCCGCTGCTGGTCGAGCTGCAGGCGTTGGTGGATGAAGCGCATGGCAACAATCCGAAGCGCCTCACCGTGGGCCTGGAGCTCAACCGCCTCGCGATGCTGCTCGCGGTGCTCCATCGCCACGCGGGCATCGCGTGCTACGACATGGACATCTTCGTGAACGCCGTGGGCGGCGTGCGCATCGTGGAGCCGGGCGCCGACCTGGCGGTCACGCTCGCCATCGTCTCGAGCCTGCGCAACCGGCCGCTGCCGGAGAAGCACGTGGTGTTCGGTGAAGTCGGGCTCGCGGGCGAGGTGAGGCCGGTGCAGCGTGGACAGGAGCGCCTGCGCGAGGCGGCCAAGCTCGGCTTCACGCACGCCATCATCCCTTCCGCGAACAAGCCCAAGCAACGCATCGAGGGGCTCGAGGTGATCGCAGTCGATCGCGTGGTCGAGGCGGTGGATTACCTCGAGTAAGAGATGGGCGACGTCAACCAGCTCACGTACCTCAAGCGCACGGTGCCGGCGGTCGACGGCCCCATCCTCGAGATCGGCAGCAAGGACTACGGCAGCACGTCGAGCTTCAGGGATTTCTACGCCGGGCAGCCGTACGTCGGCCTCGACATGGAGGCCGGCAAGAACGTCGACGTGGTCGTCGACCTCACGAGCGGAGTGGGGGAGCTCCAGCGCGGCCACTTCGCGCTCGCGATCTGCTGCTCGGTGCTGGAGCACGTGAGGCGCCCGTGGGTCTTCGCGGAGAACCTCGCGTCTCTCATGCGGCCCGGCGGCCTCGTGTACATGTCGGTGCCGTGGGTCTGGCGCTATCACGCCTATCCGGACGATTATTTTCGTTTCTCGTGGCGTGGCGTGATGGAGCTCTTCCGGGGATTCGAGTGGCGCGACATCTGCTACTCGACCAACGTGCCGAACGAGTTCATCGACATTCCGCTCGACAACCCGGGCGTGGATAACGCGATGGCCGCGCACGCGCAGACGCCGGCCGGGCCGCGCAAGTACCTGCCTTACCTCATGGTGAACATGCTCGGGCGCAAGGGCGAGTGACGACTTTCCCGTGCGGTCCGGCGGGGCACTGCGCGAGCGCAATACATAGTCCGTTCGGGTCAACGCCCGGGGCCCCCACCTACAACATCGATCGCTCACGCTCACCCTTACAGCATGGGGAAGCGCATGTGCGGCAACAGGAGGGAATGGGCGGGAGCGATCGTCGCGCTCGCGATGGCGGCGGCGGCGCCGGCCGCGTCCGCAAGCGATTGGCAGCTGGTTCCGCTCGGCACGCTGGGCGGCTCGACCAGCACGGCGATGGACATGAGCGCAGGCGGCATCGTGGTCGGGTGTTCCGCGACTGCCTCCGGGGCCATGCACGCTTTCGTCTATTCGGGCGGCGCGATGCACGATCTCGGTTCCGGCACGGACGCCGGTGACGGCAACAGCTGCGCGGCCGGCGTGAACGACAACGGGCTCGTCGCCGGCTGGTCCGCACCCAGCGGCGAGGTCGTCGCATGGCAGGACGGATCGCTCGTCCATCTCGGCATCCATGGGCAGGTTGGCGGCGTGAACGGCCAGGGGACGATCGTGGGGTCGTACACGGATACCGGCACGACGCGCGCATTCATCTATTCCGGCGGCCGCGTCACCGACCCGGGCACGTTGGGTAGCGGGACCGGAGTGACCGAAGCGAACGCGGTCAACGAGCACGGCCAGGTCGTGGGCGATTCGAACGGCCGCGCCTTCCTTTACGACTCCGGCGGCATGCGCGACCTGGGCGACCTCGGCGGCGGCTCCGCACGCGCCAACGACGTGAACGATGCGGGCCTGGTCGTGGGCATGGCCTCGCAGGCGCAGGGCGAGCCGGTGGCATTTCTCTACGACGGCTCGATGCATGCGCTCGCCGGGCCGTGCTGCTCCGCTGCCGTGGCGATCAACAACGGCGGCGAGATCCTCGGCAGCGCCGAGGGCGTCTACGGCTACGTGGTGCAGGGCGATTCATGGTCGCGGCTCGACCAGATCCCCGCCGTCGCGGCGGCGGGCTGGCACCACCTCGAGCCCGTTGCCGTCAACGACAAGGGCTGGATCGCGGGCAGCGGGTTCGATGCCAATGGAAACCAGCAGGCGTTCATCCTCGTGCCGGCCAGATCCTCCACGCTCGCGAGCGCGAAGAGGGTGGACTTCAACGGCGACGGCTCCGGCGACCTCGTCTTCCGCGATGCCGATGGCAGCGTGGAGGTGCGGCTCATGCAGGGCACGTCCGTGGTGGGCAGCGCGACGTTCATGCCGAGCGCTCCCGGCCGCATCCTCGCGACCACCGGCGACTTCGACGGCGATGGCAAGACCGACCTCCTCTACCAGCGTGACGACGGCGCGGTCGAGATGTGGCTGATGCAGGGTTCGGCTCTCGTGAACATCGCGACGCTCATGCCCGCGGGGACCGGATGGCGCGTCGCGCACGTCGGCGATTTCGACGGCGACGGCAAGTCCGACCTCCTCTGGCGCCATACCGACGGCAGCGTCGGACTATGGCTCATGAACGGAACCTCCATCGCGTCGCGCTCCACGATCATGGGGCCAGGCTCGCAATGGACGCCGGCGCTCGTCGGCGACTTCAACGGCGACGGCGCGTCGGACATCGCATGGCAAGGCGCCGACGGCACCGTCTCGGTGTGGCTGATGAGCGGCGCGGCCGTCCTGAACCGCGGCGAGGTCGCGACGGGCGCGTCCGCGATCGCCGTGGGCGATTTCGACGGCGACGGCAAGTCGGACCTCGTCTTCCAGCGGCCCGACGGCAGCGTGCTGGTCGCTTGTCCCTATACCGCGGAGGGCGCGACGATCATGCCGGCCAACGGAAGCTGGACGGTCTCGAACGCCGCGGACTTCAACGGCGACGGCAAGTCGGATCTCCTGTGGATCGCGCGCGACGGCAGCGTCGGCATATGGCTCATGAACGCAGCGGCCCAGCTCGAGCATCGCACCGAGATGCCGGCCGGCAGTGGCTGGTCCGTGAGCGTGGCGCAGGACCTGAGCGGCGACTCGAAGGCCGACCTCGTGTGGACTCACGTGAGCGGCTCGGTGGGCGAGTGGCTGATGGATGGCACGTCGCAAACGCAGCGCATGCCGCTCGAGCCCGCAGGGTCGACGAAGCGGGTCGTGCCGCTGGAATTCGGGAAGTGACCCCAGTCGTTATTTGATGATCAGCGCCACCGCGAGCCCCATCGCGGCGAGGCCGAGCACGACGATGGCCACGATGGCGAGGATGTTCGAGGCCGCCGGCGAAGAGGCGCTTTCGTTCGTCGCGGCCGGCACCGGCACGGGCGCGGGCCGCGGCGGGGCGGGGCGGAACGCGGGCTTCCTTTCCGCGGGCGGTTGCGCGGGAGCGGGCGGCGGCGCCGGTGCCGGGCGCTGCGCCGCGAGCGGGCTCGTCGATTCGATCTTGCCCTTGTACGCGCGCATCTTCTGCGTCTGCGTGATGTACTCGCGGAAGTCGTCGGTCTGGTCCGTCATCGCCGCGAGGCGCATGGTCGCGTCGAACGAGTCGAAGCTCTTCGCGAGCGCGAGCGGTTTCGCGGGCTCGTCCTCCTTCTCCTTCGGCGCGCCGCCGGGAAGCGGAATCGTGGCGGTGTCGACGAGGGACGCGGCGGGCGTGGGCGCCGGACGCGGCTGCGGCGGCGCCGTGGTCGCCTTCAACGCCGTGGCCGGGCGTGCGGAGTCCATCTGGCGCTTCACCTCGCGCAGGTCCTCCGAGAGCTCCTTGATCGTCTGGTAGCGGTCCTCGAGGAGCTTCGCCATCGCCTTCGCGACGATGAGGTCGAGCATCGGCGGGATCGCGCGGTTGTGCGACGAGGGCGGCGGCGGCGTGGTGTTCACCGTCGAGTACATGATCGCGTTCACGTTGTCGCCGTCGAAGGGCGCGATGCCCGTGAGCGCTTCGTAGAGCACGACGCCCAGCGAGAAGATGTCGCTCCGCGCGTCGATCGACTTGCCGATCACCTGCTCCGGCGACATGTAGCGCGGCGAGCCGAGGATCAGCCCCGTCATCGTCTTCACCGCGGAGTTGGGCAGGCGCGCGATGCCGAAGTCGGTGATCTTCGCGATGCCGCCCTTCAGCACCATGATGTTCGAGGGCTTCACGTCGCGGTGGACGATGTCCTGCTGGTGCGCGAACCAGAGCCCGTCGGCCACCTGCGCGATGATGTCCACGACCTGGTCGGGCGTGGGCAGGTTGCCCGAGGCGATCATGTCCTTGAGCTCGAGCCCCTCGAGGAATTCCATCGCCATGTACGCGACGGACTCGGTCTTGCCCACGTCGTAGATGGTGACGATGTTCGGGTGATTGAGCCTGCCTGCCGCCTTGATCTCCTGCTGGAAGCGCGCCTCGTACTCCTCGAGCTCCTGGCGCGAGAGGTTGAGGTT
>Ga0157369_10001949_pt1 | contig 24854 bp, 13 predicted proteins | sample C25metaG_FD_113461 | JGI IMG/M metagenome (GOLD analysis project Ga0157369, IMG submission 113461) | Corn rhizosphere microbial communities from Kellogg Biological Station, Michigan, USA - C2-5 metaG | ecosystem: Host-associated > Plants > Roots > Rhizosphere > Soil | place: USA: Michigan... | reverse complement strand
CGTGTGCTTTCCGCGAACGATGGTGAGATTGTCAATATATTGTGGCGTTGTTTCGGGCGGAACTTGGGCGCCGCCATAGTCTCCGATTGGCGTGTAGGACGTGATGTTCATGTACGGCAAGCCTCCATAGTCGACTGGATAGAGCCCCGGAAACAGCGAGCGAGGATCGAAATCTTTGTTCATGCCCTGCCGGCCGGAAGCATGAGAGAGGAAGCCGAAGCGCGCTTCGTTGACGACGGTCGCTGAAAACATGCGCGTATACGTTCCATTGATGCTCTTGGTTGTATAGCCGCCGTATTGCCAGGAGCCGTAGCCGATCGGATAGTTCTGAGCGACGAAGTACGGGTCACCCTTCGAATAGTTCAGATTGACGAAGAAGCTATCTTTGTCGGAAAATTTGTAGTCTGCCCGCGCGCCAAACCGATACACATCATATTTATTCGGAATGGAGGCGACGTAGTTTTGCAGCGTTCCGCCCTGTACACCAGGAACGTTAGGTTTCGGATAACGAGCCACAAGGGCCTGTGCACGAGGATCCAAACGGGTATTCGGAATTTGATTGTTCGGAAATGGTGTGCCGGCCAAAGGATCAATGATCGGGGCGAGGCCGGCAAAGTTTCCGCTCCTCATGGCATCCGTTGGAACAGAGAGCGCGGGGTTTGTTGTCAGAGAACTGCGCTCCAGCAAATCTTCAAAGCTGCCAAAGAAAAACAACTTATTCTTGACGACGGGACCACCGAGTGTCGCGCCCAATTCGTTGCGGTTGAATGCCGGCTTGGGCTGGCTCGTCAAAAAGAAATTTTGCGCTGCATATTCGCGGTTCCGGTTGAACCACAAGGCCGAACCATGAAAGTCGTTCGTTCCACTCTTGGTGACGATGGTGACGGAGACGCCGCTCTCAAACTCGGCCTTCATGCTGTTGGAGTCGATTTTGAATTCACTGATGGCGTCGACGGACGGTTGGGTCGATAAGCCATGCTTGTAGGAATAGGCGCCCCCGCCGTTTCCTGAGTCGTTGTATCCGACGCCATCGACATTAAAGGAGATCCCGCCCCAATAGGGGCTGCCGGCTACGCGAGGATTATTCGCGTTGTCCGTGGTGACACCGGCCGAAATACGAACTAAGCGATCAACCGTCCTGCCATTCAAAGGGACGGTGGTGATTGCATTGGATTGCATGATGTTGCCGACGGTGGCGTTCTCGGAATTGATGGTGGGAGCCGAAGCGGTCACTTCGACCGTCTGGTTGACAGAGCCCGGGGACAGAACGATATTGACGCGGGCGGAGCGGTTTGCCAGCAGAACAATATCTTTTGTGATGCTGGGTTTGAAACCGCTCAACTCGGCACGTACCGAATATACGCCTGGAGGCAGGTTGGTAACCGTATATTCGCTGGCGTCGCTGACGGCTTTGTATTCGATGTTAGTGTTCTGATTCACAACAACCAGGGATGCGCCAGTGACGGCAGCGCCCGAGGCATCGGTGACAGTTCCGAGTATGGTCCCGGTTATGTTCTGTGCGAAAGAAGAGCCTGCGAATAGAAGTCCGAATAACAAAGCTACGCCGGAATTCACGCCGAGACGGGTAAGCGAGTTCCTCATGATCATAGACCACCCTTTCTGTGCTGTAAGGAATGTTAACTCAAAAAGCAGCTGCACGCGCAGACGACTCGAAATTTGTATAGGATGATTTGGGATCGGGAGAATTATGTCTTGGACCAGACGATCGTTTCTCAAAAAGACGCCCGCGCTGAGCGCCGCTACTTCGTCTTTGGCAATGTCGCGTCCAGCCGCGACAATCGTGGAGGGAGCGGCCAAACCGGCCCTGCTTGGCGGCCCCAAGGTCCGCAGCGACGCGTTTCCGAGCTGGCCCATTTCCGGGGAATTGGAAGAACGAGCCCTACAGGAGACACTGCGCAGCGGTAGATGGTATCGCGGGACTGGGCAACAAACGAAGAGATTTGAACAAGCATTTCGAGAACTAACCGGCGCGCAGCATTGCCTGGCAACCGCAAACGGCACGAGTGCGCTCTACGTATCTCTCAATGGGATGGGTATCGAGCCAGGCGATGAGGTGATCGTTTCTCCTTACACATTCATAGCCACAATTAATGTGGTGCTGCGCCAATATGCGATGCCTGTCTTCGTAGATACCGACATCAACACGTTTCAAATCGATGCGCACAAAATCGAAGCGGCCATCAGCCCGTTGACGAAGGCGATCCTGCCGGTTCACTTAGGCGGCTCGGCTTGCGATCTGGATACGATACTTTCCGTCAGCCGCAAACATGGGATCAGCGTGTTGGAAGATGCATGCCAGGCGCATCTGGCCGAATGGCGCGGCCGCAAAGTCGGCACCTATGGAAAGGCGGGCTGCTTTAGTTTTCAAGCTTCCAAGAATTTGAACTCCGGCGAAGGTGGAGCCATTCTCACCGATGACGAGCAGCTGCACGAGCGATGTTATACGTTTCACAACAACGGGAGTGGATTGAAAGCTCCGGGAGGAAACTTCGCCTACGCCGGAACGGGCGACAACCGCCGCATGGTGGAAATGGAGGCGGCGCTGCTCCTGGCACAGATGACGCGATTAGAAGAGCAGTCGGAATGCCGGACACGTAATGCGGTGTACCTGACATCCCTGCTGAAAGAAATTCCGGGCATCGTTCCGGCGCAAATGCACGAGGGCTGCACCCGGAATGCGTATCACCTTTACATGTTTCGCTATCAAAAAGCCGGGTTCGGCGGACTGCCTCGTGCCACGTTCTTGAAAGCTCTGGCTGCGGAAGGCATTCCGGCATCGCGCGGCTATCTTCCGTTAAACCTTGAACCTTTTTTGCAGGCGGCAGTCCAGTCTCGGGCGTATCGCAAGTTGTTTCCGGAAAACGTTTTGCGGGACTGGAAAGAACGCAACGAATGTCCGGCAAACAATCAGCTTTGCGAGGAAGCAGTTTGGTTCACGCAGAATATGTTCTTGGGAACAAAGAGCGACATGGACCAGATCGCAGGCGCGATCCGGAAGCTTCAAAAGCATGCCGGGGAGTTGATGACACAGGCGATATGATTGCCCCAGCATGAACACTTCGCCTGAGCTGGATCGATGGCTTCAAAATTTTCTTACAGAACAGGAAGGCGCGGCTGGAACCGTCCATCTGTTCGAAAACGGTGGTCTGCGACTAGCAAGTGCGATAAACATTCCTCCACAAGTTCAGCAGTAGTCGCGTGGGTACCAAACGGCAAGGGGATGGCCGGACTTGCGCTGGAGCGCAAGGAGCCCATTCAGACCTGCAATCTCAAAGACGACTCTTCTGGAAATGTGAGGCCCGGCGCGAAAGCGGTGAATGCACAGGCTGCCGTGGCACTGCCGGTATCCGACGGAGCAACCGGCGTACGAGCGGTGGTGGGAATAGCATTTCCGGATGAGCGCGAATTTACAAAAGCCGAGTTGGACGACCTGACCGCTGCAGCTTCCACGGTGCCAAACGCTTGAGGCGCCGGTTTATCGTTCTTACCGTTCTACTTACGGACGTCCTGTACAGAGTCCCGGCCAAAGACCTCCGCTCCGTTACGAAAGTAATGGGGCCTTTGCCGCATATCGACCACCGCTCCCCTTTGAATATTCAAACGCTCGAAGAGGTGAAGCTTCCACAGTACATTCGCAAAAAGATCGCCTTTTCCGCCGAGCCCGGCAATCGTGTCTACGCGTGGCTTCTGATACCCAATGGCGCTCGACACGCTCCGGCCGCTCTCTGTCTTCATCAGACGACGGCCATAGGAAAGGATGAGCCGGCCGGTCTGGGCGGCAAAGCAAATCTCCACTATGCTGCGGAGCTCGCCGAGCGCGGCTATGTGGCGCTCGCGCCGGACTATCCCAGCTTCGGCGACGACAAAACCGATTTTCAAAGGGATGTCTATGGCCGCGGATATAAGAGCGGCTCCATGAAAGGAATCGTGAATCATATCCGGGCCGTGGACTTGCTCGTCTCGCTTCCGGAAGTGGACTCGCAGCGAATCGCCGCCATCGGACATTCGCTCGGCGGACACAACGCGCTGTTTGTCGCAGCCTTCGATAAACGGATTCGGGCCATCGTAACAAGCTGTGGCTTTACGTCCATGGCATATTATTACGGCGGCAACTTAAAAGGCTGGTCGTCAGACCGGTACATGCCGTTGATCGCGAGCGTTTATCACAATTCGCCTAAGGAATTGCCGTTCGATTTCAGCGATATTCTATTGGCCATAGCGCCACGTGCTGTTTTCGTCAATGCGCCATTGCACGATTCGAACTTCGCTGTCGAAGGCGTAAAAGACTGTTTGATGCGAGTCGAAAACAAGTTTCCCGATCGCCGGCTGGTAGTCGAGCACCCGGATTGCGGGCACGATTTTCCACCCGACGTTCGCGAGCGAGCGTATAGATTCCTGGATAGAGTGTTACGAGTCGGGCCGTCAATCGCTGCGATGAAGTAATATCTTAAATTCGTGACCAGCGCGGCTTCTTTCTCACGGCGAGCGTTCTTCGGCCTGATTCCTGTGGCGGCGCTGGCGCAGGGCGCCGAACCTGTACTGGATATTCACCAGCACACAAACTATAGCGGGCGTACGGATGACGAGCTAATCGCTCACCAGCGCGCGATGGGAATTGCAAAAACCATTCTGTTGCCGGCGGGATCGAAATACGGACTTGCGGCGGGATGCGGCGGGAACGATACGGTAGTGGCACTCGCAAAAGCCTATCCCGAAAAATTTCTGTTCTTTGCAAATGAGCTGCCGGACATACCGCAGACAAAGTCTGTTTTGGAAAAATTCTTGAAGGCCGGAGCAATTGGGATCGGCGAGCAGAAATTCCATGTCGAGTGCGATTCCAAAGCCATGCAACTGGTGGCGGATATCGCCAGGCATCACGGCGTACCGGTGCTAATGCATTTTCAACATAAGACCTACAACTTAGGGTTTGAGAGGTTCTATAAAATGCTCGATAGATACCCGACAGTTAATTTTATTGGACACGCCCAGACGTGGTGGGGCAACATCGATAAAAACCATGATCAATCCGTCATGTACCCGAAAGGCCCGGTGGTTCCTGATGGCATCACCGACCAGCTCCTTTCCAATTACTCGAATGTTTACGGCGACCTTTCCGCTGGATCGGGGCTGAATGCGCTATTGCGGGATGAAGACTATGCCCGCGTTTTCTTAAAACGCCATCAGGACAAACTGCTGTATGGAAGCGATTGTAATGACCGAATCGGAACCGGCAAACCGTGCAGCGGTTCGCAGCAACTGGTGACAATTCGAAGACTGGCGCCCGATCCGGAAGCAGTGCAGAAAATGCTTTACGGCAACGCGGTCCGCTTGTTGAAATTATCCTAATCAGATAAACCAGAGCCAAAAAGCGTTAAGGCGAGCGAGGGCATGTCATGAAAAGTGTTCTGAAGGTGTTGACGTCGGTATGGTTCACGACCGCGATCGCTATGGGCCAAACGACACTCGCTTCCGCCGCTTTGGCGGGTTCGGTCAAAGATTCGTCGGGCGCAGTCGTGACAGGGGCGGCTCTCGAGTTGACTGATCCGAGCCGGGATCTGAAACGCGAGACCACCAGTAATGAAGATGGAGCATTCTTGTTTCCGACGGTTCCCCCGGGCAGCTACACGTTGCGTGTCACTAAGACCGGATTCGACGCAGCGGAAGTCAAAAGTATCACTCTCGAGGTAGGCGCGCGCCCGAGTCTCGATATTACTTTGACGCCCGGTCGGATCTCAAGCGTCGTGTCGGTTACAGCTGACTCCCTTCCACTGCTGGAGACGGAGTCGAATGTGATCGGGACCGTAATTAATAGCAGCCGCGTCCAGGAATTACCTCTGAATGGACGAAATTACCTTCAACTGGCGCTGCTGAGCGGAGGAGCAGTGACGGCAAATAACAGGTCGGATGCAATTGCATCGCAAACCGGCCGCAGCTCTAACGTAGTATTGCTTGGCGGCAACGTCGGGAGTTCCACTGGATACATGATCGATGGAATCGCCGTGCGAGGCGGCCGGCTGGGAGAATCGCCGCTGAATCTCTCGCCGGCGGCAATTGACCAGTTCAAAGTGCAGATGAGCTTTTTCATGCCCGACCAAGGCCCGAATCCGGGGATGGTGAACCTGATCACGAAGAGTGGGAACAATCAATTCCATGGAGAGGCGTTTGAGTTCTTTCGAAACGGAGATTTAGATGCACGAAACTATTTTTCTCCAGTAGCCGAGGATCTACATCGCAATCAATTTGGAGCGGCCGTTGGCGGTCCGATATGGAGGGACAAAACCTGGTTTTTTGTCAATTTTGAGAGCTTGCGCGAACTCACGGCGTTTACAACTTCCGGGTATGCTCCCACTCAGGCGATGTTCAATGGAGACTTCAGCCAATTGTCGGTCAAGATATACGATCCGCAAAGCTACTCGGCGGGTACGGGTCAGAGAATAGTCTTTGCTAATAATACAATTCCGGTTGACCGAATCAATCCGGTGACAAAGAAGCTCCTGCAGTACTACCTTCCGGGCGCGTCTCTCGCTATGAAACCGAATAATGTTTTTACCAACCCCCGCAAAACAAACGATGATGATCAGTGGGGTGTTCGAGTGGATCACGCGCTGACACAGAGCCAGACCGTATTCTTTCAATACTTGCAGGAGCGCGGCGATCTGATTTCACCAGGGTTGATGCCCTATTCGGGGGCGCAGTATCCACTTGAGGCGGACTTCGCCACGGCGCAACACTCGTGGACAATATCCCCAGTTCTAGTGAACACGTTTCGGATAGGATTCGCGCGGAACTCGATATTCAGCGGAAACGAAGGTGCGGCGCTTGGCGATATTTTGCCGGAGCTGGGTATTAGCAATACGCTAGACACGCGTGGTATCACAGGCATCGGAGTAACTAGCTACGCAGGCCTCGGCCGCTCGGCCGGCAATCTTGGCAACATCGATAATAGTTACCAACTTGACGACGGCGTGTACCTGACCAAAGGCTCCCACGGACTTCAAATGGGCGCGAGTTTGCGCTATCGGCGGACATGGCAGCAGAACTCGAATGCGAACGCTCTTGGTTCACTCAATTTCCAGCCTCAGTTCACCGCGCAATTGACGAGGAATGCGCAAGGACAACTCGTCGCTCAGCCTGGTACGGGCGACGCATTCGCTGACTTTCTTCTCGGGCTGCCCGCGACTGGGCAAGTAATCGGGTTGCCGCTGCTGCCGTACCGGTTCACGCAGTTTAATCCATATGTGCAAGATACCTGGAAAGTGACGCGAAGCTTCACCTTGAATTACGGGATTGCGTGGTTTATCGCCACGAATCCCAAGCCGGTCGGCTTTGCAGCAACGCTGCCGCACGGATTCGATTACCAGACGGGATTGCTGCAGTACGCTGCGCTGGGACAGGTTCCGCCGGAGATATTGTCGATGAATTGGCACAATTTCACACCGCGAGTAGGATTCGCCTGGCAGCCCAGTTGGATGAAGAATACGGTGATACGTGCCGGCGCGGGAACCTACTATGCCGACACCAAACTTATCGAAGCACAGTTCGCCATGGTGGCGCCGCCTTACAACTCCCCAGCAACCATCACGAACAGCCCTACAAGCCCACTACCGACATATGTACTGGGACAAAATATTTTTCCCACTCCTCCTCCGAAAACATTGACTCCCGAGTATGCCGCGCAACTGCCGAATGGCACAACGGCATTCCTACTCCGGCCGTCCGATCGAACGCCGTACGTGAATCAATGGAACTTTTCGATTCAACATGCGTTCACGCCAGCGGATTCGGTGGAAGTCACCTATCTCGGTGCCTCCGGACACAATCAGCAAAACCGCTACGAGGGCGCGCAGTGCATCGTGAGTTCCGATCTGCGATGCAACCCGGCCACTAAGCCGTATCCCCGCTACGCAAGTCTTCTCACTGCGGATTTCAACGGCAACTCTTCCTATGAGGGAATGATCGCGCGATATCAACACCGCACGCGAGGGGGGCTGGATTTCCGATTCGAATACACATTTGCAAAAGCGCTGGATGATCATTTTGAAGGAGGCGCAAACGAGGAGCAGATTACAAATTGCCGAAGATGCGATAAAGGGCCCGCTTCATTCGATATCAAGCATCGAGCGGTGATAAGTCTTATTTACCAAGTACCGTTTGGAAGGGATCGGCAGTTTGGGCGAACGATTCCTACAGTGCTGAACCTGATAGCGGGCGGCTGGTCGGTGACGGCGATTGCGACTTTCGCTAGCGGCATGCCCTTCGATATCACAGCAGCCAACACGACCGGATTTTCGAATATAACGCACCGAGCGAACCGCTTGTGCGACGGACGCAGCGATTCTCTCGAGGACAGCTTGCGCACGAATGGATTAAAGTGGTTCGACACGAGCTGCTTCGCGGCGCCTCCATCCGGTTATTACGGAGACGTCAGCCGAAATGCAGTCTACGGCCCGGGAAATCACAACTGGGACATTGGCATCCAGAAGTTCTTCCCGCTATACGAGAGAACACGAGTTGAGTTCCGAGGTGAACTCTTCAACGCGTTCAATCATGCCCAATTTGGCGCGCCAAACTCGTCGGTGGCGTCTTCGTCAACATTTGGATTAGTCAGTTCAGCGGGGCCGCCGCGGCTGGTGCAGTTCGCCCTCAGATTGTTATTTTAAGGAGTCTAGATGGAAGCAACGAACCGACGCACATTCCTGAAAGCAGGGTTGCCGCTGGCAGCGCAGATAGCCGTGGCACAGGCGCGAAAACCTAATGTGTTGTTTGTAATGGCGGACCAGTTTCGCTTCGATGCGATCGGCGCGCTAGGTAATCGCGATGTCTACACGCCGAATCTGGACCGCTTGGTAAAACGGGGCGCAACGTTCACCAACACGTATTCTCCATGCCCGGTTTGCGTGCCAGCCCGATATTCGATTCGTACGGGCTGTGAGCCGCCGACGACACGCATCTTCGGGAATGGTGTTTCTAAGCCTTTGGGAGGACAGGCGCCTACGGTCGACGGGCGCTGTGGTCCTTATTTGGCGGCAACCATGAAGCGTCTGGGCTATCGGACGTTCGGCGTTGGCAAATTCCATACAACGCCCTGGGATGAGGCGCTCGGGTACGATGTGCACCTGCACAGCGAAGAGTTGTACGGCACATCGGAGCAGCGAAAGAGTGACAGCTACGCACATTGGATCGCAACCGAGCATGCATCGTTCAACTATGTCGAAGGTTTGATGGGCGAGCGGACCGAGATGTATTATATGCCGCAGATGCGGCCAATGCCCGCCGCAATCGCGGTGGAGAGATGGGCAGCGGACCGGGCGATTGAGCAGATACGGAAGGAAGGGCCTGAGCCCTACTTCGGATTCGTCTCTTTCATTGGACCGCATCCTCCCCTGGCTCCGCCCATTCCTTTTAATCGCCTGTACGACCCGGACAGAATGCCCAATCCGGTGCGCGGCGAATTGGAAGTGGATCACATGGACGAACAAATTCCATGGATGAATTACGCGGTTTGGGCCGAGGACGTAAACGATTCGCACAATCGAGTGTTGCGGGCGCGGTATTACGGCACAATTACATATATTGACGATTGCATCGGGCGAATTCTGGATGCTGTCGAGGCCCGCGGCGACGCGGCAAATACTTTGATCTGTTTCTTCTCCGATCATGGCGATCATCTTGGCGATCATCACGCTTGGCAGAAGGAAAGTTTCTTCGAAGCTTCCGCACACGTGCCGTTTCTTGTCAGTTGGCCGGAGCACATTGAAGCGGGCGTCACTCGCGACCGCCTGATATCGCTGACCGATTTGTTCGGCCTGGCGACCTCGGCAGCCGGCAGTCCAGAGTGGCGCGAAGGCTCGGACTTATTCGGCACGCCGAGAGAATACCTATTCAGCTTTTATGGCGCGCCAGGAACGCGACTCTATAAGGTGATGCTGCGGCACGGCCCCTGGAAATACATTTATATGGCGAACGGAGGACGCGAGCAGCTGTTCAACCTCCGGGATGACCCGCATGAGTTGAAGAATTTGGCCCAGGGCCGGCGAGATATCGCAAATAATCTGCGAGGTGAAGTGGCAAAATCCACGAGCCGTCCAGCGTTGCGGGCCGGGATGAATGGAGACGATTTACTCGCGTTTCCCTTCGCCGCAAGACCTCTTCAACGCATCTATCAGTTCGATCGGTCGCGAGGAGTGAAGGGCTTTCCACAGCACCCAAAGGATGTGCTCGCAAAATGGAGCAGTTGACGGAGTCGATGCCATTTCAGCTTCGCAGTGGCTTATAGCCCACCGCGCAGGTATGCAATGATATTCGCGAGATCTTCCTCCTTGAGGGTTCTCTCGAATCCTTCAGGCATTAGTGAAACCGGCGAGGAGCGGATCTCGGCGACGTTGCTGCGAAGCAGCGTTTGATCGCCGCTTTCCGAGCCGGATCGCAGGGTGATCAGGCCCGGAGTTTCGTTCGAAACGATCCCATCATAAATATAGCCATCTTTCGTAATTGCGACATGATTGATGTATGTGGGCTCGATTCCGTAGCTCGGATTCAAGATATCGGTCAACAACTCTTCCTTAGTCTTGTTGTTAATGCCAGACAAATCCGGCCCAACCCGACCACCCTGAATACGCGGCATGTGACAGCGCGCGCAATTGGCTTGAAAAAGTATTTTGCCCTGGAATGCATCGCCCGGCATCTTCGCGACATCCTGGTAATGGGCAACTACCTGATCGCGACTGGTCTTGGCATCGCCCAGCAGGGCACGGGCTCTACTCACAATCGCCGGGTCGGGATTTTCATAAAGGTGCGATCTCACACTGCCGTCGAGCGCCGCAGGATCCAGCTTTCTGTCCTGAATGGCCTGCAAAAGAACAGGGACACGATTTTTATGGGAGACGAGCGCGTCGAAACCGTGTTCATGCGCTTGGGGAGAGAGATCGCTCCAGTGCGCGAGGATGATTTTGGCCACGCCCGGATCTTCGAACGCGCCAAGAGAATCGATGGCAGCTACCTCTATATTCGGTGCGGCGTTCGGCACGAGAATTTTGTCGAGAACCGGCCCGACTACATTGAAACGGCCGCCGCGCAGGGCACGGATCGCGATGATTCGTTTTCCCTCCGGCAAATCCAGGTTGATGGCATCCTTTATGGCACGCTTCAAAAGGTTGTCCATCTTAAAATGCCACGACGCTTCCCAAGCGGCCCTCTGAACGGCTTCGTTACCCGAACCGATCTGCTGCGTCAGTGCGGATTCAGCTCCGGGCACCTGAAGAGACCGCGCCCTAACGAGTTCCAATCCACGCGTGAGCCCGGCGAGTTCCCGCTCCGGGCGGCTTAACTTCCGCAGAGTGGCAAACCATTGCGAGAGTTCCCGCTCGTTCCGGCGTGATCCTATCAGAGCGGAAAGCTCAACAAGTAATTGCGGATCGCTCCAGGCTTCGCCCTTGGCCAGGATTTGTTCATAAAAAGGCGATGCCGAATCGGCCACGGAACTCAAGATGGCGCCGCGAAACCAGGAGTCGGCGGAATGCTCATGGGCGAGGTTGGCCAGCGCCGCGAGAGCTTTTGGATCTTTGACGTTGCCGAGTGTCAGCGCGGCCTGGAACTGAACGTGAGGATCGGAGTCGCCCGCCGCCGCCAGAACGGCAGTGGCCAATGGCTTCGATCGGCTCAGGTCTTTTTCGCTCATCCGCACCGCATTCTGTCGAACGCGCCCGTCGGAATCGTGCAACGCGCGCTCGACTTCCGTCGGCGGTAGCGCAGAGAGAGCATCGAGCAGCGAAAGCGCATGCATGCGAGCCTCGGGCGACGGACCGCTCGCCGCCATTTCCTGAAGTTTAGGAATGGCCGTTTTATCCTGCCGCTCGAGCAGCAGCCGATGCGCCGTCCAGCGGTTCCAGCCGTTGGCATTTGCGAGTTGCGCCACCAAATCCACAGAATTCAACGCACCGAGACCGGGCTGTAGATTCCTGTGGGTCGAGGGATGATTGGCGACAATGCGATAGATACGCCCGAGGGTGTCGCCGTTGTAGAAATTGATCTTCTTACGAATTTCTTCAGGAATCGATTCCGGCGTCTCAATGACCTGTCGATAAATATCGGTGAAATAAAAGTTACCATCCGGCGCATTGGCAAAGTGGCAAGGACGAAACCAAACGTCGGTCGAAGCCAGGAATTCGACATTGTCAGCGGCGCGATGCGCGCGGAACGTTGCGCCGTCTGGAAAGAGAATGTCGCGATGAATCAGGTTTCCGCTGACATCGCCCGTGAATACATTTCCGGCATATTCCTTGGGCCAAGCATCTCCGGTGTAAATCGTACCGCCGGAGGCAGCCGTGAACCAGCCGCCGACCTCTTCGGTGCGGTGTAGCTCGTTTTCGTCATAACGCTCCTGGCGAATACTGGTTCGCTCTTTGCGCCATTCCTGCGGGTGAGTAAGGGGAAACATGCGGGCGGAAGGGCGGCCGTGATCGGAAATATCTTGCGCTTCGGCGGGGACCTCAAGCAGGGGCGCACGCGCGAGGTATTGCATTGGAAGCACAACATGACGGATATGCGTCGTATTCTGCGAGATAAAACGGTTGCCAAAATCGTCGAAAGTCGAACCGAATTGAGCCGGTCCGGATGCGGCTTCCGCTTTCCCGCTGATTGGATCGAATCGGAAATCGGTGCCGCGGACCAGCACGGGCGGCATCTCCGGATGATCGGCGGAATGGATCAGAGCGCCGTTTCCCATGTTCGAACAATAGATCCAATTGTCAATGCTGAGGCGCGGATTTGTGATGCGGGCTTCCTGGTTCGCCATCGCGAAACCGGTGTAGAGAACCTTGCGCACGTCCGCTTTCCCGTCGCCGTTGGTGTCGTCCATAAAGAGGATGTCAGGCGCGCTAGTAACAATGAGGCCCTGTTTCCATGGCATGAGTCCGCTGACGGCCAGAACATGATCCGCAAAGATCGTAGAGCGATCGTACTTGCCATCATGATTGGTGTCTTCGAGAAGGCGGATTCGCGACCGGGCAGCTTTGCCGGGCGGCGGGTCTTCCGGATAATCGAGCATTTCGGCGACATAGACTTTTCCGTTTTCATCGAAAGCCATGTCCACCGGGCTCATCACATCCGGTTCCTCTGCAAATAGCTCGACATGAAAGTCTCCTCGCACACGCATTGTCTTTAGGGAATCGTCCGGCGAGAGAGCGCGCTCTTCCGGATTTTTTCTGCACGCGGAGAGAAGCACAAAAAAAGTGGCGGCGGCGCCCAACCTCGACATTTTGCTTCTTAGCATTGGTGTCCAAAAATGATTCTGAGCCGGATCAGACGGCGCGAATCGGTTTTCCTTTCCTCGCGATCATGCGTTCCACGGCGAGCAAATTCAGCATTAGGAAGCGTGGCTGATGATAGTTCTCCGCTCGGGTCATATCCGGCGTAGGGTCCACTTGCCTGTTACCCATCACCTGCCACAGCGGCGAATGAAGACTCCGCATGGGGAATTTGGCGCGGACATAGCGATCGAGGTCCGTATAAAACTCCACCGCCCAAGGATCGCCGGTCTCCTCAATCAGACAAAGAGACCCGATGAGCGCCTCCTGCTGCGGGAACAGAGTTTTGTCGAGAGTCCAGGCGTTCCGATCGACGTTCGTGAGATTGCGGAATAGTCCGCCGTACACGCGATCCTTGGCAACCTCGCAGTGACGCCGGAACATCGCGGATGCCCGATTAAACAGCTTGACATCGTTCCTGCGGCGCGCCTCGTATAGGATCATCCAAAGCGTTTCGATGGCATGACCGGCATAGACTAACTGTTCGTACTCGTTCTTAGGCCGGGAGAGATCGTGATTCATCAGCTCATTCAATAGCCGGAAGCGAGGATTGAAATGATGATTCAGAAGCGCGTCTATCGACCGATCCACAATCGCCAGTAACTCTGGATCGGCGCGCATCGCGAGCATTTGGGAAGCGGTGCGGATAAACACCATCCAGACGCCTTCGATTCGCGCACCGGGAAAGTCGGGCGCCGTGGGCCCTAGATACGTTTGGCCAATGGTGGGGTGGTAATCGGGCCGATCGTAGCGGCGGACGCATTTGAGCACAACTTCCCGCGCCTGGTCCCAATATTTGCGCTCGCCGGTAGCGTGCGAAAATTCCGCCAGACCTTCGGCGATAAACATATCGCCATAGACCTCCGTGTCGGGACCAGCATCCGGAGAACCATCCCGATTCAGCGTTTTCGGCCAGAATTCATCCGGATCTCTGGGCTTACTCTTTTGAATCAGCCGGACTGAGCCTGCCGCGATGTCCAGATACTTTTGTTCTTTCGCGATATTGTTATAGAGAAATGAAAATACCCACGTGCCACGGCCTTCAAACCAGGCGCGCTTTACGGGAGAGACCAGCTCGCCATTGGGGCGAACGGAACAATGAAATCCGCCGTATTCGCGATCGATGACAAATTTCTCGATAAACGGCAGATAGTCGTGGAAGAGATCGGCACGATATTGCTCGCGCATCGCCAAAAGGTTGAGAGGATACGACTGACTTGGACTTCGAGACATAGACCTAGGCTTCTTTAGAGAGAACAGCGCGGGAGCTACGGCAAGCGAACTCTGAAAGACACGTCGGCTCATCCCACCGTGCCTCGATAGCAATTTCGAAAGGACTTCCACTCGCTGGCGTGTGACGCGACCCTGCTCGCGGGCGGCCGTTCCAACGTGAAACTCGCGCACTTCGGTACTGTTTGCAAGTTCTTGAATCATCTCAAAGCGCATACCGCCGCCCGCCAGGATCTTGATTTCCGGAGCGGCACGCTTCTCATACTCCACTAAGCGCCGCTTCCGGTCGGGCCACGCACCAGAACCTCCGGCGGTTAGAATCCGATCTACCTGTTGTATGGAACCGAGACGATCGATGCCGCGTAGCGTGTCGGGTAGGTCTTCAAACGCATGATGAAAAGTCACACTGCGGCTGGGAGCGCGGCGTAGGATCGCCCTTAATGAATCCAAATCTATTTCAGTCCCTGTAAGGAAACCCATTACGAAGCCGTCAATGGGAAGAGATCCCAACTCCGCGCCAAGCAAACAAAGGCGTTCGAACTCGGCATCCGTACCGGCGCTATAGTCGTTTCGCTCCCGAATCATGACTCGGATCGGTATCGATACAGCATCCAGAATGTCGCGCACAAGCTGAACGGGAGGCGTAAGACCGCCTTTATCGAGATCGCGAACAACTTCCAACCGCCCTGCCCCACCCAACTCCGCTTCCCGGGCGTCCTCCACAGAGCAGGTGATCACTTCAAGCAGATAGTTGGGCATTAGGGTTGCACCGCCGCCTTCCAGCCGATTACAGGACAGGCGAGCAGGTAAGCGCCGACCACAGGCTTCCACAAGGGCGGTCGCACACACGCATCCGGCAGCGCTTTCGCCAACTTCTGTCGCATCGATTTCACCAGTAAAGGACAATGCTCCGCCACTCCACCTTGATACGACACGACCACAGGAGAATTGTGGAGCCCGAGCCGGCATGCGGCCGCCATCACACCTTGCGCCAACTCGCTTGCCGCGTTCTCAAAGATCGAACGGGCCACCTCATCTCCTGAAACAGCACATCGATAGACGACCTCGCATAACGATGCGATGTCTGTTGCGTCAGGGCCATAGAGAAAAGAGATGGAATTCCGAAAATCCAAAAGCCCCAAAGTCTCCGTAAGCGATTCGAGCAATGCGGTGGAAGGCCCGCGGCCATCGTAAGCGCGCGCGGCTGCGGTCAACGCTCGCTCGGAAATTTTCTGCGCGCTTCCTTCATTTCCATAAAAAGGCCCCCATCCACCCACTTTTACGCGGCGCCCGGACGCATCCACTCCTAGAATCGACGAGCCGGTGCCGGCGAGCACAACAATTCCCGGGTCGCCACCCAGCGCCGCGGCATGGGCTATCTCCGTGTCGCCATGAATCAAGCAGCGCTCAAATCCGAGGTCATTAAAAACCGCCTGCATGGCGCCCGCGCCGTAGCCGTCATAGTCTACACCTGCTAAACCGGCGGAAATGCATTCAACATCTTGCCGGCGGAGATTCGCCTGCTCGATCGTTTGTTGGAGCAAGCCAGCCAATGTTGCGCGAACGTTCTTCTCGCCATCTTGCAAATGGTTTGATGGTCCTCCTTCGGCTTGCGCGACCATTCGCCCCGACTGGTCGATTGCGGCATAGCGCGTATGTGTCGCTCCCCCGTCAATAGCGAGGATCACTTCCATGGCTCACGCTTTCAACCATCTATCCAACCACCCATAGGCCCGCGAAGATGCCATTTCAGGAAAGCTGTGCCCCGCCGCGAAATAGAAGCTCGATATACTCGCTTCCGCTCCCAGCAATCGATAGAGGCGTGAAAGGCGGGCAAGAGCCTGGCGCGTGCTCCAACCTCCATTCGGAAATACAAAATCTTCGTCCGATGCGGTTAGAATTACGGGACGCGGCGCAATTAAAGCCAGCATTTGGTGCATATCGAATGGAGTTTTGATGACTTCGGAATCCGGTACGGCCCGATACAAATCCATGCTGAGGTATGGACTGCTGGCAAAAAATCCCAACTTAGGCAAGAGAGCCGTGGCGCGGCTCCAGCGGAACGTATTGCCGTCGATCCGAAACGTATCAAATCCGCAATTGCTGGCACCCGCAGCAATACGGTGATCCAGCGCCATGCCGAAAAGAGTAGTAAGTCCGCCGTGCGAGTGCCCGATACAGCCGATGCGCTTTGCGTCGACGAAATCGAGCGTTTCGAGATAGTCGATCGCGCGGCTGAGATCCCAAATCATCTTAGAAAGAAGCGACCAGCCGGGATGCCGCCGGTAAAACGGAATTGCGTCCCCATAGTGTCCCGATTCGACTTTATGCCGCTCGCCGAAACACAACGCATCCCACGTCAGCGTGACATAGCCCCGCTGAGCCAAGCGAAGCGCAGTGTGCTGCTCGGGATTGTCCGCCAGACCGGCGGGGCTATCTTTGCCGGCTTGCGTCGTCTGGTGCGGGCAAAGCACCGCGGGTAGATGCGTTCGCCGGCCGTCCGGGATCAAGAGATACGCCGGTATCCATTCCCCTGGCTCCGACTGATATCGCATTTTACGGCGCGTAAATCCGTCACCGCGAAATTCGCCGAGTGTTTCCGCCGACAGCGGCGGTTTTGCGGCAGGCGCCACACCGAGAAAGGGCGCCATGACTTCCTGAAATCCTTTGCGGCGTTCCGGCCAATTCTTACCGGCCTTCGGAGCCAATTCGATCAGCTCCGCTTTCCCGCTCTGCTCGCCGGCAATTGTGGGCTTTTGGGCGCCGGTGATACTACGCCAGCGATCCCAACTCCAGTCCACATAGTCGAACTCGCTGCGCGGTGCGGGCGGAGATCCGGCAACCATGAAGGTCGATTCGACAAAACGCCGGCGTGTCACTGTGCGCGCCCCCAAGTGAAGTGGAACTCATGGCTGCCGGGACCTATGCTGATCTGCTCGGTTTTGCCGTCCGGTTCGCGTAATCGCACCGTCTGCCTAATGACGGAGTACACGCTGAGCGCCGTGCGTCCGCTTTGATAGGTTGTGGCGAAGCTTGCCGGATGCTCGCTGGAGAACCAGGTCTCGCTTCCCTGCTTCAGACTGGTCACACCAAGTCCGGCCAGCAATTGCAACTGATTCGGCTCACCGCGCACCAACCATGCCGCAGCATCGGTGGTCCAGGTGTCGAACGAGTTAGGCCTCATCTCGGAGCCTTTACGAAAAAGCAGCCGCTCATTGCTAGAACCGTTGCGCTCGATGCCGATCCAGGCCGGGGTTTCAATGCGATGCAATCCGATTAACCGTTCCCGCGCAGCGTCCGATGAACGCGCCGGTGCAAGCACAGCAAGAAATCGAACCGCGTCGGAATAGGTAGATGTGCTCGCATGTAAAATCGCCGGCTGCGCGGGAACAACAGCCGGCGCAACCGGATTAAAAGTGCTGTAAGCAAGATGTCCGCCGGTCACCTGCAATTTCAGATTCGGCGGGGATAGGAAGCCAATCGCGAGTGACGCAGCTTTGCTGTTATAGAACGCGGTCGCCTCCTTCGTAGTAACTCCTGCGAGGTCCGGCAGATGTAACAACCAATCGAATGCCGCGCGTTCAGTGGGAAGAAGCTCGTCGTATACGATCACGTAATCCGGCTTCATGAACACGATAGAGCGGGAAAACTTCTTCAAGCGGCCGCGATAGACCTGCTGCAGTTCGCTCGTTACTCCGTCGAGATCCGCGCTCATGACAGTGTTGACGATTCGAGGATACTCATGAAGAGCCGGCAATGCCAGCGTATCGGCAATCGACTGGCTCGCCGGATCTCCATCGACGAGTACTGTATTGTGTCCGGCCGCCTGCTTGAAGTAGTCGTCGTAATACGGATCTTTGTAGTAGTCCGCGTAACCGGAGTCCACAACGAGATTCTCCCCCAAGGCGCGCAAGAGAAAAGAGCCTTGGTCGCCATGATTGTGGTTGAAATTGGGTCCGGCACGGAACAGCAGAATGGAAGCGTCCGGCTGCCATCCGGTGCGGAACACCACGTTCCCCTTGGTCGAGAAATAACGCGAACCGGGGGCTTTTGGCGGCTCGGGTTTAAGAGTGTCATCGGAAAAGAGGAAATCTTCCATGGATGCCGGCGTGAAGTGATCTTCATACCAGCGGAAGACCGGATTGTGCGACTGTGCCACCACGGCAGCAATCGTATGCCCACCCGGGCAGTGCGTATCTCCCATATCCAGGCAGCCGGAAATTGGATTCGCCAGCGTTGTTATTGGGTACCACAGTGAATCTTTGACATGGGACCGGCTCCAATAATCGAGCCCAAATACGCGCTTCAGCGCGATTAAGGCCGGCGCAAGCGTCTCCAGATCGAATTCGTGGTAGCTGATGCTCTCGCCATAGCTGCCATCGGCCAGGTAAGTTCCGGTGAGATGTCCTTCCAGTTTGGCCAGCAGGCCATTCGCGTAAAGATCGAGATTGGGATCGTCAGACTCCCCGGCAATTGCCGCAATAGCTAACAGTGAACCAGCCACGCTATGCGAAATCCAATTACTCGTGTTCGCCAGAACGCGATCATCCACGACGTATTCACGGTACGTCGGTACGATACCTTTCTGAATGAGACCCTCGCGAATCGCCGCGCGCTCCTGGGGCGAAAGCTGGTTGTACAGCAGATCATAAGCAAAAGCAATTTGCGCAGTGAATTCGCCGGCGGGATAGTACGTAGGCTGTCCATGGGCGGGGAACCAAGGCGGCGCCCAGCTTGGCCACTTGATGACGGTGAGCAGAGCGGACTTGGCGGCATCGAGAGCCTGCGCATCGTTATTTACATATGCGAGCAGAGCATTGTAGCGAATGCGATTTCCCGCGCTGGTAATCAGATCGAAGTACCCCGGCAGCGTAGGCAGTAGATAGACGCTATCGAGCATAGGAAAAATCGCGGCGGCGCGAGTCAAATCGCGGCTTTTTCGGAATTCTTCCGCTTGATGCACGATCTTCTTCCACAGCGCTTCATACTTGCCATCGCGGCTCCTCGCTACCAAGCGGTCGCGATCGGCTGCGCTGAAATACAAGCGCGGATGCGCCGCTGGCGGAGAATGGGAGGCGACCAGGCGAACGGCGGTTACCAGAGAATCGCCACCGGCGGTCTTACCGCGAAGCCACAACGCATAAATTCCCGGTGCATGCGAACCGCCGAGTGCGACTTGAGTGGACCAGGTCCCGTTGCGCTCCACGAGCGGCCCGCTGACCACGATTTTTCCATCCTGGTCCTTGACGACACATTCGATGCTCCTGAGGCGAACCGGTGCAATCGCTTCCACACGCAGCGGATGCTCCTGATCGAGCCTTGTCACTGAAAACAATTCGCGCCTGGGTTCAAGCAGCATGGTTGGCGGCTGCAGCACACGAAAACTGACTTCCCGCTGCGCCTGAAGCTGCACGTCATCGAGAAGAAATCGATACATCACATCGCGATCGGCGTGCGGCAGCGCCGCCACCACATAGAAGCCTTCGATGCCTGTCCCGTTTGGCACCGCAAGATGGGATGCATCCCGAAATTCGGAGAGCGCGATGCGTACGGTATGCCACGCGTCATTGATCCCGGCGTCGCGCACAACCACATATCGCCGTCCGTTGGAAGCAGCAATGCCAACTTCAATACGGTCGCCGGACGAAGGGGACGTGAGGCGATAGGAAAACGCCAGAACAGCGCCGCTTGATGCGACAAGATCGAGACGGCGAATGAACCCGAACCGCTCCGGCCCGGACCGCACAGGCTTCAAGATACGCATCAAAGAGCGTCCGCCCAAAGCCCCGTATTCGGCAGTAGGCACAATCGACGGATCGTAGCCGGCATCCTGAACGGGCGGATAACTGGCAAATTGTGCGAGCTCCGTTCCCTGGAAATTTTCCCGCCATGCATAGGACTCGGTGACGGCGCTGCCGGCCGAATCGGCGTTCCCGCACATCGGCATTAGCAAAGGCGCTACCAGAACAAATGCACAGCCGCGGATTTTATTCATGGACCGAAACACTCCACGGCGCGCCCAGCGGCGGATGAACAGTCCGCCGCTTGCGCAAAGAACAATGCTCGCGACGCCGAGCAGGCTCCAATGGCGGCCGATGGCCGCGATCACACAAAGAATGGATGAAGCGGCAAACGCAATGCCCAACGCACAATCGAAAAGATCCCGAAGCGTTTCGGCGCGAATGGCGGCGCGGCCTTCGATACCGGCCGATGCGATCACTGCTCCCCACAGTCCTGGCGGGCGGCAGCGCAAATAGAACTCACGCAAAGTTTCCATGCGCTCCGCCGGCGTCACGATGGAAATAGCAACGATCGTGAAAGCGCCGAGCCCGAACAAAAGCAGAAACCCGTGCCAGAACGGGTGCGCCATTTCTATGGAAAACCCAAGCGGAAACCAGACGATATAGCTCAAGGGAAGGCCGATTACCAACGCCGCGGCTTCACCATAGATATTCAGGCGCCACCAGAAGAAGCGAAGCCACGATAACGGCAAGATAAACGCAAAGACCACCGAATTGATAAATAGAAACCACGCCCGCAAGCCGTGCACAAAAAAGTAAGCAACCAGCAGCGACAGCGCGAAAATAAAAAGAGAGCTGGCGCGGCCTATCCAGACATAATGGCGGTCGGTTTTTCCGGGACGCACAAAGACTCGGTAAAGATCATTGACGAGATAGGAAGCGCCCCAGTTCATTTCCGTACTGATGGTCGCCATGTAAGCGGCGAACACGCCGGCTATCAATAAGCCCAATAACCCGGGCGGCGCATAAGCACGCACCAGCCGCGCCCATAACTCGGCCGGCTCGGGTACGGATTTTGGCGCGTACAAAGCTGCAGCAATCATGCCGAGCAACAGAAACGGAACTACACGGACAATCAGCGTAAGCAATGTATTGAACAGCTGTCCGACTTGTGCATGAAATTCATTGCGGGCCGCCATGAAACGCTGCGCGGTAAAACCTTCTCCTCCCGTCGGCGATGCCGCGAAGAACAAACCTTGCACTACGAAAGCGAAAATCGTCAGGCCGTCGAGACCTGGCTTCGGCAGTGTCAAGCCGAAAAATGACGCGGCATTCGCGCCACGCAGCAATTCGATCGAGTGATACACGCCAGCCAAGCCTCCGGTCGCCGCGAGCGCGATCGGCACCAGAATGATGTTTCCCGTAAGAAAGATTCCGAACTGAAATGCGTCCGTGTAGGCTACGCCATAAAGCCCCGACGTGACCGTATAAACCGCCGCAATCGCCCCGGCAAACAGCATGAGATGCAATGGTTCCCAGCCGAGAATGGGCCCGAGCGCTGCTCCTAACCATCCGGAAACATAACCCATCAGCAGCACGATAAAACCGAGACTCATAAAGGCAGCGTAGACGCCACGATAGGCGTGAGCGAATCGGCCGCTGTACCGAATTTCGAGCATCTCGGCGGAGGTCACCGTGCCGAGGCGGCGCCAATATTTCGACCACAGGACAGCACCGAGCGGCATCCAGATCACGTACGGTATCCACCACACTGCATTGCCCAGAAGGCCACCTTGATAGGTGAGCATGGTGACCGCTGGCGCAAGACCGGCATCGGTGTAGGTAGCAACCGCCGATAGAGCGATCAACCACCAGGAGAGATTTCGGCCGGAGACAAAATAATCGGCAACGCTGCGGCTGGCGCGCCGCGTGAAGTAGAGGCCCACTCCAAGCATCAGCGCAAAGTACAGACCAACGACGCACCAGTCAATGACCGTCATCCGGCGGACCTCAATTTTTGACGGACTCCGCGAACTGCAGGACGCCGCAGTTCCCACCTTTTGCCAGCGATCGTGAAACCGCGTCCAGAACCGCAGTGACCTGCCGGCCATCGAATGCCGTGACCTGCGGCGGAGTATCGTCCAGGATGGCCGCCAGAAAATCGTTCAGGCACTCGACAAACGCGCCGCGTAGCTTACCGAAAATTTCCTGCATCAGAAATGTTTTGGGATAAGTGAACTTTGTCTCCGTGCTCAATTCGATCGATTCGCGTTTCCGGTCGAAATGCAGATGCCCCGCCGAGCCGATCACCTCTACGAACGAATCGGTAATGGTCGGAAATGCATTGGGATAAATCCAGGCGGATTCAACCGTTGCAAACGCGCCGCTGGCAAATTTCACCTGCGCCTGTATCAAGTCGTATGTATCGATTCCACGCGCCGAGAGTACACCCTTGGCTCCGTAGGCATGCACTTCGACGGGCTCGCTAGCAAAATACCAGCGCAGCAGATCGATATCGTGCGCGCCGAGAAAATGAATGGGCGTGGAGCGAGCCGCCCAATCGATCATTTCCGTGGAAACCCAGATCGTATCGTTTTTCCGCGCGTAGCCTGCTATCGGAGGGCCGATGGAGCCTTGCCGGATAGCCGTGAACCCTTGGTTGTACGCCGCCAGCCAGCGGTGATTGAACGCCACTTGCAATTTCTGCCGGGGACGGCTACGGCTCAGCTCGAGCAGCGAATCCGCTTCCTCGAGATCGGTCGTGAACGGCTTTTCGCACAGCACATGGAGACCTGCTTCGAGCGCCGCCTTCACCGGCTCATAGTGCGCGAAATCGGGCGTTGCCACGCATACCGCATCTAGCGGACATTGGGCCAGCATCTCGGCATAATTCAGATATCGTGCGGCGATTTCGTACTTATCGCCAATCTGGCGGAGGCGCTCCGGATTGCGAGTCGCGATCGCGGTAACTTCGGCGAATGGATGAGTCCGATAAATCCGCGTATACTGCTCGCCCATAATCCCAAGGCCGACTACTCCGACGCGGACTTTTTTACGCATTTACTAAACCTAGTGTTTCTTTGAGGCGCTCCGCGCTTGCCACCAGGCGATCCTCCGCATCGGGACCGCACCTCGCCGAAACCACTTCATATCCTCCCGTTTCAAAGGCTTTGCGCGTAGGCAGGTAACCGATGTACCCATTCGTAACGCCGGCTATAAAGGTCCGCGGGCCTCCGCCATTCTTAATACGCATGCCGATCTCAACAAACACCTCGGCCGGCACGGCTATGAACACGCTGTCGCCGATTTGAATGCCTTGCAATTCCATCGGAAGCAGACCGTCTTTGTATTTGGTGGCCTGCCGCGCATAAAAATGGGCAATGGAACTGTAGAGTAGCTCGGATTTAGCCTGCCTGTATTCGGCCGACGCATCGTTGGCTGGAAACCCATTCACTCGCGCCTGGGCCTCAAGAAGAGCTTTCCCGGTTTGTTCCGGTGAGGGGTATGGTTTGAGAACGAAATCCTCAACCAGAGTCCCGAACCGCAGAACAGCATCCTCGCGCACTGCAATTGTGGGAAGAGCGCTCAAAACCGCATCTCCGAGTTTGTGCCCCAGTTCCGCTGCGCGAGCAAAGGTTCGCCCCGGAGTAATGACGCCGATGGCGCTCAATTCCGAGGAATGACCGACGCTGATATCGCCCTGCGCGCCGTTCACATACATCGCGAAGCTTCCTTCGCCGAGTCGGTCTTCCACGCGCTCAATAGTGGCCGCAGGAAAATCTCCGGAGGCAAGCAGGTTATCGGGCCCGAGCACGGTCGGATGACACGCGTAATTGATCAATACGGCTCGTGTCCGGCCATTGGCGTCGTCCGCTTTCCATATTGCGATCTCACGGTCGACGGGTTGGCCGTCCGGCGATCGCCGATTGACGCCCAGCCCATCGATTGCTCCCGTGCCAATACCGAGCCGCGCTGGAAATCGCGATCGCCAGGCCGCTTCGACAGCCTCTACCATTGCATCGCTCAGCAGCGACATATATCCGGCATCGAGCAATTCGTCTGGGTTAAAAAATGTGCTGATTGTGACCGGCCCGGCGTGCGTGTGCGTCGAAGCGATCAGAATGGCGGAGGGCTCAATCGGAACACGCGCCGTAATCGCGCGCCTGGTTGCCGCAACGAAGTCGCTCCCCAGCGCCAACAGATCCAGGCTCAACAGCGCGACCGCGGCCGTGCCGCTTTCGAACACCAGAGCGCGAGCGAACAACTCATCGTGTATCCCCTCGCAGACTCCCTGGCGCGCCGCGAAACCAGCTAGAGGCGCGCCGATGGGCGGCGAAATCGACCGCTTTCCAAATCCAACCTTCAGCAAAACTCTCCTCCTTCAGAAACACGTCTAGCGCTCTCAATAACGTTTGCTCTTCACGGCCTCGGACGATTTCCGGATAAATTCCAGGCAGCGGTCGCCAAGCGCTACCGCCACGGCTACCGATAACACATCGATTACACACAACTGCGCAATGCGCGAAGTGAGCACTTCTCCGCCTAATGGTGTGTCCGG
>Ga0157369_10001948_pt1 | contig 24864 bp, 14 predicted proteins | sample C25metaG_FD_113461 | JGI IMG/M metagenome (GOLD analysis project Ga0157369, IMG submission 113461) | Corn rhizosphere microbial communities from Kellogg Biological Station, Michigan, USA - C2-5 metaG | ecosystem: Host-associated > Plants > Roots > Rhizosphere > Soil | place: USA: Michigan... | reverse complement strand
TTGCTATCCGCTACTACGTTTCTTTGAAGACCGCATTGCACATGATCCGGAGCTGATGGATTCGGATCAACTCGGTATCAGCATTGTCTACGACCACCAGATGTCCTACGCACTTTGCCTGACGCGCGCTCTGCGCCAGAGATGGCCTGAGAAGCGCATCGTGCTGGGTGGAACCGCCATAAGCCAGTTCTATAAATACATGAAGAACAAGGCCGATATGTCATGGTTCTTCAAGGTATGTGATGCGATTGTAGTAGGCGAGGGGGAAACTGCGATATGCGAAATCGTAAATACGCCCGGCGACCTGACGGGCAAAGCGATTCCAAATACTATTACCTATGATCGCGGGAAAGATCGCGTACATCTTCCGGCACGAATTCATTATGAAAATCTCCCTACCTTAGGAACTCCTGTTTATGAGCATCCGTGGGATCTATATCTGTCGCCGGAACGCGGCATCAACTATGCGCCTACTCGCGGATGTTACTGGAACCGCTGCACATTCTGTGACTACGGATTGAATACTGACCGTCCAACTTCTCCCTGGCGTGAAAGGAAGATTGATCAGGTCATCTCTGATTTACAGGAGATTAAAGCGAAGAGTCAGGCGAAATACATCTATTTTGCGGTGGATGTAATGGCTCCCGGTTATCTGGAACGCATGTCGGATTCAATCTTGCATTCGGGGCTGGACATCCGCTGGGCAGCCGAGTTAAGGCTGGAGAAAATTTTCTCGCCAGAGCGGTGCAAGAAGATTGCGCAGTCCGGATGCGTTGCGATTTCAGTTGGCATGGAATCGGGGAACCAGCGCGTACTGGACCTGATTGATAAAGGCACCAAAGTCGCCTATATGGGTGATACGATGAAAAACTTTTCTGAAGCAGGTATCGCCGTTCAGTTGATGGCGTTCAAAGGCTTTCCGGGCGAGACTCCAGAAGAGGAAAAAGCCACCTACGATTTTGTCCAGATCAATCAAGACAGCTGGTCAACGGGCGGCATAGGAACTTTTGTATTGACCGGGACCGCGATGGTCGCCAGGAATCCCGGAAAATTTGGGATCCGGCTGCTCGATACCAAAGACGTTGATATTGCCCGCTCGGTCGCATTCGCCGAAGAAGGAGGCTCATTCAAAGGCATAACGTCTGAAGAAAGCGATTCCTCTTTTGATGAACGCAACGGAGTTTTTCCTGAAGTATTGGGCCGCCCATGGGCAGGCGGCACTGACTCGCTGCATTCAATGATTTTCTATGACGCTTATGGAAGAAACTTCTTCCGGGAAAACAGCGGGATCAAGAAAGATGTTGGACGTCAGAACAGTAACCTCGATGTTCTTGAATGCACTATCAGGATTTCTGGTTCCCTTTTCGAATCCCCGTTCAGTCTCAGCGAAATGCAACGAAACCATAAATTGCATATTGAGCACAATCGCCAGGTATTTCAAAGTGTTGCTGCACCTACTTACCCTGGACTGTGCGAATGGGAACAAACTTTGGCGCCAGTTATGAACACTCCCTACAAGCGTGCATATGGAATTAGCAACGGTTTGCACTGGCTGGAAATCCACCCTTTGATCTACAGGATCTTGTCAGAGTGTTCCGGCAAAACCGCCATCACACTCGGGAAGGCGCTGAAAGGAATGGACAATGCGATGCGGGACCGAGTGGTTGGCCATATCGACAAACTGAAGCGTAGCGGGCTTATTGCTCTTGAGTCTGAAGCACCCACGCCTGACGCATTGAATGCGAATGAAAGTGTCGAGGCTTATAACTTGCGGGTGCTTCCAGCAGGTATTTCCTACACACAGTTTCAATACCAGGAGATGTAAACCATGACTCTGACTGGACAGATAACCTCCACGTTCAGAGTGGAGGTGAGGGGATCTGGTTCGCCGCTCATCTTTCTTCCTGATCTGGCCTGCTCTGGGCAGGTGTGGGAAGATACATTGCAAACATATTGTCTCAGGCATGAATGCCATGTACTGCACGTGGCTGGATTTGCTGACGAGACGCCGGCCAATGCCGTGCCCTTTCTTGAAACGATTAAAGAGGAGTTGGCGGCATACATAAAGGAGAATAGTCTTACCGCACCTGTGATTGTTGGCCATAGTGTGGGAGGCTTTATTGGAATGTGGCTTGCGGCTGACCACCCATATCTGGTTTCCAGCCTGGTTCTCATTGATACCTTCCCGTTCTACGCCGGAGCAGGCAATAAGCCTGACGCAACACCCGAGAGTGGGAAACTTGCTGGAGAGCAGATGCTCAGGAATTACGCTTCTCCGCCGGTTCCAGACTACGAAGCAACCGCCGAGAGTGCCAAGCGTCTATTGGTGAGCCGACCGGACCATGTCGCGCGCGTAGTTCTGTGGCGACGCGTATCAGACCGCCAGACGATGGGTCGGGTCTTTTATGAACTTCTCTCTACTGATCTTAGAGCGCGCATGGCTGATGTTATCGCACCAACGCTGGTGATAGGCGTTTGGGCGGGCAAGCGCGACTTTGCTGGAAGGACAAAAGAGCAAGCCGAACATGTTTTTTATGAACAATATGCCCGCACTCCGAACTGGCGATTGATCATGATGGATGATGTGCGCCATTTTGTGATGCTCGACGATCCCGAAGCTTTGGTCAGGGCGACAGAGAGTTTTCTGGAAAACCTCCAGATTTGTTCAGCATAAATATGGGATTTGCTCGAAGAGATTTGCGGATGCTCGTAAGGCGTGCTGTGAAGTACCTTATTTTTATATTTCTACCGACCATAAGCAGTGTCGCTGCAGTCGGTCAGCCTGGTTCCAGCCCTCCGGGCTCGGCAATGCCGCTCGTGCATGCAGAAAAATATGTATTAACGAACGGCCTCCAAGTGGTGCTGTATGTGGACAGAAAGCTTCCCATTGTTCACGTAAATGTCTGTTATCACGTTGGATCAAAAGACGAACAACCTGGCAGCTATGGATTTGCTCATCTGTTCGAACATCTCATGTTCCAAGGCTCCAAGAATGCGCCCGGTAAATACCTGGGACTTGTAGAGGAAGCAGGCGCAAACCTGTTTCAGGGTGGAGTCAACGGAAATACTGAGGAAGACCGCACAAACTACTTTGAAAGCGTGCCTTCCGGCAATCTCGAATATGTGCTTTGGCTTGAATCTGACCGCATGGCTACTCTTGCCAACGCGCTTACTCAAAAGGAATTTGAGAACCAGCGCAAGGTGGTGAAGAACGAGCTCCAATTAGTGCATCAGAGCCGGCCATATGGCCGCGCTTTAACCTTGATGTATTCAAACCTGTTTCCATTTGCATCTCCATATGCGCACCACCCTATCGGTAATGAAAAGGATTTGGACGCCTCCAGCCTGGATGAAGTAAAAACGTTTTTTCAGACATACTACACGCCCAATAACGCTTCTCTGGTGATCGCCGGAGATTTCGATCCCCAGTCCGTGAAACAGCTCGTTGAAAAGTATTTTTCCAACATTCCAACTGGTGTATCAACGCCCAGACTCAGGCAATGGGTGACCAGACACAACGGAAAAAAAATCATTGATGTGAGTGATCATGTTGGCAATGAGCGCACATATCTGGCTTGGAGCGTGCCTGGATTTTTCGATAAAGGCGATGCCGAACTCGACTTGATTTCCTTGATGCTCACAGACGGTATCTCCTCACGCCTTAACAAAGCACTCATAGATGACCAAAAAATCTGCTTGGACATCAGTTCTGATCATTCGCCCTTTGAGGGCGCTGGGATCTTCTCAATTGCGGCAACAGCCAAACCCGGTGAACCGGTTGAAAGGATAGAGGGCGCGGTAATTGAGCAGCTTGTGTTGCTGGCTCAGAAGGGACCTGATCCCGCTGAACTGGCACGTGCAAAGGATAAATGGCAGCTCAGGTTCTTTACTCAATTGGAGCGCATCGGGGGATTCGGCGGGAAGGCTGATCTATTCAACAAATACAATGCATTTCTTGGCAACCCGAATATGTTTGCAGCCGATATTGAGCGCCACTCCAGAATCACAGCTCAAGAGATCAAGAAGATTGCCGGCGAGTGGCTTAGTGCTGATCATGTGCTGCTCCTTCGCTTTCATCCAGTAATCGCTCACAACCAAGCCCAGGTACTCGATCGATCGACAGCGCCAGCTCTTGGAGCGAACCCGCCTTTTAATCCGCCGGACGTAAGAGCCGGAACGTTGCAAAATGGTTTGACGGTGCTTGTGGTCGAGCGACATGATCTTCCGAAGATCTCGGTCTCAATTGGCCTTCGAGCCGGCAGCGCCTTTGATCCTCCCGGCAAATACGGTCTCGCCAGATTTACAGTTGAAGCCATGGAGAGAGGAACTGGAAGCCGTAGCGCAGTTCAGGTTGAAGATGAACTTGGAGATGTAGGGACCTCTCTGGAGGCAGGTATCGATCGTGACTACTCCGCCCTAAGATTTGAAGTACTCGATCGCAATCTCGAACGGGCCATACAGGTGTTTGCTGACGTCGTGCAGGCCCCAAAATTCTTGCCCCCGGAGGTGGCCAGGGAAAAACAAACATTGTTGAAAGAATTGCGGGAATTCCAAAACAATGGCCAGACGCTCGCCGCTTTGCTTGCTCCTTCTCTGATATTCGGGAGCGACCATCCATATGGCCACCCGGCCCAGGGTCTTCCTTCAGGGATTCAGAAGATCGAGCGCAGTGACCTTGTTGAATTTCATGCTGCCAATTGGACGCCACGGGCCGCCGTGCTGGTCTTTGCTGGGAACATCAACTTCTCAATCGCCATGCATATGGCGGAGAAATACTTTTCGCAATGGCCGGACAAGCAGCCCCCGTCATTAAACATGGCTGCACCGATTCCCGCGGATGCGAGCAGAGTCTATGTCGTTAATGCGCCCGGCTCTCCCCAGGCGTTCATACGTCAGGTTCTACTTTTGCCGGGTATTGATTCTCCAGATTATGCAGCCATTCAACTGGCCGATACAGTCTGGGGTGGCGGCAGCGCAGCTCGTCTGAACCTGAATCTTCGAGAAGATAAAGGATATGCCTTCAGTGTCTTCTCACATGCCTTTTTCTACCCGAAATACGGTGACTGGCAGGCCTACGGTTCGGTTCAGGTAGGAAAAGTCGGCGAATCAGTGGTCGAATTTTTATCAGAGCTCAAAGGACTCGCTCATGACAGCCCCATTACTGCTGAGGAACTCAGTGCCGCCCAGGACAGCCGCGTGCGTGGGTACGCCCAACAGTTTGAATCACTCGACCAGGTGGTAAGGCAAGTAGTGCGGCTTTGGGCTGATGGTTTGCCTCTTTCGCAATTAAGCAATGAAATTCCGGAACTCCAGCGGGTCGATCTTCCGGCAGTTAAAGCTACGGCCAATAAATATGCCGTACCAAACAAGGCCGTGATTCTGATAGTGGGCGACCTGGTAAAGATCGCTCCTCAGCTACGCAATGTGTATGGCGACAAGGTCACCCTACTTGACTCTGAAGGTAATCCTACAGAAACAACGGTTCATTAAGAGTGTTCATTTTATGAAATCTTCCACAGCTCGCTATTTCATTTTGGCCGTACTGCTCGTGGCGGCTCTTGTGTATCAAGTCCGGTTTGTGCAATATGCGTTTCCGCGCTGGTTTTCGAACACTGACGCAGTGGTTTGGCCTTTTTTCTCCCAGGGAACATCTCGTGGCGTTGTCATCGCTTTCCCTCGTCCTGAAGCGCAGACGCAAGGCATACGCAACGGTGATTACCTGGTAGCCGTCAATGGCAAGGCCATATCAGGAACAGCCACATACGGTGACGCGTTGCGGCAATCCAAACCGGGCAGCATTCTGAAAGTTCGTGTTGTCTCTTCCGGTCAGGAGCATGAGGCTAGCATCAGCCTGCACCGGTTTGCCGGCCAGACTTCGGGCGTAGCATTGCTTTATCTGGTTGTTCCCTTGTTCTGCCTTTGCCTTGGTCTCTGGGCGACGGTTCTGCGGCCACATGATACCCGAGCTTGGCTCCTGCTTGGACTGATGATGAGCTTCACTGTAATCTTTTTTCCGGCGGCTGAGGCATGGGCGCCGGGCCTTCGTGAGTTCGGTACGGTCTATCGTATTGGGTTGCTTCGCGCCACTCCTCTCTGGTTGATTTTGCTCGGTATCTATTTTCCCGAACCGTTTCCAGCAGGCAGCGGAAAACGTTGGTGGAACTGGTTGAAGTGGTCTCTGATCCCACCGCTCGCTCTATATGGAATATTGCATGTAGTGGCTGCCGAACAGGTACTGGAACACATAAGTTCTGTACGTGGCTTAAAACAATTTCTGCAAAGAAGCTCCAGGGTGGAAATAACATTGATTCTGGCCGCGCTTGCATCGTTTATAGTATGCGTGGCTGCAAAGGCTCGCATGGCAGTTTCGCCGGACGGCAAACGGCGGCTCCGCTTACTTGGGGCGGGCGCTCTAGTGAGCTTTGCACCTATCTTATCTCTTGTAATGCTCTCCATGGCTGCACACCGCCCTCTGGAAGGGTTCCCTAACTTCTGGATATTCCTGACGGCGTTGGCAATGGTATTTCTGTTCCCCGCGACCCTGGCCTATGCCATTCTTGTGCAGCGGGCGCTGGATCTGCAAGTGATCATGCGCCAGAGCATGAAATATGCTCTGGCACGGCGAGGCGTGGCAATCTTCCGTTTGGCCGTGATAGCTGGATTTTTCACAGTGTTGCTGTATTTGGTTGGACAGCCACAGGTCGATCGCTGGCAGTTGCAAAACCTGACCATTATCGGTGCGATCCTCATCACCATCCTTCATGAATCGGTAGCAACGCAGTTGAACGATTGGATCGATAGAAAATTTTTTCGCGATGCCTACAATGCGGAACAAGCCCTTGCGCGGCTCGGGGAGGACATACAGGACATTAAAGAGCGCGGGCTTCTGGCCAACACCCTGATTACCGGAATCTCATCTGCACTGCATGTTCCCTGTATTGCTCTTTTTCAGCAAAATGGGGTTTTTTATGATGTGGTTGCACAGGCGGAATGTCCAGAGGCACCTAAAGCAAGGTTTGGCAAAGAATCTGAGCTAGTCCATCACCTGCAGAGTACAAGGCATTCAGCGCTCGTCTATTTTGATGATTCGAATTCATGGGTCCATTCGCTTTCGCAAGATGAACTCTCAATCTTACGTGAGCTTCAGACCCAGGCACTTGTCCCGCTTCTGCGCGGCGGAGAGCTTCTGGGAATTCTAAGTCTCGGCAGCAGGCTCTCTGAAGCCCCCTATTCCAGCCATGATCTGCATCAGTTGGAGTCAGTTGCAAAGCAGGCCAGCCTGGCGCTGGAGAATGCCCACTTGATGGCTGAGTTGATGGAAGAGATCGCCGGCCGGGAGCGACAGAACGTAGAGAAACAGGCAGCAGAAGAAGCCAATCGGGCGAAAAGTGCGTTTATCGCTACCATGAGCCATGAGTTGCGCACCCCGCTCAACGCTATTCTGGGATACAGCGAGATGCTCCGCGAAGAATCCGAGGATCTGGGCGTTGAGCAACTTATTCCCGATCTGAATAAAATCCATTCAGCAGGAAAGCACCTGCTGGAACTGATTAACTCCATTCTTGACATCTCGAAAATTGAGGCGGGAAAGATGGAGCTTCATCTTGAAACTTTTGCTGTTACCCCTGTATTGAAAGATGTAGTCAGCATCGTGAGCCCGCTGGTCGCGAAGAATAAAAATAAGATGGAGTGCAGCTTTCCAGATGAGACCCGCGTGATGCATGCAGACCTTACCAAGGTACGGCAAACGCTTCTCAACCTTCTCAGTAATGCTTCGAAGTTTACCCAGATAGGCACTATCTCCCTGATGGCCAGATTCGACTCCGGCAACGATCGTGTTTACTTCGAGGTGGCCGATACCGGTATAGGAATGACACCGGAACAATTGAGAAAGCTGTTTCAGGCGTTTTCACAGGCTGATTCCTCCGTAACGCGCAGATTCGGCGGCACGGGACTGGGGCTTGCCATCAGTCGCAAATTCTGCCAAATGATGGGTGGAGATATCACGGTTGAAAGCGAATCAGGTAAAGGCACAAAGTTCACAGTAAGCCTGCCTTTGCATGTTGCCGATCCAAAAGATGAACCGGCGATTGCTCAGGAGAACCCGTCGGTCTCCGCAGCACAGAGTAGCACCACGGTGCTTGTAATCGATGACGATCCGGTTGTGCATGATCTCATGAACCGTGCTCTTACAAAAGAGGGCTTCCGCAGTATTAGCGCCTTCAATGGCCATGATGGTCTCGAAAAGGCGCGACAGAGCAAGCCGGATGCCATCATTCTGGACGTGATCATGAAAGGCATGGACGGCTGGACAGTACTGTCACGGCTGAAAGCTGATCCTGAACTTGCCGAAATCCCGGTCATTATGAATACCATGCTCGATGAGAAGAACATTGGTTTTTCACTGGGGGTGAGCGAGTACCTAATGAAGCCGATCAATCGCAATCAACTGGTTTCCGTTCTCTCCAGATATGGTCAAAAGCCGGGCAAGGACAGAAGATGCGTGTTAGTGGTTGACGATGAACCCGCCAATCGTGAGGTCTTCCGAAGAACATTGAAAGCCGAAGGCAATACCGTACTAGAAGCAGAAAACGGTCGTCTTGCCTTGCAACAGATGGAGAAGGAAACGCCGGATCTGATAATGCTTGATCTCATAATGCCCGAAATGGACGGCTTCGCCTTCCTTACTGAAATCCGAAAGCGCACTCAGTGGCAGCAGATTCCGGTCATGGTGGTGACGGCAAAAGACTTGACTGAGCAAGAACGCCGTATGCTCCAGGACAATGTTTGCAAGGTCCTGGAAAAGAACGCTTACAGCCGCACGACGGTATTGAAAGAAATCAACGAGCAAATCACAAACCAATTGCGTTCCAAACAAAAGGAGAACGATCGTGCCGAAGTTGTTGCTGGTGGAAGATAATGAAATGAACCGCGATATGTTGTCGCGAAGACTTGAACGCCGCGGCTTTCAGATTGTCATGGCCCTGGATGGAGCAGAGGGTGTCTCTATGGCTGAATCTGAGAAGCCGGATCTGATTCTCATGGATATGAGCCTGCCGGTGCTAAGTGGATGGGATGCTACTCGTTCAATCAAATCAAACCCGGAGACGAAAAGAATTCCCGTGATCGCCCTTACCGCGCATGCAATGGAAACGGATAAACAACGCGCCTTAGAGGCTGGCTGCGACGACTACGACACTAAACCAATTAATTTGTCTGTCCTGCTGGAAAAGATTGAGAAGCTACTGCACTTGGCTGTGCAGTCATAAGCCTGATCTCAATCCCGCAACGCGGACCCAATGACTCCGCGATATTGATCTATTTGCAAAGTTGTGTCCCTTGCATTTCTCCATGGGGTCGTGACGAACTTTCGGGCAAGCCTTAGGCTGCGGCGAACTGCAAGCGCTCAATATGGTTAAGTAGGGCGTGTGCTGCCTGGTGGATCTTGCCGGATATTTCGACATAGTCCTCTGCACATTCTCCCGGCGCAGAAAGCACAATCACAGTCTCGATCACTGGTTTCGCACACATGTGCAAGTTGACAAAATGCTCTGTGCCCCACTTTTCGGAAGACGGAAGGGCCTGCTCGAGTATCTTCAGGAGCCTTTCTCCTAGTTTGCAAATATTGGAAAAACGGCTGGCGGTTGCATTATCCGCTGAATCAGTGGCCTCCTCCAGAAGCAGTTCGCTGTAGCCCATGATGTGGTTGATTGGGGTACGCAGGTCATGTCTCAGCGTGCGTATTTGCTCCGTACTCATGGCGTGTCCTCCTCAACGCGTCGTTTGTTGTCCGGTGCAGTCGATGCCGGCTGATCTGGCTTCGCCCCCTGAGCATGTAACAGAAATTCGGGAAAAGCAGTGAGATCTCTGTGGAAATAGATCCGGTAACGACGTTCAAATGCCGCAACCGATCCCGGCGATTTCACGAGCAAGTCGGGGGTAATGCCGTTCACAAAATACATGTCGATTTTGCGCTTATCTTTGGTCTTGATCTTTCCCCGCGGCTCGCATGCGAAGAAGTCTTTCACGCGGGTGTAAGTAGCAGGCGAGATGTTGATGCGATCAGGGGTGCCGCTGGATTCCATGCGCGAGCTGAAGTTGACGGAGTCTCCCCAAATATCAAACGCAAACTTTCTAATGCCGACCACTCCTGCAATCACCGGTCCTGTATGCACTCCAATGCGCACGCGCCAATTAGTTTTCAAGTTCTGACGGCCGAGCCGTTTAGTGGCTTCAATCAATTCAAATGCAGCAAGCAGGGCGTCCACTGGATGCGATGAACTGCGCACCGGCAGCCCTCCCGCAAACATGTAGCTGTCACCGATAGTTTTGAGCTTTTCCAACCCGTAGCGCTCAATGATGCGGTCGTATTCTGTGAAAAATTCGTGCAGCGCTTCGACCAACTGTTCCGCCGCCAGGGTCTCAGTTGACAGAGTAAAACCCACAAAATCAGTGAATACTATGGTGACATCTTCGAAATACATAGGATCGACCGAACCGCTGGCCCGTAATTCCCGCGCGACTATCTGGGGCAGGATATTGCAGAGCATGTCTTCAGCAGCCCGTTTCTCCTTCTCTATGTCCAGCAGCGCGGCCTCAAGTTCATTATTCTTGCGCTTCTCCTCGTCCTTTAGCCTCTTTCTCTCAAAGATTGCTCCAATGCGGGCGCGCAGCAACACCGGATTGAAGGGTTTCGGCAGAAAATCCTCGGCGCCCATTTCAATGCACCGTACCACCGGCTGAATTTCATCCACGGCTGAAATCATAATCACCGGAATATGGCGCATCTCAGGATCATTTTTGAGTACTTCGAGTACCTGAAGTCCATTCATCTCCGGCATTACAATATCGAGGAGAATCAGATCGAAGCTATGCTCGCGCGCCAGGTTCAACGCCTGCAGCCCCGACTCCGCCATGACGATGCTGTAGCCTTCACGTTTCAAACGGCGGGAAAGAATATCGCGGTTCTTCTCATCATCATCAACAATCAGAAGCAGGCCCTGACTTGATTTCGGCGTGACACTGGGGGAAACTGGGGCTTGTTGCGGTAACGGTGTCGGCACATTCTGGATAGGAGTGGTTGCCGGAGCCTCTGTATCAATCCGGCTGCTTAGCTCCGCCAGGGAGATGATGCTCGTTTGTACCGTCTGAAGATCGGAGCGATCGGTCGCCATCGTTGCAAGAGTTTTCTGAAACACTGCTGCCATCGTCTCAGTGCTCTTGATCATCTCCTCTTGCAGGTTCTTCAGACTGACTCCCGAAGAAGTGAACAGCACATTGACAAAGTGCAGAGTTGACCTGGCTTCGCTGATGATGGATTTCAATTCGTTTATCGCTGATGTTTCTGTATTCCCAATTTCCTCAGCTGCAATTTCTCCATAACAAATAATTTGGTTCAACAGCCGACGAAGTTCATGCCGGAGAGGCGCGTCACCAATCTCCGGGATGAGGGCCCTCTGCTCCGGCGTTATCTCTACTGATGAGGCTTTGTCCGTCATGATGATGATTCCAAGGCTCCGGGGAAAGACGACATTCTCCCCGATCACATTCAGCCGCTACGTTGTCTGGAAGCGCTGCATAAGGTTGTCAAAACGTGCAGCGGCAAGAGAAACGCGGTCCATTGCTTCATCGTCAAGTTCCGTTGGGTCGGACTCCTCGATAGCCGCGCCATACCCAAAATGGCTCACCGTGGTTTTCAGGCGATCAGAAAGGAACGTGGCAATACCACGATAGAAGCGGGCGGCAAAGCCTGTATCCTTAGTCATTTTCTCCAGCACTAAATCGCGCGGAATGCAGAGCAAGGTAGAGTTGCGGCGCGCGATCACCGAAGCCGAAGGAGGGCGGGAATCGACAAATGACATCTCGCCTACTACTTCGCCTGCGAGCAGCGTGGCAATGACCTGGTTACGGGAAGCCCGGCTGCTGACTGAGAGCTCTCCATCGATCACAATGTAAACTGACTGAATATCCTGGCCCTCGTGAATGAGGACATGTCCGGCTTCAACAAAGGATCGGGTTCCGCGCATTGCAATCCACTCCGCATCCACATCCTCCAGAAGATCAAAAAAATGAAGTACTTTTCTCATGTGTGTTTCTCCGTCTATGGTTAATCGATATTGTTTATGAATTAGCCGGCGCAACAGTCCTCAGCTCCTGCGCAGGTGGGGCCACTGAAACATGGGCCGACGAACCAGCAGTCCCTGTATCCCGCTGAGCAGCAGTATTTGTGGCCAGAGAAAACCTCTCAAACAGCAACTCTGCTCCACTTTCACCCGCTAGATCTTCAAGGGTCAGACTCGCTAGAGACATCATGACGGCCCATTGCGGAAGTGGCCCACCGGTTCTAGCCTTTGCACCCTCGGAAAACCGCTCCAGGTTGTAAATGGCGCTGTGTACCAGTTTTTGTAATACACAGAAAACAGCGTCAGACAGCGGCGGGTTCCCCCGGTAGTTCTCAAGCCGCCCACCTTGGCGATATACGGGAAATGATTCCAGCCCAAAAAACCGCAGAAGCCAGCCTGCCTGAAATTTTCCTGCCGCGGCCGTGATTCCGCTGTAATCCGCGATGATCTCGTCCATCACATTCTTTTGCATGGACGCGAATACTCTCTTGGTGAAGTAATGAGCGCATTCATGTTCGCGCCGGATGACCAGTGAAATCTCCTGCCACTGCTGCTCGCTATATCCAACCTCGTGTCCAGCGATTCCGCTATACGGGCCATTACTCAGGATGATGAACCGGTCCTGGTAAAGATGCTTCTTCGGCTTAATACGTTCAAATTCTGCCAGCCATTGCTGCTTTGAGCCGCCCAGACATCTGAACTCCTGGTGCAACCTGTCGATCCTGTTCCAGTTGTTGTAGCCTGAGACAATGCACGCGCCCATGGATGAGGGCTGTCTCATGGGCTCATTCCGCCCAGTGAATGCCTGCACGAGTGCAAGAAAGTCTTTGCGGGTAGCGGGAAGAATTAACGGAATACGTCCCGCGGCCGTTCGGTGGAGTAGCACCTGGCATTGTTCCGGCGCCTCCAACTGCAAGCCTGTTGCCTTGCTCATGCCTGCAGGATGAATTCCACGACGTGTTGCTCCAATGTACTCGCCTGTACGGCTCATGCCTTCCTCTATAGGGAAGGAAAGTTCGACGAGATAGATTGCGAGCGCGGTAATGGATCCTCGTTCTCTCACCTCCCGAACATATTCTTCCCACACTTTGACGAAAGGTTCATCTTCCAATGGAAAGCGCGTCACCGGATCGGTGGCCCGAAAGCAGTTGGTGTTGTACGCAAGCAGCTCAGCAGCCTGCTCCGCATCCGCTCCAAAATTACGGAGAATCGCGGCTCGTCGCTTCTCGACTGTGGGTAAATTGTTATACAAGCTGCCTCCTGGCCAATTCCCGGAACAGGCCCTCCTGCTCAAAAAGTTCGTTGTAAGTTCCGCTTTGTACTACCTGGCCTTTATCAACCACAAAAATGCGGTCGGCATTCACAATCGTGCTGAGGCGGTGCGCAATGACAATGCGTGTTGCCTGGAGCATTTCCATGCTGCGGCTCACAATCGCCTGGGTCTGATTATCGAGGGCCGATGTAGCTTCATCGAACAGCAGGATGCGCGGTCTGTGTACAATCGCGCGCGCAATCATAAGCCGCTGTTTCTGTCCACCGGAAAGCCCGCCGCCGCTTTCGCTCAGCATGGTATGCATCCCCATGGGAAGTCTCTTGATGTCGGCGTCAATACCTGCCATCTCCGCGGCTATCCAGGCATCGTCCAGAGTCAGTGGCGCACTACCTACGATGTTGGTGAATATGTCGCCACTCACCAGCCTTCCATTTTGTAGGACCACCCCCATCTGTCTGCGGACTTCCTGGATATCAAGGTTCGACAGGTCCTGGCGGTCGAAATAAACGGCTCCGGATTCCGGAATGTCAAAGCCCAGCAACATCCGCAGCACTGTAGACTTGCCTGAACCAGAAGGACCGACAAATGCCACGTACTGGCCAGGTTCGATGCTGATCGAGAGGTCGTGCAGCACCAGGGGAGCATCCTGACGGTAACGGAAATGGACGTGGCTCAATTCAATGGCACCCGTCAATTTTCCGGGGGAACCATTGGCAGCGCTGATCTCCGGCAAAGTATTGAAGATCGGGCGGCTTCGTTCATAGAGCGGGACAACACTGATTACCACCATGGCTGCATTGCTGATCAAAAGAGACGACATCAGAAATTGTGTGAATGCCGCGTTGAAAGCCAGAAAATCACCCGTGCTCAGGCGTGTTGCGTTGGGCTCAGTGGAAAGATAATTGTGGTAATAAAAGATGCATGCCCAACAGATGACCGGGAAAACAGAATTGAAAATCATCAGCAGATTCGAGAGGTGGCGCGAGCGCAGCGCAAGCTGCTTTTGCTGAGCAAATTCCCTCGACCATGAGGCGAATGCATGGTGCTCCGTGCCTGTGCCACGCAGCTTGGCTATCCCTGTAACAAACTGCAGCAACATTCCAGAAATACGTCCGCGCAGCTGATAAATTCTGCGTTGGTGTTTAATAATAAAATAGCCGCAGATGCTTGAAAATAGCACTGCACTGCCTACCAGAACGCTGGCCAGCAAGGCCAGCCGCCAGTCATAGTAAAACAGCAGGCCAAAGCTGAAGATTGAAAATAATCCGCTTAGCAGATAGGTCAATGTGGTTCCGGTGAGTGCACGTCTGATCTCATTGATGGCCAAACTGCGAGTGGCCAGATCACCTGCCGTGTAGTCCCTGAAAAAAGGAACAGGTAAGTTAAGAAGGCGGTCCCAGACAGCAGCCTGGATAGCAGCATCCATTTTTCCTTCAAGCCGCAATGTTGCCATGCTGCTAGCCAGAGAGAAGAGTCCCACAGAAATTGCGCTGATCACCAGAATGACAGCAAGCTGCACTAATTGGTAACGTTCCGCTCCGGGGATGATGGAGTCAAAAATAATTCCAGTGCCGTACGGCATCAACAGGCTGAGTGCACCAGTGAGCAGGCCCATGGCAATAATGGTGAGCAATTCGCTACGGCAGCCTTTGGCGCCAAACAGAAGAATGTCGCCCAGCCCGAGATTCTTATGCGGAAACGGCCGGTACATGAGATAGGCGAAAGGACTGAGGGTTGCCGCTTGTTCGGCAGACAGGCGGGTCTTTTTTCGCTGCACAGGATCGTAGATGTCATATGCACCCGGTGTACATGTCAAGAGCGCCACTGGCTGATTGTCTGCTTCACGGAACGCAAGTAGCGGCCCGTTGTCATGACTCCACCAGTTGCCTCGAAGGGCCACACGGCGGACCCTGATTCCTGAAGCTTTGGCAATACTGCCGATCGCATCCTTCAACTTGATACCGCGCACCATATCAGGATGCGGCTTCATCTTGATACCCATCTGCTTGCCTATAACATTACAAGCAAGAAACAGTGGCTCGTTGAACGGTTCAGGATCAAACTCAACTTCTTCTTCAAACACCGCCAGGGGAGAGGCGATCTGAAGCAGTGCATTGTGGAGAAGCCGGGCATCCGCCTCCGCTCGTTGCTGCAGACGCTCCTTTTCGCATGCTTCATTCTCATAGTGCTGCGTGGAGAGCAGCGACATAACAATGCTGTGGAACTGCTGCACCACATTCCAACCCGCAACGGTGTTGATCGCCGCCTTTGTATTTACAGCGCTCAATAGGCTTTCAGGTGCGGCTGTAAGCCATCCGTAACGGCAAATCGGAAATAGTCGGTGTTGTTCGTCCAGCAGTTGACGCCCCAGCACAGCGGAGCCACCCTTGCGATGGTTGATCCATAGAACTCCTTCTTTGGCAATCACCGCGCTGCTTTCTTCACCTATAGCGAGATCCTCTTCTGGTTCAAAGGTAGTAAGATTTGGACAAAAGCAGTCCTTAGTAAACGCCAGATAAAGATGCTCAATCCATCGATCCAGAAGAGTGATCAGATGTTCTTCTCTTGCCGGATCATCATAGAAAACAGTAGCCGGAATCCAGCGGATGCGTGCATTCGGCGACGCACATGCAACCAGCGCCATCTCCCCCTTTTTCTTATAACCGACACCGAAAACCGCCTCACCTGCTTCCAGACGCCCAACGTGGTGGCGAGCGCCAATGAGGTCGCGTTCATTGGTTGACATGAGGTAAAGATCAAGATTGCCAGCTTCCACAATCCACATGGAGCCGGCATCATGCACAGGAAAAGGCTGGTTCGGGCCGGTCTCCAGCACCCTTCCGCAATTCGTGAGATCGGTAAGAGAAGCTAGCATATCAATGGGTTCCCACTAAGCGAGCGTATGGACCTTCCATGCTGATCATTTCGTAATGTGTACCGCGCTGGACCACTTTTCCATTCTGCAGAACAATGATCTCGTCGCAATCACGGATTGTGCTCAGGCGATGGGCGACAATCAGGCAGGTACAGCCACGCCGGCGTAGATGTTCATCAATGATCTTTTCAGTAGCGGTATCGAGGGCGCTGGTGGCCTCATCCAGAACCAGAATGCGCGGATTGCGCGCCAAAGCTCTGGCAATTTCAAGACGCTGGCGCTGCCCCCCACTGAAATTTCTGCCGCCCTCTTCCACTATGTAGTCATAACCGCCCACGCGATTCGTAATATCGCCATGAATGTGGGCATCTTTGGCTGCGTGAATCACTGAGGATTCCGCCGTGGTGTTGTCCCACATTGTAAGGTTCTGGCGAATGCTGCCTTCGAAAACGAATATGTCCTGGTCCACCAGGCCAATGGAATTGTTGAGTACGCAGCGAGGGATACTTTTACGCTGCTTGCCATCGAACAGGATCTCTCCTGACCAGGGCTCATACAGGCCGCTTACCAGCTTCGCAATCGTTGATTTCCCGCTTCCTGAACCACCGACGAGGGCCACACGCTGGCCCGGTTTCAACGAGAGACTGAAGTCTTTCAAAAGGGGAGGGTCAAGCCGGCTGTACCCGAACGTAAGATTTCGCAGTTCCAGATAGCCTTCCAATCTTTCGCCGGAGCTTCCTGCTGCGCCAGATTGCTTTAGTTCCATCTGCGGATCTTTTGGATAGCGCAGCACATCGTCCAAACGAGTTAGGTCGCCACTGGTTTCCTGAAGCTTGTTGCCCAAATTCACCATCTGGTTCACTGGATCAGTAAAACTGCTCATCAGGCCTTGAAACGCGATCAACATGCCCATCGTAAGCACTCCATCAATGACGCGAAGGCCGCCGAGGGCAAGAATCGCGGTGGAGTTCAGGGCTGTAAGCAGCGGAGGCACGGCAGTGATGAGCCTGGACGATGCTCCTAGTTCCTGCTCAGCCGTGATAACTTTCGCCTGATAGCCGGCCCAGCGGGAAAAGAAGTCTGATTCACCACCTGATGATTTCAGGCTTTCAATACTCTGCAGCCCGGCCATGGAAGTCCCCATCAATTTGGAACTCTCCTGGAGGAGCTTGCGACTGTAATCGGCGCGTTTGCGTGCCGTGTAATGAAGAGCTCCAAGATTGATGACCGCGATAGCAATGCCCAGAAAAGTCAAAATTGCATCGTATTGCATCATCAGGACTGCATAAAACCCGATCAGGAGCAGGTTGACGATATTTGCTCCTATGTCACTGGCCAGCAGCCCTGCTACCCGATCGTTAATGTCAACTCGTGAGCCGATCTCTCCGCCGAATCTTTGCGCAAAAAATTCCATCGGCAGACGCAGCACGTGCCAGAAAAATGATGCGGAGGAGGTGAGTGATAGTTTGGTCTCAAGCCTCAATAACGCTTCCTGCTGGAGGTACATCGCCAGCCCTTTTACTGCGGCGGTAATGAACATGGCCAGCAGCAGCGATCGTAGCCAGTCAAGGTGGCCGGCAATCAGCACCTGGTCCACGTAAATGCGTGAGAACGCCGGAATCACCATGTTGGGAATTGCGAGCAGCAGCGTGGCGATTACGACATAACAAAGAGCAAGATGGCTTCCCGGCAGGCGTTTGCCGAGAGATTTGAAAATGCTCGCTTTCTCTCCGCCTTTGGAAAATTCAGCTCCTTTTTCAAATACCAGCACCACGCCGGTAAATGCCTGGTCAAATTCGTCGTAGGTGACGGCGCGCGGCCCCATCGCTGGGTCATTTAAGTACACCTTGTCTTTTCCGAATCCTTCCAGCACAAGAAAATGGTTGAAGTTCCAGAAGATAATTACCGGGAGTTTGAGAGAGCGGAGCTCGTCCGGTTCCTTACGGTACCCTTTTGCGTTCAGGCCAAAAGTGCGCGCAGCTTTAAGAACGTTATTGGCCTTACTGCCGTCACGAGAAACGCCGCAAGCCAGGCGCAACTGCTCCAGCGGAACAAACCGGCCGTAATAAGAAAGAATGATGGAGAGAGCGGCAGCACCGCATTCAACGGCCTCCATCTGCAGGACAGTCGGCGTCTTCACGCGCTGGGTTCGCTGGGCTTGGTCCGGCTCTGCCGTTGCGCCCACCGCCGCAGCCTTTGGTTCCGGGATAAATGTAGTTGAAGACATATTCTCTTAGCTCAGCCCCAATCTGCTCTTCAAGTAAGGAAAGAGAAGCATGATTGGTTTTTGCCTCTGCACTACTACTTGAACCGTGCAGATGGTCCCGCTGGAGATGGCCACCGGTGGCCCTTCTGACGTGGACCACTTGAAGCCGGTAGGTGTTTGGCCGTCTTGTTCCAGCAGCACCCGCAGCTCAGTAACTGGCCCAGGGCCCTGGATGGTGTTGACCAGCGATTCGTTTTGGAAGTTGCGCATCAAGGCAGAAGGAGTTGCGGGATAAGCCGCAACATGAACAATCTTTCCTTTCATGAACCCGTACTCCTCCCGCTTCACATTTGACGGGGAAACCTGCACGTCCATGTTCACGGCTGCGGCCTTGGCCTGGTACGATGGTAAATAGGCCAGCAGCTCCAAATCGTGGACGTCAGGTTGAATGCTAAAGATGGGTTCGGCGGCGCTTACCGTACTGCCCGAATACACTTTCAGTTCAAGCACTTCGCCGGCATATGGACTAATCACCTCTTCCGCCATCTCCAGCTCTTTCATCGAGCCGGCCAAATCCCGTTCCATGCTTGAGATCCTCACCCGACGGTCCTCATCTTCTTTTTCCGTTTCCGTTGCGGTGGAAAATTTCTGGGCTTCCAGCTGTTTGTTCTGCGCCTGAAGGTCGGCAATTTGATTTTCAAGATGCATCAGTGCTTCCCGCGCTGAGATCGTCTGCTGTTTGGTAACAAGACCTTTTCCTAGCAGTTCGTCCTGCACTTTGACTTCCTCCTGCGAGAGCTTCACTTGGTCTTGAAGCTGAGTAATCTCGTGCTGATGGTTCGCGAGTTCTCTCTCCATCGCATCGATGCGCAGCCGTACGGATTCCTTCTGAGTACGCAATGCCAGTTCGCGTTCTCTTTTTGCTTCTTCCAGGGCGCTTTGCTGGGCCCTGAGTTTCTCGGCCAGAATCGGCTGCGCCACTTTGGCCACAACCTGATTGGCTTTGATCTTGTCGCCGACCTTCACGTTCAAAGAGACAACTACTCCCGAGCCCTGTGTGACTACGTTCAGCACACCGCCGGAGCGGACAATGACTCCGGTGCCCGCAGCTGTTGTTGAAATGCTTCCCTTGTAACCCCATACAATCAGGGCTCCAAGTAGAATCACCAAGCCCGCCAGCGAAACCCATTTTTTGGGGCCAGTTATATGCAACAGATGGTCGAGTTGCTCTGGAGACGCCAGGCGGTCCAGTGAGACTTTGCGAAATATATTGCTCTTCATAGCGATGGCTCTTTAGTGGACGGGTCCATTTGCGTCCGGTTTCGACAGCACATTGAAAAACATGTCACGAACGATCACCTGTGTTGACTGGTTAGTATCAACCAGCGTCCCAGTTGCAAAGCGAAGCTGTACTAGCGCAATGGCATAGGCCAGCTTCGCCTGTACTTCTGTGAGCGATGCCTGGTTCAGCTTGTCTTCAATTGTCAGGATGTTGACGATTGAGCCAATTCCCAGGCGATACTTCTCTTTTTCCGCGGAGAGGGCCGATTGGAAAGCATTCACGGAGTTGTGCGCCTCTTTGAGCTGCTCCATGCTGTTTCGGACAGCTTTGACCGCTACAACCACTCCCGAGCTGATCTTGCGGGCTGTGTCCTCAGTTACCAATGAGGCTTGCTCTGCCCGAGACTTCGCTTCCAAAGTGCGACCGTGGGCGCTGCTGTTTCTTGGCGCAAATGTGTAGGTAAAGCCCATCGTCAAGTCCGCGCCGCCGATGCGAGACCAAGGGGCGGAGAGAAACTGGCCAAAGTTCAACCCTTCTTGAAGTCCTGAAAAACCAGTCCCAAGGTTCAGGTCCCACTGCGGTCGTGACTGGTCCTCCGCCGGCTTAATCAGGCTTCGGCTCTCCCGTTCACGCATCTGGGCAGCCAGCAAGTCGGCACGCCGGCTGAGCGCTTGGCCTATATATTCTCGAATGGCTGCCGGGTGATCTGAAGGCTCCGTCTGTCCCTGCGGGTCAGGAAAGTCATCCGACGGCTCCGAAACGTCCAATATTTGATCGCTCTGCAGTCCTAGATCGACGGCCAATTGCTGCCTGGCCACTTCTACCTGTTGCTCGGCGCTTATAAGTGTCGCCGATCTCTGGGCACGGTTGGCTTCCACCTCATTAATGTCGCTCTTAGGAGCATGTCCGGCATCGATCAAGGTCTGCACGCTGTCCACATACACTTTGCCGCGCGCTTCGGCATCCCATGCTATTTCCAGATTTTTTTTGGCAGCCACGAATCCCCAGTAGCTGCTGGCGGTGTTCACAATCAGTTGCGCAAGCAGATGATTCAAGTCATACAGGCTCGCATCCACTTCCAAATCCGCGGCATTTTCCTGAGCGGCCACAATACTGCGGCCGCGCCCGCGCAGCATTGGTATGGTCACGACGATACCCATGTGTGATGTGGAAACTCCGGTGCTCCGTGTAAGATTGTCGGTATTGCGGGCAAGGTCAAGGACCGGACTGACTGATATACCATTGCGGAAGAGTTTGCCTGCGTAAAGATTGGTGCTGATAATGCCTGCCGTTTGATCATCCAGTGCCGGGTTCGGCAAAACAGATTGTTGAATATGCGTCAGGGGTGAGTTCAGGTTATCCCGCTTCACGCTGGTACCAAACGTTGTATCGAAAATTGCGGAAGCTTCCTGCCTTACGCCCTTGTTAATGTTGACCTGCTGTTGCTGAATGCCCAGATTGGGGTGATTCGATAAGGTATATCTCACCGTCTCAACAAGGCTTAATCCACTGAGAGACGGGTTTGACGAGCGTCCGGTATCTTGTGCCAATATGTCTGTCGAACAGGAACTCGTAACCAGCAGTAAGACTGCAAATGTTAGTGGGTTCCAGAACTTTACCTTGGTCATAACGCCTGATCAGGACCTTTCCTCCACTTAACAAAAGGCAGTGGAGATTTTTCCACTTACGCCGGATTGCGTTGTCAAGTGCTCCCGCGCCAAATGAGCGAGCACTTCAAGTGAGTGCTCAAATTTGACACGTTTCCTGCACAGGCAAAAACCATCGCGAAGGACGGTTGGCTCCTTCGTTATGAAGGGCTTCCCCCCACCAAAAGTACTGCTCTGGTTTGCGATTGATGGAAGAAATGTTTCCTCGAAAAGCCGTTTTAGAGAACCGTGGAGAAGTGTGGGATATAACTACGGGAAAACCACCGCTATTTAGCAGGCGTGTTTAAAAACACGCCTGCTCGGGTGGCTCTGATCAAATGTTGACCTAATACTAGACGTATTCTTATAGCCGCGTCTGGGCGTCGTTCCTTGCGCTCCAGCGCTGCGTTACCAGATTCAGAGCAGAATCTTTCCACAACTCCGAACGGCTCGTTATTTGAAGTTTGGAAAAGATGTTGGAAAGGTGGAATTTGACGGTACTTACTTCAATGTTCAATTTCACGGCGATTTCTTTGTTGGAGAAACGTTGGCGGGCCAATTCGAGGATCTGGGCTTCCCGTGAAGTAATGCCGTCTTCCCCTGCTGCCACGCCTGCCTGGCGAACCCGCAGCGTAGGATTGGCACATCCCTGCATCAGTTCAGGTTCAATCCACATTCTGCCATTTGAGACGTATTTGATCGCCGGCCTTAGCGACTCCGCTACTTCATCGTGTCTGAGTAATCCCTGCACACCAAGTGAAAGAAGCTCAAGTATCTGCTGATTATTAAATCTCTTGTCAATCACAATGTATCTTGCATGCTCGAATTGGATACTGACACTGCGAAGAAAGTCAGTCAAAAGCGGCTCAAAACCAATTCTGTCAAAAATAAAGACGGGGTATGCACCGATTTCCTGCTTGTGTGGAAGGACTTCTTGAATCCACTGTACCCGGAGGGTACGATCTTTTGTGATTATGTCCTTGAGGTATTCAGCCGCCAGGGGGTTCTGCTCAACAATCCAAACTGTGGTGTTTGCGGATACTTTCTCGATCATTCTCTTCGTTCTTCTCTCGGCTACTTGAATTACACGGCCGCTGTCCAGCCTGATTCTCCATTTTGTTCTGCCGAAAGATGCACCTGAAAAGCATTCTTGCCGAGCAGAAAGAACGGTTTACACCTCTTGGTTCAATCAGAATGGCCCAAAGAGACACACACTACTCCCATACCCATATAAATGATTGCCGCAATTTTTATCGGGATGAGTGATGGGAATATTGTTCGTCGCTTTAACTAGTCATGTTAGTAAGATAATAAACAGCGGATTGTATCGTGTCGAGGTATAAATTGCCTTAATACCTGATGTTAATGAATTACTTTACGGTGTCGCCCTGTCATCGATCTTTCCCCACTCCAAATTGCTTTTGCTTCAAAGCTGACAAGAGCCGAGTCTTTTTCCGTGCCACGTCCGGGTTAAGTTCTACAGAATTGAAGGAACGTACAGATCAATCGGTAACGCCCGGGTGAACCGGCTACAAAGGCGATTCCACGTTGGAGAACTTCTAGCGAAATCCACTCTTTGCGCGGTACAAGAACGGTACATGAGAATATGTTTCTTGGCGTTCCTAAAGATACTTACACGGCTTACCTTGGCGACCGGTGCCTTGTAATTATTAGCTGATCCAACCGGTTAACACCCTTTCACGGGGGTAACACGGGTTCAAATCCCGTCGGGGACGCCAAACCTAATCAACAACTTAGACGGATGCGCCGATTTCCCGCGGTACACTGGCGGCACACGGAGATTCTCCCCGAATCATCTGGACGACTTTGCGTTGCGCTGCTCGCTTTGTCGGCGTTAGCGCCTGCGCATAAACATCCAATGTCACTTTGGTTGAGGCATGACGCAACAACTCCTGCACCATTTTCACATCTTCACCGTTGTCTTGGAGATGCTGGAATAGGTGCGCCGGAAGGTGTGCCAACCGATGCATTTCGTGATGCCCAGCTTTCTTGCCGTGGGCTGGACGTGATAGCCCATGACCTTGGGCGAGAACATCTCAATGAAGCGCTTCGCGCGCTTCAAGGTCGGCGGGACCATCGCCATCTCCAAGCATAGCGCTCCCATCCGGAGCGATGGCATAGCTTGGAAAGAAAGCGTTTGTCAAAGCGGACACCATTCCAAGAAGAAGACGGAAAGTTCGCGTTGTGTAAATGGCCTTTGAACAACTAGCGGTGACAGCGGTCAGGCAGTGTGTCCTTTTTGTGGCCTTGGCAGTTAGATTTCATTCGATTTCCTCAACTTTTCCAACGCGTTCGGAATCCGTCCATGCGGGCATGTCGATTGTTAAGTTATTGTCTGGGCTGCAATTAATATCAGCGCAGCCGGATTCAGAAACATGACTCTGGATCAGCATATCAAGGTTCGAATCCCTGCTAATCGCAGCCTTGCAACATCACATGAAGTTGTGATCTTTATGTGGTGTTAACGAGCAACTCGTCAAAGGAGTGTATGATCAGTCCGGGTACATTCATTGTGTTGACTGTCGCGTTACCGGGCCTAATGCACAAAGCAGTCTGGAATCCTGCTTGTCGCGCTGCATGAATTTCCTCAAGAACGTCCGAAACAAAAAGAATTTCCTCAGCCCTGCATTTCAACTGCTGGCTGATGCACAGATAACTCTCCACCGCCCGTTTCGGTCCGACCTGTGTATCGAAGAAGAAGCTGATATATGATGCCAGATCTCCGTATTTGTTGTGGCCAAACAGCAATTGTTGTGCAAGAACACTCCCGGAGGAGTAGATCGCAATCCGGCGATTTTCGCTGTGCCATCGTCTAAAGGCTGAAGGAACATCGGGGAAGACGTCGCCGCGAAGTTCGGCGGATCGAAAGCCTTGCTCCCAGATTCGTCCCTGGATGATTTTCAATGGTGTGGATTTTCTATCGCAAGACATCAACCACAAACAGTACGCGGCAGCGCTTCGCAGAAGGTTTTGTCGGGTCGAATCTTCTAGTGGTGGCGCATCATCTGCCGCTTCCGCTCGACTTTCTGATTTTAAAGACTGGAGAGCAGCCTCAATTTCGGGGTCATCCTGATGTCGGCAAAGGAACTGTTCTATACGACTGCGTGCATAGGGGAATAGTACGCAGTAGACAAAGCTGATCGGAGTTGTCGTTCCCTCAATGTCCAGCAGAAGCGTCGTGATTCGCATTACGTTGACTGTGGCGGATGATCAGGACCGCGATAAAGGAATATATTGTGAACCAAGGCAAACCGGCTCATAACCTTGCGCTATATTGCTTCCGGTATAGTGCGGTGTCCATCCGGATTTATCCTGGAAGAACCGGATCGCTTTGATCTCTTTGGTGCTGCACAAATCAAACCAATGGTGCACTCCTCGAGGCACTCGTATCATGTCGCCAGGTTCAACTTGAATCGCTACTACCGGGCCATCCACAGGA
>Ga0157369_10001942_pt1 | contig 24889 bp, 24 predicted proteins | sample C25metaG_FD_113461 | JGI IMG/M metagenome (GOLD analysis project Ga0157369, IMG submission 113461) | Corn rhizosphere microbial communities from Kellogg Biological Station, Michigan, USA - C2-5 metaG | ecosystem: Host-associated > Plants > Roots > Rhizosphere > Soil | place: USA: Michigan... | reverse complement strand
GAGATAGAGCGTGCAAACCGTTGCGGTCAAGAACGCGAAGAGGCGGACGTCGGGCTGCGCCGTATCGACGCTAGGACGCGCGCCGCTGACGCTGCGCAGGCGATCGCAGACGGCGTCCTTGACGCGCAGCGTGGCGAATTCGAGACTGCGCAGCGGCGATTTAATCGCAGTGAGATCGACGCGGATGGTCTCGTTCGCCGAAAACCAGCGCTCCCATTGCTGCTCGGCAGCCAGTGCGTAGATGTCCTGCTCGTTGCGATAGGGCCGCTCGGCGATCTTGAGCAGCACACGGCTGGCGATGCGCGAGTGCAGATTGGCCGCCATGCCGACGGGCCAGCCGCCGCGGAAGTGGACGCCGCCCGGAACTTGCTGGCCGGGTTCGAAGCGCGCTGCGCTGGCGTCGCTGGAGAGGCGCTGCGCGATTTCCGCGAGTTCGGCGGCGAGCGCAGCTTCGAGCCCGCGCGGGCAAGGGGCGAAAAAATCGAACGGCGTAGGCGATGACATGGAAGGAAAACCGAGCGTGCAAAGGGGGTATTGTACGCGGCCGGCTAGGTGCGGCCGGCTAGGTGCGGCCGGCTAAGTGCGGCCGGCTAAGTGCAGCCGGCTAAGTGCAGCCGGCTAAGTGCAGCCGGCTTAGGCGCGGCCGGCTAGGCGCGGCGGGCTGAGGCGCGGCTACCCCATTCAAGCTGCGTCGCTGCGGTGAGGTGCGCAGCTCGATCGATGCCGTGGCGAGATGCGCCATGAGACTGTCGGGCCGTCGTTCGCCGTAGCTACCGCAGCGCGCCTTCTCAGGATGCCCCGCCATCTTTAGCCGTCCCCGGCGTGCCGACCGCACACTGATCGGCAACGAGCTTCGGCGCCCGGCTGCCCGACGCCAATTCGCGCACGGTCGTCGCGATCGCATCGGCGAGTTGGCCGACCGCGCGCCGATGCCCCGCCACCAGCGCGTCGTACCCCGGCCCGACGTTTTCCGTTTGCACGGTGTTGCACGTGACCACCACCTGCGTGCGCAACGACCGCACACTCCACACGGTATCGAGCACCGCCCGCGAGCCAGGCCACGATTCGAACCGGCGCACGTTCACGGCGATCCGGTACACCGGCACGTTCTCGGGATGCGGCGAGCCGAACACGTCGAAGGTATCGAGCCGCGCCGCTAAGTCGCCCGACAACGCGCGCCGCAACTCGTCAGCCGGCGGCGATGCCCAGCGTTCCTGCTCGAGCACGCTGACACGCGTGGCGTCGTCCTGCACGACGAGTTGGTTGCGAGCGACCTGCGTCGGAACCGAAACGGTCGGGACTTCGATCAGAAAGGCCGGCGCGGAAGCGGCGGTTGCACTCGGCTTGCCAGCCTGGCTGCCGGCGCCGAGCGTGTAAAACCGGCTCGACGGCGTTGAGGCGCAGCCCGACACGAGGGCCACGCCGATCAGCGCCGCCGATGCAGTGAGCGACGCGATGAGCGATGCAAGTAGGCGCCCATGGCGGGCGAATCGAACGCGCTTCATGGTTGTTTCGGATCCTTGTTTTTCCCGCGCAACAGCGATTCGGGATGGCGCTCGAGATAATCGGCGAGCGCGTTGAGCGTCTGCAGCGTTTGCGTGAGCTGAGTCAGCGCCTGATGCATGTCCGACTGCAGCGGCGAATCTTGCTGCAGCGTCGACTGCGCCGCGCCGAACGTCCGCTCCGCCGCCGCGAGCGTGTCGCGGGCCTGCGGCGCGAGCTGCGTATCGAGCTGCTTGAATAGGCTATTCGCGCTTTGCAGCGTCCCGTTCAAGTTCTTGCTGATTTGATCGAACGGAATCTGGTCGAGCTTGCGAGCAATATCGGCCACCTGCACCTGCAGCTCTTCGAGCGTGTTCGGCACCGTCGGTAATTCGAGCGGTGAACGGCCGACATCGATCGCGACCGGCGCCGCTTTCGGGAACAAGTCGAGGGCGATGTAAAGCTGATTCGTCAGCAAATTGCCCGTGCGCAGTTGGCCGCGCAGCCCATGCGCGACGAGCGTGCGCAACAGCTGTTTGCCCGCTGCCTCGCCGCCTTGCTCGACCGATTCGCGGAAGCGCCGGCCGAGCCGGTCCGGATACAGATTCATCGTGACGGGCATCGTGAAATTGCGAGCCTTCGGATCGTATTGCACACCGATAGCCGTGACTTCGCCGAGTTCGATCCCGCGGAAATCGACGGTCGCGCCAACCGACAGCCCGCGCAGCGATTGATTGAAATTCATGACGACCGTGAGCGGCGGGCCATCGGGCGCACGCATCGCATCGCCCTCGTTGCCGGCCAGCCTGAACACGGTGTCGTCGGGCGCCTCGGGGCCGATCGCTTCGCCCGGCGGCGATTGGAACGCGAGCCCGCCGATGATGACCGTCGCCAGCGATTGCGTGTTCAGCTTAAGCCCACTCGAATCGAGCCGTAGATCGACGCCGCTCGCGTGCCACCAGCGCGAATCGAGGCCGACGTACTGGTCGTACGGCGAATCGACGAAGACATCGATCGACACGCCGGTGCCGTCGCGATCGAGCGCGAAGCCGACCACTTGCCCGACCTGGACACGCCGGTAGTAGACGGGCGAGCCGATATCGATCGACCCCAGTGAAGCGCCGTGCAGCGAGAAGCGCCGCCCCTTCTGATCGCCCGTGACGGCCGGCGGCTTCTCGAGCCCGACGAAGTCGGACTGCGATTCGTGCGAGCGGCCCGCGTCCACCCCGATGTACGCGCCCGAGAGCAGCGTGCCGAGGCCGGTCACGCCGGAGGTGCCGATGCGCGGGCGCACGATCCAAAAGCGCGTGTCTTCGACCGCGAAATCGTCGGCTTCCTTGGTCAACTGGACCGACACGAGCACGCGCGTGTGATCGCGCGAGAGCCGGATCGTCTTGACCGAGCCAATGTCGACATCCTTGTACTTGACCTTCGTCTTACCCGGCTCGAGACCCTCGGCCGTGGAAAAGCTAATCGTGATCGTGGGGCCGCGATCGATCACCGATTTGGCGACGAGCGCGATGCCGACGAGCGCCGCGACGAGCGGCACCAGCCAGACGAGCGACGGCAGCCAGCCGCTTCTGGGCGTCGCGATCGGCTCGGGCAAATCGGGCGGCAAATCGGGTGGTAGCTCGGGGCCCTGCGGCGGGCCGCCGTTGGAGGAGGGGCTCGGTCCTTGCGGGCTAGTCATGTTTTGGTTCTCGAGGGAAAGCGTGCGGGCTGCGCTCGTCCGCGCAATCCCATATCAAGCGCGGATCGAACTGGAGCGCCGCCATCATGGTAAGCACGACGACGCAGGCAAAGGCGAGCGCGCCCCAACCCGCCGTGATGACGGCGAGCGATTTGAAGCGCACCAGCGCGACCGTGAGCGTGACGACGAAGACGTCGAGCATCGACCATCGCCCGATGCGCTCGACGATGCGGTAGAGCTGCGTGCGTTCCAGCGGCCGCCATCTCGAGCGGCGTTGCGTGGTCCATGCGAGCAGGGCGAGCACGCTGAGCTTGAGCATCGGCACGAGGATGCTCGCGACGAAGACGATCACGGCGAGCGGCCAGTCGCCCGATACCCAGAAGTAGACGACGCCGCTCATGATGGTGTCGTCTTCGTTGCCGAATAGCGACGTGGTATGGAGCACGGGCAGGAGATTGGCCGGGATGTAGAGAATCGCGGCGGCGATCAAGAGGGCCCACGTGCGCGTGATGCTATCGGGTTGGCGCCGATGAAGCGTGGCCGCGCAACGGCCGCAGCGCTGTCGATGCCCCGGCGAGGCGGCGCGCTGCGCGCCGCGGGCCGACCCGTCGCACACTTGCACGTGTCCGCAGGCATGGCAGCCGATCATGCCTGCACGGGCGGCGCTCAAATACTTCATCGCGCTTGCGCACCGGGGCCCGCGGCGGGCGGCGCGCCACGACGCTCGCCGGGTAGACCGGCGCAACGGCGCGCGCCGATCTCATCGGCGATATCCCATAACGCGCGAGGATCGAACAGAACGACGACGGCGAGCATCAGCGTCAATGCACCGAAGGCAAAGAGGGCCGCCTCGGGAATCACATGGGCGAGGCTCGTCATCTTGACGATGGTGACAAGGATGCCGAGCATCAGCACTTCGATCATGCCCCACGGTCTCACGAACTGGATAGCGCGCAGCACGAGGTTGAAATGGGGCGGCACGACACCGGCGCGAACGGGCACGAGCACGTAAAGCAATGCGGTGAGTTCGATCAGCGGAAACAGGATTGTCGAGCAGAAGACGGCGATCGCGACGAGCTCCATGCCTTCGTTCCAGAGCGCGACGAGGGCGCCGATCAGCGTGGTTTGCGAGGTCGCGCCGTTCACATCGAGTTCGACAATGGGAAAAGCCTGGGCGATCAGAAACGTGAACAGCGCCGCCAGCGTCAACGCGGTGATTCGTTCGAGCTGGACCGCGCTCGGCCGATAGAGCAATGCGCCGCAGCGCGGGCACCGCGCGCTTCCCTTCATGGAATGGCGCGGTTTTCGCAACAGTGCGTCGCAGTCATGACATGCAATCAGGTCATTGGAATTCATAGGCGTTGCGTGTCGGCTTCATGGAGCTAAACGCTCGGAGCGGAGTATCGGATGCGGGCCGATAGTGCGCAAACCCGCGCCCATCTTACCAAAAGGGGGCAATGCGCTTCTCGAACGCCACCCTAAACGCGCTGGCCATCGCCCGGCAAAGCAACGCAATGGCGAATCAACGCGGCAACTTTCGGGCCACTTCGGGCCACCTCGACCCGGCGGGCGCATGCCAGCGGCTTTGGTTCGGGCCCCGCATAAAAATCCCGCTTGGGGTAGCATTGCGACCGTACATTTTCGTCGCCCTCCCATGACACATCGCGATTCCTTTACCGTCGCACGCAATGAGGCCTATTCGTCTACGGCGATTGGGCTGCATTGGCTGATTGCAGGATTGATGATCGGCGGTTTCGCGCTCGGTTGGATCATGACGAGCATTCACGGCTTTACGCCGGCGAAGCTGCGCTACGTCTCGTGGCACAAATGGATCGGCGTGACCGTATTCGCGCTGGCGACGCTGCGCGTAATGTGGCGTCTGACGCACCGCGCCCCGCCGCTGCCGCGCGGCATGCCGGCATGGCAGCGCGCCGCGGCGAATCTGGTTCACCTGCTGTTGTACGTGCTGATGATCGCGATTCCCGTGACGGGCTACCTGTTTAGCTCGGCGTCGAACGTGCCGGTCGTCTATCTGGGGATTGTGCCGTTGCCGCGTCTTATTGCGCCGGATCCGACGTTGAAAGCCCTGTTCAAAACAGCGCATCTCATCCTGAATTACAGCTTGGCCGCGCTATTTCTCGCGCACGTCGGCGCCGCGCTCAAGCATCAATGGATCGATCGCGACGGCTTGCTCGCGAGAATGCTTCCTTTTTTGAAATAAATTCGACGCTCATTCGTTATAGAACAGACGGCCGATCGAGCCCCCCGGCGCATCGCCCCAGGATGCATCGCGGCTGTTGATCGCCGTTTGCAAGCAAAACGAAAGAAGAACGACATCAACCAGCAAGGACTCTCATGAAAGCTTCGTTTTACCGCTATATGATCGCCGCCTTCGCGGCCGCGTCGATGGCTGCGACAGGCATCGCCTTCGCGCAGGTCGATGCGGGCAAAAGCACGCTTACCGCTACCTCGAAGCAGATGAACGTGCCGGTCGAGGGAAAATTCACGAAATTCGATGCCAAGGTGAGCTTCGATCCTGCCAAGCCGGCGGCGGGCAGCACGCAACTGACGGTCGACGTGGGCAGCTACGATCTCGGCGACGAAAGCTATAACGAGCAAGTACGCGGCAAGGAATGGTTCGACGCCAAGACGTACCCGAAGGCCACCTTCGTCTCATCGTCGATCGCGCCCGCCGGCGCGAACAAATTCACGGTGACCGGCACGCTCACCATCAAGGGCAAGTCGCAACCCGTTTCGTTTCCGATGACGGTCGGGCAGCAAGGCGGCGCGCAGACGTTCGACGGTGCGTTGCCGATCAGCCGTTTGAAGTTCGATATCGGCACCGGCGAATGGAAAGACACCTCCACGGTCGCAGACGAAGTCACGATCAAGTTTCATATCGTCGTACCTAAGAAGTCATAGGCTCGATGCCACGCCGTTGCGCTTCGCTATCTCGCTATCTCGCTATTTCGATAAGGACAACTCAATGAAGATCCAAACTCTCATCGCCGCGGCGTGTGCCGCCGCATCGATCGGTTCGCTGACGCCGGCTTTTGCCGCCGACACCTACCAACTCGACCCGAACCACACATACCCGAGCTTCGCCGCCGATCACTTCGGCGGGCTTTCGGTGTGGCGCGGGAAGTTCACCAAGACGACGGGTACGGTCACGCTCGATCGCAAGGACAAGACGGGCACCCTCGACGTCATGATCGATCCCGCCTCGATCGATACCGGCAACGCGGAACTCAACGAGCACCTGCAAAAGCCGAATTTCTTCGACGTCGATAAGTATCCGAAGGCCGAATACAAGGGCACGCAAATCAAATTCGACGGCGACAAGCCCGTCGAAGTAATCGGCACGCTGACGCTGCACGGCGTGACCAAGCCGGTCAATCTGAAGATCCAATCGTTCAAGTGCATGCAGCACCCGATGCTCAAGCGGGAGGTGTGCGGTGTCGAGGCGCGGGCCGATTTCAATCGCGACGAATTCGGCCTCGATTTCGGCAAGCCCTACGGCTTCAGCATGGATACGAAGCTCGAAATTCAAGCCGAGGGCATCAAGCAGTAAGCGTGCCCCTCATCGCCGGCCGCGAGTTCGTTTTGCCGTCCCTTTTGCGGCCCCTTTCGATGCTCGCAGCTGCGCAAGCGGCAAACTAACCCCTTAGCCTCGCAATCGCGTAGGTGATACCGCCCGTCAGCGCTTCGCTTCGGGCGGTTTTTTTCGTCCATTGAGAATGCTCGCGTTGCATGCGGTAAGTTTGCGGGCCATACTTGGCGCCAGCCTTCACGCGCGTCGTTCGGGCGTTATTGGTTGTGCGCGCATCTAATTTACGGTGGGGCGAAGCGCCCATGGCAAAGAGGCGCCCTCGCGATGATTCCCTCGGCATACCGGAGACCGGCATGAGTGACACGTTGGCGGCAGCATCGATAACGTCCCGCGGCCATGTTTGGCGCGCGGTCCTCGCGACCTCGATCGGCAACGCGCTCGAATGGTTCGATTTGGTCGTCTACGGCTTTTTCGCCGTCGTGATCGCGAAACTATTCTTTCCGGCCGGCAACGACACGGTCTCTCTCTTGCTGACGCTCGGGACCTTCGGCGTGTCGTTCTTCATGCGGCCGCTCGGCGCGATCGTCATCGGCGCGTATGCCGATCGTGCCGGCCGCAAGGCGGCGCTAACGCTGTCGATCCTGCTCATGATGCTCGGCACCGCCATCATCGTCGTGCTGCCCACGTACCAACAGATCGGCATCGCCGCACCGCTCATCCTCGTGCTCGCCCGGCTCATGCAGGGCTTCTCGGCGGGCGGCGAGTTCGGCAGCGCCACGGCGTTTCTCGCCGAGCACGCGCCGCATCGGCGCGGCTTCTTCGCGAGTTGGCAGGTGGCGAGCCAAGGGCTCACGACGGTGCTCGCCGCGGTGTTCGGCACGGTGCTGACGGGCGGTCTCTCGCACGATCAGCTAATGGCCTGGGGCTGGCGCGTGCCGTTTATCTTCGGCCTGCTGATCGGCCCGATCGCGTACTACATTCGCTCGCACGTCGATGAGACGCCCGAGTTTTTGGCCGCGGAAACGACGACCTCGCCGTTGCGAGATACGTTCGCCGGGCAGAAGGCTCGGCTGTTGATTGCGATCGGCATTGTCGTACTCGGGACGGTGGCCACTTACCTCGTGCTGTTCATGCCGACCTACGGCGTCAAGCAGTTGGGTCTGCCTGCATCCGTTACGTTCGGAGCGGTCGTAATGACCGGTGTCATTCAAATGATCGGCGCGCCGATCATCGGCCACTTATCCGACAAGATCGGGCGGACGGGCGTCATGCTGGCATCGGCCATCTTGATGCTCGTGCTTGGCTATCCCGCCTTTGCTTGGCTCGTGGCGCAGCCTAGCGCGGCCACGCTGTTCGTCGTGCTCGTGGCGATGGGCGTGCTCGTGACCGGCTATTTCGGCGCGCTGCCCGGCTTGCTCTCCGAGATCTTCCCCGTGGCGACGCGTACGACCGGGATGTCTCTGGCCTACAACATCGCCGTCACGGTATTCGGCGGCTTCGGGCCATTCATCATCGCTTGGTTGATTCGCGAAACGGGGCAGAAGGTCGCGCCGAGCTTCTACTTGATGTTTGCGGCGGTTCTGAGCTGCGTCGCGCTGGTGGCGGCACGCAGGATTTTGCGGATGAAGTGATTCAGCACCGGGGAGCGCGTCGCGTAGGCGAGCGGGCCACGGGCGGCATTACTGCGTCAAATGCTGTGCGAGGAAGGCTGTCACGCGCTTGATGGCGTCCTCGCGGGCCGAAGGGTTCGTGCCCGTGATCGGGACCACCCCTGTGCGGCGATTCGTGAACTCCGGGCGCGAGCGCACGGGCAGATGTGGAAAATCGAAATCGTGATACGCATCCGGATAGACCTGCAGCTCGACGGGTGCGCCGTGTCGACGAACGGATTCCACGAACGCCTCGCACGGGGCCGCACGCGTCCAGACATCGCTTTCACCCGTCAAAATCAACAAGGGCACCGTCGTATTCCACTGGGTCCCGTTTTGCGCCTGCTCGTTGCACCAGCCGGGATAAAACGCAATGGCGGCGCGGAAGTCGCTTCCGGGGCTTTTCGCTTGGCCGACATCACGCTGTCTCGGCCCTCCCGGTCCGATGGCGAACAGTACCGTGCCGCCGCCGTGCGACCAGCCCATCAGCCCGACGCGCTCGGGTATCACGTCGATTCGGCTCTGCAGCCACCGAAGCGCGCCATAGGCGTCGAGCGGTCGCTCGATCTGCGGCCGAACGGGGCCGCCGCCGGCGCATTCGCGTGGCTGATTGCGCGTCGTGAAGCTGTCGACGGCCAACACGATGTAGCCTTGGGCGGACAGGCGTCGCGCCCAATCGGCCTCCCGCGAAATGACACGGCCCGAGCGAGTGAGAAGACCGCCACAGCCATGCATGAACACAACGGCGGGATAACGCTTCGCAGCATCAGCGCCCTGCGGCCGATAGAGGTAGCCGTCGAGCATGACGGGTTGGCCGGACGGATCACGGTCGAGCGATGGGAAGACGATCTTCTGCTGGCCGAAACACCAAGGCGCGAACAATAGCCAGAGCAGAAAACAGGCAGTGCGCGAAAGGCGGGTTTTCATGGCGGTGATTCCCCTCGACGAATGGGCAACGTTTCGTTTTCCTCTCGCGGCTCGTGTGCGGCATGAGCCGCCCGCGCCTATACAAAATGATAGGCGGCCGTGAAGAGTGTGACTCTATGAAACGGCCGTGAGCGCAAAACCCGTCGCTCCATATAGAAATGTCCTCGGCTTTTGTTCATGATGTTGCGTCCCGAAACAACCGGTAACGTGCGAGGCGAAGGCGCCTCCATAGAATCCGCTTACCGATACTTGTTTTGGGAGATTCGGATGATGAAGACGAAGCGTTGGACCCTTTTGGCCGTAACCGGTGCGACCGTGTTGGCTTCTTCGATGGCGTTCGCCGCAGGCAGCGAGATCGGCGGCACGGCGCCATCGGGCGCCGTTGGCGCTCAGAGCACGATCGGTACGACCGCCGGCGCGGATACTAGCGGTAGCGGTGGCACGACGACAGGCGTAGGGGCCGGTTCGAGCGCAGGCGTAGACGCTGGCGCTGGCGCGGGTCTCGGGGTGAAATCGCCGGCCGCACCGGGTGTCCGCGCCAATTCCAGTGACAGCTCGTCGGCGCGGACGAACGCCGCAGGCACGGGTTCAACATCGGCCGACAAGACGCTCGGCACCGAGCAGGACGACACGGACGCTACGAATGGCCGGGCCGCGAATGGCCGGGTGAGCAGCAAGACGAAGGCCGGTATGCACGCGCACACGGGCGTCAAGCATCACCATCCGGTCAAGCCGAGCACGAGCGAGCCTGCCCCGAGCGGGACATCGAGCGGAACATAACGGAGGGTGATCTGGAATGACCCCGACCGCCGGTCGGGGATCGCTGGAAGCGACGCGCAGCGAGAGAGTGATCTCGGTGCGCGCCGTTGCTTGGAAGGATGAAGCGAAGGATGACCTACTGCACGCGCGCTTGGCGCGCCTGCCGCGCTTGCCGCGCTTGCTAAAAGCAGCGGCCGCTCAAACTTCCGCCCCCGCGTTCGGATCGTTCGGATCGTGGCGCGACTTCTTTTCCTTCAGCAGGTCTTCACGCTTCACGCCGAGCCACATCGCCAGCGCAGCCGCAACGAACACCGACGAGTAGATGCCGAAGCAGATGCCGATCGTCAGCGCGAGTGCGAAGTAGTGCAGGGTGGGCCCGCCGAACAGGAACATCGAGAGCACCATCATCTGCGTACAGCCGTGCGTGATGACCGTGCGCGACATCGTGCTCGTGATCGCGTGGTTGATGACTTCCATCACCGTCATCTTGCGCTCGCGGCGGAAGGTCTCGCGAATCCGATCGAAGATCACGACCGATTCGTTCACGGAGTAGCCGAGCACGGCCAATACCGCGGCAAGCACCGACAGCGAGAACTCCCATTGGAAGAACGCGAAGAAGCCAAGGATGATCACGACGTCGTGCAAATTCGCGATGATGCCGGCGACCGCATATTTCCATTCGAAGCGGAACGACAAGTAGATGACGATGCCGATGACGACGCACGCGAGCGCGGCTAGACCATCGGTGGCCAACTCCTTACCCACCTGCGGCCCGACGAACTCCACGCGCTGCAATTGCACCGACGTATTTTGCGCGCGCAACGCCGTCATGACTTGCTCGCTCTGCTGCGACGACGTCAAGCCTTGCTTGAGCGGCAGCCGGATCATGACATCGCGCGAGGTGCCGAACGTCTGCACCTGCGCATCGCCATACCCCAGTGTGCCAAGCGTGCCGCGCACGGGCTCGAGCTGCGCGGCTTGCGGATACTGCACTTCGATGACGGTGCCGCCCGTGAACTCCACCGACAGGTGCAGCCCGCGGTGCAGCAGGAAAAACACCGCCGCAAAGAACGTCAGAAACGAGATCGCGTTGAAGATCAACGCGCGCTGCATGAACGGGATGTCCTTGCGGATGCGGAAAAATTCCATGGTTATCTCCGAGTCCGATTAGCGGGACGAGCCCGGTTTGCGCGGCGCGGCGCCGTCGCGCGCGCGATTTCGCAGCACCGGCTTCGCGCCGCTGCGGCCAGCCTTGCTCTTCGACGGGGCCGCGATGGCCTTGGCGGCGCGCAGGGTATCCGTATCGGAATCCACATCGTTGCCGACTTGCGGGTAGGCGACGCCTTCGGCCGCGGCCGGACGCCAGACCTGACCGATCGCCAGCGTCTTGAGCTTCTTCTTGCCGCCGTACCACGCATTGACGATCCCGCGCGAGAAGAACACGGCCGAGAACATCGAGGTCAAGATGCCGATGCAGTGGACGATCGCAAAGCCGCGCACGGGGCCCGAACCGAACGCGAGCAGTGCGAGACCGGCGATCAACGTGGTGACGTTCGAATCGAGAATCGTCGCCCAAGCGTGGGCATAGCCGTTTTGAATCGCGAGCTGCGGCGGCGCGCCGTGGCGCAACTCCTCCCGTACGCGCTCGTTGATCAGCACGTTCGAATCGATGGCCATACCGAGCGCCAGCGCGATAGCGGCGATGCCCGGCAAGGTCAGCGTGGCCTGCAGCATCGAAAGGACGGCGACGAGCAGCAGCAGGTTCACCGACAGGCCGATCACCGACACCAAACCGAACAGCAGGTAGTAGGCGATCATGAATACGGTGATCGCGGCGAAGCCGTAAATGACCGAATCGAAGCCTTTCTTGATGTTGTCGGCGCCAAGGCTCGGGCCGATCGTCCGCTCTTCGATGATATCCATCGGCGCCGCCAGCGAGCCCGCGCGCAGCAGCAGCGCGAGATCGGTCGCGGCCTGCGGCGTGGGCTGGCCCGTGATCTGGAAGCGATCGCCGAGCTCGGACTGGATCGTCGCGACGGTCAGCACTTGCCCCTTACCCTTTTCGAACAGCACCATCGCCATCGGCTTGCCGATGTTGTCGCGCGAGACGCTGGCCACGGCGCGGCCCGCCGACGAATTCAGGCGGATGTTGACGGAGGGGCGCTGGTGCTCGTCGAAGCCGGCCGAGGCGTCGATGATGCTGTCGCCGGTGAAGATCACTTGCTTGCGCAGCAGCACCGGCGCTTGCGCGCCTTCCGTGAAGAGCTCGTCGCCGGGCGGCACGGCTTCGCCGGGCGCCGGGTGCGTGTTGACCGGATCGGCCAGGCGCGCTTCCAGCGTGGCGGTGCGACCGATGATTTCCTTCGCCTTCGCCGTGTCTTGCACGCCCGGCAGCTCGACGACGATGCGATCGGCGCCTTGTTGCTGGATCACGGGCTCGGCCACGCCGAGTTCGTTCACGCGGTTATGCAGCGTCGTGATGTTCTGCTTGACGGCCGCTTCCTCGACGGCGCGCTGCTGCGCCGGCGCGAACGTGCCGATCACCTGGAAGCCGCCGGCCGCCGCCGCTTGCGTGGCCCATTGCAGTTCCGTCACGCCGCGCGTGAGCTGGGTGCGGGCGGCATCGGCCGTCGCTTGTTCGGCGAAATTGATCACCACCGTTTGGCCGACGCGATTGACGCCGCCTTCACGGATATTGTTGTCGCGCAGCAGCGTGCGGGCATCCGACGCATCGGAATCGAGCCGCTTGTTCAGCGCGCCCGCCATGTCGATCTGCATCAGGAAGTGAACACCACCGCGCAAATCGAGGCCGAGATACATCGGCAGGGCGTGCAGCGCCGTGAGCCAGCGCGGCGACGCGCTTTGAAGATTGAGCGCGACGACGAATTGCGGATCGTTGGGATCGGGATTCAGCGCCTTTTGCAGCACATCCTTCACGTGCAGCTGCGTATCGGTGTCCTTCAAGCGGACGCGGATGTTCGCGTTGGCGGAGGCGGTATCGACGGTGATGTCGTCAGGCTTGATTTGATTGGCCGCGAGCGCTGCTTCGACTTGCGCGAACGTGGACGAATCGAGCTTGACCGTCGCCTTGCCGCTGAGCACCTGCACGGCCGGCGCTTCGCCGTAAAAGTTGGGCAATGTGTACAGAAGGCCGATGGCGAGCGCCACGGCCATCACGACATATTTCCAAAGGGGGTAGCGATTCATGAAAGAGCCGAACGGTAGGTTGGCGTATGGGCGTGGTGAGCCGCTGGCCGATCGAGCCGCAGGCGGGGCGTCGCGCGTTAAGCGTAGCGCCCCGCATGGGGCCGCGCAGGGCGGCGCGCCGCGTCAGAGCGACTTGATCGTGCCTTTGGGGAGAATCGTCGTGACGGCCGACTTTTGCACGGTGATTTCGGTGCCTTCGGCGATTTCGATGCCGACGTACGCCTCGCCGACCTTGGTCACTTTGCCGACCATGCCGCCGTTGGTCACGACTTCATCGCCCTTGGCCATCGCGGAGAGCATATTGCGATGCTCCTTTTGACGCTTCATCTGCGGGCGAATCATGATGAAGTAAAGCACCGCGAACATGAGAATGAGCGGCAAAAAGCTCATCAGGCTCGACTCGGCGCCGCCGCCGGTTGCGCCTTGCGCGAATGCATTGGTAATCAGCGACACGTTGGTTTCTCCGTAAATAGCGATCGGAATGATCTGAGGCGATCGAAAAATAGCCGCGTATTTTACCACCGACGCTTGACGCGACGGCCGCGCCTGCTACCGAGGCCCTGCGCGCTACCGTCTGCGAGCGAGGCCGCGCGGCGGCTAGCGCGATCCGAAGCGCGGTCGCAAGCTGCGCCGCTAGTCGACGCCACGGGCGCGTTCGTCTCGAAAACGCAGACGAAATGCCTCGAACGTCCCCGCTTCGATGGCTTCGCGCATGTCGCTCATGAGCGACAGGTAGTAATGCAGATTGTGGATCGTGTTGAGTTGTGCGCCGAGAATTTCGCCGACCCGGTGCAAATGATGCAAATAGCCGCGCGTGAAGTGGCGGCAGGTATAGCAGCCGCAGGTTTCGTCGAGCGGGCGCAGCGAATTCTTATGGGTCGCGTTGCGGATTTTGAGGTCGCCGAAGCGCGTGAAGAGCCAGCCGTTGCGCGCATTGCGCGTGGGCATGACGCAATCGAACATATCGATGCCCGCGGCCACCCCGGCCACGAGATCCTCCGGCGTGCCCACGCCCATGAGGTAATGCGGCTTGTCGGCGGGCAGCTTCGGCCCGATATGTTCGAGGACGCGCTGCATGTCCTCTTTGGGCTCGCCGACGGACAGCCCGCCGATGGCCAACCCGTGAAAGCCGAGCTCCGACAGGCCGGCCAGCGATTCGTCGCGCAAATCTTCGAACATGCCGCCTTGCACGATCCCGAACAGCGCATTGGGATTGCCGAGCCGATTGAATTCGTCGATGGAGCGCTTCGCCCAACGCATCGACATCCGCATCGAAGCGGCCGCGTCCTCATGGCTCGTGGGCACGCCGTCGGTGGCGTAGGGCGTGCATTCGTCGAACTGCATGACGACGTCGGAGTTCAGCACCTTTTGGATCTGCATCGACACTTCGGGCGACAGGAACAGCTTGTCGCCGTTCACGGGCGAGGCAAACGTGACGCCGTCCTCGGTGATCTTGCGCAGATCGCCGAGCGAAAACACTTGGAAGCCGCCCGAATCCGTCAGGATCGGCCGGCGCCAGCCCATGAAATCGTGCAGGCCGCCGTGCGCGGCGACGGTGTCGAGCCCGGGGCGCAGCCACAGGTGAAAGGTATTGCCGAGGATGATCTGGGCGCGGATCTCTTCGAGTTCGCGCGGCTGGATCGCCTTGACGGTGCCGTAGGTGCCGACCGGCATGAAGATCGGCGTTTCGACTACACCGTGGTTCAGCGTCAGGCGGCCGCGGCGGGCGCGGCCATCGGTGCTCAGCAGTTCGAATTTGAGGCCGTTCAGGCCCGGGACGGGCGGGGCGGGCATAGCGGGCGCCGCCGACGCTGCGTGATCGTGGGAATGACCGTCGGTCATATTTCAACTCCTAGTGCCACCGAAAGGACAGTCCGGCGCAGGGGAAAAGAACACCGCCGGAGGCTTCCGGCAGCGCATAAAGCGAAAAGTATCGAAGGGCCGATGGCTGAGCGCCGGACGGCCCGTCGCGTGCGCTCCTAGGATTCAGCCTTCGTGAGCAGCATCGCGTCGCCGTAACTAAAAAACCGATAGCGCTGTTCGATCGCGTGGCGGTAGGCCTCGCGGATCGGCTCGATACCGGCGAATGCGCTCACGAGCATCAGCAGCGTCGACTTCGGCAAATGGAAATTCGTCACGAGCCGATCGACCACGCGGAACCGATAGCCGGGCGTAATGAAAATATCCGTTTCGGCCGCCGTCGCGGCCAGCGGCCGGCCCGCGGCGTCGGCGTCGCGCGCCGCGGCTTCGAGCGCCCGCATCGAGGTGGTGCCGACGGCGATCACCCGGCCGCCGCGCGAGCGCGTGGCGGCGATGCGATCGACGAGCGTCTGCGGCAACTGATACCACTCGCTATGCATCTTATGCTCGGCGATGTTCTCGACGCGTACGGGCTGGAACGTGCCCGCGCCGACATGCAGCGTTAGCGTCGCGCGCTCCACGCCTTGTTCGTCGAGCTTGGCCAGCAGCGCTTCGTCGAAATGCAGGCCGGCGGTCGGCGCCGCCACGGCCCCCGGGTTTTGCGCGAAGACGGTTTGGTAGCGCGTTTCGTCGCTCGCGTCCGCATCGTGTTCGATATAAGGCGGCAACGGCAGCCGGCCGTAGCGCTCGATCAGCGTGAGGCAATCGTCGGGGAAGTGCAGCGTATAAAACGGCTCGACGCGCGCGCCGACGGTCACGTCGAAGGCGTCGGCAAGCTTGAGCGTCGTGCCGGGCGCGGGGCTCTTGCTGGCGCGGATTTGCGCCAGCGCGCTGCGCTCGCCCGTCAAGCGCTCGATCAGCACCTCGATTTTGCCGCCGCTGGCCTTTTGGCCGAAGAAACGCGCCTTGAGCACTTTGGTATCGTTGAAGACGAGCAGATCGCCGGGCGCGACGCACCCGGGCAACTCGGCGAAGCGCCGATCGATCAGACGGACGGGCGAGGCCGCCCCGTCCACTTCGAGCAAGCGGCTTGCGCTGCGTTCGGGCAGGGCCGTCTGCGCGATCAGCTCGGGCGGCAGATTGAAATCGAAATCGGAAAGCGTGAACATGCTGCGTCGATCGGCGGCGGAAGCGGCGCAGCGGCCCGTGAGCCGCTATGATCGCAAAGCGCGATGCCGATGCGGCCCCGCCTGCCGTTCATCCAAAGAAAACCGTCATTGTACTTGCCAGGAGAGTAATGCCGTTGCCCCGCTCGCGCCCGACCGATTCCGCCGCTCAATCATCGACGACGCTTGCCGCCGCGCTTGATGCGACCGACGCGCCCGATGCGCCGGACGCGCCGGACGCGCCGGACGCGCCGGACGCGCCGGACGCGCCGGACGCGCGCGATGACGGCGGGCAAGGGCGCGCGAGCGCACGCGGCGCGGGCCGGCCACGCGCCGCCAAAGCGAAGCCGAACGCCGAAGCGGGTGACGACAAGCGCCCGGCCAAGGCGGCTAAGCCCGCGAAGCCGGTCGACAAGCTCGCCAAGCTGGGCCTCACGCGCGATATCGATCTCGTCCTCCATCTGCCGATGCGCTACGAAGACGAGACGACGATCACGCCGATCGGCGAGTTGTTGCCCGGCGAGACGGCGCAGGCGGAAGGCGTCGTCGTCGATAACGAGATCGCCTATCGGCCGCGCCGGCAGCTCGTGGTCAAGCTACGCGACGACGAGGGCAACGAGCTTTCGCTGCGCTTTTTGAACTTCTATGGTTCGCAGGTCAAGCAGATGGCGATCGGCGTGCGCCTGCGGGTGCGCGGCGATGTGCGCGGCGGCTTCTTCGGCTTGGAAATGGTTCACCCCACGGTGCGTCCCGTCGATGAAGACACGCCGCTGCCGCAAGCGCTGACGCCCGTTTATCCGAGCACCGCCGGCGTTTCGCAGGCGTATCTGCGCAAGGCGATCGACAACGCGCTCGCCAGAACGCCGCTGCCCGAACTTTTGCCCGAGCGGATCGCGCAAGCGTACTGCCGGCCGCTGGCGTTGCCGCCGCTGGCCGAAGCGGTGCGGGTGCTGCACCATCCGAGCGCCGACGCCGATGAAACGGCGCTGATCGACGGCACGCACCCGGCCTGGACCCGCATCAAGTTCGACGAACTGCTGGCTCAGCAGCTTTCGCTCAAGCGCGCCCATGAAGAGCGGCGCGCGCGCTCGGCGCCGTCGATGCCGCGCGCGGGAGGGGACGCGACGCTCGTGGCCCGCCTCTTGGCGACGCTGCCGTTCGAGTTGACGCGAGCGCAGGCGCGCGTGGTTGCCGAGATCGCGGCCGATCTGAGCGCGCCGCATCCGATGCAGCGCCTATTGCAAGGCGACGTCGGCAGCGGCAAGACCGTCGTCGCCGCGCTGGCGGCCGCGCAAGCGATCGATGCCGGCTACCAGGCGGCGATGATGGCCCCGACCGAAATCCTCGCCGAGCAGCATGCGCGCAAACTGCGCGGCTGGCTGGAGCCGCTCGGCGTGAGCGTCGCCTGGCTCGCGGGCAGCCTCAAGGCGAAGGAAAAACGGGCGGCGCTCGAAGCGGCGGCATTGGGCACGGCGCGGCTCGTGATCGGCACGCACGCGATCATTCAAGATACGGTCGAATTTGAGCGTTTGGGGCTCGTAATCGTCGACGAGCAGCATCGCTTCGGCGTCGCGCAGCGGCTCGCCCTGCGCGCCAAGGCCGATCGCGCCGCCGATGGCGTAAAAGGTTTTCAGCCGCACCAGCTCATGATGTCGGCCACGCCCATCCCGCGCACGTTGGCGATGACCTACTACGCCGATCTCGATGTCTCCACGATCGACGAACTGCCCCCGGGGCGCACACCGATCGTCACGAAGCTGATTTCCGATGCGCGCCGGGAGGAAGTGATCGCCCGCGTGCGCGACGCGGCGCTGACGGGCCGCCAGGTGTATTGGGTCTGCCCCCTTATCGAGGAAAGCGAGACGTTGCAATTGCAGACGGCGATCGAGACCTACGAGACGCTCGTCGCGCAATTGCCGGAGCTGCGGGTCGGGCTCGTGCATGGGCGGCTGCCGCCGGCCGAGAAAGCGGCCGTAATGGACGCATTCTCGCGCAACGAAGTGCAATTGCTCGTGGCGACGACGGTGATCGAGGTCGGCGTCGACGTCCCCAATGCCTCCTTGATGGTGATCGAGCACGCCGAACGGTTCGGCCTCGCGCAATTGCATCAACTACGCGGACGCGTCGGGCGTGGCAGCGCCGCTTCCGTTTGTGCGCTGCTTTATAGCAATCCACTTTCGCTGACGGCGCGCGAGCGATTGAAAACGATGCGCGAGACGACCGACGGCTTCGAGATCGCGCGGCGCGATTTGGAGATCCGGGGGCCGGGCGAATTCCTCGGCGCCCGCCAATCGGGGGCGGCCATGCTGCGGTTCGCGAGCCTCGAACACGACACCTGGCTCATCGAGCCGGCGCGCGAAGCGGCGGCGCGCCTCATCGCCGAGTATCCGGACGTCGTCTTGCAACATCTCGCGCGCTGGCTAGGTGGGCGGGAACAATTCCTCAAGGCGTGAGGTCCAGCATCGGCGCGGTTGCGATAGAGGCCTACCCATGCGGCGTGCCGCCGTGCGGCCGAGAACACGTAGGCCCTGTTGGCGAATCGGCGTCTCGGGTGTATAAGATAAACCTATCGATTTTAACGTCCTGATTGGTCCCTCAATGACGCTCACTGAACTGAAATACATCGTGGCGGTTGCGCGCGAGCGACATTTCGGCCGTGCCGCCGAGGCATGCTTCGTCAGCCAGCCGACGCTTTCGGTGGCCATCAAGAAGCTCGAGGACGAGCTCAACGTGCAGATATTCGAGCGCGGCACGAGCGAAGTCAGCGTGACCCCGATCGGCGAACAGATCGTCACGCAGGCGCAGCGGGTGCTGGAGCAGACGCTCGCCATCAAGGAAATCGCGAAGCAGGGCAAGGATCCGCTCGTCGGGCCGCTGCGCTTGGGCGTCATTTACACGATCGGGCCGTATTTGTTGCCCACGCTCGTCAAGCAAATGATCAAGAGCGTGCCGCAGATGCCGTTGATGCTGCAGGAGAACTACACGCTCAAGCTCATCGAGCTGCTCAAGCAAGGGGAGATCGACGTCGCGATCATGGCGCTGCCGTTTCCCGAAACGGGGCTGATGGTGCGGCCGCTCTACGACGAGCCGTTTGTCGTCGCGCTGCCTGCCGGCCATGCCTGGGAATCGCGCAAGAAAATCGATGCGGGCGATCTGAAGCAGGAGACGATGCTGCTGCTCGGTACGGGCCATTGCTTCCGCGACCATGTGCTCGGCGTCTGCCCCGAGCTCATGCGCTTTTCGCAGACGGCCGACGGCATCCAAAAAACGTTTGAAGGCTCGTCGCTCGAGACGATCCGCCACATGGTCGCCAGCGGGGTGGGCATTACGGTGCTGCCGCGTATGTCGGTGCATGAGGTCAAGGCGCATGCGGGCGGGGTCGATGCGGGGCTGCTCAGCTATGTGCCGTTCGACGAACCGGTGCCCGACAGGCGCGTCGTGCTCGCTTGGCGCAAGAGTTTTACGCGGATGCCCGCGATCGACGCCATCAGCGAAGCCATCGCGGCCTGCGAGCTGCCCGGCGTCAGCAAGCTGGACATGCCGGCCGTGATGAATTGACGCTGAGTAGGGCGTCCCTATCGAATAGATAAAAACAATTAAATACTAATATTCGATAGATTTCTTTATCCTCCCCTTCATGGATCGCGCTGTTCAAGCGCTCACGCGAAAGGGAGGATGTCATGTCGCAATTGATCGCTCGAGTCGTTTCGTCGCCAGCCCGTTCTTTCACGGGCGCGCGGTTGGCCCTCTCGCTGCGCCGCGCGCGTGCGGCGGCGGTTTCCCTGCTGGCGGACCGCGCGCTCGCCGCTTGAACGAATCCCGTCTAGCCTCGCCCCAACCACCACTGCTTGATGGCTCGACTGCGCCGCGCAGATTGCGCCGGCGCAGTCGAACAGCGTCCGATTACCCCAATTCCTAGAGGAGCTCACGATGTCCGACCGAAAATTGACCACCGCCGCCGGCGCGCCCGTCGCCGATAACCAGAACTCGCTGACTGCCGGCGCCCGCGGACCGATCGCCCTGCAAGACGTCTGGCTGCTCGAGAAGCTCGCCCATTTCGATCGCGAGGTGATCCCCGAACGCCGCGTTCATGCGAAGGGGTCGGGCGCATTCGGACGCTTCGTCGTCACGCACGACATCACGCGGTACACGAAAGCCAAGCTCTTCGGCGAAATCGGCAAGGAAACGCCGCTGTTCATTCGCTTCTCGACCGTTGCCGGCGAGCGCGGCGCGGCCGACGCCGAGCGCGACGTGCGTGGTTTTTCGATCAAGTTCTATACGGAAGAGGGCAACTGGGATGTTGTCGGCAACAACACGCCGGTGTTCTTCATCCGCGATCCGTTGAAATTCCCCGATTTCATCCATTCGCAAAAGCGCGATCCGTACACGAACCTGCGCAGCAACGTCGCGGCCTGGGACTTTTGGACGCGCCATCCGGAGGCTTTTCATCAAGTTACGATTTTGATGAGCGATCGCGGCATTCCGCAGAACTATCGTCAGCAGCACGGCTTCGGTTCGCACACGTTCTCGTTCGTCAATGAAAGCGGCGAGCGCTTCTGGGTGAAGTTCCACTTCAAGTCGCTCAACGGGATCGAGAACTATACCGACGAGGAAGCCGCGCGGGTGATCGCCGGCGATCGCGAAAGCGCACAGCGCGATTTGATCGAAAACATCGATAACGGCAACTTCCCGAAATGGGCATTCCGCATTCAGGTGATGCCCGAAGCCGATGCGACGAAGACGCCGTACAACCCGTTCGACATCACGAAGGTGTGGCCGCATCGGGACTATCCGCTCATCGATGTCGGCGTGATCGAATTGAATCGCAACGCCGGCAACTATTTTTCGGATGTCGAGCAAGCCGCGTTTACGCCCGCCAACGTCGTGCCGGGCATCGGCTTCTCGCCCGATCGGTTGTTGCAGGGGCGGCTGTTCTCGTACGGCGATGCGCAGCGTTATCGGCTTGGCGTCAATCACCATCAGATTCCGGTGAATGCGCCGAAGTGTCCTGTCCATCACGGCTTCCATCGCGATGGCGCGATGCGCACGGACGGCAATCTCGGCGGCGCGCCGAATTACGAACCGAACCGATTCGGCGCCTTCGCGCAGGACAGTCGCGCCGCCGAACCATCGCTTGCCGCGGGCGCCATCGATCGCTATGACCATCGCGAAGACAGCGATTACTACAGCCAAGCGGGCGCATTGTTCCGTCTGTTCGACGAAGGCCAGCGTCAGCGTTTGTTCGAGAACATCGCACGCCATATCGATGGCGTGCCGGCTGACATTGTTGCGCATGCGATCGAGCACTTCAGCCGCGCCGACGAAGCGTATGGCGCGGGCGTCGCGGCAGCGATCGAGCGACGCCAGGCCTCGCACGCCAAATAGCAGCGAGTCGCATCCAATTTGAGACGGAATCCGGCATTGGGTTAAGCTGTCGAAGTCTTGCGGCGGGACGACCAGGGATGCCTTTTCGACCGCCGCCGACTCATTGGCGGTTTCAGCCGTTTCACCGTTTCGTCTCATCCTTGGAAGGAATCTCCATGGCAAAGAAAAACACCGCAGTGCAAATCGACATCGGCATCAGCGATAAGGATCGCAAGAAGATCGCGGACGGTCTGTCGCGGTTGCTTGCCGATACCTACACGCTGTATCTCAAGACTCATAACTTTCATTGGAATGTCACGGGCCCGATGTTCAACACATTGCACCTGATGTTCGAAGGGCAATACAACGAACTCGCTCTGGCCGTCGATGCGATCGCCGAGCGCATTCGCGCGCTGGGCGTCCACGCGCCGGGCAGCTACAGGGATTTCGCGAAGCTCTCGTCGATCCCCGAGGCCGATGGCGTGCCGGCAGCCGAAGAGATGATTCGTCAGCTCGTGCAAGGCCAAGAAGCGGTCGCGCGTACAGCGCGTGAAGTCTTTTCCGCCGCCGATAGCGCGAACGATCAGCCCACGGCCGATCTGCTGACACAGCGCCTGCAGACGCACGAAAAGACGGCGTGGATGCTGCGCTCGATGCTCGCTTAAAACCGCTTGATACCCGCTTGACACGGCTGCGCGCTGCTCGCTTAGCGGCAGGCGTGCAAGCATCGCGATGACGAGGGCTGCCCCGACGCGGGCCGCCCTTGACGCGGGCCGCCCGATTCCCTGGATCGGGCGGCCCGCGGCGTTTCGGCTCTACAATACGGCGGTTGTCGATCGTCGTTCCCGTATCGTTTACCGCTTTCATCGCTTTCGCCCGCTCGATCCATGTCCGCGTCCGTGTTCGCCCGCTTCCCGCTTTATCTGCGCTTGATCCGTATGGATAAGCCGATCGGCAGCCTCTTGCTGCTGTGGCCTACCCTCAACGCACTGTGGATCGCCTCGAACGGGCGGCCGTCGCCGCAAGTGCTCGTCATCTTTATCGTCGGCACCGTGTTGATGCGTTCGGCGGGCTGTGCGATCAACGATTACGCCGATCGCGACTTCGATCGCCACGTCAAGCGCACCGAATCGCGGCCGCTGACCTCGGGCAAGGTGCGCGCGTGGGAGGCGGTAGCGATTGCGGTGGCATTGTCGTTCGTCTCGTTTCTGCTGATATTGCCGCTCAATGGGTTGACGAAGGAATTGTCGGTAATCGCGCTGTTCGTCGCCGGCACCTATCCGTTCACGAAGCGGTTCTTTGCCATCCCGCAGGCTTATCTCGGCATCGCGTTCGGTTTCGGCATACCGATGGCGTTTGCGGCGATACAGGATCACGTGCCGATGCTTGCGTGGATCATGCTGGCGGCGAACGTGTTTTGGTCGGTGGCGTACGACACCGAATACGCGATGGTCGATCGCGACGACGACATCAAGATCGGCATCCGCACCTCTGCGCTGACGTTCGGCCGCTTCGACGTCGCCGCCGTGATGCTCTGCTATGCGGCCACGCTCGGCATCTATGCGGCGATCGGGGCGACGCTGCATTTCGGGTGGGTATTCTGGGCCGGCTGGGTGGCGGCGCTCGGTTGCGCGCTGTATCACTACACGCTCATTCGCGGCCGCGAACGCATGCCTTGCTTCGCGGCGTTCCGTCACAACAATTGGCTAGGCGGTTTGCTCTTTGCGGGAATCGCCGCGCATTATGTGGTGGCTAATTGGTGAGAACCCGGGCGGCCTTGCCTTGTAACCCCGGTAATAGAACTTTACGTATTTCGATTGCGCGGCGGTAGGCGCGATGAGCGGGCGTGGCGTTATTCGTCTTGAGGCAAGCAGCCTTATTTCGGAGAACGCAAAACATGAAACTCACGACCCTTTCCGTGCTCGCATGCACTGTCCTCGCCGCCAACGTCGCTTTCGCCGATGAGCTTCATAACAAGGCGATGGCCGCCACCCACGATCTGCAACGATCCATCGAAGAGATGCATATCATTCAGCAGGAACACGGCGGCCAGTTCGGCGGCCATATGGCGCGCGCCGAGCAATTGGCTCGGGAAGCCGAGCACGAACGCGACGAGGCCTTGAAATACTACCGGGCGACGCATCCGGGCTGGCAATAAGCATAAGCGGCCGCGTAGGCCGCTTTGTCGGATATCGCGGCGCAAGCGATCGGCGTTGATATCCGATCGCTTGCCATTTGAACGCGATTACTGATTGCCCAACTCGTCGCCCATCTCTTTCGCGCGCGCATCGGCGGCGAGTGCGCCTTTGACGATCGCCTCTTTCACGCCTTGCGCGTCGAAGGCGGCGAGCGCGGCGGCCGTTGTGCCGCCCTTCGACGTCACGCGCTCACGCAATACGGAAGCGCTCTCATCGGATTGCACAGCCAACTGCGCGGCGCCGGCGAACGTGCCGAGCGCGAGCGCACGGCCTTCCTCGTCGGAGAGCCCAAGGCGGCGCGCCGCTTCCTGCATCGCTTCGATGAAATAGAACACATAGGCCGGGCCACTGCCGGAGATGGCCGTGACGGCGTCGATTTTCGCTTCATCGTCAAACCATACGGTCGTGCCCACCGCGCCGAGCACATCGGAAGCCAACGTGCGTCCCGATTCGTCGACGCCCGCGAGCGCGACTAGGCCGGTCACGCCTTGTCCGATCAGCGCGGGCGTGTTGGGCATCGCGCGCACGACGCGCGTATAGCCGCCGAGCCAGCGCGACAGATCGACGCCGCGAATGCCGGCCGCGATGCTGACGATAAGCTGCGTCGAGAGATGCGGCGCGAGCGCGGCGGCGACGGCTTTGAGCACCTGCGGCTTCACGGCCAACACGATGGCGTCGTAGCCGCGCAGCGTCTCATCGGCTTGCGCGCCCGTCGCGACGCCGAATTGCGCCTGCATGCGGTTGCGGGCGCCCTCGTTGACGTCGATGGCGTAAAGGTTCGCGGGCGCGACGCCGCGCTTGATCAACCCGCCGATCAGGGCCGCGGCCATATTGCCGCCGCCGATGAATGCGATCTTCATTAGATTTTGCTCCGAGAAACCTCGGACTTTAGTCCGAGGAGGTAAGGGGCACCGCCGCAAGGCGGCATTCCCGAGGTAGCATGCGCGGCATGGTCCTGGTCTACCGCTATCGCGTGAAATCCCTCAATGGTTTGCTCAACCGGCAAAGCCGGGCGGTGAACTATGTCTGGAACTTCT
>Ga0157369_10001940_pt1 | contig 24909 bp, 18 predicted proteins | sample C25metaG_FD_113461 | JGI IMG/M metagenome (GOLD analysis project Ga0157369, IMG submission 113461) | Corn rhizosphere microbial communities from Kellogg Biological Station, Michigan, USA - C2-5 metaG | ecosystem: Host-associated > Plants > Roots > Rhizosphere > Soil | place: USA: Michigan... | reverse complement strand
TACTCGCGGTGCTGCCAGTACAGGGCTGCGGAGAAACGGCCGCGGTCCTGGGAATCTGGGGTTTGGCTAAAGTCGCGGGCTGGCGTGATCCGGGGCAGAAGGCGGGGGACGGCACGCGCGTACTCGTCGAAGCCGGAGAAGTGAGCCCGGAGGTAGGTCTCCTCGCTCTGGATTGTGGGTATGTAGATCGCCGCGAAAAGGATGGCAAGAGCAATCGCGATGACCCAGCTCCCGGATGCACCAGCGAAGCCGAAGGCGATCAGCATGGAGCCGAGGTAGAGAGGATTGCGGGTGTGAGCGTAGGGGCCGGTGGTGGTGAGCTCCGCGTTTTTGCGGACGTACCCGGACGCATAGGCGCGGAGCCATAGGCCGGGCAGGACAAGGACTAGGCTTTCCGCCATTGTGATCCAGGTCGGCGAGGCAAGCCACAGGAATGCCGCCGCGACGACGAAGCCCAGGGGAACTCGAATCCGCTGCGCGATTTTCTGCCAACCTGTACGCCCGCTCAACAACTCTCCCGGTACCAACTGCTGCCTTGATTATCTTCTCATTCGGGCCACGCGACAGGTGCCGTTGCATACTGGTTGCATGCAGAAGGCGTTGTTGGCGGCGGCCGCATTTGTGATTGGCGCGACGGTAGGGATGGGGCTGTTAGCCGCGACGATTGTGGTGGGACTTGTCCTGATGAGGCACTCGGGACCTTCGCTGTACGCGCGCGGGATCGGGCACTGGACGGTGCTTGCAGTACCGGTGATATGCGGCGGCGCAGCGGCGTGGTGGGCCGTGCGGCGGGTGAGTCGTAACGGCTGACGACGCAACAGGTAAGGCCACTAGAGAACCTCGAGGGCAGCGGCGCTCACTTCTTCCACGGAGATCCGGAGCAGCCCCGGCTCCGCCTGTTTCAGACGTTTGTGGCTGGTAACGCTTGAGATATCCCGGAGTACGCGGCTGCGGGTGTTCCACGGGCCGTTGCGTTCGGGATCGGTTGGTCCGAAGATCGCGACGACGGGCCGTCGGAGTGCGGCAGCCAGGTGAAGTGGGCCGGTATCGCCGCCGATGACGAGGGTGGCGCGGCGAGTAAGAGCGATCAACTGGGAGATGGAACAGGGGACCACGCGAGCGTGGCCGAAGCTCGCCGCGGCGACCTCTTCCCCCTCCGGAGAGCCCGTAGGCGAGGCGTTGACGACTGACTCGATGCCTATGGTTCGGCTGAGTTGGATGGCTACCTGACCGAAGCGCTCAGCCGGCCAGAGCTTGGCTCCCCAGCCGCCGCCGGGTGAGATGAGGCAGAAGGGATGCGAGCCCACGGTGTCGTCGGCCCAACGTTCCGCGAGTTCCTGCATGGGCAGCGTGACGGCAGCGAGTGGAAGCGCTTCACCGAGCGCTTCGCCGAGCAGATTTGAGCCCTGCTCTACAACGTGAGCGCCCGTGGCAGGAATGAGCCTGGTGTAGAGCTTGCGGGCCAAATCCTCGCGGGGCTGCTCGTAGCCTGCAAAAACTGGGGCGTTTGCGAGGCGCCCGATCCCGGCGGACTTGAGGGCGCCCTGCATGTCCACGCAGTAGTCAAAGTGCTCGCCGAGCAGAACCTTTCGGAGCGCGAGAATCTCGCGCAAGGTGGCTGGTGCAAAGGGACGACGTTTCCACGCCTTTGTGGGCACGGAGTACCAACGGTCGACCAAGGCCTTCACCTGCCAGCGAACACCCTGGGTCATGTCCTCGGGATCGTTCGCGATCTGCAGGAGATCGGACCAGCGGGGCTCAAGTGCCCAGCCGATAAAGGCGTCAGGATGGGCCTTGCGGAGAGCCGCAACGGCGGGAAGTGCGTGGAGCACATCGCCCATCGCTCCGATTCGCACGATGAGGACACGAAGGGGCTTCACCGGCAGCGCGCCTCCAGCTCGGCGAGCAGACTGGCCGGATCGGTGAACTCGACGCGGAGCTGAGCTACCAGCATAGGAGCGGCGGACTCCAGTGTGGCGCGCAGCTCAGGCGTGATCTTCACAGCATCCTTCTCCGTGGTGATGAAAGCCTGGGAAGCGCTCGAACCGAGCCTCTGGACGAGGCTGCGCATGTCCCCTGCTGTGTATCGATGGTGGTCGGGATATTCGACGCAGTCAATGACGCGAAGGCCGCAAGGTTGGAGCATCTGACGAAACCCGTCGGGACGCGCTATCCCGCAGAAGGCCAGCATAGGGCTGCCGGGATGCGGGGGAATATTCACGACGCGGCGGAGAAAGAAAAGGGGAACGCCAGGCCGAAGATAGCGGCGAACCTGGGGTTCCACGGCAGTGCTTTCTTCCTCACGCAACAGGACGGCGTCGGCGCGGCGTAAGGCGGAGAGCGGCTCGCGGCGGTTACCGGCAGGCAGGAGTGAGTCGGAGAGGTCTTCAGCCGTGACGAGGACGATGTCCACATTCCGGGCGAGGCGGCGGTGCTGAAAGCCATCGTCCAAAAGGTGAATGCCGGCTTGGGATGCAGAGGCAGCTTCGGCCGCCAATCCGGCGGCGTGGCGGTGTGAGCCGACCCAGACGGGAACATCTGCTGAGCCTGCAATGAGCACGGGCTCGTCTCCGAAGCGGGCGGCAGAATCCGGCGCTGTGAGGTCGACGCGGGCGATGCTGCTGGCACGCCGGCCATAGCCGCGCGAGAGTACGTCGACGGAGTGACCCTGGGCACGAAGGAGTTTCGACAGGGCGATCACGACGGGGGTCTTCCCTGCTCCGCCAGCGGAGATGCTGCCAACACTGATGACCGGCCATGTGAGGCGTTCCGTCGGGGAGAGGCCCGCGCGGAGTGCATCTGCACCGCGGACACCAGCCCAGTAGAGCGGGACGAGAGGGAGAGCCCATGGCCGGCGCGCGCTCATGGCTGGTCCTCGCTGGGGCCGGGCAGGAGGGCGAGGAGGGCTTTTACGGTGCGGACGGTGGCGCCCTGTTGCTGCTCAAAGACGGACTTGGCCCGCCGGCCCATGCCGGTGGCTTTCTCTGCATTCGACAGCAGTTCAGTCAGGCTCGTACGCAATTCCTCTGCATTGTCTGTGATGGCAATGCCCTGCTCAGCCCGAAGGCGCCGAACGATATCCCGGAAGTTTTCGAATGACGGACCCATCAGAATCGGAAGAGCGAACTGGGCGGGCTCGAGAGGGTTGTGGCCCCCATGAGGTACAAGACTTCCTCCAACGAAGGCTACGGTGGCGACGCTGTATACGGCAGCGAGGTCGCCGATGGTATCAAGAAGGATGATGTCTGCAGGAGTGGTTGGAGTGGCCTCATTGAGGCTGCTCGCCTTGAGATATGACCGCTTCGTGATGAGCGCTTCGACCGCCCCGAACCGCTGTGGATGCCGAGGTGCGAGAACGAGCAGCGAAGGATGTTCCCCCTGGACGGCGTCCCAGGCCTGAAGGAGAACCTCATCTTCGCTGGAGCTCTCCTGTCCGGTGGCGCCGTGGGTGCTGCCAGCGACGAGGATGGGCCGTCCGGCTGCGAGGATGCGTATCTGCTCGGCGACGCGGCTTTGCTTCGGGGCGCGAACGTCGTACTTCAGATTGCCTGAGACGCGCACGTCTTGAGCCTCCGCCCCCATGGCGACGAGGCGGCGGGCATCTTCGTCGGATTGTGCGAGGAAGAGACTGGGTTTTGCTAGCAGTCTGCGCCAAAGGGCGCGAACTCGCATCCCGCGCAAGAAGGAGCGATCGCTGACCCGTGCATTGACGACGGCGACCGGGATTTCCTGGCTGCGGCATTCGCTCAGCATGCGAGGCCAGAGCTCGCTTTCCATCAGTACAAAGAGCTAGGGTTGAAGCGCATGCAGCCAAGGACGGACGGCGAACGCGAAGTCCAGAGGGTAGTAGAAAATGGGGTGCGACCCGCACGCAGAGAAGCGCTCGCGTGCTAACGCCTGGCCAGTGGCCGTAGTCGTAGAGATGACGATGAGCCATGTGGGACCAAGAGATGATTCAAGCTCAGAGACGAGTCGAGTGGCAGCGAGGACTTCACCCACGCTGACGGCGTGCAGCCAAATGACATCACGGCCTGATGCTGCAAGATGGAATCCATCCGGCACACGGCCGAGGCGCTCCGCCAAGCCTGCGCGGTACCGGCCACTGGTCGCCATACGCAGGAGCCAATACGGCGCACCGACGATAAATACGGCGGCAAGCAGCAGGCTGTACAGTGCCATCAGCGGGCACTCCGCCGGGGGGGACAGCGCGGGTGTGACAGAGCTTGCTTTACCGCCTGCATCAGCGAAGATGATAATCAACGACTGCATGAGCCCGCAGCGCAATCGATCAGCACGCATCCTTCACGCCACCGGCGTACTCGCCGCCGCCATCGCTTTTGGACTAGGAGCCACAAGTGCCTGGGCCGGTGAAAAGACAGCACCGGCAGCAAAACCTGCCGCGGAATACGCGGCGCACGAAACGCATCCAGATGAGCATGTGACTCTGGCCGCAGAGCCGTGTGAGGACGCGAAAGACTGCGCGTTCTTCCGGATCAAGTATCAGGACCACGGATTACTGCCGATACGGCTGATCATCACGAACGATTCGGACCATGCGCTGTCGCTCGACGAGGCGCGCATGCAGTTTATCTCCGCGGCAAATGATAAGCTGCCCGCGGCCACGTCGGACGACATCAACCGGCGGTTGTTCACGATCAAGAATGCGCGCGGTACGAAGATACCGGTGATTCCGATTACGGTGCATCACCCGGTGGACAAGAAGATTCTGGACGACGACAAGGACTTCGGCTTCAAGACGACAACGGTGGCGCCGCACTCTACGCTGGCGGGATATCTAATCTACGACGTGAAGCAACTGGACGACCCGGTGCTGCAACACGCCGAACTGTACGTAAAGATGATCCGCACGAAGGATGGCGGCCAGGAGCTGTTCGCGTTTTCTATTCCGTTTGACAAGTGGCTGGAAGCGAACCCGAATGCGCCCTCCAACCATCCCCGCAGATAGGCATTATCGTAAGCTTGACGCTGTATGCCCATTACGATTCGCCCCGCTGCGCCGGACGATATTCCAGAAATTCTTGCCCTGATTCGAGAGCTGGCAGAGTATGAGCGTGAGCCGGGCTCCGCTGTAGCAACGGCCGAAGACCTCATGCGCGATGGCTTTACCGAGCCGAAACGCTTCCACTGCCTGATGGCGGAAGCGGGCGGCAATATCGCGGGCTTTGCGCTCTACTTTTACAACTACTCGACGTGGCGCGGACACGCGGGGATTTACCTGGAAGACCTTTTTGTGCGGCCCGCGCAGCGCGGGAAAGGTATCGGGAAGGCGCTGCTTTCTTCGGTTGCAGCCGTCGCCGTGAAGGAAGGCTGCCCGCGGCTGGAATGGGCAGTGCTGGATTGGAATAAGCCGGCGATTGAATTCTATGAGTCAGTAGGAGCCGTCGGTCTGACGGAATGGACGATCATGCGCGTCTCCGCCGACGCACTGCCGAAGCTCGCGAGTGCCGCACCTGCTTCCGGCGACGAAAGATAGGCCAGAGGCATAGCGCGTGGATTTCTCTGGACGTCGCCGAGGCTTTCAGGCAGTATTGGTTCCGCTTCACAGAGCGGTGACGGCTTCTTCCATCAGGCGACCCGGAAGCGATGGCACCGGTCGAGTCCGTCCGGCTCAGGCCCTGTTTCATATCTCGATACAACAGGAGCGTTGAAGATGAACCGCGCATATACGATTTGTGCAGCCTTGATGATGACAGCGATGTTGACCTCTTGTAACCAGAGTGCGGCTCCGGCCGCCAGCGCCAGCGGCAGCAATCATGATGCGGATGTCCAGGCGATTCGGGATGCAGAGAAGCAGTGGAACCAGGATTATGCGGCCAAGGATCTCGGTAAGCTGACGGCACACTATGCCGACGATGCTGTATTGATGGTGCCAGGCATGGCGGCGGCCCCGGGCAAGGACGCGATTCAGAAGGTCCTGCAGAGCATGGTCAGCGATCCGGCGCTAATGCTTAATTTCCAAGCAAACAAGGTCGACGTGGCGAGTTCAGGAGATCTGGCGTACACACGGGGGGCCTACACGATGACGGCGACGGATCCCGCAACGAAGAAGCCAATGAACGACCATGGCAGCTATGTGACGACCTATCGAAAGCAGGCGGATGGATCGTGGAAAGCCGTCATGGACATCGCGACATCCGAGGTGCCCGTTATGCCAGCGGCTCCGATGAAGAAGCATTGAGGCGGGCGGTGCGCGATGTACGCGGTTCGGATCGGGCATCCTGAAGCTGCTGTTTGTACTCCGTTCAGAGATGATGAGACCGAGGTCTGCCGAGTACAACAAGATGCAGGCGGGAGAGTTGTACTCGCCACACGATGCGGAGCTCACCGCGGCGCGGAAACACGCGGGGGAAGCGTTGCGTCGCTACAACACCGACTACGACAACGGCACGCTCGGCGACTTGCTGGGCGGAATTGGCGAGCGCTCCGAGATTCGAGCGCCGTTTTACTGCGATTACGGCTTCAATATTTTCATCGGCTCGGATGTGTTCCTCAACTTCAACTGCGTGCTGCTGGACGTGGGGACGATCCATATTGGCGACTTTGCGCAGATTGGGCCGGCGGTGCAGATTTATGCAGCGGATCATCCCCGGGATGTGGAGAGTCGGCGCGCCTGCCTGGAGCTTGGACGACCTGTGCGGATCGGCAGTGGCGTGTGGGTGGGAGGTGGGGCGATCATCCTGCCCGGCGTCACCGTTGGTGATGGCGCAATTGTTGGGGCGGGGAGCGTGGTGACGCGGGATGTGGCACCGGGGATGACCGTGGTGGGCAATCCGGCACGCCGGGTGAATAGCGGACTACTTAAGCGCGAGGCTACCTAGAATCGCCACGTAGAATTGAGCAGTGCCGATGAAGAGAATTCGGGTAATTGGCGGCGGACTTGCCGGGCCGGAAGCTGCGCTGCAGGCGGCGCGGCTGGGCTGCGAGGTGGACCTGTACGAGATGCGTCCGGCGCGATCAACGGAAGCCCACCAGACGAGCGACTTCGCCGAGCTGGTGTGCTCGAATTCGTTGAAGTCGGAATCGGAAAATACCGCGCCCTGGCTGCTGAAGCAGGAGATGCGCAGGGCGGGATCGGCGCTTTTGGAAGAGGCGGATGCGTCAGCGGTTCCTGCAGGCCATGCGCTCGCTGTCGACCGCGTTGAGTTTTCACGCCGTGTGGCGGACAGGATTGCCGCTGAGCCAAGGATCCGCGTCCATCGCGAAGAGGTGACACGGATCGACGAGCATGACCCCGGCGCTCTGACGATTCTAGCGACCGGCCCGCTGACTTCGCCGGATCTGACGGCGGAGCTGACCCGGCTGACGGGGTCGTCGCACCTCGCGTTCTACGACTCCATCTCCCCGATTGTGGACGCGAGCACCATTGACATGTCAAAGGTGTACTTCGCGGCGCGGTGGGGCAAGGGGTCACCGGACTACATCAACTGCCCGCTCACAAGGGAAGAGTACGACCGGTTTATCGATGCGCTGATGATGGCCGAAGCGGTTCCCGCAAAGGAATGGGAAGAAATTCCGGCGGGGCCGTTCCATTACTTCGAGGGCTGCCTGCCTATTGAAGAAACGGCGCGACGCGGTCGAGACACTCTCCGCTTTGGCCCGATGAAGCCAGTGGGGCTAGATCATCCGAAGACCGGCAAGTGGCCATACGCGGTGGTTCAGCTGCGGCAGGAGAATCTGCGCGCCGACAGCTACAACCTGGTCGGCTTCCAGAATCACTTGAAGTTCGGTGAGCAGGCCCGTGTGCTGCGGCTGATTCCTGGGTTGGAGAATGCCGTCTTTCTGCGCTATGGGCAGATCCACAGAAATACCTACGTAAATGCGCCGGCGATTTTGAACGAGACGCTGCAGCTCCGAGCGTACCCTACGATCCTCATCGCCGGACAGCTGAGCGGAGTGGAAGGTTATACGGAGTCGATTGCCTCGGGCATGCTGGCGGGACGGTATGCTGCGGCGCTGGCGGTGGGCGAAAGCCCGAGGATTGCGCCGCGTCAGTCAGCGAACGGATCGTTGACGCACTACATTACGCATGCGGAGAGCAAGCGATTTCAACCCGCCAATATTACGTTCGACCTGCTTCCACCACTCGAAGAAGATCTGCGCCGCAAAATACGTGATAAGAAGGAACGGCACCGGATTCAGTGCGAGCGAGCGCTGGCGGCGTGGACCGATTGGCTGGCCGCCAGCGATGTGCTCCAGTCCACCCGCTAGATAGAAGCTATGCCACCAGCCCCGGAGGCGGCATCGGAACCGTGCTGCTTCACAACCTTGTTGTACAACCCCATGATCAGGAACGGCGCAGCCCATTGTCCGACAAAGAGCGCCGCGTGGTCTTTGCCGGCGGCCTTGAAGCCCAGTGATGTTGCCATAGATGCGAGCGCCAGAGCCAGATAAGCACTGGAAGGCACCTGCGCCGTGAACTTCTCAATTGCTGCCGTGACCTGGTCTTCTCTCGCTTCGCCCTGTGCCACCCGATAATCCGTCATACCAATCTCCTCTCGAATCGCGCCGCTCCGTTTCTGGATTGCGGCGGCGGCTTCACTCACGCCACATTGTGTGTGAGATGCGAGCGCGAGTGAGAGGCTGTACGCGGGCGGGCTAGCCGTGCACCGGACCGGATCAGTGTTTGGAGACATGAAGGTTTGTGCGTGATGTTTCAACGGCGCCGAAAACTATCTGCAAGGACCCGCCGCCTGGAAAAGCTTCGGAACTATCTCTGCACATTGCGGCCGAACTGCATCTGGGCAACCCGCCCGGACGAGTCGACGTAGACCATGGCTGAGAGTGGAGGCTGGTTACCGTCGCTCGACAGAAAGGTGTCGTATTGGAACCGAAGGTCGCGGAAACTGACTCCGGTCCACGGTTGAGCTCCGGGCGGGAGCCCTTCCGGAGTGATCGGCCCGATGTTGGTGACAAGCGGCCATGAGGACCAGTCCAGATAGACTCGGCCAAGCCAGGAGCGCTCAGCCACTTGAACTGCGGGGGAGAATGCAGGTTTGGCAATGAGGTCTTTCTCGGGGTCGCTGTCTACCGTGGAATGGAGCGTGTCGACGCGGGCAATCTGGTAGGACTCGGGAGTGTCGACGACGGTATGCCACCGATATGGGTTAGCCGGATAGGGACTCGCCGTGACACGAAGGACCGGCGCCGGCGTTCTGTCGGGCGACCCGTACGCGGCGTTTGTGGCAAGTCTTACTGCGTTCTCGTGCTGGATCCAGCGGAAGCCCCACAGGGCGACGACTGCGACAAGTGTGAAGATAGCCCATCCGCGGCCGCGGAAATGAGTACGGCGCACGCCTACTTCGGTTCCAACGAGGCCGAAGAGTGCGGGCGCAACCAGGCCGAGCAGGAGAAGGAGGAACAGGACAGGCTCGAAGATGAACACAAAGGAGCCCTGATACCAATGCGCGTTGAAAGGAAAGAAAGGACGGACACCGTAGTTGTTTGTCCAGTCGAGAAGAATGTGACTGAGGAGCGCGAGGAGGATGAAGAGGTAGAGCACTCCCCAACGGACAGGAGCTGTGGTGACCGGCCGAGGGGTGGCACCGGCATGATCTGGTGCATCACTGTAACTCGCGCGGCCGCGACGCTGCCGCCAGGCATGAACCAACCATACGAAGCCGAGGACGACCAGAGCTTCGACAGGAAGCGCGATGAACGTATGGGTAATGCCTCGATGATGCTGAAACGCGGCGACCGGACCTCGTATAGACCACAGAGTGTCGAGGTCTGGCGCTTCGGCGGCGAGAGTCATGCCCAGGGTGGTGTAAGCAGCGTAGCGGTTGAGGCCTGTGCGTCCAAGGCAAGCACCAGTCATCAAATGAGTAACAGGTTCCATCGATGTTCAGGATATCTTGTGGACTGCCCAGATGAAGCGTGGTGCTCATCTGCGACCCGGCTTGCTGCTCGGACCTTTTGATATGGAGGATCGAAGCGGCTCTCTATAATTCCGCTATGCCGAAGGCCGTGGAACAGCAGATCGAGGCGTTGCGCGAAGAGCTACGCCACCATGAACACCTCTATTACGTGCTGGACGCACCGGAGATCTCGGACGCCGAATACGACGGACGGATGAATCGGCTGAAGGCGCTTGAAACCGAACATCCTGAGCTGGTTACGCCGGACTCGCCGACACAGCGCGTCGGGGGTAAGCCGCGCGAGGGCTTTGCGAAGACGCAGCACTCACGGCCTATGCTGTCACTGGACAACGCATACAACGAGGGAGAGCTGCGCGCCTGGGAGCAGCGCGTGCGCGATGCCTTGCCCAGCGGTGAAAAAGTGCAGTACGTGTGCGAGCTGAAGCTGGACGGACTCTCGCTTGCACTGCACTACGAACCGGCTGGAGATGGGTCCGCACGGCTGGTACGGGGGTTGACGCGCGGCGATGGCACTACTGGCGAAGACGTGACAACAAATGTGCGGACGATTCGAAGTGTGCCCCTACGGGTTTCGCCAGAAAAGCTCAAGCGAGCGAAGATCCCCGCAAGCTTTGAGGTTCGCGGCGAAGTGGTGCTGCCCCAAGCGGCATTCGCCAGGATGAATGAAGATCGGGTCGCACAGGGGATGGCGCCGGCAGCGAACCCGCGCAATGCAGCGGCCGGCACTATCCGGACGCTCGAACCCAATATCGTGGCCCAGCGTCGGCTGGACTTTTATGCGTACTTCCTGATGCATGGGGCTGAGGACGGCGCGCAGCGTGGAGAATTTCTGCTGCCAACACAATCGAAGGGGCTAGAGGCCCTGCGAACCGCGGGGTTGCGGGTGAATGCGAATACCACCACAGCGACGTCGATCGATGAGGTGCTCAGGTTCGTTGAAAAAGCTGAAGGCCTGCGGGACTCGTTGGGCTATGAGATCGATGGAGTTGTGGTGAAGGTTGACGCGGGTGCGCAACAGCGCAGGTTAGGGTTCACGGGGAAAGCCCCGAGATGGGCGATTGCATTCAAGTTCGCTGCGAGGGCCGGCACTACGAAGCTCGAGGACGTCCTTTTTCAGGTAGGACGCACGGGCAAGGTAACGCCGGTTGCAGCGCTCTCGCCAGTGCTGATTGGGGGAACGACAGTAGCGCGCGCAACACTCCACAACGCCGATGAGATCTCACGCCTGGGCGTTCGGATTGGCGACTACGTACAGGTGGAGCGCGGCGGAGATGTGATTCCGAAAATCACACAGGTAATTGAGGACAAGCAGCACCCGCGGGGCGGGAAACAGATTGAGTTTCCCAGCTCGTGTCCCGCGTGCGGTACAGCGCTCGTGAAACCCGAGGGCGAAGTGGACTGGAGATGCATCAACGCCAACTGCCCGGCGCGTCTGCGGGAGGAGCTTCGTCACTTCGGGTCAAGAGGTGTCATGAACATCGAAGGCCTCGGCGACGCCATGGTGGCACAGTTGCTTGGGCAGAAGTTGGATGAGGAAACGGACACGCTGACCGAAGAAGAGGCCGCTGTGGAGCAGGCTACAGACAACACGGTTTCGGCCCCCTTGGCGCAGAGCAAAGCGCTGGTACGGACGATTGCGGATTTATATCGTTTAACGAAGGCCGATCTGTTGAAGCTGGAGCGTGTTGGTGAAAAGTCGGCCCAGGCGTTGCTCGATGAGATTGAGCGGTCCAAGCAGGCAGGTTTGGCCCGCGTGTTGCTGGGATTGGGTATTCGGTTTGTGGGCGAACGTACCGCGCAATTGCTGGCAGGCCACTTCGGGTCGATGGATGCGATCATGCATGCAAATTCCGACGAACTGGAGCGAGTTAATGAAGTCGGGCCGAAGGTCGCCCAAGCGATCGTAGAGTTCTTTGCGGAGGAGAAGAATCGCGCGCTCGTGCGGCAACTCCAGGATGCCGGCGTCGTGATGACGGCCGAAAAGAGTGTGATTGGGACTCACCTCGCCGGCCTTACGTTCGTGCTAACGGGAACGCTACCGACCATGACGCGAGAGGCGGCCAAGGAGATGGTCGAGGCTGCAGGAGGCCGCGTGTCCGGGTCGGTGAGCAAGAAGACGAGCTACGTGGTGGCCGGCGAAGAAGCGGGCTCGAAGCTGGATAAAGCGCGTGAGCTGGGCATCGTAATTCTGGATGAAGACGGGCTGCGGAGACTGGCAACAGGCTAGATCGAGCTCGTTGCGGTGAGATGATCGACGAGCCGGGTGGTGAAGGTGACCGCAGTAAAGGTAGTGTTGGCGTTGCTCGTGGTGGGGAACGTTCCGGCACCGGTGACATAAAGGTTCTCGGTGCCAAAGACGCGGAGGTTGCGATCCACGACGCCATGTTCAGGTGAACTAGCCATGTTGGTGCCACCTGCGTGGTGATAGATGTCGCCCAACTTCGGGAGGAATTCCGGCTTTCCAGCGAGCAGGTCATCATCGATTGTCAGCTCTCCGATCCCTTGGAGCTTGAGGGCATTCCTGATCTGAAGGGCAAATGACTGGAGTGAGTTCAGCTCGTCATCGCCAATCCGCCAGTCAAGAACCACTTGAGGTAGGCCGTAAATGTCGCGCTGGGCGGGGTCAATGGTGATTCGGCTGTCGCGCACGGGCGCGTGCTCCGCCTGAACCTGAACGTCTATGCGAGCGGTGCTGGGGACAAAGACGCGATGATCCCACACATACTTCCACATAAGGGGAAAAAGGTATCGAGCGATTCGTAGCCCATTGCGAAGCACATGTTGCCCGCCGGTAAGCTTCCGATTGTAGAGCGCAGCTTTGAGAAACTGCTTGAGATAGACCATGTGCTCTGAAATTTCACTTTCAAACGCGAAGAACACCTGAGTGTTGTAGATATTCTGCCTCTGCTGCGCCGCGTTGCGCATACGAATTTTGGGCATGAATTTGCGGCTGGAGTACGCGACGTTGGTGAAGGTGCGGAAGAACTGGCGTCTATCGGCCGGATCGAAAGACCCTATTCTGCCTGCAAGGTGATCCTGGAAATAGCGGCCGACGTTCTGGTTGTCCCGCCATGGTGCTGCGAACTGCGGGTCGTTAGCAGTATGCAGCAGAAGGCGTGCGTTCTCGATGGTACCGGCCGCGAGAATGACCGTGGCGGCGTTGATAAAATGGGAATGTTGCGTGGAGTTGCTGACGCGGACTGCGGTGATGCGTCCGCGTTCTTCCCTGAATCCGCAAGCGGTCGCATCGGTAAGGAGCTGGAGTTTTTCGCTGGACTGAAGCTGAGAGGCGAACAATTCGGCGAAGTTGGGCGTGCTCATCCAACGAGTGAAGAATACTTCGAAGTCGGGGCCGAGATCCGGCGGAGGAGACGAGATGCCGCTCCAAACCGCCTCATCGGAAATGAATTGTTCCGGGATCCCGAGATTGACATAGGTCGGCTTGTAGTACGGGGCAATCTCGTCATAGGAAACCGGCCAGCGGGATCCAGTGAGCCACTCCCGGCCGCTGAAGTCGATGGGCTGGAATTCAACAAGTTGTCCACCCCAGAGGTTCGTTGTGCCGCCAAGGCTGCGGCTTCGGCCGATGCGAATGCCGGAGTGCGGGCGGCCGACGGAGGCGTAGGAGCGAGGATCGAAGTTGCCGAGGCTCGGCTGACCGGCTTCGAGCAGCACGACCTCGCGGCCCCGCGCAGCTAGCTGGGCAGCCGCGTAGATACCCGTGGCACCGGCACCAATCACAACAATTCGGCCAGGCACAGTGGTGCGCGCGATCTGCTCGATCTCAGCGTGCATCCCAATCTCCTAAGCAGGTCAGAGAAGTCCGCACGAATCGGCCAGTCGCCTTGACACTGATCACGCGACGAGTTCGGCGACGGAGCGCCAGGGGCGTTCCTGGGACTGGGCAACGGGCTCGCAGGTCAGAGTGCCGCCGTAGGTGTTTACTCCGGCTGCAAACCCTGAATCCTCTTGAATTACGGCCTCCGCGCCATGAGTTGCCAGCTTCATCACGTAGGGGAACGTCGCATTGGTCAGCGCGAGGGTGGATGTATTGGGAACGGCTGCCGGCATATTCGTGACGCAATAATGGACAACGCCATCGACCACGAATGACGGGTCTGAGTGGGTGGTCGGGTGGGCGGTTTCGATGCAACCTCCCTGATCGATAGCCACATCGACGATCACGGCACCCTTGCGCATCTTGGAAACCATCTCGCGCGTGACGAGCTTGGGAGCCGACGCGCCCGGAATGAGAACGCCGCCGATCACAAGATCTGCTTCGCACACGGCGCGGGCGATGTTGTAGCTGTTGGATGCGAGAGTATTCAGCCGGCCGTTGAAGATGTCGTCCAGATCGCGAAGACGATTCAGATTGAGATCAACCAAAGTAACTCTGGCGCCCAGGCCAAGGGCGATCTTCGCGGCGTTCGTGCCAACGATGCCGCCACCGAGAATAACGACGTGCCCCGGCGGTACGCCGGGAACACCACCCAGCAGCAAACCGCGGCCTCCGTGCTCCTTCTCGAGATACGCTGCCCCGACCTGTACGCTCATGCGGCCAGCAACCTCGCTCATCGGAGTCAGCAAGGGCAGCGCAGCGGATCGGTCACGGACGGTCTCGTAGGCAATCCCCAGGACCTTCTTCTCCAGCAACGCGCTTGTGAGCGCTGGGACGGGTGCCAAGTGAAGATACGTGAAGAGAACCAGACCCTCGCGGAAGTGCTTGTATTCCTTTTCGATGGGCTCTTTGACCTTGACAACTAGATTTGCCAGCCGCCAAAGGTCGTATGCCGAGCCGACTATCTCGGCGCCAGCGGCCTGATAATCATCATCGGGCATCGCGGAGAGCTCCCCGGCGTCGTGCTCCACCAAGACCTTGTGTCCCGCAGCAACCAGGGCATGGACTCCGGCGGGCGTAATACCGACGCGGCTCTCGTGGTCCTTTAGCTCTTTTGGAACCCCGATGATCATGAACCCAACCCTACCAAAGCCCGAAAGTGTTGTCAGTGTCACCCGAATGTCGTAACCAGAAGATGCGCGCTGGTAACCGGCTAAGCCTTACAATAGGAATCGACTTCTTCCAGGAAAAGCGCTCGATCACATGGCTTCCAACGGATATCAGGCACGTTACTCGCGCATTCACAACATGCGTTCGCTGTTCAGCCTCTTCTCAAACGATCTTGCGATCGATCTGGGGACAGCCAACACACTGGTATACGCGAGCGGCAAGGGGATCATCGTCAATGAGCCCTCCATCATTGCGGTGAATACCCAGACCAACGACGTCGAAGCCGTGGGCAAGGAAGCCAAGGAGATGCTGGGCCGCACGCCGGGTAACATCGTGGCGATTAAACCGATGAAGGACGGGGTGATTGCGGACTTCCGCCACACCGAGAAGATGTTGAATTACTTCATCATGAAGGCCCACAACAACCGAAAGCGCATGGTCCATCCCCGCATTGTAATCGGGGTTCCGAGCGAGATTACCCAGGTTGAGAAGCGGGCTGTCATGGATTCGGCTTACCGCGCCAAGGCCAGCGAAGTGCACCTGGTGGAGCAGGCGATGGTGGCAGCCATTGGTGCCGGCCTGCCCATCACGGAGCCTGGCGGTAACATGGTGGTCGATATCGGCGGCGGGACGACCGATATCGCCGTGATCTCGCTGGCGGGCATCGTTTACTCGCGGTCGGTACGGATGGCTGGAAATCAGATGGATGAAGCCGTCGTTACGTACCTGAAAAGAAAGTACAACCTGCTGATCGGTGAACGGACGGCAGAGCAGATAAAGATGATGCTTGGCTCGGCATACCCGCTCGATAAGCCGCTGACGATGGAGATCAAAGGCCGCAACCTTATCGAAGGCGTGCCGAAGACCATCACTATCGAAGACTCCGAAATCCGCGAGGCGCTGGCAGAGTCGATCTCCACGATCATCAACGCGATCCGCGTCGCGTTGGAGAGGACGCCACCGGAGCTCTCAGCGGACATCTCTGACCGCGGAATCGTGCTCACAGGCGGCGGTGCCCTGATCAAAAACCTCGACAAGCGTATCCGGGAGGAGACGGGACTCCCTGTCTCGATTGCCGATGACCCGCTGGCATCCGTGGTGCTTGGAACAGGTCGGATGTTGTCTGATTTCAAGCTTCTGCGCAAGATTTCGATCGACTAGGGCTACCCGATACCGGTTGTGCTGTGGCTTGAGAAGAACGACACGTGAGCGGATTTGTCCGCCAGTTGACACTGGTACCGCTTGAATGGCTCACCAATGGAATTCGTCACCCGTTTCAAGAATGCGCTGTTCCTGATCGCGGTCCTGCTTGCGCAGGCGATCGCCTTGGCGGTACAGGTCCGCGGCCCAGCGAACGCCGGAGAACCCGGTGGAGAGCGGATTCGCCTGATTCGGCTTTGGACCATAGGAGCAGTTACCCCATTTGAGCGAGGTGCCCAAGCGCTGGGCTCGGGTGTACGGAACACCTGGTACCACTACATCGATCTGCGGCATGCGCGCCAGGAGAACGACGCACTGAAGCGCCAGATTGCGCAGATGCGTATAGACGAAGCTGCGATTGCTGAGGACGCTCTCCAAGGCCGACGGCTGCAAACGATGCTGCAGTTCCGGCAACGCTATGTGGGATCGACAGTTGCGGCCCAGGTAATTGGAACGGGCGCTAGTGATCAGTCGCATATTCTCACCATCGATAAGGGATCGAATGATGGGTTGAAACCTGATATGGCGGTGATTAGCCCCGACGGAATTATCGGAAAGGTGCGGGAGGTCGCGCCCGGTACCGCGCAGGTCGTAGAGATCAATGACCAGACCTCCGGCGCGGGAGTAATCCTCGAAAGCACCAGGATCCGAGGTATCCTGCGCGGAACAGTTGCGGGCCGGGTGCAGATCGGCAATCTCACTGCGGATTCGCGGATCAAGCCTGGAGAACACGTGCTAACCTCCGGCGGAGATCAGGTATTTCCCCGGGGCTTGCCGGTAGGTGTGATCGAGAAGATCGAGCCGGACCCGGACCACCAGCCGTACATGGCTATCTCTATCAAACCGGCTGCCGACCTGAACCGCATTGAAGAGGTTCTGGTGATTACCGGGATGCAGTCGGAACTGAGCGATCAGGCGCAGCAGGATCTCGCCGCGGCCCAGGCGAAGCGCGCGGCAGATATGAGCGCCGAAAAACTGCCAGGCATCCACGACGACGAAACCGGAACAGCGGCACAAAACAGCACGTCGGCTCCGACCGGCTCGACAGGTGGCCAGACGGTCAAAGTACCGCGGCCCGAGCCAGTCATCCACCCAGATCGCTATTCACCGGGAGCAACGCCGCCAGCCACGGACCTGACACCAGGAGCGAAAAGTCAGGTGACACCACCGCCAAACACCGTGCCGAACGCGACCAAGCCGAGCAACTCAAAGAGTACGCAGGAGCCGCAAGAATTGCAGTAAACGCATTTTCGAGCAGAGGAGGCTCTCGCGTTGGAAACAATGGTGACACGCAGCTACATGTCGAGGCGGGAGGCGGAACAGCAGAGCTTCAATCTGCTTGCAACCGTGCTCGTTCCGGCCGTCGCCATCCTGCTGCAGGTTCTGCTTCCACGAATATCGCCACGGCTGGCCATCGTCGATCTGCCGCTCATCGTGACCTTGTTCTTCGCCGTGAGTCGACGAAACCCGATTGCGGGCACTGCGACTGGCGCCGTCATCGGATTGCTGCAGGATCTTCTCAGCGGTATGCCGGCGGGCGTCAATGGCATGGCAAAGTCGGTGGTTGGGTACGCAGCTGCGAGCCTGGGAAGCCGCATCGATGTCGAGAACACGGCGACGCGGGCAGTCCTCACGTTCTGCTTCTCCTTGCTGCAGAGCGTGTTGTTGTACCTGATTCAGCGGCATCTACTGGAGATTCATGGATTCCATGTACTGTGGCTGCATGAGTTGATTCGAGCAATTGTGAACCTCCTGGTGGCAGTTCCGGTGTACCTGCTTCTGGACCGCTGGAAGCGGCAGGACTAGCCTGGAAGAGTGAAAAATGGCCCGTGCGTGTGAGAGAACCCGCGTATCCGAAGCAGTAGACTGAACACAGACAAGAGGCTCCGAACCGATGGAATCCACTCCGGAACGGCGGATTGGCCGCGAAGAGAAGGTGGCGGCGGGTAAACTCCACGCAACGCAGTACTTAGTCGCGTTCGTGCTGGTTCTTCTCGCAACCGGGATGTGGCGTCTGCAGGTTCTTGGCGCGGAAGGTTACAAGCAGCTCGCCGAAGCGAACTTCATCCGCAAGACGCCGGTACTCGCGCCGCGGGGCAAGATCTTTGACCGCGAAGGCCGTATCCTGGTGGACAACTATCCCTCGGTCGAGTGCTTTCTGCTGCGCGATCAGGTAAGGAATCTGAGCGCTGACCTGCCGCTGGTCGCCAAAGGTCTTCACATGCAGGAGCAGGACATCGTCTCGGTGCTGAAGAAGTACCAGATCGCGCCCAAGTACGAGGCCATCCCGCTGAAGCAGGATATTACGCCGGATGAGCAGGCCTTCATCGAGGCCCACCGGAACGAATTGCCTGAGTTGGAGACGCGCGATGTGCAGCGCCGCCTCTATCCTCGCGACGGCTTCGCCGCGCACCTGATCGGGTATGTCGGTGAAGTTTCCGAGCAGGACCTGAACAGCACCAAGTTCGAGTTCTATGATCCCGGTGATGTAGTCGGCAAATCCGGCGTGGAAGAGATGTACGACGCTCTGCTCCGTGGGACCGATGGCTCGCGAGACGTCGTCGTCAACAGCCACGGCAAAGAGGTTGGGCAGCTTGGGCAGCAGATGGCGAAGCCCGGAACCGATCTGCGGCTCACCATCGATCTCGACCTTCAGACCGTGGCGGAGCGCGCGATGGAAGGTAAAAATGGCGCGCTCGTGGCCATGGACCCCCACACGGGCGAGATTCTTGCGATGGTGTCGCGGCCTACCTTCGATCCCAACCAGTTCGCAGTGCACCTCACAAAATCCTATTGGTCACAGATCGTCAACGATCCTGAGCATCCCCTGATGAACAAAGCCATCCAGGCACAGCTTGCTCCAGGGTCGACCTTCAAGATCATCATGTCTCTGGCTGGGCTTCAGGAAGGCATTGCGCAGGCCATGCGAGTGAACTGCGCGGGTGGAGGCACGTTTTTCGGCCATTTCTTCGGATGCGATAAGCATCACGGGGTTGTTGATATCGATCACGCGATTCCCTGGTCTTGCGACACCTTTTATTACACCCTCGCAGAGAAGCTGGGCATCGACACCATCGCGAAGTATGCGAAAGCCGTCGGCCTCTCTCAGCGGACTGGGATCGATCTGCCGGATGAGGCAACCGGCACTATGCCCTCAACTACCTGGAAACTCAAGACGCAGCACGAAAAGTGGTATGCCGGCGAGGTTATCTCCGTTGGCATAGGGCAGGGAGCGGTACAGGTGACGCCGGTGCAACTGGCACGGGCGATCGCGGGAATCGCCTCCGGCGGTGCGCTCCGGCGTCCTCATGTGGTCTTCACGGACGAGGTACCCTCCGAGATGGAATCTGCCCTGGTCTCGAGCTATCCCGGAAGCGGCGACAAAAACGTTCAGCTCTCGCCTGAAAATTGGGAGACAATCACGGACGCGATGGCCGCGACCCTCGGGCCGGGTGGAACTGCTGGAGCCATGCATCTGGAAGGCATCGATTTCGCAGGGAAAACGGGTACCGCGCAGGTCGTAAGCCACAGTGCAGGCGCTACAAGCCTCGGCTCAGGAAAAGAGCGCGCCAATGCCTGGTTTGTAGGGATGGCGCCCCGTCGCAACCCCGACATCATCGTCGCCGTACTCTGCGAGCACGGGGGCTGGGGAGCCGAAGCGGCTGCTCCAGTCGGGGCGCAGGTGGTCAATGCGTTTATCACCAAGCAGCGAAAGCGCGCTGGGAACATTCGGGTAGCCGAGGCGCCAAAGCCGGAGAGCGGACCGTCGAAGAACTCCAACCCACAGCGGTCCGTCGCCGGAGCCGAAGCAGGAATCCACACTGAGGGCGCGCGCCTCGATGGCGTGCGAACCGCCTCAACCGGCACGCACATCCCACCGGGCGATTCTGCTCCGCCGATCCACCAACCCTGAACCCTGGCCTGCTTGATGCGTCGATTCTCTTCCTTCCGCGATTTCGACTGGATGCTGCTGACGTTGGTGCTGCTGATGTCATTTATCAGCGTGCTGGAGATCAAGTCAGCGACACTGCATACGAAATTTCACGGTTTCGGAGAGAAGCAGCTCTGGTTTCTTGTGGTGGGACTGGTGCTGATGTTTATCATCTCCTTGATCGACTATCACCGACTGGTGGACTTTGCACCTTGGGCCTACGGCATCGGTGTTCTCGGCCTAGTTGCCGTGCTTGCGGCTGGGCAGAAGGTCCTGGGAGCGCGGCGTTGGATCAATCTTGGCGGTGGGGTTCACTTCCAGCCATCAGAATGGGTGAAACTCATTCTGATCCTGGTAGTTGCGCGATATTTCTGGGGTCTGATCGGGCGGGAACTTACGTGGAGCGACATCGGAAAGGCCTTCGCGCTGGTTGGTATCCCGATGGCCCTGGTTTTGAAGCAGCCGGACCTCGGAACCGCGTTGACATACATTCCCGTTCTGATTGCCGGATTATTCCTGGGTGGGATCCGCGTAAAACAGATCACGATTCTGATACTTGCGTTCTGCATACTGGGCGCCGGAGCCTATCTGAGCGGCAAAAGGCTGAAGCCCTATCAGCAGTCGCGCATTGACAGCTTTATCGACCCGGGCAGTGACCCCAAGGGTGCCGGTTACCAGATTCTGCAGTCAAAGATCGCTGTCGGTTCCGGCGGACTCTGGGGAAAAGGCACCAATAAGGGAACACAGACGCAGGGAGATTTTCTCCCGATCCCGTATACCGATTTCATCTTTGCGGCGTTTTGTGAGGAACACGGCTTCATCGGCGGCCTCGGCGTCCTACTGCTATACTTCCTCATATTGACGCGTTTGATTCAGAACGCCCAACAGGCTTCCGACGTACCCGGGACGTTTATCATCATGGGTATCGTAGCGGTTCTTCTATTTCAAGTGCTTGTAAACATTGGAATGGTGGTCGGTCTTATGCCGGTTACGGGTATCCCGCTCCCACTGATGAGTTACGGCGGATCGTCGATTCTATTTACGTTTCTGGCGCTCGGGATCGTGATGAACATCCGAATGCGGCGTTTCGTAAACTGAGGGAAGCCAGTTTCAACAGGATCTGAATTCGGACGGTAATACGCCAGCCTCGATCCTGATGCATACTGAATTAACCCGGCTGCAACCGACGCCGGCGATTATCCCGCTCTCCACTGGCGAACGACGCCCGGCGCGAGCGGCCACAGGTTTTTGAAGGTTCAAAAGAAAAAGGCCGGCCAGGCTGAGATTCGAGCCCGATGGCCGGACAGGTTTGAAGGGAATGATCGTATACGGACGGCAAACGGCCCCGCCTCAATCAGCATTTGAGGTTGTTTCGGTCACAGACTCCGTATGCCATGCACCTCGTGAAGCATCTCCCGTGTTCCCGATTGTTTGTCGTTTCAGTTGGATGACATCAGATAAAACGGTCAACCAGCGACAGGTAAGGCCAAATTTAGGCTTCCGCCTGTGTTCATCGGTCTACACAGCTTCCAGACCCCAGATCCTGTTCGACCCAACGGGGAGGAGTGCCTAGCGAACTGCGAAGCCTCCCTTGATCTCTGCCTGCCTGTCGCTCGATTCCGCCCATAGTGCGGTAAGAGCAGAAAGAGCAGGTCCATGTCGAAGGAAATTTATATATCCAGCACGCCGCATGAAACGCGTCTGGCGATTGTTGAAGAAGAAGCGCTCTCTGAGATCTATTACGAGCGCGAAAATGAATATACGCTCGCTGGTTCCATTTACAACGGGCGGGTGACCCGCGTGCTGCCAGGCATGCAATCGGCCTTTGTTGATATCGGCCTTGACCGTGACGCGTTCCTATACATCACCGACTTTTTGGAAGAGGCTGCGGACCCGGAGGAGTTTGACACGTCGGGACCGCGACAAGGCAACGATCGCGCCGCTGAGCGAGGCGGCCGGGGTCGCCGCGGTGGACGTGAGCGGCAGCCGCATAACAGCAGCCCCGAGAATTCGATTGCGCCTGAGCAGAGCGAACACCATGACTTTGGGCAGGATGAAGTCCATGATCAGCAGAGCGAGTCGACTGAGGCGGCTTCCACTGAGGACCACGGCGAAGGAACTCCGGGCGCGGACGGCAGTCGGCGTTGGCGCGGGCGACGTGGCCGACGTCGGGGCCGCGGCGCCTTTGGATCTGAGCCTGTGCGCTCAAACTCTAACGCTGGGGTGCCCGAGGCGGATGTCGAGGGTGGAGCACCGCCCGAAGCTCTCGAAAACAGAGCCGAGACATCTGCTGACCAGCAGAACAGGTTTGGTGAACGACAGGGCCGCGGCGAGCAGGAACGAGGCCAGCGCGCAGGTCGATTTCCCAGAGGCTTTGCCCCTTCACGGGCGGAGATGTATGGCATCCGGGGAGAGGAGTCGGGCGGCACGGGCCCGATCGAGAATGCGTATCCAGATATTGACGCAGCCGGTTCGGCAGAGCCCTTCATTTTGCCAGGCGAATCGCTCTCAAAGTACCGAGCGCCTAGTGATCAGTCTGTAGCGACTACCAGCTCGACTGCCACCGCGTCCGCGTTTAGTCCAGGCTTAACGCCCCTCGCGCCGCCTGCCACCTTGTACACAGATGTTGCGATAGGTTGGGACGGCGGCGCAGTATTGCCCGGCGAGACGTTATCGCGCGGGAGTGCACGGCAACGTCAATCTGATGCATCGCCGCCTTCCGTGCCGCAGCCCACACAGCAAATCGACAAATCTGGTTTCTCGAAAGCCATTGATACGAATAAAGTGGACAGCGGCTCGATTCCGGAGACCTCAGAAGCTGAGTTCGCGGGTGTTCCAGCAGAAGCTCCCAACGCGGACACCGCGGACGCAGAAAATACGGAGTACGAGCCAGAGAGCGCGTCAGCATCTTTCCGCATTGATCCGGTTCCCCCAAGCGAATTCCGCAATGCACCCGTGGCGGAGCCAGCTGAGTTTCAAAGTGGGTTCGGCCAAGAGGCCCCTTCTGAGACAGCGGACGAGCCGTTTGCCGCAGACCATTCCGCGGCGGCGCATGACCTTACGTCGATCTCTTCTACCGGAGAAATGACCTCCCAGCCGGAGTTATCGGCAGATGAGGCGGCAGCCTCCCATACCGCAGCCGATGAAACGTCACCGCTTCATCACGAACATGCCATCCTTTCCGCAGAACACGCAGACATCGATGCGTCTGTCTGGCCAGTGGAATTGCCGGGTGAGAACGATATTCCCCAGGGAAGCGACGAAGAAGAGCCTGCATCGACAACTCTCCACGCCAGTTCCATAGAGGAGATCGAGGACGAGGAGGAGACGCTTGAGGGAGTGGCTGACTTAGGTGTCATGCTGCGCGAAATGTCCATTGACCAGATCACTCGCAGCGGCTCTGAGGCGGATGAGCTTGAGGAGGAGACTCTAGAAGAGATTGAGGAATATGACGCATCTCGCACGTACACCGCGCACGACGATGGCGTGATCGAACATGGTTCCCAGAGCTTTGTGGAAGCGGACGAGTACGAAGATTCCGGCGTGGCAGACGAGGAAGAGCCGACTGATACCGCTGCAGCCGAACCCGCGCCTCAACACCGTGAGGGAGAGCGCCGTGGACGGCGCGAGCGCCGCGACGGGCGTAAAGGACGGGGAGAGCGTCACGGACACGGCAATGGGCGTGCCCGCCACTCTATGCAATCCACAAATTTGCCTGCGATCAGCGACCTGCTGAAGCCAGGACAAGAGATTCTGGTCCAAATTGCCAAAGAACCCATCGCGAAGAAGGGGGCCCGCATCACCTCGCATATTGCTCTTCCGGGCAGGTTCCTTGTCTTTATGCCAACGGTGAACCATACGGGCGTTTCGCGCAAGATCGATTCTGACGCGGAGCGTCGGCGACTCAAAGATATCCTGCTCAGCGAGAAGGGCGAAGCGAGCGGTGGGTTCATCGTGCGAACCGCCGCGGAGGGCGCGAGCGAGGACGAGCTGCGGAGCGATCTGCGGTTCCTGCTGAATCTCTGGAGCGATATCAAAACACGATCAGAGTCATCGAAGTCGCCCGCGCTGATTTACCATGACTTAAATCTGATTGAGCGCGTTCTGCGCGACCAGGTAACGGACAACTTCTCGGCAATCTGGGTAGACAGCGAGACTGAGTACGAGCGTGTACTGCGATTCCTGCAGCGCTTCCAACCCTCCTTGATCCGGCGTGTGAAGCTCTATAGCAAAGACACCCCGCTGTTCGAGCAGTTCGGCATCACAGATGAGATCAACAAGGCTTTAAAGAGCAAGGTATGGCTGAAGTCCGGTGGATCTATTGTCATCAATCAGACTGAGGCCTTGGTCGCGATCGACATCAATACCGGAAAATTTGTGGGCAAGACTGCACGGCTGGAAGACACGATTGTGAAGACCAATCTGGACGCAATTCCCGAAATTGTGCGTCAGATCCGATTGCGTGACCTAGGCGGAATCATCATCATCGACTTCATCGACATGGATGAGCGCAAAAACCGGAACCGGGTGATGGCTGCGCTGGAAGACGAGCTAAAGAAGGATCGAGCTCCTTCGAAGGTTCTCCAGTTCAACGATTTCGGTTTGGTTGCGATCACGCGTAAGCGGGTGAAGCAGTCTCTCGAGCGAACGCTTTCCGTGCCGTGCTCGGTCTGTTCTGGTACGGGCATGGTGAAATCGCCGATTACCGTTTGTAACGACATCTACATCGAGATGCGGAAGATGCAGAAGCACCTAGACCGCGGCGACGTGATGCTGCGAGTACATCCTGAGATAGTGAAACAGCTGAAGGCCTCCGGGGCCAGGTGGCTACAAGAGATGGAGGATATGGTTGGCAAGACCATCCTCGTGAAGAG
>Ga0157369_10001937_pt1 | contig 24920 bp, 22 predicted proteins | sample C25metaG_FD_113461 | JGI IMG/M metagenome (GOLD analysis project Ga0157369, IMG submission 113461) | Corn rhizosphere microbial communities from Kellogg Biological Station, Michigan, USA - C2-5 metaG | ecosystem: Host-associated > Plants > Roots > Rhizosphere > Soil | place: USA: Michigan... | reverse complement strand
TGGGCTAGTTACTGGTATTCCAGCGATTATCACTGGTGCAATAGCACTTCGACGCAAATCAGCCGACCGCGGGCTTAGTATTGCAGGTGTTATTCTTGGCTCGATAGGAACATTCTTTTCACTACTAGTGATTGGATTCTTTATCCTGATGCTTGTCGTTGGATTTAGTGAAGGCGGTGGCTGGTTAAATGACTATCCAGTTCCTGCGCCGGCAGATGACAGCCAGTACATGCCAATGGAAAGCTCTAGGACTTAAGGCTCGGGGCAACATAGCGCTTCGCTTTTCCACTTATTCGTGAAAAAATGTAAACACTTCTTCACTTCATGCGCTACACCGAACTGGCGACTATCGTCAGCTAAAGCTGCCGAGTCGCAAGTTCGAAGTTTGCACGGTGTGAGCCATAGAAAAAAGACGAGTAAAAACTCGTCTTTTTTCTATGGTGAACCCGGCAAGATTCGAACTTGCGACCTTTGGCTCCGCAAGCCAACGCTCTATCCAGCTGAGCTACGGGTCCATATTGCGGTGTTACACACTTACGCGTATAACGCCGCGTGTAACTAGAAGGTGCCTTCAGCCGCAAAGCGGCGAACATCGGCTATTGTATCACGTAACAGATAGTCGGGGCAAGTCTTATACCCTTAAATGCGTAGTTTTCGGATGATTCGATCGATAATATCCAGATGTAGTGTTTGCATCGGTAAACGTGCACCCAGCATATCTACAATCGCTTCGCCTGACGCTTCCGGAAAATACACCGACACCCCTGGCTTAAACCGCTTGATTGGCAGTAAGAGTACTGAAAATTCCTTACCGTCATGAATCACGCCAAAACCTTTGAATTCAGAGAACGGATACAGGTGATCATTAACGTGCAAACCTTGACGACTAAGCGTGTAGTCTAGCACACGCGGTGGTCGGTTTACGTACACAAACAAGGCCGCAGCCATAACAGGTACTAGGATGTTAAATGTAATCGATTTAACCAAGAAAATAGCGACCGCCATCATTGCAAGTGTTACAAGTGCGAATGCGACAAACCAAAGCGCACCTTTGTCGTGTTGGATATACTCTTGCGCCTGCCAACGTACTGGCTCGTCTGCAGATTGAGCTGGCGCTGCTTGCGCGTCGTCTTGTAGATCATCTTCTGACTCAAACAGAACCGCATCAGTAAGAGGCTCGTCAGGTGATAGTGTTACTACAGGCGCCTCTGTTGGCAATTGTTCAGGTGTCGCCGCATAAGGTGATTGCGACGGCTGTTCAGAAGGTTGTTTCCAGTCGGCTGGATTATTGTCTGGTTGCATGAAATTAGTATAGCATGAGGGGAATGAGAGAGCGGATAAAAATAATTGCAAATATATAGAGATATCGCTCCGCTCCTCTATTCATTCGTGAAAATATGTGAACACATTTTCACTTCACTCATTCCGCCGAACTCCGCGCTCGTTTTGCTGCGCAAAACCACGGTAGTTCAGATCTCCAACTTCCGAAGGCAAGAAAAAAGATGGTCGGATGACCATCTTTTTTCTTGGCGGAGGAGGGGAGATTCGAACTCCCGCTCCAGATCTCTCCGGACTAACGATTTAGCAAACCGTCCCCTTAAGCCACTTGGGTACCCCTCCACGCAGGGTTTATCGTATAGCTAAGTACTCTGTTATCTTCTGCACGCAAACCGTCTTTGATTTGCGTCGCGCGTTGAAGCCACTTTGGTACCGCCTCGATATAGGCTTATGTACAGCAAACCGTATCGGCACCGCTTGTACTTGGATAATTGTAGCACATTACAGAGGCCGCGAGTAGACTATTTATGAATAAATTGCTATAATTGAACAAATGTTGTCTAGAGATACAAAATATTTAATCGTCCTCAAGCGCGCATGGCATATTAGCCTGGCAGCCGCAGTTTATGTGGTAACGGCATTATTTTTCACACCAGCCAGCTATGCGTTCAATCTTGGGATGCAAGACGGCATGAATGCAGCGAAAGGCGCCGACCAAGCAACAGACTTATTCGGAGCAACGGGTATTTTTACTACTATTACCAACGTTCTTTTGTTCATCATCGGAGCGATTAGTGTCATCATGATTATTATTGGCGGATTACGCTATGTTATATCTGGCGGCGATGCAAGCAAGGTATCAGCAGCAAAAAACACTATCTTGTATGCAGTTGTCGGTATTATCGTTGCGCTCCTAGCTTATGCGATCATAAACTTTGTTATCGGTAGCTTTACAGTAGGTGGAGGTGACGGGACCGACGTTTAGGTCACTGTAGAGCCGGTCGGCTATTATTTGTCATCCATATCTGCAGCCCGAAATATTATGAGGCGTCAAAACCCTCTATAATATCCGGCGCGAAGCCGTGGATGATAAGTAGTAGACGAGAAGGCGAGCAAAGATATGAGGGAGAGATAGCGGCTTGCAGCCTTTTCCACTCATTCACGAAAAAATGTAAACACTTTTTCGTTTCATTCACTACACCGAACTCTCGGTTCGTCGCTTTGCGACGCCCGAGAGTTCGAATCCGACCGATCGCCAAGAAAAGAGACGTCCTTGCGGACGTCTCTTTTCTTGGCGGAGAGGGAGAGATTCGAACTCTCGGTACCATTGCTGACACGACGGTTTTCAAGACCGTTCCCTTAAACCACTCGGGCACCTCTCCAATAGAAACCATAATAACAGATACAGGCCCCTTAGTCGAGAGTCTGACGAGCAATTGCTGCAGCCCATACATGTTTGGCGCCCGCCGCACGTAGTGCTTCGGCCGCATAATACATAGTCGCGCCCGTCGTCACCACGTCATCTACTACTAAATAACATGTCGACTCATCAACACTACCCTTGAATGCAAACGCCGCCTTCGCTTGCGTAAGTCGATCTTTACGACTGGCCTCACGCTGCTTTGTATTCGTCGCCCTGACAAGTAGCGTTTGCACTTTTAATCCACGTCTCTTTGCAATATGCTTGGCAATTAATAAGGTATGGTCATAGCCACGCTCGCGTATATGACTAGCCACAGTCGGAACAGGAACGATAATAGTATTGGGCGGCAACTCACTCATTCGCTCATCGAGTAATTGCGCAAGGGGAATATGGGCTGTATACATGTTTTGAAACTTGAAATCTCCGACCAAACGTTGCAAAACACCCGATCGTTCACCCACACACCAGGCACGTTCATACGGCAGATTACAGTGGTGGCAGACGCCAGTCTCATCAGCAGCTCCGCGACAGGAAAGACATTGTGTAAATAGGTCATTGTTGATGTCATATTTACAATTATCACACAAAAGTGAGCCTATTTTGCCACATCCGCAACAGAGGTGAGGGGCAACTTGTGAGAGTAATGTGTCAATCATTGTGCTTTTTACGTTTCTCCGGTCTATTTTGTTGATTATACCGTAAATGGTTGTTATAATGTGAGAGACGATTTGTCAATAGAGCCTAGAGAAAGTGGAGGATATCATGGCCCGGAAACAAAATGATGATCTTTTGATCGAAGATGAACTGGCTGCCGCGTTCCTGAACGACGACGACCTAAACCAACCAGAACCTGCGACGACAGCTGCTGATGATTCAGCTTGGGAAGAGTCAGAAGACGATTTCCCAGGTCAACTTGCTGTTGATGTCTACGAAACAGATGAACGCTTGATTGTTAAAGCCCGCACAGCTGGCGTAAACAAGGAAGACCTAGATGTTAGCATCAGTGACGGTATTCTTACAATCAGCGGTACTCTATCGAGTGGCGATGATACAGATGCAACTAACTGGCACATCCAGGAATGCTACTGGGGCGAATTTAGCCGCACACTAGCACTTCCAGTTGCAGTGAAGGAAGACGAAGTCGGAGCAGTCCTAAAGGACGGCGTCCTATCAATCAGCTTCACAAAAGTAAAACAAGAACAAGCAAAGAAAATTACGATTCAATAATCAACAACAATCTACGCTCAGTACAACCCGCCTACATGGCGGGTTTTATTGTATTTACGCGCACATACAGCCACCGGCAGTGCACGAGTCTGAACCGTGCACAAACCACACCTCGCACATCTTAGACAGAAGCAGGGGACTTCCTGAAGGCGAACTCACTGCCCGAGCGTTACAATACGACCAACAAAAAACACCCTCGCGATGAGGGTGTTTTAATAAGAAAAGGTAACGTACTAGCTTGCTACAAAGCTGGTAACAACAAAGTTGACCAACGCGTAGGCAAGGATAGCTACGACGATACCGACAACTGCGTACAGGATCGTGTTCTTAGCACTTGTAACAGCGCTACTATCACCACCAGATACAACGTAACGGATACCACCGATAATCAACATGATAACTGAAATAGCACCGATGATGAACAAGAGCACGTTAGTGATGGTCTGGAAGACGCCACCTTCTGCGAATAGTTCAGGTGGTTGCTCTTCGCCCTTAGAGGCGTTTGCACCGTCCTGTAGACCTTGGTCAAATGCATATGTATCAGTTACTGGTGCCACAAAGCTAAAAGCAAGTGCAAGCACTGGAACAATCAGTAGGCTCTGAAGACTTTTCTTAATAATGTTTTTCATTTAAATGTTTACCTTTCTTAGGATTACTCTACCTACGTTTATAGCAGATTACCGCTAGTTTGTTAATAGCTTTATTTTATTTAAAACGCACCAACAACAAAGTTGACGATCGCATAAGCAAGAATAGCTACAACCAGACCGACAACTGCATAAAGAATCGTATCTTTGGCTGCTTTGACGTGACTAGAATCACCGCCAGAAGTTGTATAACGAATAGCACCAAAAATAATCATGATCACTGCAATTGCACCAATAATATAAAGTAGGATATTCACAACGTCCTTAAAACGAGTTTCTAGTGCAGGATCACCATTATTAACAGGTGCAAGGCCGCTCTGAATAGTATCGGCCGCTGACGCCAGGACATCACCACTTGGCACAAACATCACCACGCCCACTAATACCGCTAGTGACAAAACAATCAATTGTAATTTCTTCATATATTTCTCCTTATATTTCCTATTAAAACTTATCGAGCACAAAATTGACGATGGTGAATGACAGAATCGCCACAATCAGCCCAATGACAGAATACATAACCGTATCCTTAGCGGATTTGATACGAGATGAGTCACCTGCAGATGTGGTGTATTTAATACCCCCGACAATAATCATAATAACCGCAATGATGCCTAGTAACGACAAGAGGGTATTGATGATAATTTTCACCATACTGTCAGCCTTGTCGGTGTTGGCTGAACTACATACTGATGAATTACCACCACCAGCACAGTTGTTAAATACTTCAACTGCTGAGACTTGTCCAGACGATAAAGCCGCAACACCCACACCTAGAACAAGGCCCGACATAATAAATACTAGTAATCGTTGTTTCATTAAAATTTCCCCACAATAAATAGCGTGATACTAAAGGCGAGAATAATAACGATCAGCCCGACAATCGCTCCGGTCAAGGCATCCTTAGCGCGCTTAATAGTAGCGGCGTTACCGTTCGAAGTGACGTAAAAATAGCCTGCAATGATAATGATCAGGACACATATCACGCCGGCCCATAGATATGCCGTATTTAGAACACTCGTAACTATCTGACTACCGTCAGTCTTTTGACCCTGGAGGCCAATTTCACCTGTAGAAATCTTTTCAGTTGCAAATAGTAATGCTTGCGTAAGTTTCATGATTATATCGCCCCCGAAATAAGATTAACGATCGCCACAGAGAAGATTGATAGTAACAGACCGATAATGGCGTTCGTGATTGTCTTTTTAGCCTTTGCAATCCCGTCAGATGACCCGGCACTGATCATATATTTATATCCACCATAGATAATAAAGCCAACCGAAATATAGCCAACCAACTGCAAAATCATCTCAACGATGTTCAGAGCAATAGTACGCACAAACAAACTAAGGCCTTTTTCGTCTGGTGATTCAATCTCACAGCTACCAGGTGCAACAATACCGTCGTACCATGCAGGGAACGTGAGGAATCCTGTATTACAGCTACTAGCCGCGAAGACAGGAGATGGTATTACTGCGACAGTTGTCGTGCCGCCGACTGCTGTTGCAAATACGAGTGCCGCTAACCAATATTGTAATCGCTGTTTCATAATTCTCCTTTTATCCAATAATTCCGCCAGGGATGAGAAAGTTCAATAGAATAAACATTAATCCGTATGCCACTAGACCGATTACGACGTTACGGATATATTCCATACCTTGTTTCGCTTGGTCCGGCTTATCGCTAGCACTCGCATATAGAGCTGCACCGTAGGCAATACCACCGACGGCGACGATACCTACTAACCCGGTCAGAATTTGGAGTGCCAAAACTAATAGCGCCCAGACGCCATTTTGCTTAGTCGTTGCACCAGCATCTACATCACACGAGAGAATAGCGACATCTGCCCCTCCGCAAGTATTGTCATTAGCACCATCAGCATTGTCGGCAGCATTAGGTGAGGGATTCATCGAGCCATTCCCCGTCTGCTGAGCATCCTGGTTGTCCGCTGCGTTAGGAGAAAGGGCCAGCGCATCAGGGGAATAGGCCAGCGCACCAGTGAATACGCCCATAATTATAGCTAAGGTGGTCAGTGTTTGTTTTATATTCATAACTATATATAAAGTACGATATATCAGCCGAACCTGCAAGTATTTAATTGTCGCTATTATACTAAAAAGCAATACTTAAACACTTGACTTTTAATCTGTAAAGTGGTAATATACAAAAGAAATGTGGGACCTGCGTTTGATTAAGCCGTTCGACAATCTGTCGATACGGAAAATATTTCTTTTTGTCGCGACGTTATTAGTGACAATTTTCGCGTACATTTTAATCAGCGCTTCTACTACTTATGCTATCGATGCTACCTGGAATGGTGATGCTCTTGTCTACGAGGGTAATCAATACACTCAGCTACCAAATGATTCCTCTAGTAATCTGCCCGCTGGCACCAATTACGGCTATATCGATTCAAACAATGTGGCGCATGTCATTACATTCCCTGAAGGGGCAGACTTAAACAACACTAATGCCGCCGACTACAGCGAGTACAGTTTTACACCTCCAGGCACGTTTAGTAATCGAACAGCTACCGAAGGCATCACGCTTGCAGCCCAGGACGACACCAATCAAACCGCTAGCTCGTGTGACAGTAGTTTTACTGCAGGAATTGGTTGGATTGTTTGCCCAACAACGACCTTTTTAGCCAGGGCGATGGACTGGCTTTTCGGCATTGTTGCTGGCTTTTTGAAAGTTGCTCCACTGCAAACCAGTAGTGACGGTGCCCTCTACCGCGCCTGGGAAATCATGCGTAACTTTGCCAATATCGCCTTTGTTATCGGCTTTTTGCTTATTATTTACTCACAGTTAACAAGCTTTGGTATATCTAATTACGGCGTCAAAAAGACACTGCCGCGGCTTATCGTTGCCGCTATCTTGGTCAACGTCTCTTACTGGGTATGTGCTATCGCTATTGATATCTCTAACATTCTCGGTTATTCAATCCAAGGCATCTTTATGGGTATGCATAATGTGCTTGTTGATACAGGTGGCAATAGCTGGCAAGTTAACAGCTGGGAGAGTGTCGCTGGCTTTATCTTGTCCGGTGGAGCAGCTGGCGGGGCAGCGATCGTTGCCGGCTACGCCTTAGCTGCGGGAACAGTAGGCGGTGCGCTATACCTACTAGTGCCAATCCTTGTAGCCGTCCTAATGGGTATCCTAGTTGCACTTCTGATCATGGCAGCACGCCAAGCTATTATTGTCATCCTTGTTATCGTTGCGCCGCTTGCGTTCGTGGCGTACTTGCTGCCAAATACCGAGAAATACTTTGACAAATGGCGTGGTTTGTTTATGACAATGCTTCTTGTCTTTCCTATGTTCGCGGCACTCTTCGGCGGTGCGCAAGTTGCCGGTACGGCTATTATTAAAAGCGCCGATTCTATCAACATGGTGATCTTAGGTATGGCAGTGCAGATTGCGCCACTTGTTATCACGCCGTTTCTTGTTAAATTCAGCGGTTCACTTCTTGGTCGTATTGCTGGTATGGTTAACAGCCCTAACCGTGGCGCTATTGATCGCACGCGCAAATGGGCAACTCAGCGTGCTGCTCAGCGCAAAGATGCAGTACTTGGCAAGCGTAATCCCGGCTTTATGGCAAGAACAACTCAGGGTATTGATCACCGTCGTCGTCGTCGCGAAGACCGACAGAAGATCAGCCAAAGCTCTGCAGATAATATTTACCGCGGCACTTCTGCCTACCAGGCAATTGAAGATGCGACCCGCGAGGTTAGTCGCGACAAGCAAATCCTGGACAATCGATTTGAGTCAAACTGGAATATCAAGGCCCACCTTGATACCAGCTCAATTAAAAAGCAACTTGAGCTACAAATTACAGGTGACGAGGCTGACCGTGCTAAGGGCCGTGTTGATGCGATGCATAAAGAAATACAGGCAGGCAAGCTACCTAGTCACTTATCTTCGGCTGAGCAAAGCTCACCTTCAATGGTTGATCTACTTAATCGGTCACAGGATGCCACACGCGACCTAGCACTTACGGCAATGCGTAAACAAGCGGCTGAAAATACGCAAAAATCTCAACTTGCATCTGCTTTACTGAAAAACTCAGCCACCCTGGATGGAAAGTCACTACAGGATTACGCTGGCGGTATTGATGATCATGGCGCAAACTCAGCACTTGCAACTGCGGTGAGTATCGACCGTAAACAATACGGTGAACGTGTTGCAGAGGCTAGTGCAATTTTGAAGCACTTTAATATCTCTGGTAAAGATCGCCAAGACCACGCAATGGGCAATGGTCCGATCACACTAAGAGACGGCGCCGGCAATGTTAAAGTCCTGGATAATAACAGTACCTTTACTCGAGAGGCGGCCATTGAAGCCCAACTGGCTGGCGCTGGCAACATGGCCAATATCGAAGAGATTATTATGCATTCAGGTGATAAACTTAACGAATTCAAGACAACAATTTCTGAGGGAATTGTTAAGAATGGCATCTCAGGTAAGGGTGTCTACTGGGGCGGCAAGACTATCGATGAAGTTGCCCAAGGCAAGATTAGTGGTGAATCATCAGTCAAGATGGTCATTAACCGTGCGGTTGCTCAAGGTAAAATTAAACCCGCAACGCTTACTACAATGGATCAAACCGCTATCCAGCGTATCCTTGAAGTCTTTAGAAGCCCAGATCCAACAGGCTTAAGTCCTGACGACGCTGCAGCATTGGCAAATCAAATGCGCAAACTGCAGGCAAGTGCCTACGAAGCACTTACATCTGACAACCTGCGTGGTAATGTGGCTCAGAATGTTGAACCTCTTCTTCGTGAAATCATGGGTAACTACCGTCCACCAACACCACCTTCAACGCCGCCACAGCCTACTCGTCCGCCGTCCACTCCACCTCGCCCCTAAGAGATAATTAAGATAAAGCTTGCTTTTTTCATCATTATGATGTATAGTAACACCATTAAATCAGTTACGTGCCCATAGAAGCGCACAAGGAAACAAGCCACATGAGCGAACAAAACCGCCCAGAAGACTCTCCGAAACCAATTACTCAAACACCAGTACCACACTCAGGAGAAACCGTTAAAAGGGAATTTGACTTGCCACTCGATCAAGCAAATGAGCAAAATAAACTGTTCGTTCCAGATACAATTGGCCAACCTATTGATCTTAGTGGTGCGCCATATATGCCTTTTACAGAGCGAGATGAACAAGAAGCTAGCGAAAAAGTTATAGCTAGTTATCAACCTGGCACTCCAGAAAAGAAAAAGATGAGCCCAAAAGCTAAACTTGCTTGGTTTGGCGCAGGCATTCTTACTGTTGGCGGTCTCATCGGTATTGGTGCAAACGCAGCCGCAGAAGGTCCGTTCATGAAGGCACCTACCGCAACAGCTCCAGCTAACCCTAACCAGGGTGGAGTACCTCTCCCTGCAGCCCCAGGAGAAACGAATCCTGCCGTTACACAGACACCTGGCGAAAACATTACATATGTACCTGTAACTGAAGCTGACATTCAGGATTACGCTGCAATTGCGGCAAACGCAAGAATTAATTATGGCGAGTACAGGGCAGGTGCAAGAACGCTGCCGGTGTTTGTCGAAAAGTTTAACGAGATGTTAAACATTCGTTTCCCGGAGGATGAAATAACAAATAGTAAAAACCTTGTTTCAAAATCCGGTGCCACAGGTCCACACGCATTGCTTGAAATGAAACTAACTGCTTATGATGACCTGTTTCAGGGCAATGGTGGAGCAATCAAGGCTGCCTTAGTCAAAGAGAGTAAGGAGACGTTCGATAAGTGGCTTGCTACTCGAAACGAAGAACATCCTTTTGAAGTCGCCTTTGTTAAAACAGAGAGTAGCAACACCCTTGAGTACGCCTACACTAGCAACTCAACCCAAAATAGCATTGCCGACTGGCCGAACCCACCAAGAGTATATAAATTTGTTGCCGGAGACCCTGTTCTGGGTCCACTTAAGAACGGTGAACAAAAATCTGATCAGCCTTGGCAATTCTCAAGCGCTGGTAAGCTTGTCGAATCAAAGTAGCCAATAACGTCTTTGTAGTAACGAACTATAGAGACTAATCACTCTGAATTAGCTTTCATTTTCATAGTAGTTGTTGCATAATCAAAGCATAACGATTATGAAAATAAAGCTTCTTCTATTTACGAGCTTGTTAGTGGGCAGTTTGGGCCTGTCTATTGTCGTCGCCAATTCAGCTTACGCATCTAGCGTGTCACCGATCACACCTAGCCTTACTATCGTGGCAGGAGACAGCACAACAGGGGAAGATGGTGGCTTCGGCGATGGTGAAACAGGTTCATTTAATAGTAGCTGTGAAGTAGGCGGCATAGGATGGATCGTCTGTCCACTTGTCACAGAAGTGTCAAAAATAGTTGATGCCGCCTATGGACTAGTAAGCGCTATGTTGACCGTGGCTCCGCTATTAACAACTGGCGGCTCTGAAAATATCTATGCAGCCTGGACAATTATGCGCAACTTCGCAAACGTAGTGTTTGTTATTGGCTTTATGGTTATTATCTTTTCGCAGTTAACAAGTATTGGTCTCAACAATTACGGCATCAAAAAGATGCTTCCACGACTTATAGTTGCTGCCATATTAGTGAACCTATCGTACTGGATATGCGCACTTGCTGTAGATATATCCAATATCCTAGGCGCCTCACTCAATGGTTTGTTTGATGGCTTAAAACAGCAAATTGGCGATACGACAAAAGGCAGTGGACTACCAACCAATCCTAACACTGACCAGATCGGCGCTAATGAAAATGCAAATGGATGGGCGGGTCTCTCTCTTCTCGTATTAGCCGGCACTGCAACTGCACTATATATTGGCCTCTCAGCATTGCTACCCGCGCTACTAGCTGCTGCCATATCGATTCTTACAGTACTCGCTGTTCTTGCGATTCGACAAGCGTTAATCGTATTATTGATCGTTGTGTCACCACTTGCATTCGTAGCCTATCTACTACCAAATACCGAATCATTGTTTAAAAAATGGCTGGGATTATTTAAAACTTTACTACTTATGTACCCTATTATCGCTATGTTGTTTGGTGCGGCCGCTCTTGCATCGGCCATCATCATGGCAACTCCTGATGACGGAAACAACACCGCCTACCTTGTTGCTATGCAAATCATGGGCGCATTGATTGCCATCATTCCACTCGCACTGACGCCGATCATCATGAAGACGGCTGGCAGCGTTCTTAATAGGGTAGGTGCCTTTGTCAATAACCCAAACAAAGGACCCTTTGACCGTATGCGTAAGGGCGCCGAAGGATATCGAAAAAATCGTCAGCAATACCGTGAGCTCAAGGCTATGAAAGGCATTCGTACACTGCCCGGTAAAGGTCTCTCTGCTAGGGCACGAACCCGGAGAGGCGCAGTATTAGCAAGTCGCGAAGGTGCACTTAAAGACGCCAAAACAAATTACATTGCAGATACTGCAGCAGAAAATGTTGGTGATAATGTTTTTGCAAAACAGATGGCAGGTGGTGGACGTTTTGTGAAAGCTGATGAAGGTGCGCAAAATGCCGTTGTTGCATCCGCGCTCTCTCAACAGAAAAAAGCTTTCGCAGAAGACGTATCAAACATGGAAGCTTTGGTTAAGATTAAGTTTAAGGATGATCCAGGCGCTGCCTTACAAGATGCACTAACGAAGGGTGATGACGTACAGGCAGTTGCTGCATCTAACTTATTATTCAAGTCAGGCGGTGGAGGTGTAAGTAAATTTAGGGATATTGTCGAACAGAGTGAAACAAGCAACGCCGCAGGCCTCGCAGCAGTCTCAGACAAATTACGCTCTAATATTACTGAAAATCACGGTCAATATATCAAGCAAAAAGGTGCTGATATCGTTTCCTGGGCAGGTAGCGGTACATCGGCATTATCCGGTGCAACAGCAGGTGCATTATCTGACAATGACCTTGCAGGACAGCACAGTAAAAGTATCGAAAAGGCTATTAGTCAAGGTAACGTCTCTAAGATACAAGCAGCTCGAATGCTCAGCGATCCTCGCGTTAGTGCTAATTTGGACGATGGACAAAAAGCCGCTCTAAAGACCGCTGTAGCAACAGGAACTGGACCTGCACCTACACCACCTAAGCCACAAAACCCGCCAACTATTCAAAATAAACCTCAGTTCCAGCCTCAGCCTCAACCTCAAGCGCAACCTCAACCGGCTCCGCAACAACCTGGCGTACTAAATATCCCTCACAATGCCAATCCAGGCAATGCCCGCATGTCACCGCCGCCAAACAGCGGTAGCGCTACAATACTGAAACCTAAAGACCCCAATGACAGCCGCCAGTAAGTGCTATACTTAGGATAAATATTATGGCAGTTTATAAAGTCCCTCAAGATGTAGAAGCAGATGATAAGCTACTCGGTCCGTTTAGCTTTCGTCAGTTTGTATACCTTATTATTGTCTTCGTTTCGCTAGGTGTAGCTTGGGGGTTAGCGCAGCTATTTCCGCTACTCGCTATCATTCCGCTACCTATCACTATTTTGTTTGGTGCGCTTGCACTACCGCTCCGCAAGGACCAGCCAATGGAGATCTATCTCGCTGCGGTTGTCTCGTTTTATTTGAAACCCCGCAAGCGCCTGTGGCAAGCTGATGGCATTCAATCACTCGTTGAAATTACCGCACCACAAGTTGTTGAAGTGCAACGAGCGAAAGACCTTACGCAGACAGAGGCAGAACGCCGCTTGTCATACCTAGCCAATATCGTTGACACCGAAGGTTGGGCGATTCGTGGGGTTAGCGCACCTGAAACGACTGGTTCAATGCAAAATGAGGTGTTCTTTGAAGCACAGCAAACTGTTGATGTCCTAGATAACGAGGGTGGGGTAGCCCGTTCATTTGATTCTATGATTGACCAGGCTGATGCAAAACGTCGCCAAGACATGATTAATCGTATGCACCAGCCAGCAACAACTGGTATCGCACCACTACCAGCACCACAGGTTGGCCCATCGCCAGTTGTTGACCCGTATGCGGCATTAGCGCCAACCCCTCCAATAACTCCGGCATTCCAGCCAATGGAAACATTCACCACACCCGAGCCGATCACTCCTCAGATAGCTGATCCGCAAATTGACTACAATCCATACCCAGATTCAATCCATCAGTCAGTCATTCGACCGTTAAGTGAGCAGCCAGTCGTTCAACAGCCCGCACCAACAATTATCGAACCGACCCCTGTGGTTGAACCAGAACCAATAACCACTAGCGAAAATACGATTTCTCCTGATATAATAAACCTAGCAAATAACCCTGATTTATCTATTGCCACGCTTGCGCATGAAGCGAACCGGATCAAGAAACAACATGAATCCGAAAATGAAGTAGTGATATCGCTCCGCTAACGTCAACTTAGATAAAACGACAAGGAAGAATGGGATCGTGCCACCTAATAACCAACAACAACCTCAGGCTCTGCCAGTTACTCCAGAACAAGTAATCGGTTCGGCACAACCAGCACCTGGTGCTCCAGCCGCACCTAATGGTCAACCCGCCGCTAGGCCGGTTAATCAAAACACGACGCAGAATAGTCTGCTTATCTCTGAAATCCGCGAAAATATGGCGATAATGAATGACGGCAGCTTCCGTGCGGTTATCGCCTGTAAGTCAATTAATTTCGACCTGATGAGTTCACGTGAACGCGAAGGTGTCGAATATAGCTACCAGAACTTCTTGAACGCACTCTATTTTCCAATTCAAATCTTTATCCGCTCACAACGTGTTGATATTGGTCCGTATATTGATCGCCTCGTTACGATTCGCAAAGCTCAAGATAACATGCTATTAAACGTTCTGATGGATGATTATATTAACTTTATCGATATTTTGTCACAAGAAGCCAACATTATGGATAAAAGCTTCTTTATTATCGTGCCGTTCTATCCCGCCGGTGACCTGAACACTATCAAGGAGCAAGGTAAAGGTTTCTTTGGTAAGATCTTTGGTGGCCCACAGACAACTGCAACTAAAATCGATAAGGTAATGTACGACAAAGCAAAAGATGAGATTAAAAACCGCGTCGATTCTGTGACGAGTGGTTTGTATCAAATCGGTGTCAAAAGTGTCCAGCTAAACACGAAAGAACTTGGCGAGCTTTATTATAATATGTACAACCCAGACACTGCCGTCCGTGAACCACTTGGTAACTTCAACGATGTCACTTCGACATATGTTCGCAAAGGCCAAGGTGAAGCACCGCGTCCACATCTGCAAGAAGGGGAAATGTAATCATGGCCAAGAAAAAACTAGACGCAGTTGATATTGCCGCTAAACAACGAGAGGCTGAGCAATTAGAGGTTGAGCAAGCTTTCTTGAAGGGTATGACAACCCTTCGTGATTTGATTGCGCCAAGTAGTCTTGAAATTCATTCGGGTCACTTCCGCCTAGGCACTAAATACGGCCGTACACTTTATATCTATGGCTACCCACGCGAGATCTATACTGGCTGGCTTAGTTCATTAATTAATATTGATGAAGTACTTGATATCAGCATGTTCGTCTACCCAGTCGATAGCCAGGTCGTGCTGAATAACCTACGCAAAAAAGTGACTCAGTTACAAGCATCAATGTCGATCAATGACGAAAAGGGACGTACCCGTGATCCAGGCCTCGAAGCTGCTATGGCCGATGCCGAGGAACTACGTGACCAATTACAGGTTGGTGCTGAGCGTTTCTTCCGTTATGGGTTATATGTCACTCTTTATGCCGATAGCCTCGACGAGCTTAGCTTTGTGCAACACAAAATCGAAACATTATTCGGTCAGCAATTGATCTTTAGTAAGGTTGCAAGCAGCCAGCAAGAACAGGGACTTAACAGTACTATTCCGCAGATGAGCGACCAGTTACAGATTCGCCGCAATATGAACACAGGTGCGATTAGCACAAGCTTCCCATTCACCAGTGCCGATCTTACCCAGGAAAAAGGCGTACTGTACGGTATCAATATGCACAATAACGGCCTCGTTATTTTTGACCGCTTCACACTTGAAAACGCCAACATGGTCGTCTTTGCCAAGTCTGGTGCAGGTAAGTCGTTTACCGTTAAATTAGAGGCGCTCCGCAGTATGATGGTTGGATCTGATGTACTAATTATCGACCCAGAAAACGAATACCAGAAACTGTCTGATGCCGTTGGCGGTAGCTATATTCGCCTAAGTTTGAATGCCGATACACGCATTAACCCATTCGATCTTCCGCGTGTCATCGATAGTGAAGAGGCAACCGATGCCTTGCGCGCTAATCTCGTCACGCTTCACGGCTTACTTCGCCTGATGCTTGGTGGTAGCCAAATGACGGCTAGTGGCCAGGTGCTTGCCGGACTTAATCCCGCCGAAGAGGCGGACCTTGATCAGGGACTCATCGATACGTATGCCCGCGCGGGTATCACTAGCGATCCTTTGACACATAACTCTATACCACCAACTATTTCTGATCTGTACGACACGTTGCTTCATATGGGTGGAACAGGTCCATCACTTGCACAGCGTCTACGCAAATACACCTCTGGTACATTTGCCGGTATCTTTAGCCAGCAAAGTAATATTGATATCAATAACCACATGGTTGTCTTTAATATTCGCGATCTCGAAGATGAACTGCGTCCAGTAGCGATGTACATCGTTCTTAGTCACATTTGGAATATCACTCGCTCGCAGCAGCGTAAACGTATGTTGATCGTAGATGAAGCTTGGCAATTGATGAAATATGATGATTCAGCCAACTTCTTGTTTAGCCTCGCGAAACGAGCTCGTAAATATTACCTAGGTCTCACAACGATCACTCAGGACGTTGAAGACTTTATGGGTAGCAAGATGGGCCGTGCCATCGTCGCCAACTCTTCGATGCAGCTACTATTAAAGCAATCTTCAAGTGCAGTGGATGTTCTATCTGACGTCTTTAAACTTACCGAAGAGGAAAAGAAACGTCTATCGAACTTCCCAGTCGGACAGGGACTATTCTTTGCTGGTCAAAGCCACGTTCATATTCAAATCCAGGCTAGTCCAACAGAACACGGACTGATCACTACCAATCCGAACAAGTCCGCAACCACACCTCCTCTATAAATATAGTGCTTATAGTAATAGGTGAGTGGAGTATAATAGAGACAACTTATGGCAAAATTAGATCAAAGAAATCAAAATAGTCTTGATGAGGGTACTAATCCTGGAGATCTTTTGTGGCAAGAAAATCTTGCTGGCCGTAAACGTCACGATGATGGGCTAGACGACCATCCAATTACTGCGGGTGATGCTTCTGGCATATCAGGCGACCTTAGCGGTGGTGCGAAAAACATCGACGACACCAAAAACCGCGAAGAAGCAAACCCAATGAATTCTAGTTTCACTGGTAAAAAAGCGAGTAAGCTACCGGTGAGTTTAAAGGTGCGCCTTATGAGAAAAGGCGGACCGCTGGGTGGAATTGTTCTGCTACTTGCCGCAGGTGCGTTCGGTATTACAGGCCTTTTATCTCCAGCCCTTCTCCTTAACCAAATCACCGACATGTTTACGAACAACTTTAACGATGCTCACCCAGCATTAAGTGTTCGAACTAACGTCTTGTTGGCGAAAAAGATTAATAACACCAAGAATTCATTCGCCGAAAGTAAAGATGGCAAGTGTAACATCCGCTGCAAGATGGGTACGATGAGTGATGGCATGAAACGCAATCTTGAAGCGAGAGGATATGACGTAAAAACAACAGAGACTGATTCTAAATTCGGCCGCTGGATTGTTAAAGAAATTACGCTACCAGACGGAAAGACCGTTATTCGAAATGGCGCAGAGTTTAAAACCGCCATGAAAGACCCCGTTAAATTTGCCGAGTTTAGTCGCGTTTACAGTTCAAAGACAGCTTATTTCCTCAATACAAAATTTGGTAGTATGCTTAAGACGAAACTTGGACTAACTAAAGCTCATAGGCTGGCCGGAGAATCAAAAGAGAAATTTAATGAATCATTCAGAAAAGCGCTCAATCTTCCAGATAAAACAGCCGTCGATACACCAAACCCCAATGCTAGTACCGAAGAGAAGCTTAAAAACACACGCTTCTCCAAGGCTACTCCCGCACTTAAGGGTATTGAAAAAGCAGGCTTAAGCTTGACTAACCTCGCAGCCACAGCCTGCTTGACATATAACGGTACTCGCGCGATTTCATCAGTCGTTAAACTAGCAAAATATTCGGCCTACGCTGCGGTTGCGCTCACATTCTTTAACGCCGCTAGTAAACTAAAGGCAGGAGATGCCGGCGGCATTGACCCGGCTGTTATGTCAGAGCTTGGAAGCCGTCTTACTGCCACAAACGTAAATACTACAGATGGCAGCGCAGGCCTATCTGCCACCGATTCATATGGCTACAAGGCAGCTATGTATGGAGACAACGGACCTGTGCCGGAATACACCAAGGCACACTCTATGGAGTCGTCAGGTCTTCTAGGTGCCATGGGCTCAATCACGAAGTTTTTCACGGGGTTGGCCGTCGCACGAACTATGGGACAGATGCTTTGCCAAGGAGCATCTAATATGCTCGTTGGACTAGTCGCTTCATGCCTCCCAAGTGCGAAAGGTGGCTATGCATTTTTGGGGTGCGCCGCCATTCAATTTTTAATATCAGCAGCAATTGGTCAAGCTATAACAGCAGCTATGCCTCTCATTATTGAGTGGATCATTAATACAAATGTTAATTTTCCAGATGAAACTACTGCCGGTGCTCAGTTAGGTGATGTCCTTTATCCAGGTGGAGCAGCTATTCTCGGTGGCCAAGCAGCGTCATACGGCATGGCGCCTGGTAATAAGGATCAAATTGCAACGTACGTCGCCGCAACAAAAGAAATTCGTGAGCGAGACGAAAAGGTTGCACGACTTGAAGCAAAACAACAACCACTTAATATCTACAATCAGTATTCATTCTTAGGATCGATGGTACGGAATATGAACATTGCCGCCTATTCGAATGCATCGCTTACTAACGGGGCGAATCTACTCTTCTCCTCACTTCCAAAATCACTCGCTAGCCTTATGCCAAATGCAAATGCGGGTACTTATATGCCTCTTGTTGATAATAAAGCCGAGCAATACGGAAAGGTCGCTTGCCCGAATGATACTGTTGATTTTAGTGGTGATATAAACAGCGAATGCTGCCCGTCACTTCAACTAATTGGAGCTGTTGGCGATGCATACTGTATGCCAGCATTTACAAAAAGTACCGACGAAATGAACTCGGATCCTGATGCCACACTTGATTTTATGATTAACGGTAATTATATCGATGAAGATACAGGTGAACCACGCACCGACACCGACCAAGGCAAGCAGTTCCAAAAATATCTTGATAACTGCGTGTTCCGTACAGAACCATGGGGAGAAACCACACGAACAATAGAAGATGGCGGTTATGGTGAGTATGAGTGGTTTATCGGTGCTTTATGTAATAAAGATACCGATAATACACCATCTGTAGTGGCAGAAGCGGCATTACAAATAGCGGCTAGTGCGAGCGGTACCGCTATCCCTGGCCTTGACCAACTAATGGGATTACTCAAACAGCCAGGTGTTGATGAAGCTAAAAAAATTGAAGTGCAAAATGATATTAAAAACTTCCGTAACTATGCCATGGATGAACCGGTCAACGCGACGCTTGCTGGCGAAGATACGGTCCTGAAACATTCACCTTTACCAGCTGCGCCGGGCGAAACACCCGTAGATCCTAATGCTCCAACAGAAAACAGCGGTAACGTTAACCCAGACGGCTGGACATTCCCGACTACAGCTGGGGCAGGGCTCATTAGTCCATTCGGTCCACGTTCGCTAGGTTACCATACAGGTATTGATTTGAACGTCCCATCGGGCTCACCATTCTATGCTACTCGTGATGGTGTCGTGCAGCTGCGTGAATTTGATATACGTTCTATCCCAGGTGCGAATGGAGTTGGCGGATCATGGTGTCCTGTAGTACCAAGTCAATCATACGTCCAAAAAGACATCTGGATCAGACATGATGTCGATGGCGTCGCGTATACTTCGATTTATGCCCATATGAGCCAGTTCCTTGTAGGCAATGGCGCAACAGTCAAAGCGGGTGATCTGATCGGATACACAGGTGGTTCGGGCTGTTCGAGTGGGCCGCATGTTCACTTTGAAATCTGGCAGACACATAGTCCAAATCCAGGGGTTCCTAGTGGAGCCGCGCTCGATCCATGGCCGCTAATCAATTAATAGTAAAGGTACTGATATGCAACTAAACAAACCACTTATTATCATTATCGGCCTAGTAGTTATTCTACTGTCAGTTGCTGGATGGTATTTCAGCCGTCCACTCGGCACACTCGAATTCGCACTTGCACCCAATACTGTTACGTTATCAATTGATGGAAAAAATCAGACTGTCGAACACGGACAGACGATTAAACTAAAACCTGGTAAATATGAGGCAAGTTTTGCTAGCGAAAATTTCCAGACAAATACACAGTCGATCATTGTCGAGGATAAAAGGACGGTCAAAGTTGTCGTTGCACTAACACCCCTCAATGATGCCGGTAAGAAACAACTAGATAACGATGAGTCTAAAAAAGTTATTGAAGAATACGATCGAATACAATACAAGGAACTTATCGAAAGTTTGCCTTTATCAGGAGTTAACTACTCAATTACTGCATGCCCGTCAGTTAAACAGCCTGGAAAAGATATTAAAGCACTCTGTATAGCCACTAAAAGCGCTGCAGGTGAGGCAGCTGCTAAAGAAAGCCTGGAACAGCTGGGATATAACCCAGACAGATTAGAAATTCTCGTCGGTACTGAAACCACTAAGAGGATATTGATTACTGATACGTATAAAGTAGAGTTCTTCACTAATACACAGATCGAACACGCAACAAAAACCACTCTATTTATCACACCGCTGAATGTTCCATTTGTAGAGTTCAATGCACCTCGCAATGAGCAGCTAGAGAATATCAAGTCGGATGCACTTGCGGCATTAGAAGCTCAAGGCTATAAACTTGATAATTACGACATCTACTACTCGAACATTTATTTGTCACGCTATAACCCAGTCAGCCATGAGGACGAAGGTGACGCTCACTATTCCGCGCCACTTCCCCCTAATTAATCATAACTAGGTATACTAAAACACATGAACCGCATTACAAAACATTTTGTCATCCTCCTTAGCCTCGCAGTGCTAATATTAAACGCGACGATTGTGAGTTTTCCGGTTCATGCGGAAGATACAGAACAAGGTGTAGGAATAGAATGTAAAATTCCAGATGCTACGACAACACCTGCAGGTTGCTGGGACGACTTCTTTGGTAGTAACGATATTATTTATTATGACCCAAATGCCGAAGTGTGCTCTATTGATGATGTCTTGTTAAACAGTGACGGCAGCGTTGTACTACCCGGGGCAGAAAACCCAACAGATGTTAACTCAGGTCCACTAGCAGGCAATTCAAACGCAGAAAAGATCTGGTTATTCCTTGGATCTAAAGGCCTTACCGCTGAACAGATCGCTGGTGTGCTCGGTAACTTCCGTGCGGAGTCCGGCCTTGACCCGGCCATTATCCAGGGTGGCGCTATTGCTGGTCCAGGCTACACACCTGTAAATGGCGTCGGGTTTGGTATTGCTCAGTGGACTTTTACCGCTCGCCAAGCGCCCTTAGTGGCATTAGCAAATTCAACAGGCCGTTCAGTAACCGACCTGTCGTTACAACTAGATTACTTATGGCAAGAGCTTAATGGAACGCATTCATACGCCCTCGCATCACTAAAGACAGCTACAACTCCAGAACAGGCCGCGTATATATTCCACCGTGACTTTGAAGGCTCGGCCGATACAGAAGCGCAAGTACTGATGAATCGTGGTGGTGGCGCAAGATTGTTCTATGAACAGTATAAAAATCTCTCATCAACCGCCGAAGGAACAGGTACGGCAGATTCAGGTGCGGCTACAAATATTAATAGTGAAAGTACCGGTCCTGGCTCGGCATTCGCATTAACCTGTGAGGCTAACAAAGCCAAGGCCGAAGCAGAAGAGGGGACTGGCGCCGCCTTGCCAAGTAGTCCGATGCACGAATCATTTACATTATTTACTCAGTGTGGCGATCAACTGGTTGGTGGTCGTTGGGGTGACATGAAGGATCCGCAAGGCAACACTATATGTAGAAGTGGCTCAATCCCAACTGCACTCGCGGTAATTGCTAAAAATATCGGCGGACAAAATGTTAATCCAACTGACACTATCAACTACTACACGGAAAATAATCTTTGGTCAGCTAGTGGAGGTAGTTTACTTAATTCACCAGTAAAAGCTGCAAGCCATTTCGGATTAAAAGCTACGCCTATACTGAACAAAGGTGATATTGCCGCCTATAAAAAAGTATTCAAGGCTGGTGGTGTCGTCATGACAATCTCTACAGGATCCTCGCCATTTACCTCTAATCGTCATCCAATTATTCTGCGCGGCATCACAAATGAAGGTAATTTTATGATCGCTGATCCAGGGCAGACTGACACAAACTTTGCACCACTTAACCAACCGAGTGTAAATAAGATTCTTACCGATGTTCGTAGTGACGAAGGCAGTGTAAGTTATGCGTTTTATAAGAAATAAGGAGACCAGATTATGATGCTAAATCGACGCACAATAATTGTTATCGCAGCCATTGTAGGTTTAGGAATTATCATCCTGGCTATTATTGGTTTTACTCGCGCCGCCGAAAAAGACACTACGTATACCGATCCAGGTTCTGGTGAGAAAATCATTGACGATAAAACTCAGCAAGGTACCGATAAATCACTAAAGAATGCAATCATTTATCCGGGCTTTTCGACCTTGGTTGATCGCGGCCTTACACCAATCCAAATCCAAAATGTTCAATCAACTATTGCTGAATACTCGTCGAAACAAAAAGAACGATTCAAAGAAGTAAGCCTCGTTACCGATTCAGTACGCCACGTACTACCAGAAGGTGCTTCACAGACTCACACGCTAACGTTCAACGTAAAAGTAAACCGCACAACTGATTACTATATGACGGTTGAATACGAGAATGTCACCGACGTCGTCACGCGGATATACAGCAGCGACAAGAAAACACTACTTATTGAGCGATAAGTTCACAACGTGATCTAAATTTTCATCGCCTGATTGGTGATTGGTTGTTGCGATAATCAGCTGCGCCTCTAAACTATTTGTCATGAGTGCCGCTTGGCGTGACTCGTCTAATTCGCTAAAGACGTCGTCTAGCAATACAATTGGTTTTTTACCCGTCAGCTGCTCAATAATACTCACTTCTAAAAACTTCAGTGCCAGTACAACACTACGCACCTCACCGCGCGATGCTACAGACAAAGCAGGGGAGTTATTGTAGCGAAAGATCACATCATGACGATGCGGCCCGATACTTGTAAAACCAAGGTGTTTATCGCGTTCGCTACTTGCATGCAACTCTGCAAGCATTTTCTGTTTAATGTTGCCTATCACGGTGTGTGAATAATGAATCGAGACATAATCGTTTGATTTAGCGATATTATTATATGCCTCGTCGAGTTGAAGATTAATCTGCTCAATGAAGCGAACGCGCTGCTCGATAATATAGGCACCATGCTCACTCAATGCCACATCCCAGACAAATAGCTCATCTTGGCTCGTGTCGAGCCGTTTAAGCAGATTATTGCGCTGTTTGAGGGCTCGATCGTATTTGCGCAGCGCAACAACGTACAGCGGATCTAACTGGCTAATAAAGTGATCGATAAACTGACGTCGACGTGTTGGCGAACCGTGAAGCAGACGTAAATCATCCGGCTCGAATAATACTACCGGGTATTTATACCTTGGCAACAAGCGGTAGGATGTCTTTTGGTCGATAACAAACTGCTTTTTACCAGACGTACGACCAGGTTCAAATTTTACTACCCGAGTAGTCTCGTCATCAAACATAAGACTAATGCGCCACCATGGTTGATCGCGGCGCAGAACATCACTATCACTACCTTTAAATGAAGTGCCTTGGAGGGCAATGTAGATCGCTTCAATAAGCGACGTTTTTCCGCTCCCATTTTTACCTGTAATTAACGTAACATGTGGCGATACCTGCAGCGAAAAAGCTTCGTGAGTACGAATGTTCTGTACTGATACTGCAGTAATTGTTGTCATATATACTACGACTAGCTCTTAAGCGGCATGATGATGTGCTTGTAATTCACATCTTTTGCTTTGGCCGTCAGGACACACGGAGCTAACTTACCACTAAAGCGAAATTCCACGACATCACCATCAATAACCGCTAGGGCTTCACTAAGATAGCGTGAATTTAATGTCACTTGGCCGTCACTGGTTACTTCAGCAGGGGTGTTAGAAGTATTTTCGCCGTACTCAGACGCAATCGAGCGCACTGCCAAGGTCTGTTTTTCCTTATCAGCTGTTAGAGTCACACTACCACCTGATTCGCGGGCAAAAAGACCAGCGATTTTTGTGATACGAACGAACTCACTTGTATCGAGTGTAATTGTCGTTTCAGAGGTATTGGGGATAAGTTGTCGATAATCTGGATAATTACCATCAATCAGACGACTAGTAATTTCTGATTCGCCCACACGGAAACGAACTTGGGTCTCGTCAAACAAGACATCAACTTCAGTCACATCGTCGCTTAATGTACGAAGCACCTCCTGAAGGCTAGTGCTGGGGATAATTGCAGCAACTTCACTAGATGTATCGATTAATTTTCGCTCTGACAAACGATAGCCATCGGTAGCTGCAAGATACAACCCACCTTCGAATGAATGCCAATATACACCTGTTAGCGCAGGACGAGTCGAGTCATTACTACTGGTAATAATCGTCTGAGACACTGCCTGTTTAAAATCAGCCGGGCTAATACTATAGGATATTGATGATTTCTCATCGATGGTTGGTAGTTCAGGAAATTCATCAGCAATAACTCCATTAATAACTGATGTGTAACTACCAGAACTAATCGTTAGGTGATTATCTTTAACTTTTAATTCAATCGTTCCTTTGGGAAGACTCGAAACAAAATCACTAACGAGGCGGGCAGGGATAGTAATTGCTCCTGGTGTAATAATTTTGGCACCAACATGATGAGTTGATGCAATCTCTAGGTTAGTTGCAGCAACCAGTAATCGGTTGGCGTCTGTTCGAAGCAGAATATTACTGAGAATAGGGAGGCCTGTTTTACTGCTAGCTACTCGACCAACATTACTTAGCGCTTTGGTCAGATTTTCCTGGGTGACGGACAATTCCATTATTAGTACCTTTCTTTTTAATTTCTTTTGGTTGGGTTATTAATAGGGGCTGTGGAAACTGGGTACAAATAGTGTTCA
>Ga0157369_10001936_pt1 | contig 24954 bp, 19 predicted proteins | sample C25metaG_FD_113461 | JGI IMG/M metagenome (GOLD analysis project Ga0157369, IMG submission 113461) | Corn rhizosphere microbial communities from Kellogg Biological Station, Michigan, USA - C2-5 metaG | ecosystem: Host-associated > Plants > Roots > Rhizosphere > Soil | place: USA: Michigan... | reverse complement strand
GATTCGACATTCTGGACTCCTCTTTGAACGGCATTGAGCGGCTTCCTTTCTCCGCTCACTGTGCGCTTCTTGGGTGTCCACCATGTCCCCGGCCACCTGTCCACCATGTCTCCGGTACGTACAGAGGACGCCAGCGCTCCATTGCGTAACGCCATTGCGGCCAACGGCCGGCGCTGCGTTTTGCTCAGTCGTGGAGGATCACGTTGAGCAGCGAGCCGTGCACTTCCAGGCCGCCGTTGTAGTCGATGAAGCCGAGCTTGCGGAAGCGGTTCATGAAGAAGTTCACGCGCGAGCGCGTCGTGCCGATCATCTCCGCCAGCACTTCCTGGCTGATCTTCGGCACGACCGTCTCCGGCTTCCCTTCCTTCCCGAAGTTCGCGAGCAGCAGGAGGATGCGGGCCAGCCGTTTTTCACTGGAGTTGAACAGCTGATCGACGAGATCGGCCTGAATGCGGACGTTGCGCGCGAGGAGGAACGAGACGAAGACGTCGGCGAAGGCGTGCTCCTCGCGAAGAACGCGCACCATCTCGTTCCGCTTGATGCGCATGAGCGAGCAGCGCGTCAGCGCGGTGGCGGTGAGCGTGCGCACGCGCTCCGCCGCGGCCACGCAGGCTTCGCCGACGAAGTTTCCTGCCTCGAGCAGGGCGATCGTCGCTTCTTTGCCGCGCTGCGACACCACCGTCAGTTTGAGATTCCCCTTCTGCAGGTAGAAGACGGAATCCGCGACATCGCCCTGGGAGAAGAGAACCTGGTTCTTTTTCAGTTCGATCTGCGTCCTGCCGACGCCTGCTTTTTCGAGGAAGGCCTCGGGATCGAAGGCCGCGATCTTGCGGCGGCGAGGTGACGCTTTTTTCGCAGCCGGAACGGCGGAGCTTGCGCGTTTCATGGCGGAAAGCCTAGCAAAGCCGTGCATGCGAAGCCTGTTCCCTTTTGCACAGACAGCGGACGGGTGTGTGGATATCGTGCCCACATCGTGGCTGTACTCCCCTCAGACGCTTCGCGCGACGCCGCGGCTCTTGCGCTGGGCGCTTCGGAGTCGCGTTATCGCCGGCTCTTCGAGACGGCGCAGGATGCAATCCTCATCCTCGACGGCGACACGGGGGAGATCGTCGATGCCAATCCGTTCGTCATCGAGCTCCTCGGCTATCCGCTCGCGGACCTCTTCGGCAGGCAGCTCTGGCAGATCGGCTTCTTTCAGAACATCGAAGAGAGTAAAGCCGCGTACGAACGGCTTCAGCGCGACGGCTACATCCGCTACGACGATCTGCCGCTCCAAACGCGCGACGGACGCCGCGTCGACGTGGAGTTCGTCAGCAACGTCTACGAGGTGGACGGCTGCACGGTCATCCAATGCAACATCCGCGACATCACCGCGCGCAAGGCGGCGGAAGACGCAGCGCGCGTGAGCAACGAGCGCTTTCGCTTTCTCGCCGAGTCGATGCCGCAGATGGTCTTCACGGCGCGGCCCAACGGCGACGTCGATTACTTCAACCAGCAGTGGACTGCCTTCACCGGCTTCACGTTCGACGAGATCAAGGACTGGCGATGGACGAGATTCATCCATCCCGAGGATCTGGTGGAGACGGTTCACCAGTGGAGCCACTCTCTTGCCACGGGCGAACCGTTCGAGTTGCAACATCGCTTCCGCCGCGCGGACGGTACTCATCGATGGCACCTGAGCCGAGCGTCGCCGATGCGCGATACGAAAGGAACGATCACGATGTGGATCAGCTCGAATACGGACATCGATGACCAGAAACGGATCGAGGATGACCTCTCGCGCCTCTACGAGAAGGCGGAGTCGCTCAATCGCGCGAAGGACGAGTTCCTGGCCACGATTTCCCACGAGCTCCGTACACCCATCACGTCAATCCTGGGGTGGGCGGAGCTGCTCATGATGATGCCGCTCGACGACGCAACGCGCCGCGACGGAATCGCCACGATCCTCCAGAGTGCGCAGGCGCAGGCCAAGCTCGTCGACGACGTGCTCGATGTGTCGCGAATGATCACCGGAAAGCTGCACCTGTCGATCGAACCGGTCGATCTGGAAAGCGTCCTTCGCGCCGCGCTCACGGCACTGCTTCCCGCGGCGAACGCAAAGGACATCGAGATCAGCCTGAATTTGCAGGCGGACCTCCCGCCCCTGAGCGGCGACACGGTGCGGCTGCAGCAGATCTTCTGGAACCTGCTCTCGAACTCGCTCAAGTTCACGTCCGCCGGCGGCCGCATCGAGATCCGGCTGGTCGCCATCGATCCGAAAACGGTGGTGGTGGAAGTGGAGGACACCGGCGTGGGAATCAGCCCCCTGTTTCTCCCCTACGTTTTCGACCGTTTCGCGCAGCAGGACATCAACTCGCATCGGAACCACGGCGGCATGGGCATCGGCCTGTCGATCGTGAAGCAGCTCGTGGAGCTCCACGGCGGCACCGTCTCCGCGTTCAGCGACGGCGAAAACCGCGGCGCGACGTTCATCGTGTCGCTGCCGATGACAGCGGTAGCTCCGGTCGCGCTGCAACCGGCCCATGCGGATTCGCGCGCCAGCGCGCGGGCGACGACGTACGCGGTTTCCCGCGGAACGCGGTAGGGGTCAAGCCGCACGCGCGCAATCCGTCGCCGGAGCCGGCGTAAGAACCGTAGCCCACGGGTTCACCCGTGGGACAGCGGGTCGTCCCGTTTTGTGAGCCCGCCTTGGCGGGCGATAGAAAGCTTTCTTTCGCCCGCTGAAGCGGGCTCTCAAAATCTGCACATCCGATTTCCCACGGCTGAAAGCCGTGGGCTACGGTTCTTACGCCGCCTACGGCGACGGTGTGCAGCTACGCCGGCTCGGCGTCGCGATCGATGAACCACCACGTCTCGACGCCGTTCGTGGCCTGCGCGATCGGATAATCGGCGCCGTCGCGAACTCCTTCGAGGATCGGCTTCTTCTTCGCGCCGTTGGCGAGGACGATGCGCAGCGTCGCGGCGCGGATGACCGGTTTCGTGATCGTCACGCGCCATGTGTCGAGTCGCGGAACGAACACTTCCGAGGCGATTCGGTTTTCGACGTCGAGGACGGGCGTGCCCGGGAAGAGCGACGCGGTGTGGCCGTCGTCGCCGATGCCGAGGAAGACGAGGTCGAGTTGAGCGATGTTGAGAGTGCGCCATTCGTCTTCGAACGCCCGTGCGGTAGCGGCGGGATCGTTGAGCTCCGTGCGAAAGCGCAGGAAGCGATGCGAGGGCGACATCCCGTTCGCGAAGAGCGTCTTCTGCATCATCCCCGCGTTCGACTCGGGATCATCGATCGGAACATAGCGCTCATCGACGACGATCCACGTGATCGGAAACTCCGCCAACTGCTCGCGCATCGGCGACGAACCGAGCATCGTGTACATCGGCTTCGGCGTCGAGCCGCCGGAGAGCGCGATCGTCCGAGCGCCGCCCTGCACGCGCTGCACGAGCGTGCGCGCGGCGGCGGCGAGGAGGTCATTCGTGGTGTCGAAGATGCGGAGGTTCATGGGACGAGTAGATTAGTGGATTAGTGGATTAGTGGATTAGGAATCGAGAACTTTGCCTTCGCGCCCTAATCTACTAATCCACTAATCGACTAATCCATTGCATTACCCCACCCGTTTCGCGAGCTTCAACGCGATCGGCAGGACACGGCGGAGAACGCGGTCGCCTTCGGAGCGTTTGAGCTGACGCACGATCAGTTCATCGAGGCGTTGGTTCAACGTGCGCGTGACTGATTGCACCGTCACGCTGCCGTCGACGTTCGCGACGAGCACGCCGCGCTCGCGGTCGCGGGCGATGCTGGCGCAGGCGCCGTCTTCGAAGGAGATTTCGACCAACGAGATGGCGCCGACGTCGTTCGATTGATGGCGGCGCTCGAAGGCGTAGTCGATCGTGCCCGCGGCGCCTTCGACCGTTCCGCTCGATTCGACGTTGTGGCCGACCTGCGCGCTGAGCCACGACGCGTAGAGCAGCGACTCGATCGACTCGCCGAAGAACTCATGATTCGAGCTGCCGGCGATGACTCGCACGCGGCGGATCGTGGCCAGGCGGTTGCGCATGTCGGGCGGATCGAAAATCGACGCGGTCGCGGCGCGCCATTCCTCGAGGCGTCCCCAATTCAAATCGGCGGGCGACGTCGAAGTCTGTTCGGAGATGCGCGCGACCAGCGCGAGGTCGGCGGGCGAATCGAAATGAACGGAATCGACGATCAGCCGGTCGGCCGGCCCGAGGAGCAATTCGACATAGTCCTCGTGCTCGTTCGGCAGATCGCCGAGCCACCAGAACGCGACCGGCATGTCGGGGATCAGCAGCGCGCTGACCACCGGCGGCACGCGGTGAATGCGGTCGCCGCCCGCGACGAGATTGATCTCTTCGGAACAGACCTGTTTGCCGTCGCCGATCATGTGGCAGTTGGCGCTGATCCACGACGACAGCTCGGCCTCGGCGGCCGGATTCGAGCGCACGACGATCGTCCGCTGCGGAACCGAAGCGCTGGCACGGCCGAGCGTTTCGCTCGCCGTCGCATGCAACTCGCTCGTCGACGTATGCGCGACGACGTTCCAAAGCGCGGCGCGCGTGACTGCATCCTCGCCGTCCTTCTGCCCGCGCCACAGCTCGGACAGACTCTTCTCGATGTCGTTGACGTCGACGCGGTGGTCGACTGTAGACAGGTCAGTCATGTGCTGGGAACGCGGGCGTCTCGCCCGCTGCCTTCTCGAAGGGTTCGCGCGCTGCCAACAGCGGGCGGGACGCCCGCGGTCCCAGGTTCATGGCCTTCTCCACTTGCGCCCATCGCGCTCGATGAGCTTGTCGGCCGCCTCGGGACCCCACGTTCCGGCGGGATACAGTTCTGGTCCGATCGGATCGGCGCCCCAGGCATTGAGCAGCGGATCGAGCCAGGCCCACGCCGTCTCCACTTCATCGCGGCGCGCGAAGAGCGTCGAATCGCCGAGCATCGTTTCAAGCAACAGCCGCTCATACGCCTCGGGTGGCTCCGCGCCGAAGGAAGTTGCGTAGCGGAACTCCATCGTCACCGGCGCCGTGCGCACCGTCGGCCCCGGCACTTTCGAATCGAACTTCAACGAGATCCCTTCGTCCGGCTGGATGCGGATGGAGAGGACGTTCGGCTGCATCGTCACGTGCGTCAACTTGTTGAACAACGGATAAGGAGCCGGCCGGAAATGGATGGAGATGTCGGTGACGCGTTTCGGCAGCCGTTTGCCGGCGCGGATGTAGAACGGCACGTCGGCCCAGCGCCAGTTGTCGACAAAAATCTTCAGCGCCGCGTAGGTCTCGACGTTCGAATTCGGATCGACGTTGACTTCTTTGCGATAGGCGATCGCTTTCTCGCCGAGGACGGAGCCGTCGGTGTACTGGCCGCGGACGGCGAAATCGGTCTCGTGGCCGCGCGGAAACTCGCGCAGCGCGCGCAGCACTTTCACCTTCTCGTCGCGCACCGCGTCGGCTTCGAACGCCACCGGCGGTTCCATGGCGATGAGAGATACGAGCTGCAGCATGTGGTTCTGGATGATGTCGCGCGAGATGCCGGCCGTCTCGAAGTACGGTCCGCGCTTCTCCACGCCGATCGATTCCGCCACTGTGACCTGCACATGGTCAATATATTGACGATTCCAGAACGGCTCGAAGATGCCGTTCGCGAAGCGCAGCACCAGCAGGTTCTGAACGGTCTCCTTGCCGAGGTAGTGATCGATACGGAAAACCTGCCGTTCGCGAAAGGTCGTGACGGCAACTCGATTCAGTTCCTTCGCCGATTCGAGATCGTGGCCGAACGGCTTCTCGATGATGACGCGCGTGAATGGGCCGTCCTGCTCCGGATCGTTGACCATCTTCTCGCGGCCGAGGAGCTCGGCGATGACCGGGAAAAAGTTGGGCGGAACGGCGAGGTAGTAAATGCGGCGCCCGCCGGTGCCGCGCGTCTGGTCGCACTCCTTCAGCTTGGCATTGAGACGAAGAATCCCGTCGGGTTCGGCGAATTCGCCTTTTACGTAGAAGAGACCTTTGGCGAAGTTGTCCCACACCGCGTCGTCGACCGGACGCACGCGCGCGAATTTGTCGCACGCCTCGCGCATGGCCATGCGGAACGCCTCGTCGGTGTAATCGGGACGCGCGTAGCCGACGATGGTCTGGCCGGCGGGCAGCAGTCCGTCGTGCGCGAGCGAGTAGAGCGCCGGGATGAGCTTGCGCTGGGTGAGATCGCCCGAAGCGCCGAAGATGACCAGGCACGACGCGTCCGGAACTCGTTCCTGCTCCAGACCTTCGCGAAGAGGATTTGCGTCGATCGCGGGTGCGACCACTGACATGGTTGCGGCCTCCGAGGGGCGAATTGTATGCGACGGATCGGCATTTCAGCCGATTGGCTTGCTTTCTCGATCAACGCGACCTATTATGCGGATACAGCATAAAACACAGGGGGTCGTCATGCCCAAGGCGTTTCGCATCGTACTCCTCTCCCTTCTCTCCATCGTTTTCGCTTCCCACTTCCTCGAGGCGCGCGTCATCTCGTACGCGCCCTACACCAACCGGCCATCGCTGCCGGTCATCCAGAGCCGGACGAACCGGCACTTCGTGCTCCTGGAGTCGGCGTCGCCGCAAACATCCGGGAGCGCTTATTGGAGCGACGTCGTCTTGTACGACTCCACGGGACAGGAGGAGCCGCGGGTTGTCTATCCCGCCGCCGGCCAGGTGGAGTACGTCAGCGTCGCCGCGGTGCGCGAAGAGCCCGGAATGCGGCCCGCGATCCTCGTCGGAATCTACGCGAGCAATTACTACGGCGTTGTGGTGTGGAAGCTATCCACCGACGGAGGCGCAAGCTGGAAGGCGCTCTCGATCCCGCAGGCGTATTTCGATTACCAATCGTCTACCGCCCCTGACGTCGGCGGCCCGTTCACCCGGGGACGCTACTCCAACATCCGCATCGGCACGGCCGACGTGCCATTCGTGATTTCCGTCGGCTCTGCCAGTTTGCCATCGCTGTACGCGATCCGGGCGGATGGATCGGTGAAGCCGTGGACGATGACGGGACGACTGATCGGATCCAACAAAGCGGGCGATCGTTTTCTCGTCGTGAACGGGGCGAACGTCTACTCGACCGATCTCGACGGCAACGGCACAAAACTCGGCCAGTTGAATTACGGCAGTCAATTGGAAGGATGGCTGACCCCTGATGGTGCGGCATACGTCAACATCGCTGTCAGCAATTACGTCGATCGCCTCTGGTATTTGAAAGACGGCGTCGTACAGGAAGTGCCGGTCGCCTCCGATCCGCGGTTCGGCGGAAACTCCACGGGAATGCGTTTCTTTGAGATTCCCACCGCCGACTACGCGGGCGCGTGGATCATCAAGCGCGCTACCGGAAAGCCAACGCGGCTTCTGATGCACACTCCCGGGACCGGTTTGGTAGAGCACTGGCAGGACATCACCGCGCCGGAGGTCGAGGCAATCCATGCCTCGGCAGGCGGCGACAAGGTTCTGATTCAGGTGCACCGGCCGCGCGCGGCGATCGATACGTTGGCGTTCAAGGATCCCGCTCTGGCGGTATGGCATGCCGGCGATCCGGCTCCGCGCTTCTACGACGAGCTGTTCCTTGACGAAAAGTCAAACAAGGGGTTCGTTCATCTCGACGTCGACGCCGTCGAGCGCAATGAGCCGTTCGTCTTCGACGGCGGCTCCGTTGTCTATGTCTCTGGGGGCTGCGGCTGCCAAAGTTCCGGCAGCGGAGGCAGCGACGTGTTTCAGGAGTGGGGTGTCGTCCGCGGTTCCCTGGCGCAAAAGCTCGTCCTCCCAGGCTTCGGCCGCACTGTCGGAGCCTTCAACAGCAACTGGACCACCGACGTCACGTTCTACAACCCGAATGAGACAGCGATCACGGCGACGCTGCGCTTTGTACAGGGCGACTCGGCGACGGTCGTCGCGGCCAGCAATGGCGATCAGACATTAGAGCTCGCACCGCGCGAGATCCGGCTCGTGCCGGACGCGCTGAAGACACTGTTCGGCATCAACAACGGCGTCGGTGCCCTCTTCATCACTCCGGCCGGAGGCGCTTCGCTCAATGCCACGGCACGCACCTACACGCGCTCCGCCGCCGGCACCTACGGATACGGGATGGATGCCATCGATACCTATGCCGCGGCGAGCGCGCGTTTTCCCGTCTCCTTCTGCGGAGCGTTTCAGGGCTCCGGATTCCGGACGAACGTCGTCCTGACCGACGTCTCCGGACGCGGAACGGCGGCAACATTCTGGGCGAACGCGTACTCCGCAAACAACACCACGTCGATCGAGACCACGGCACTCGGATATCGACAGGCCAACGGCGTAGAGTCATGGCTGGGCGTTTCCTCGGTGAAGGGCGGGTTGACCGTTCAACCAACCCGAGGCGAGGCGGTGGCCGCCGTCTTCACGATCGACAACAAGACGAACGATCCAACGTACTTTCCGCCCGACATCTCGGCTTCCGTAACGCGGACCATCCCGGCCATCGGCCACCTCAGCGGACAGAACGGCTCGCAGTTCCGCAGCGACGTCTATCTCTACAACAACTCGCCGGCCCCCAAATACGTGACGCTGTCCATGAAGATGTGGGATTCGAGCACGAGCAGCTCGTTCTACATTTATCTGCAGCCGAACGAGGCGCGAGTCCTGCCGGACGTTCTCTTCACCTCCTTTGGAAGAACCGGCATCGCGCGCCTGCAGATTACCGCCAGCGGCTCGACGACCGATACAAGCATTCGTGTCTCCTCACGCACCTACACCGTCGACGCGAACGGCGGCACCTACGGCTTTCTGCTTCCGCCGCTCAATTCGTTCCAGACCGCCTCGGCCGGCGACGTCCTGGAGATTCTCGGGCCCACTCTCAACCTCGGATTCCGGACGAATCTCGGTCTGGTGGACATGGCGACATCGGAATCGTCGCCGGCCCGCGCACGCGTCGAAGTGATCAGCTCTGCAGGGTCCACGCTCGACCGCTTCGAAATCACGTTGCCGCCTCTCGGGGGGATGCAGCTGACTGATCTCTTTCGCGCCCATCAGTTGCCGAACGATGGCTCGCCCGTGCTGATCCGCATCACGGCCATCAATGGATTGATCGGCTCCTACGCGTCAACGCTCGACAACGGCACCAACGATTCGACGTACTTCGCGGCGAACCTGGCGGCTAAGTAATGGAGCGCAGCCCCATCGCCTCCGCGTACAGTCCGTGAAAGTGATGGACGCCGTTTTCTCGTGACGGCGAGTAGCGGCCGCTGGCGTAGGTCGTCGAGCGCAGGCCGCGCTGGACGGCTTCGCAGATGTCGATGTCTTCCAGCTGGATCTCGTCGCTGAAAGCGATCGTTTCGTCGATCCGTTCGCGGACGCCGTTCGCGTCGGGATCGCGGAAGTACCAGTCGAAGAGCGTGAGCGTGCGCGTCGGGCCGAGCGGCACGATGAGGTTCGTGGAGAAATTGTCGGGATAGACGTTCAGCATCAGGTTCGGCCAGATCCAGAAGTAGTCGACGTCTTCGCCGGGATCGTTGACGCGAATCCGCTCGGGACGCTTGAGCGGCGCATGCTGGATCGAATAGTTCGCGCGCGTTTCGGTGCGGTAATTCGGATAGTCCAGCTCGCGGAAGAGACCGGGATGGACGATGGGGATGTGGTAGCCCTCGAGATAGTTGTCGACGTACACCTTCCAGTTGCAGTCGAGCGACCATTCCTTGCGCGCGGCGAGTCGATAGCCGTCGTAGTTGCGCGGCGCGAGACGCCCGACCAGATCGCCGAGAAAATCGGACAGCGTTGCGGCGTCGCGATCGAGATTGACGAAGACGAGCTCGTTCCAGATCTCGATCCGGAATCGCGGCAGTGAAAAATCCCCTCGGTCGAAGCATTCGATGCCGGCCATCTCGGGCGTCTGCAGCAGACGGCCATCGAGTCCGTAAGTCCAGCCGTGATAGCCGCACTGTAGAACGGGACGCTTCCCCTCCCCTTTCGCGACGGGACCGGCGCGATGCCGGCAGACGTTCGACAGCGCGCGCAATTCGCCGTCGGAACCGCGCACGATCAGCAGCGGCTCGTTGGCGATCGTGGTCGTGAAGAACTGTCCCGGCTCGCGCACCTGATCGGCGCGGCCGGCGAGCTGCCAGCTCTTCGCGAACACGTTGCGGTTCTCGTCATCGAGAACGTTCGGATCGAAGTAATACGCCGAGGGAAGCGTTCGCGCGTACGCGAGACGAGGTTCGAATTCGTAGCTCATTTGCGTCGCACGAGAAGGTACAACGGGATCGTCAGAACGAGAACGCCGACGGCGTAGAGCGAGTTGCGCGTGTCGCTGATGACGGCGCCGACGAGGAAGGCGACAGACGCGAGCAGCGCCAGGATGGTCGTGAACGGATGGCCGATGGCGCGGAAGGGACGCGGCGCCTCGGGCGCGCTCCGGCGCATGGCGAAGAGCGACGCGAACGAGAGTGTGTAATTCGCCACGAAGAAGAAGGCCAGGATGGCGATGACCTGCTCGAACTTTCCGGAGATGACGAAGACCGCGGCCAGGAAGCTGCTGAAGAGGAGGGCGATGTCGGGCGTACCGCCTTTGTTCACTTCCGCGGCGCCTTTCCAGAAAAGGCGGTCGCGGCTCATCGCGAACAAAACGCGCGGCGCGATCATGACGTTCGAGTTCACGGCGCTGAGCAGCGAGACGATCATGATCACGCGCAGGATCGTGTCGCCGTATCCGCCGAAGAGATGTTGCGCCACGACGCCGGCGGCCATCTTCTGTCCGGCGATGCTGCCCAGCGGCACGACGCGCAGAAAGGCGACGTTCACGAGCAGGTAGATGGCCATCACCGCCAGCACGCCGCCGAACATCGAGCGCGGGATGTTGCGCCCCGAGTCTTTCACCTCTTCCGAAAAGTAGATGACCGCCGTCCATCCGTCGTAGGTGTAGATGACGGCCTGCAGCGCGAGGATGAAGGCGATGGCCATCGACCCTTCGCGCTCCGCCTCGATCGACGCCGCGGTCGGATGGCGTCCGCCGAGGTAGAAGCAGGCGGCGATGAGGAAGAGGAAGGCCAGCGCTTTCAGGAGGCTGGTGAGGTCCTGCGTCCAGCCGCCCCAGCGCACGCCGAACCACTGGATGAGCGTCAGCACCGCGATGACCGCCAGCGCGATCGGCTCGATGCCGCGCATCTCCGGAAAGAGCACGAGCGTGTATTCGCCGACGACGATGGAGACGGCCGCGGTCGTGCCGCAGGTGGAGATCCAGTCGCTCCAGCCGACCACGAGTCCGGCGTAATCGCCGAGGGCGCGGCGGACGAAAACGTACTGTCCGCCCGACTCCGGCACGAGCGTCCCCAGTTCGGCCAGCGCGTTCGCGCCGAGGAGCGCGTAGAGGCCGCCGACGATCCAGACGGTGAGGAACGGCCAGAACGTCGGAAGTTGCGCGGCGATGTCGCCCGGCGTGCGCAGGATGCCGGCGCCGATCATGTTCCCGACCGTCACGGCCAGGCCGAACGTCACGCCGAGGACGGTGAGCAGTTTCGCGCGCGGCAAGAACGTAAGTGTAGCGGACGCGGAAAACGGCGGCACGGTCCGTCCAATCGTGGAAAGAGAGATCGCAGGAGGAACCTCGCTTGTCCGACCCAGACGCGGAGAAGTCGACCGGGATCCAGCAGCAGCTAGCAGTGGAACAATTGCGCCGTCACGTCGACGACTTTCTGTCGCTCGATGACGAGCACCTGCGCGAGGAGGAGCTGTACCACCGCCTGCTCGCCATCGTCCATCAACTCTGCGCGGCCATCCTGGCGTGCGAAAACGCGGAGATGGAGCCGGACGAAATCCGGGCCGTGCTCGAGCCGGTGCGCCGCGTTCATGCGCGCTCGCCGTTCGTGGAACGGCTGCAGACGTGGCCGCGCGGATATCCGGGCGACTTCGAGACGGTCGAGTATCTGATCGGAGGCGCGGGCGCGAATCGCGCCAGCGATCGCATCGCGCGGTCGTGCGAGGCGTACGCGCTGAGCCGCTCGATCGCGCAGCAGCATCGCAACAAGATTCAGCATCAGGCGGCGCGGCTGATGCGCACGATGCTGATGAATCCCGGCCGGACGCGGGTGGCCTCGATCGCCTGCGGCAGCTGTCCAGACCTTCGTTTGATCCTCGATCACCTTCCGCCGCTGGCCGGCGACATCTGGCTGAACGACATCGACGAAGACGCGCTGACGTTTTCGCGAAAAGCGCTGCAGCCGATCGCTTCGCATTGCCATTTCCGGCATGGCGACGCGATCACGTTCGCGCGGCGTCTTCCGCGCGATGCATTCGATCTCGTGCTCGCGGGCGGTCTCGTCGACTACCTCAACGAACGCGTGACGACGCTGCTGATCCAGCTCGCCATCCGCGCGCTCGCACCGGGAGGGACGTTCTACTTCACCAACATCGCCGCCGGAAATCCGTACCGGCCGCTGATTGAATACTTCGGCAACTGGAAGTTGATCGAGCGCTCGGAAGAGGACATCTACCGCTACTGCGCCAACGCCGGCGTCAGCCGCGGCAACGTCACCATCCGCCGCGACGAAACGGGATTGGCTCTGCTGGTGGAAATCGCAAAGCTGGAGTGAGCTGTCTGAGGTCGATCTACGGATCGACGGATCCACGGATCGGCTTTGCCGGGGCGCCCGTCGCCACCGCGAGCGGCGTGAAGAGCAGGCCGATGAAAATCATTTCGCGCAACCGGAAGAGCGTGCCGTAGTTCGTGATGGAGTAGACCAGCGGTCCGCCTACGAGCACCGTCAGGCCGACGACCAGCCACGTCAACGGAGTGCCCAACGACGATCGAAACCGGCGTGCGATCGCGAGAATGGCCAGCAGCAAGCTGAGGTCGAAGATCAGCGTGTCGAGCTCGGTGAACCACAACATTCCGCGGCCGCCGGCGATATGAAAGAGGCCGAGCGGCTCGCCGATCGTGCGTGGCAGAACCGTCGCTGCAACGCCCGCTACGAGCCGTGAGGTGCGTGACATTGGTGTCGGCGCTGCGGCGATTGGTTTCGCAATCGGTGTCGCAGTTGGCGTCGCAATCGGCGGCGCACTTGGTGTCGCAATCGGTGGCGCACTTGATGTCGCAATCGGCGGCGCACTTGGTTGCGTCGTTGGTGTCGCCGCTTTATGCGGCGGCGGAACAATCGTCGGAGACGCAACGTGCGGCGCGGCGGCCACCACCGGCGCCGCGACCGCCGGCGTGCTCGGGTCGATGATGGCCGTCTTGCCTCCCGAATGCCGGAAGCCTTCGCGCGCGGAGTCGACGCCTCCGAGCAGCGCCACCGGCAGTTGCGGAATCGTGCGGATCACGGTCGACGGCGCCATCACGGCGACGAGTTGCGGCGGCAGATACGTCCTCGCTGCGGCGACGAGTCCGCGGCAGAAGACGATCGTGAGCACGATCGCCGCGGAGAGGGCAACGATCGGCCGCACAGCCGTCCTGAATGCCGTCAGGAACAGAAAGAGCGAAGCGGCGATGATCAGTGCGAATGCGAAGTACCAGCGAATGCCGGCCAGTGAGAACACCAAAATGGCCAGCAACGCGCCGATGCCGATTCGTGAAGCGACGTGGCCCGGCATCGACCAGGCGCGCTGCCACCAGGCGCATGAGGCCACGAACGCCACGACCAGAAACTGGAACAGCGTGTCCTTCAGCGGCTGCGTCGACCAGAGGACAAAGGCCGGCGAGAGGCTGATCGCCGCGATCACGATCGCCGCTGCGTTTCGTGCGGCCGGCGTTTTGACCGGCCAGTGGACCAGCAAGGCCATCATGCCGAGGTAGCAGAAAAGATTCAGCAGCAAACCGGATGACGTGACGCTGCCGAACAGCCAGTTCATGACTGCCAGCGCCTGGATGTACATGACCGAGGGCGCGGTGCGGTCGAACATGATGATTGCCCACGGACCGTGCTCGGCGCCCCAACGTGCGAACGGAACGTAGAGCAGCGCATCGAGGGCAAAGGACCACAATCCGTCACCGATCTGCATGCCGCGAGCGATCGGCAGCCGCGCCCATGAGATCCAGAACAACGCCTGGCCGAGGACTGCGCGGCCGAGAAATCCCGCCGCCACGACGTAATGCAGCCAGCGCTCGGACGGCGCAGCCAGCCGCCAAAGCCAGAACAGTCCAACGCCGGCGCCGATCACCAAGACTGCCTGGATGAAAACGAGAATCATTGGCGCGCTAAAGGACCGCGCATCCTAGCATGGCGTTCCACGCCGGGACCGCGCGTCAGTTCTCCAGTTTCTCCATCCATCCCGACATGTAGTTGATCACCTTGATCGACTCCTCGGGAGCGGTATGGACGACGCCGAGGAATCGTCCGGGCTTGTGCGACGGGACGAACGAAACCATCGACGTCGGCGGGTGAAAGAGCGCGACCGGCTTGCCGGGCTCCGGCGTCGTGCCGGCTGCATGGAATGACGCAGCCATGTAGTTTCCGTCGCGGGCCGTGAAGTAGATCTCCGATCCATCCCCGCTCCAGTAGGCGGCGTCTCCGCCGTCGACCGAAATCTGCAGCGACCGCCCCGACGGAAACGGCCGCACGTACACCTCAGATCGGCCCGACTGCTCCGATGCGTACACGATCCACTTTCCATCCGGCGAAAAGCGCGAGCCGCCTTCGGCTTCGTCCGTGCCGATCAGCGGCGACGGCTTCGCGCTGCCGTCCAGCGGCACCAGCCAGATGTCGTCCCTCGTCTTCGCCGAATACTGGCGGGCAAGGAGAAAGCGGCCATCGGGCGACACGGAAATGGGATGCTTGTCGTCACCGCCCTTCCACACCGGCTGCGGCGGCGTCGCGCCGTCGTCGGAGCGGCCATAGATGTCGTACATGCCGTCGCCGTCGGCCGAGAAGAGAATGCGATCGCCGCTTCGCGACCAGGCGAGCTGGTCATAGTTGGCAAGTCCTCCGGTCAGTTTCGAGCGGATTCCACGCGTGATGTCGTAGACGTAGATGTCCGAGGCGCCCTTCTTCGGCTCGAAGCGCGTCATGGCGATCTTCGAATCATCGGGAGACAAGGTCAATTGATCGACGCTGACGTCGTCGAAGAGTTTCTCCACGAGCCTTCCGCTGCGGTCATACCAGCCAATCTGCATTTTCTGTTGGCGGTCCGACACCGGGAGATAGATCAACGCACCGGTGGTCGCTACGGACGCGTAGCCGTGAGCACGATCCTCGTCGTAGTAAACGTCGTCGACGATTTTCCGCGGCTCTCCGCTGAGCTTCATCTTCGCGGAATCGAAATGCTGCGCGTAGATCGCGCCGTCACGAATGAACAGAAGGTACCCGCCCCAGACTCCGACGAGCGATTCGGCATTGGTCAGGAACGTCTTCGTTTTCGCGCTGAGACTTCCGCCGTAGATGGCGTTCTTCTCGTCAGAGATCGTGTGGAGGAGGTAGACGAATCGGTCGCTGCCGTCGACGAATTGCGGCCATCCATGCATCGTCTCGCGCCGCTTGTCATCGAGCGACGTGACGCGCACGGCGCTACCGCCGCTGGCTGGAACCTGAAACAATGCCTCGCCGAACTTCGGCGCGAAAAGAATTGTTCCGGAGTTGCTCCAGACCGCGCCCTGGCCGTACGAAGTGCACGCCGAGCAAATCGTTTCCGGCGCGCCGCCCTGCGCCGGCACCTTCATCAACTTGCCCTGCTCCAGGAATCCGATCCACTTTCCGTCGGGCGACCAGACGAGCACCGCCGGGCTGATCGCCGGCCGATCGAGGATCTTCGTCGCGGCGACCGATCCAACGCGACGCACCCAGATGCTGTACTCCCCTGCGTCGTTGTGCGCGGCAAACGCCACGGCGCTACCGTCGGGAGCGATCTGCGGGCTGTCGAACTGGTAACCGTTCGGCGGCAGCATCGAGAATGCGACGGCGTCATGCGGCCGCATGCGCTCGCGCGCGAAGAAAATCGCCATGACGATTGCGCCGATCGCGGCCACGGACGCGACCGCGATCCATCGCCTCGACGTCGCGCGCGCCGGCGCGGCAGCCGCGGCGTTCGTTTGAATCCAGCGAAGCTCCTGCGCGACGTCGTGCGCGCTCTGCCAGCGCTCGTCGGGATCCTTGGCGAGGCAGGTGGAGATGACGTGATCGAGCGACGCCGGCGCCAGCGGCTGCACGTTCGTGATCGCGGGCGGCTGCGCGCTGACGATCGCGGCGATCAGCGACGTGCGCGTTTTGCCTTCGAACGCGCGGCGCCCGGTGGCCATCTCGTAGAGGACCGTGCCGAGGGCGAAAATGTCGGTGCGGGCATCGGCGGCGGCGCCTTCGAGCTGCTCGGGCGCCATGTATTGAAACGTGCCGATGATCGTCCCTTCCTGCGTCAGCGGCTTGGCGATCGTCGGCAACTCGGCGGCATTCTCGCCGGGCATCGGCCCGCCGCCCTTGGCCAGACCGAAGTCGAGCAGCTTCGCGCCGCTCTTGGTGATCATGATGTTGCCCGGCTTCAGATCGCGATGAACGATCCCCGCGCGATGGGCACGGTCGAGGCCGTCCGCGACCTGGATTCCGTAACGCAGCACGTCGGCCAGCGGCATCGGACCTTTCGCAGTACGGTCCGCCAGCGTCTCGCCCTCGAGGAGCTCCATGACCAGGAAGTTGGTCCCCTGCTCTTCGCCGACGTCGTGCAGCGTGCAGATGTTCGGATGATTGAGCTGCGAGATCGCTTTCGCCTCGCGCTCGAATCGCATCTTCAACTGCGCGTTGCCGGCGAATTCGCGCGGCAGCACTTTGATGGCCACGCTGCGGTCGAGCCGCGTGTCGCGCGCGCGCCAGACTTCGCCCATCCCGCCCGCTCCGACGGGCGAGACGATCTCGTACGGACCGAGCCGCGTTCCTGCACTGACGTTCATGTGTGCGCGAGCATAAACGGAATCGCGCCGCGGCACCGATCGTTCTAAATCGAGCCGATGGAAACCACTCCCGCCGTCCGCACGCCGATCCGCACCGCCCTCATGCGCGGATTGCGCCGCCGCTGTCCGCGCTGCGGCGAAGGCCAGCTGTTCGTGCGATTTCTGAAAACGCACGAGCGCTGCACCGAATGCGGTCTGCTCTATCAGCGCGACTACGGCGACACGCTGATGTTCATGATCATCACCGACCGCATCCCGCTGCTGGCCGGCATCGCCATCCTCTACTTCGGCATCCACCCCAACGGCTGGCTCAGCACCGCGATGTTTTTCGGCGCGCTCTCCGTCCCGCTCCTCGCGACGCTCAGAGAACGCCAGGGCCTCGCGCTCGCGCTCGACTACCTCGTCCGCCTCTACTTCCGCGACGAGTCGGATGAGTTGCACGGCGGTCGCGCGTACGTGCGGTTGGTGCCCTCAGCAAGTACTCAGATGGCCCCATCGTGTCCCGTACGCCAAATCCAGATCCCTACCACTGCAAGCGAGGAGCGGCAACTGAGGCCCCGTTGCTGAGGTGCGCTCAGCGATGCTCACTGTCGCGCCGCAGCGCCCAATCCGTCGATGGATCAGATAGGTTTAGCCGGGGCTATCTGAGGCGGCACAATCCTGTTGGCTTCGAATATGGGAAGGTCGACATCTTCAGCCCGCAGAATTGTTCCGAATATGAGTCCGATTTGCGAAGCGAGTGCGGCACCTTCCCGATCACGAATAGTTTGAAGAATTCGGTCGCCTTCGTCAGGATCGACCTCAAGCAGTACCAGCCAGAGCTGGTCAAGCTTCTGCTGATTTACTTCGTAATACGCGCGCAGCATTACTTCCCGCGTGCGCATGAGCAGCGTCACACCCGAACGATGAGATAGGTGAACAACTTCGTAGCCGACGCGCGATCCGTCCATTGTCTCTACTAAAATGTCGGGGAACGGCCTAATCTTCATCAACATCCCGTCCCGATGGCGGTCGCGCACCCAGCGCATAACTGCTTCCTCATCCTCGCGAAGTTTTATTGGTCGAAGACGAAACGTCGTCACCTCCTTAGCTTCGCGAATCTGTTCAGCTGACTCGCTTTGGACGGTGACTTGAAGGTACTTACTCGACCAACGAACAAGCTGATCTGAGTTGTACATGTGGAAAAGTTCCACACCGGCTACTCGCCGAATCTCCTCGATCAGCTCGGGGCGAGGACCGATCTTCTTTTTGCCTTGGGAGTCGACTGTCCACCACCAGTCCTCTTTCTCGTCATCTGTGATGAAAACGACGTGTTTGAGCTTTGTCCGCTCGCACATAGCCATGATCTGTTGCCAAACGATGAGATCACCGAATTGATGCCGGTACAGCAGGCCGCCAAACTCAAACTCGTCACCGGCTCCAGCCTTATTCGCGTCGGCAAATCCCGGCGGAGTCTGTCGTTGGTAGCGGACAGCGCCATTCGCGAAAATGCCATCAAGATCCTCCTGTTTCGCTGGCGGAGGACCGATCCGCTTGTTCAGAAGTTTGTAAATTCGCTCCCTAACCTCATCGCGCGCAAAAACGTCGGGCTGCGCCGTCTCGAGGCTGTCAAGGTTCGCTAGAAACTCGTCGGTGATTGAGCTCAGTTGTGAGACGTACTGGTCGGCTCGTATCGACGCATGCCTCTTTCGAAGTTGGAGTGCATCGAGGCCGGCTCGCAATTCGTCGCGTTTTGCAGAAACCACTTCCCGAACATCACGAAATCTCTTCTTCTGTTCGGCGATTACGCCTAGCCGGTTTCGTTCGTACTCGAGAACTGCGTGAAACGGCGCAGCCAACCGTGTACCGAATTGCTCTAGCACTCTTACCAAGTCTTCACGCGCTGCTGTCGGATATCGATACAAATTTAGGAGAACGTTTGTATCCACGAAGAACGTACCCTTCGTCCAAAGAAGGTAAAACTCGTCGTCCGTCGGCTGCGAAAATGCCTTTAATGCGTCGTGAACAGACATGATTGTGTGAGGGTTCCGTTCTATTTTCAGCCGTTCATCCTACTTCCAGAAAGGGAGCAAGAATGCTCCTTACTTCGCCGCCTGCATTTCCTTGGCGACCTTTTCCGCCTCCGCGAAGACGCGCATGAAGTTTTCGCCCATGATTTTTTTGACGTCGGAGTCGGTGTAGCCGCGGCGCTTCAGCTCGGCCGGAATCGCCGGCAGTTTGCTGATGTCCTCCATCCCCTCGGGGACGGCGGGGATGCCGTCGAAGTCGGAGCCGATGCCGACGTGATCGATGCCGGCCACTTTCACCATGTGGTCGATGTGATCGACGATCACCGTCCACGACACCCTCGGCAGCGGATTGGCCGCCATCAGCTTCCGCACTCCCTCCTGATACTCGGGACCTTCCGCCGGATCCTTCGCCTTCAACGCGGCGATCTCCGGCTTCAGTTTCTCGTCGCGCGCTTTCGACGCGTTCGCGACCTCGTCCGACAAAAAGACGGGATAGAAGTTCACCATGGCCACGCCGCCATTCTTCGCCAGCGCGCGAAGCATGTCGTCGGTCATGTTGCGCGGCGCGCTGGCGAGCGCCCGCGACGACGAATGCGACGCGATCACCGGCGCCTTCGAGACTTCGATGGCGTCGTAGAAGGTCTTGTCGGAGACGTGCGAGATGTCGACGAGCATGCCGAGGCGGTTCATCTCCAGGACGACCTGCTTGCCGAAGGGACTGAGGCCGTTGTGTTTTGCTTCGTCGGTCGACGAATCGGCCCAGTTGTTCGTGTTCGTGTGCGTCAGCGTCATGTAGCGCGCGCCGAAACGGTAGAAGGCGCGCAGCAGATCGAGCGAGTCCTCGATGGCGTGGCCGCCTTCGATGCCGATGAGAATCGCCCGCCGATTTTCCGCCACGGCGCTGCGGATGCTAGCGGTCGACGTGGCGAAACGGACCCACGACGGATAGTTGTCGGCCATCTCATGGATGGTCTCCATGATCTTCATGCAGTACGCGGCCGCGCCTTTGTTCGCGTACTTGGCAGGGACATACGCGGCGAAGAACTCGGCGTCGAGACCGCCGGCTTTCATGCGCGGATAGTCGAAATGGCCGCGCGTGTTGAGCACGCCGAGGTCAAAGGGATGATCGAGAAACTCGCTGGGAGTGTCGGCGTGCGTGTCGACGGTGATGGCCGGCGGCGCCGGCTTCGCGGCGACCTTTTTACGCGGCGCGGCGGCGAGAGGAGTAGCGAGCGCGAAAAGAAGAAGGACCGGTGCGATGCGTTTCAGCATCGGCGAAGAGTAGCGCACGTAGCGCCGTCGGCTCGACGGCTGGACCGCCGCCGGCTCGGCGGCACGTGTACGCGACTTGCCAGCGAGCCGCTGGCGGTCCAGCCGTCGAGCCGACGGCGCTACGTTGTTGCTTCGCTACGCTCTAGTTGTTCGCCGGGCTCTGGCTGATCTGCTCGATCGTCCTGCCGACTTTGTTGTCCTGATTCGTTTCCGTGGAGATGTCGCCGATGGAGACGATGCCCACCAGTTCGTTGCTGCCGTTCACGACCGGCACGCGGCGAATCTGCGCGCTGCTCATCATCGACAGCACCTCGGCGATCGGCGTGTCTTCCTTCACCGAGCGCACCGACTTCGTCATGCACTCGTTGACTTTGGCGTTGGCGGTGTCTTTCCCCTCAGCCACAAAACGCACGACGATGTCGCGGTCCGTGACCATGCCGACGACTTTGCGGCCGTCGACCACCGGAACGACGCCGGTATCTTCGCTGGCCATGATCCGCGCAGCGTCACGTATGCTGTCTTTTTCCGAGACCGTCGCGGGATTCGGCGTCATGACGTCGCGCGCGCTGCGCGAGCCTCCGCCCGATTTCTGATTCCGTTCCTGAGCCATGAATCCTCCTTATTTTTCAAAGAAGGAGGGAGCAAGCGCCGTGCCCCGATCAGAAGGCGAATCGCAATCCGACGCCGATGGCCGCATACCGCGGTTTCGGGTTGTAGAAGTGAACCCAGTGATACGCGGCCTCGGCGCTGATGCCGACGTTCCGCGTGATCGGAAAGAGTCCGTTCACGCCGGCGATGAAGCCGTAATCACTCTCCGACAGGTGCGCGCCGCTCGTGCTCGTGCCGCTCTGGCGGTAGAGGCCGGTGCCGGCGAACAGGCCGGTCGATCCGAACGGCTCGGAGAAGCGGTATTCGATGACCGCATCCGCGTATTCGACCTGTCCGCTTCGATCGACGTCACTGGCCGCGACGACATCCTGGCCGTTCTCATCCTTCGACGACGCGAACGCGGTGGTCGCTTTCATCCGGCCGAGCTTGATCTTGAAAATCGTGTCCGGCTCCATGACCACGCCGTAGGAAATCTCTTCGAAGCCGTGCTGGAAATCCGATTTGCCGCCGGCCAGAGTCTTCATCGCTTTCGAGCCGCCGCCGAGGAGGTCGATCTCGTTGTGCTGCGCGAAAAGAGGAAGAGCGGCGAAGAGCGACATTCCGAGGAGAATCAAGGTCTTTTTCATGCGAGCCTCACTATATAAGAAGTGTGAAGTGTGATGAGTGAAGGGTGAAAAGTGAAGATGCTCCGCTTTTTTTCACTCTTCACTCTTCACCCTTCACTCTTACAATCTCTCTTCCGTGTTGGAAACGCTTTCGACAATAGGACGTGAGACGGCGCGAATCGTTCTGCACGCGTCATGCGTGGCCTGCGGAGGCGAGTTGCCGTGGCGGAATCGGACGGCCTCGTGCTGCGCGCCGTGCTGGGCTGCGATGCCGTCCATCTCTGCGTCGAAATGCCGTTTCTGCGCGATGCCGTGGTCCGGCGAGCCCGATCCTGAATTCGTCTGCGGACCGTGTCTCACCAATCCGTTGCCGGTCGACTGGACGGAAGCGTGGGGCTGTTACCGCGGCTCACTCGAGCGCGTGCTGCACGCCTTCAAGTTCAATCGCCACGACTTCTTCTCCGATCCGCTCGCGGACCTCGTCGAGCGGATGATCCGCGCGCGCGGCGATCTCGATTTTGACGCGATCGTCCCCGTGCCGATGCATCGCGCGAAGGTGCGGCGCCGCGGCTACAACCAGGCGGAGCTCCTCGCCCGCGCGCTGTCGCGCCGGCTCGGCATCCGCTGCGAAACGTCGCTCCTGACGAAGACGCGCGACCTCGATGCGCAATCGAAACTCCCGCGCGCCGCCCGCTCCGGCAACGTCCGCGGTGCGTTTCTCGCGTCGCCCCGCGCGGACTCGGCCCGCATCCTGCTCGTCGACGACGTCTGCACCACCGGCGCAACGATCCGCGCCTGTGCGGCAGAACTGATCCGCGCCGGTGCCGCGCGCGTGGCAGCGGCGGTGGTGGCGAAGACGGAATGAGTTTCGCGTTCAATCCTGCGGCGAAGCGCGCAGGATCTCCGGTGGCGCCGCGCGGACGTCGAGAATTTCATGAAGGAGCAGTCACCCGTCAGATAATCGCGTCGAGGATAAATTCGCTCGGCCTTACCGGAGATCCTGCGCGCTTCGCCGCAGGATAAAGTTAGGAAGACATGCCCGATTACGACCTCATCATCATCGGCGGTGGCATCATCGGCGGCAGCGTGCTCTATCACCTCGCGCAGCTCGGCTATCCCGGGCGCGTGCTCGTGCTGGAGCGCGAGGATGCGCTGTCGAAAGGTTCCACGGCCCTTTCTGCCGGTGGCTTCCGCAACATCTGGACGACGCCGATCAACATGCGCCTGACCAGCTACTCGATCAAGAAGCTGGCCGCGTTTCAGGACGAGCTGCGCTTCCCCATCGGCTTCGATCAGCGCGGCTATCTCTTCTGCCAGTACGAGGAGAATTTCGAGAGCGCGAAAGCGTATGGCGCGGAGTGGGCAAAGAACGGCGTGAAGATCGAGTTCCTCGATGCCGCCGAAGTCGAGAACAAAGTTCCCGGCCTGCGCGCGGGCATCGATCACATCGATCCCGAGGTGAATGAAATCCTACAGATGAAACCGATCGCGGGAGGTGTGTTCGGGCCGGAGTGCGGAAGTTTCGATCCGTCCGCCGCGGCGCAGGGCTACTTCGAGCGCGGACTGGAAGGATTCGATGGCCGCGCGGATCTCCGTCTGAACGCGACCGTGAAAAAAGTTCGCATCGTCGATGGCAAGTATCGCGGTGTGGAGATGGCGGACGGTTCGTTCATCGAGAGCGGCAAGATCGTCGTCGCCGCCGGCGCGTGGACGAATCAACTTTTCGAAGTCTCCGGACTGGCCGGCGACGATCTGCCGCCGGTCATCCCGCTCAATCGCATGCTCTTCATCACCAACATGCCGCCGATCGAAGGCTTCGAGCACATCCCGATGACGATCATCGACAACGGCGTCTACTTCCGCCCCGAGGGACCGAACCTGATGATCGGGCGCGCCGATCCCGATACGCCGGCCGGTTTCGACACGACGCCGGACGCGAAGTACTACGAGGAGCAGATCAACTACTACATGCAGGAGCGCATCCCGGGCATGGAGCGCTGCCGCCTGATGTCGATGTGGGGCGGTCTCTACGACACGAACGACGTCGACCACAACGCCGTCCTCGGCGAACACCCTCACGTCGAAAATCTGATCTTCGCTACCGGCTTCTCCGGCCACGGCGCGATGGAGTCGCCCGCCGCCGGCCTGGCGCTCGCGGAGCTGCTGCATTACGGCGACTACCGAACGCTCGACATCACGCCACTCTCCATCCGCCGCTTCTGGGAGAACAAGCCGATCCACGAAACGATCGTGATTTAGCGGTCATCGTTTATCAGAGTCAGGCACTGCGACTTGCCAAAGCACAGACAAGAGTGTCTGTGCCACACTGGCTTTCGCCAGTACCAGCATTCTTGCGGTGCGGAAGGCACAACGCGTCAGAGGCACACAAGCTCCCACCGCCGCGCGGTGTGGCACAGACACTCCTGTCTGTGCTGGTGAGGCTCGGGACCGTTTGGAAAATCAACGCTGCGCGTCACTCACTCCACGACCACTTCCCACTTCGGCCGCTCGCGATACCGATCGTGCATCCACACCCACTGCTCCGGGACTCGGCGGATTTGCGCTTCGATGTCCGCGGTGAGGCGGGCGGTCAATGCGACTGGATCATCCACGGTGCTCACGGCGATCGGCTCCATGATGCGGACGTGCAGCTTGTTGCCGCGGCGCTCGCCGAAGATGCAGGTGATGGGCACTCCCATGCGCACCGCGAGGCGCGCCGGCCCGATCGGCGTCAGTGCGGGACGGCCGAAGAACGGCACTTTGACGCTCTCGGCGCGAATGTTCTGATCGATCAGAAAGGCCAGCATGCTGCCGTGTCGGAGCGCGCGAATCATCTCGCGGCCGGCGGCTGTCGAACCGCGAACGATCGTCGTGATTCCGGCGTTCGCGCGCAGATCGGCGATGAACAGATTGATCTTCGGCTCGTCGCGCCCGCGATGCAGAACCGTCAGGTGCGTGTGCAGGGCGATGGCGTGCGCCGTCCACTCCCAGTTGCCACAGTGGCCGGTGATGGCGATGACGCCCTCGCCCGGACGAAGATTCTCGAGACCTTCGAAGGTGGTTGTGCGGGCGCAGGTCGCCTCGTCGAAGTTCGGCAGCCAGAGCACCTCGGTGAGCGTGATGCCGAGGTGATGGAACATCTTGCGGATCGTGTCGCGGCGCCGGCGCGGCGTCCAGTCGGGAAATGCGGCGGCGATGTTCGTCAGCGCGCGGCGGCGATGATGACGCAGCACGTGCCAGCCGAGATGGCCGAGGAAAAGGCCGATGCCGCGGGCGGCGCCGAGGGGCAACCGGCGGATGAGGGCACTGAAAACGCGTAATCCGCGATGCAGGATGCGGCCGCGGCGGGCGCGATGGGCGGGCAGACGATCGTGACGCTTCACGCGGCGGATTCTATGGGACGGCTGCTATTCTCACGGTGATGGCTACCGCGCGCGACATTCGCATCATCGTTTCGGACGTCGACGGCGTATGGACGGACGGCAAAATCATCTACGCCGGCGACCGCTCCGAGGTGAAGGAGTTCAACGTCCGCGACGGCCTCGGCGCGAAGCTCGCGCAGCGCGCGGGGCTCACCATCGTGCTGCTGACGTCG
>Ga0157369_10001934_pt1 | contig 24959 bp, 25 predicted proteins | sample C25metaG_FD_113461 | JGI IMG/M metagenome (GOLD analysis project Ga0157369, IMG submission 113461) | Corn rhizosphere microbial communities from Kellogg Biological Station, Michigan, USA - C2-5 metaG | ecosystem: Host-associated > Plants > Roots > Rhizosphere > Soil | place: USA: Michigan... | reverse complement strand
TTTTATGATGCAGGAGTTCAATCGTGAGTCGAACACGCTGGCTTCGAAGTCGATCAACGCCGAAATCACTACGTCAGCTATTGAACTGAAGGTGCTGATTGAGCAGATGCGCGAGCAGATTCAAAATATCGAATAATCTCCATACACATCCATGTAAATCCATAAGCCCATGTTAAATGGGCTTTTTTATGGATTCTAAATTCCACTAATGAACATATTACTCCGCTTAAATCCGCGAGATATCGGGGGGTAAAATGGGGAGTACTTTTGCTTTACTAGAAAAATATAACAGTTTATAACCAAATACCCCCCACTTAGGATTAGCAGGTCAGGTATATGGGTTCACTAACAGCAAAAGCCGTTCAGTCTCTGATAAAAGCAGGCACCGTTGGTAAGTTTGGAGATGAGCGAGGTTTATACCTGAAAATCCCCTCCAAAGGTGAACCTTACTGGATGCTGAGATACACAGCACACTCTAAGAGAAGAGAAATTACTTTAGGTAAGGTTTCTATAGTGTCACTCGCAGAGGCCCGTAGCCTTGCAGAAGATGTTCGCAAAAAAGTTATGGCTGGAGATGACCCTATCGCGGAAAGGAAGCTAAACAGACCTGAAGCACTGACTACAGTGAATGAGCTGTTTGAAGATTGGCATAAAGATCTGGTTAAAAGATTAAAATATCCAGGCATTCCTGAAAGGGTTTACCGAAAAGACATAGCTCCTACCATCGGTAGACTTGCCTTAAGCAAAGTCACTCCCATAGATGTTCGTTCTATCATCCAGAAAATCACTGCAAGTGACAGACCTACAATCGCAAATGATGCCCTTCTATACATGAAACAGCTCTTCAATCATGGTATCAAACTCGGCTTAGTCCAGAGCAACCCAGCGACTGCTTTCAAAGTGAATGATGCCGGAGGAGTTGAAAAGAGCAGAGAAAGAGCATTGAGCTTAGAAGAGATTGCTCATGTTTTTAAAGTGTTCAGAGAACACTCTGACAGCTTCTCTCGTGATAATTATCTGGCATGTGCCCTACTATTGCTTCTTGCTGTTCGAAAGAGTGAGCTGACAGAAGCTCCGTGGTCGGAATTCAATTTAGAAGATAAAAAATGGTTTTTACCCAAGGAAAGGAGCAAGTCTGGTGTTGCCATCGTCATTCCGCTTCCCCCGCTCGCTATTGAGGTTTTGGAAGAACTGAAGGTCAGAGCATGGGATTCACCTTATGTCTTCCCTAATCGCCGTAAAAGCAAGAACCAGCATATGGGAAAAGACACTCTCAACAGAGCGATAGCCAAGCTGTTCGGTATTGAACCTGGCAGAAAGAAGCAACCACCAAATGTTATGGGTAATGTTGAATATTTTACTGTTCATGATTTGAGAAGAACCAGCCGGAGTTTACTTGCTTCTCTGTCCGTTCCTCCTCATGTGGCGGAAAGGTGCTTGAACCACAAACTGAAAGGAGTTGAGGGGATTTATGATAGATATGACTATTTAACTGAAAGAATGTATGCTTTAAATAAATTAAGTAAAGCATTAAAAAACATTACAATCTCCTCAGCAATCAAAAGAGATATATATAATGAAAAATGAAGAATTAATAAAGAAACTCAATGACTTATTAACATTCCATGCATATTCAACAAAAAACCTGACAGCTAATGGTTTTAATGATCAAGCGTTATTATCGGAAGATTTATACTTAAAAATTTGCAATAAACTATTTAAACTAAGCCTTACTAATACAAACATCATAAAGCATAATCATGAAACCATAGATTTACATGACGAAGAAAATAAAATTTCTATACAAGTCACTGCAAGAACTGATAGAAAAAAGATAAAGTCTACAATAGAAGATTTCATTAAAAATAAATATTATGAAAGGTATAAAAAGCTATATTTTATTATTATAAGCAATGGTAAAAAGAGTGAAATTTATATTAATGAATTCGAAACTGAAAATAAAATTGACTTTAGCATAAAGAATAATATATTTCTAACGAGTGACTTAATATCACAGTCTCGATTGCTGGACATTAAAACACTTGATGAATTAGTTTCAGATATTGAAGAATATATAAAAATCCCAAACACAGAGAAGAAGAAAAAGACAAAAGAAAGTCAAAGAATGGAATTGTGGGAGCATGTATCAGAATTAAAAAAATGCATCAATAATTCTATTGATATAGACCTAACTGCTACCAGTAAGTTTGACCCTAAAGAGGATAATATTAAAGCAGGTCAGGCTTTTAAAAAATTAAATGATTTTTATAGAAACAACAATATTTATTTTGATGAAGATATGATTGAACTGATGGATAATTTATTAATTAAGGCATTAAACACAATTGATGCAACCCGAGTATTTATAAATTACAGGGAAACATTAGGTGTCTCAAATGCCGATGAACAATGGGCAGCAGCAGCGAATAAAAAAAAGGAATTCGATAATATATTAAAACAAATTGAGGGGATATATAGAGCTAATATATAGCCTCCTTTAAAAAACAGAGGGGTGTCAAATTGAATTATATAATAACTATAAAATGGGAGGGAATAAAAACCCCTCTCACTTCACATAATATCATTGAGTACAAAAACAAAACATTTTTCTTTGAAGTAAATAACAGCACGATATTTAAGAAAAAAATGAGCATTCCTATTCTTGAAAAAGAGGAAAATAATACACTTTTTAGAATAAATAAAATTGATATAAATAGATATGAATTAGAAAGCATAGGTATTTTCAGCGATCCTTATTTCGATATAGAACAAAAAGTCTTAGAAAAGTTTAATAACTACGCGTTTAAAGCTGGAATGAGAAAATTAGAATTATCTCAATTAACATCTTCGCCTTCATGCTTCATGTATAAATATATAGATGGTAATATTGTGGACTTAATTTATATGAGCATACCTCTAATAGACGACCTGTATAATTTTGACATGGAATCTCCAATACCATTAGTTGAAATTGAAAAAAAATGATTTACCACATTAAAAAAAAGGAAATAATCGGAAAAGATGTTATAACTATTTTAACTTTAAGAAACGATCTGCGGGATGAGAAACATATATTATTGCATTGATGTACCACTATAAAAAAATTCTTTTTTTGCAAAAATTAAAGCTGAGGTGTAATTGAATAAGGAAAGCCCTTTCTTGTCATATGACCACTTTCTGAAATCATATAAAGGTGTTTTTTTGCTCGTGAAGATATAACATACAAAAGTCGTCTTGCGGTGTAATCACTATGTTTTCGACTACAGTCAATTATGTCATCCCAATGAGGTATTTTCCCATTTAGCAAGCCAGTGCAAATTACAACTTCATACTCATCGCCCTTGGTCGAGTGACATGTGGTTATTTTCACTCCATTTCTGAAATTATAAAAAGAAGATAAGTCACTTGCCCTATAATTCATATCATATTTTTTCATTCTTTTAGTAGTAGCATGAATAAGAGAAAGCATTTCATTATGATAAAAACTACCCTCATGTAAATTTAGCTTAAAAATTCCACAAAATTCAGTTATAACCGCCTCAATCCACAATTCAATACTTGTATCATAATTGGCAAGCATAGCCATGCGGTTTATCTGCGACAAAATAGTTTTTGAAGAATATGGGAAAGTATCAGGTGAATGAAGGTTTATCTCAGCGAGAAATTCATTAATGATTTTTTGTCGAATGGTGAAACTTTTAGGCACTCTTTTAACAAAGAACAATTTAATAAAACCCAACCAAAAATTTTCGGTGTTTTTAGGAATTGGAGATATCGTAACCCCATCTATTTCAAATTCATTGCCTAATTTGGAAATGTCCCCTGAGAGCTTAATAACATCAAACCAACTTGGGCAAAGAACAGCGATCTCGTTAGGAGTTATTCCTTGTTGCAAGTGTGTTTCAATGATTCCGGCAACATAATGCGATAATTGTGATTTTTCTATAGAGCTTTCTTTGAGAATGACTGAAGGGAAGTCTTTAAAATTGGATAAAGAGTTAATGTTAAATTCCCCATCTTTATAGTTACTATAAAAATTAATAATAGATTGACTACTACGGAAACATCCTGTTAGATTCATATCTACCAGATCATTAATACCAAAGTATTCTGATAACTCCTCTTTACTTTTAACGATAGCCCCAAGCCCTGTATAAATAGCTTGTTCTTTATCACCTATAAATGTTAATACATTGTTCTTTTCAGAATACATAGCTTTTAAAATCTCATATTGCAGAGAGGAAATATCTTGATATTCATCAATTAGAATGTGTTCAAACAAGAGAGACAATCGTTTGCAAAGAGACGTATTTTTATTAAGTAACTTTAAAGATATATTAAGAATCAGATCAAAATCAATTAATCGATTAGCACTTAAATACCTGTGATAATCTCTAACTAAATTGAATTTAATATCACCCTTAGAATATTGATATTTAAAATCATTAGTTAACTGAGTGGCTATTCTATCATAAAGACCTATTCCATATTTTTCTTTTAATTCATTAATGATGAACTCTCTTTCGTGTTCATCAATAACACTAAAACCTTTCGCAAGCCTTGGGATTCTGTCCAAATTAGGTTTGATAATCCAGTTCAAGCAAAAACCATGAATTGTTCCAATCCATAGATTTTTGATATCAATACCGAATGAAATCAACCTTTCATGAATAGTATCGGAAGCTATATTCGTATAGGTAAGGGCGATGACTTTCTTCTTACATACCCCTAATAGTTCTTTTTTTTCTAACATGTAACAAAGTTTCGATACAAGAGTTTTCGTTTTACCAGAGCCGGGACATGCAGTTAATAACAAATTTCCTTTATACCTGACAGCATCCCACTGTTCTTTTGTTAAATTTTTATAAGGCATAATCACAGCTCCCATAATCTAAAAAAGCTGTCTTGAAAATGCATACCATATTCTTCCATTGTATCTACAAGACCTGATTTAGAACTAATGCTTTTTCTTAAATGTTCTTTGCTTTCATGTATTACTGAAAGGTTGTAGGTTAGTATTTTTTCATAAATTGGAATCAAATCTCGCTCGCTGAGCACATATTTAACCGCCTCAAGTATATAATCTGGAATACGATTATCAACTTCAAGATATGCAACCATATTTGTTGCCAACCATCCCTTTCCAATTTTATTTGCAAATTTCAAAGCTCTTTTATACCTTATCCTCATATCACTAGATTGTATATCACTTATATTTTTACTAAGTTCAACCTTTTTACTGTAGGTGTCACTTATAACTTTTATGAAAAGTTCGCGATTTTCATCATATTTAACTACTTCAGTCTCAAATGTATTCTCAGCATAAAATGCTGAGACATACTCGTTATGTTTTACGTCGTCATCCAATTTAGCTTTCCGTTGAGCACCATCAATGTCAGCATTTTTCAAAGATTCGACAAATTTATGGTCAAAGATATCATCAACATCAGTTACATAAGCTAAATCACGATCAGTTAGGATTGCACATCGTCTTTTTAAACGATCTTTATGAAATAGATTTGCTAAGTGCTTGAATACAGTTCCATCCACTTTTATGAGGCTGATACCTAACTCATCTAAACTTATACCTAAAGTCTTCTTTATCATTGGAGGTATAAGAATAAGTTCAGCATCGCCCTCTACTAAAATCACACTCTTAGAAAATAACAAATCACTGCGAATTGCATCGAGATATCTTTCAATCGAATAGATCTCTTTTGGACTTAAGCCATTCGATGGTCTAAACACTTCTGTAAAACCTTGCTGTCGTGCTAATACATTCATCGAGGATATATTTGATACTGAGCTTATTTGCGTAGAATGGGTAGAAACGAACACTTGTGTATTTTGAAAATTAAAATTATCAAAGAGAGTTTTCTGGATGTGAGTGTGTATATGTGCTTCAGGTTCTTCTATCAACAAAAAATGAGTAATATGCTCTTCTGTATCTCTAATCTCTTCATATTCATAAAGTTTTAATGCGAGATAAATAAGATTAGCCCCACCTAAGCTTAAATCATCTAATCTTCCTGAGCCATTATAATCTAAAGAATCTTCAACAACTAATCCGAGCGACTGTATAAGTTCAACGAAATCCTCTGGAAGTTGGGATGACACCATTATTTTAGGAGAATATGTTGAACCAACAGTATTAGTCAAAGAGGCTGAAATCCTTTCGCTTAGCATCTTTATTTCAGGTATTGAAGATATTTTTTCATTCACTCCCTTAACATCATCAACAACATCGGGACTGTTATTAATCTGTTTACTTTTTAATGTGAGAAGCTTATATAAAGGGTTTGTTTTATAATACTTTAAATCAGCAACTACATTCCTTAATGCCTTAACATATGTGCAAGCTACCTCGCTTCCAAGAGAAAAGAAATGCGGTTTTTTACAACCTAACTTCTCAGCATCATCGTTTGGCTCTGAAAAGCTTAGATTTATGAAATCTCCAACTATATCTTTATAGATTTCATCATTAGTAAAATCTATTTTCGTTCTGACAAAAGCTACAGCCTCATAAGTTTCTTTAGAGATAATATGATTGGAAGTGTACTTTGAAAATGCCTCTTCTCTTGCCTCAAAACTATCATTAGTTGAAGACAAATCATAAAGATCTTGTCTAACATTAAATTTAGGGCGGTATATAAAAGTATAATTACCTTCAGTACCTAACTCATCGTTACCATCATTTAAAGAATAATTTGCAATTACTTGTTCTTCTTCAGACTCACTCAGATCATCAAAATATAAGGTAATAATAATCCAGTGCCCAAATGGTTCTTTCAAACCTCGATTGAAATCTTCGCTGGAAAGTATCCGAGAATTTAATGGAAGGGAATCATCCAAAATTAGCCTCATCGCATTAAATAAATTCGTTTTGCCAGAGGCATTCTCGCCAATAATTGTATTGACTGAATTTGCTGAAAAATGGAAATCTGAACGGTAAAAGTTTCTATAATTCCTGATTACTACTTTTTTTATAAACATTATATTAATTTTCCATAGGATACACTTTAAAAAAACCAACTGGCTTTTAACCAATTTCAGTCAAATCTAAAGAGTTAGCAGAGCTACTACTTCTAATAAGGTAAGGATGATGCCTAACTCTTTCCAGAAAGAGAACCAACCCTTACAGGCCAGCATAAAATAACCAATAAAATCATTAACATGCATTAAGAACAAATCTTTATTGACTGAGCCTATTAACTATTGGATATTATATGCAATTTTTTGAAACATTAAATATGTTGATGCATACAGTGTTTTTACAAAATTTGAGTTAAGTATCGAAGTTCAATGCAAAACAAAACTGCCCAATTCTAACGATGCAATAAATTATTATAGTTAAACAGCAGGAGTCCATATGTTTCAAAGATTTAAAGTAGACATATCCGACATAGGTTATATAACTGGTAATCTGACAGCTTATTACAGACGGAAAGGTGAAGAACTATTTAAAACACTGGACAAATCTTTTGAAGGCGATATAAAGGAATATTTAAATGAAAATAAGGAACTTAGTGCTGATCGTATAAAAGACCATTGGTTCCCGAAAATTAATTGTGACATTTTTATTTCACACTCCCATATTGATGAAGAGACAGCTTTAGCTTTTTCTGGTTGGCTATATAGTGAGTTTGAAATTGTTTCATTTATAGACTCTAAACTTTGGAAGTATACTAACAACTTATTAAAGAAAATTGATAATATATACACCATAAACTCTAATGAAAAAACATATGATTATGACAAAAGAAATTATTCAACATCTCATGCTCATGTCATGCTATCTTCCTCACTCGTTGAAATGATCGATTCATCCGAATGCCTTTTATTCATTGATGGAGAAGGTTCTTCATCTTTTAAAAGTGATTTAGAAACAAACACACAATCGCCTTGGATATATACCGAACTTACTGTTTCTGAGGTTATCAGGAGGATCATTCCAGGAAGATATACTGACTCTATAAGAAAAAATGCTGGACTTGAACATTTTAACATATCAGAGAGCATTGCCACTGAAGATGCTAAACTAAAGGTTAATTATTCACTTCTCCCCATATTGTCTAAAATACCTAAAATCAGTGTTGAAAATCTGGACACTTGGAAAAATAACAAAAAAGAAGTTAACAGCAACCTCGAAAACCTTGATACCTTATATAGAATAATGGGACTGCATTTATGAATGAAGAAAAAAAATTAGCCTTAAGTTTTATTCAAGACATCATTAGTAGATTAAGCCAAAAATCTTTCTTAGTTAAAGGATGGAGCCTAAGTATTATTGCAGTTTTAGGGATAATGCTTGATAAAGATAAGTTTTACGAGTCGCTTGCTTTAATTATTTGCATTAGCATTATTGTTTTTTGGTTCTTGAATGCTTTTTATTTACATACTGAGAGGTTATACAGAATACTTTATGCTCAAAAAATATCATTAAACGATGATGATAAAACCATGTTATCACTTGATTTATCAAAATTAAAAAAAGATACGAGCATTAAGAAGAAAGGTATCTTTAATGCTTTCTTCTCTCGCACAGTCTGGACTTTTCACCTAACTACTTTATTAGGTGCACTTTCGCTTCTTATTTTCCACAAATAAAATTCCAATAAATATATCAATCAGCAAGGGCTAACTCAGCGAAGCTGAGTTTCCCTTGTTTTTCTTCCTTGTAGTCAGAAAAAGAAAAACGCCAACCACAATCAACACCTAAGATATTGACACAATTGCATATTATGATATTCATTTATACATAGCATATGGACTTGCTATAAACCACATAACCAAAAGGAGTTGATATGGGAAAAATTAATAGTTTATTCGATGACGAGTTTCCTTCGTCGTTCAGTGATGATCCAAAAGCAAAGAAGCTACCATCTAACCGCCTCCGTAAGCATACCGTAACAGTTCGTCTTAACGATTTTGAACTCAATCGAGTGAATGACTCTCGAAACCAGCTTAGTAAAAGCTGCTGGCTGAGATCCTCGGCTCTTCAACAATTGCCACCATCGGTTCCTGAGATAAATCATGAAGCCTGGCACCAACTAACGGCTTCACTACAGAAACTCAACGATCTTGGGTCATTCCTTCTCCGCAGAGGGGAAGATGCTCAACCTCTTTCACAAGAGTTAACTGCTTTGAAAGTGAAGCTGTCGCATGTAAGAGATGCTCTGCTGACATTCGATAAGTAAACATCCTAAATGAAGGGAATCAACAGGATTCGCCGGGGTAAGAACTTCCGTGGAGTCATCTCGTATGCTCTTGCCCCTGCTCCCCACCATAAAACTACACCTTTGGTGATTGGTGGCAATCTTGTGGGCATCACTGTAGAAGAGCTAACAGCAGAGTTCGCCAGAACACAGCAATTGAGAGAAAATGTTGAGAAACCCGTTTGGCACAATTCTCTGCGATTACCAAAAGGTGAAACTCTTACCAAACAGGAGTGGGGGGAAATCGCAGACGACTACATGACTCGCATGGGTTTCAGTGATACTCATCTCCGCTGTTATGTTCTGCATGACGACGAAGTTAGTCAACACATACACATCATTGCTTCTCGTATAAATGTTTTGGTAGATGGCCAACTTTATCTCGGCAGGAACGAAAACCTCATAAGCACTCGTATCATTCAGGAGCTTGAAAAAGCTCATCAGCTCACTCGAACGAAAGGTCCTTCTCCTCAAAAAGCTTCTCAGCAGCAAAGGAAGCTCACTCGTAACGAAAAGATGATGAAGGATAGGACAAAAGATAAAGTCCCCAAGGAAGTGATACAGGAAGCTATAGATGCGATTCTCACATTCTTCCATACCATCACTATCGAAGACTTCGTTGGTGAACTGCAAAAGCAAAATATAACTGCAAAGCCAAACATAGCCTCGACGGGGAAAATGAATGGATTCTCGTTCGAGTATCACGGTATTGCTTTCAAAGCTTCCCAGCTAGGTAAGGCATACAGTTGGTCAAACATAAGTAAGCGAATCATCGTGACTCAACCAATGGATGCTGTTGCTCCTGTATCGTTTACCTTCAATGAAAACGTTTCAACTCCCATTGAAGTTCAACCCACAGCTACATCCCACACGGCAAATTCCAGCGATTATACTCGGTCTCGCTGGTTACAGTGGATACCTTACCTTGATGAGTTTCTAAGCAGCATGAAAGCTTTAGGCTCAACAATTCTCAAGCCAGTAAAGAAAACAGCCCTCATCAAGAAAATCATGGATGAAAATCCAAAACCTCTGCAATTTCCAAAAGCACATTCTCAAGATTCAGTAAGAAAGTCGCACTTCAAACCTGTTTAACCAAATGGTTTTCAGTGGGTTAAATTCATTCCTTAGGCCAAATCCTATAAATATTTTCATTCACTTTCAAATTGATAGGTAAAAACGATCGATCGTTATCACTGATCAATTATCCTCTCATGATAGCCACTGGCTATCAAAAGAAAGCGATCGATCGGTACAAATGATTTGCTAGACCTTGTTTCTGAGTCGTAATGTAACTTCAAACGAAGCTATATAGCTTACTGAATTATCGGCAAAAATGCTGACGGGCACTTGCGCCCAAAATTCGGTTTAATTCACATAGGACACATACATGACAGCAATTATTGAAGTAAAACAGCCGAACTTTTTGATGATGAAGAGAGTATGGATGGCCATTGCACTTCCGATTGTCATTTTCTACTTCTCAGGTGTTCAGGGTTTGGTTCAGCTTGCAATCGTATGGGTTTTCGCAAGCATCATGCTTTTGATGTTTGCCTATAAAAAATTCCGCATCAAGAAGTGGAATGCCAGCACCAGAGATGTATTTGGAGAGTCTGATGGCATGTGGAGTCACGAGTTCGGTCCTACTGCTATGAAGCTCGATGAAAAACGAGGACTAATTCATCTCAAGGAAGAGAATAAACAGAAAACATATCCTTTCTCAGCCATCAAAGAATGGCGATACAACTTGTCTACTACGAGACAAAGAACAGGTCTTGATAAGGAACTGGATCGCACCCACGATTTCAGAGAGTCAGGTTTTTACATCTCTGTAGACGATGTGCAGTATCCTGAGTGGAGAGTTATGTTCTTCCCGCAGCAGGGCGACTTCAATTCTCATGAGGGTATTCGAGATACTGAGCTTCAACTTAAACGGTGGATGCACATTTTCGATAAAGTTATTAATAGAAATTGAATAGTCCCTTTCGAAGATAAATGAAAAACCAGCTAAATGCTGGTTTTTTTATTGAAAATTTAAAAGGACTTGTCAGAGACAACATTTGATGATAAGAAATAATTTCCTGTATAAGCATTTGTAATTAACACCTCAATTATTATTTATAAATACACATATCTTTCCCACAAAAATGAGGTTCAATATGAGTGAAGTTAGACAGTTTGACATAGCATTATCTTTTGCGGGAGAAGACAGGGGCTATGTAGATCAAGTAGCAAACCAGCTTCGGGATTCAGGTGTAAAAATATTTTATGACTTTTTTGAGCAAGATAATCTATGGGGCAAAAACCTATATGATCATCTTACAGATGTTTATATGAACCAAGCTCGCTATACTATAATGTTCATATCGGAAAATTACTCAAAAAAACTATGGACTAATCTTGAACGGCGAAGTATGCAAGCAAGGGCTTTTCAAGAAAACCAGGAATACATTCTCCCAGTGAGGTTTGATGAAACTCCTATCCCAGGCATTTTACCAACAACTGGTTATTTAGATCTTTCTAACATGTCACCACAACAGCTTGTTGAAATAATTCATAAGAAACTTATTAATAGTGGTTTAACCATACCATCAATTAATATCAGAAAAAGATTATTTTCAACTAAATCAATACCAAAATCCGAGCCTTCCAAGTCATTAATAAGTATAGCTAACACTTTTGGTGAACCTATTGAAGGCGCTACTATAGTAGCAATAGCAGATAACGACACAACTAAGTCAGCTCATTCAGACAAGGATGGCTTAGGTGCTTTAGAAATTTCAACAAGAAGAAAATATCAATTACTCGTTGCACATCCTGATTACCCAGCAGCAATCATTAATAACTGGGATTCTGGTGAAGATATAAAAATCACTTTAGCTTCCTCTGAAAATACTGGATCAATTATATGCATGGGAACGGGCTATATCCCAGGACTGCAAGGAAGACTAAACCCTATACTTGATACAAGTAACAGGACATATATCTATGCTAATAATATATCAATTAACGGGGGTTTAAAACAGCCAGTAACATTCGAGATCGAAACTCCTATAGAGCTTGAGGATTGTGATGGTGTATTCATGGAAGTCAGAATTTTACACATACAGGGAAATACATCATTAATACAATTTGTTCATCCTAAATATGAGAACAATGAAAATTAATGCCTTGGTATTTTTAATTATATTATGAAAGCTGATGCTTGCATGAGAAAAGTGCTATCCTATAAAATAGCACTTTTCTTGATAACGAATAAGAATTAGATATTGATTTTTTTAGAAGCTGTCGATGGTGAGATTTTTAAATTGAAGTTTATCGTATGCTTTTTATATATGTTTTCCACTTCATACTCATTCCAGACAATGTATTCGACAATGAATTTGTAAAAATACAGAACTCGTTCAAGGCTAATGGTACTGGGTATAGTGTAAAAGTTTGGACTGAGTAAGGCTGAAGTGAGAACAGCTAAAATGTTACTCGACCCGTTCAAGCTTGGGTTCTCATAATCCTGCTGATACTTTAGAAAATATCCGATGCAAAAAAGATATGCATTTTTTACGATCTTTTCTTTATTGCAGTCCGATTCATCGTATCTAAGAATGAAGCGATTGAGGAGTATCAAAAACTTTTGATCTGGTAAATATCTATTGAGTTTATTCATAATAAGCATCCTTGCTATTTGTGAAATGTCATCCTGACTCTAAAAGAATTATCATAATATTTAATCATGTCAATAGTTAAAACCTATCAAATTTATTTTCATACTTTTTAGGTAATGGACTATCCAAGTCCTCAAAAGTTATTTGCCGTATGTGAGCATTATACTGCCATCTATGAAACTGCTCATGATATCCGGTATTTTCTTTTAATAATGCTTTATTTTCAGCTTCAAGCCTTTTTATCCTTTGAATAGCTGCATTTATGTTTGCAGGTCTGATAGACTTATCTTCACCATGTTTTAGCTGTTCTTTCTTTAGCTTAAATGATTCTTCTATCGATTTATGACTACATAAAGACTGACGAGATGGCCTTTTACCAATCTCTGATGAAACCTTGTCACATAGAGCATCCCAAGTCAGCTTTTCATTCTGAGACCATCTATTTATTACTCCTACGATATATCTAATTTGAATAATACTAATATGTTTTGCCATTTATAACTCCTTAATTTTTATTCTTTCATGAAATTCACACCACCTACGAGCACTTTCATGCCCTTCCTCTCTATCAGAGATTGCTTTCTCTCGTATTCTTCTATGTATGCTTAAAAATCTTTCGTCATTAATCCCTGACTCGTTTTCAGGGTAATGTGCACATGGTTCTGAAGCATAGGCATGTCTGCAATAGCCGTGCTTGCTAACCATGACGGCACCATTTTTCAGGATGTTCAAATCATCGAGTCGAGCTTCAGGAGGCTTTTCATTTTCAACTTTAATCTCTCTGCCCCTCATTAAACTAAGCATATGAGCATGGTTACGATGATCATAATATCTGTTCTGAGCAATACATTGTCGTCCTGACCAGCGAGCAAGATCAAAACCATCCATACCTGAAACAAGAGCTAATGTATTAAGAAGATGCCTTAGCTGATGCGAATTAATTTTATAATCCTTAACATCTTTGTTATTAAAACCATATCTTTCAAAAATGTTGATAAATCTTTTATCAGAGCATCCAGACTTGGCTATATCAGCAGAGAATAAATATACTGTTGGTTTTTCAAAAATAAAATTATAGGTATCATTGATTTCGTTAAGCTGAAATCGGTTTAAAAGACATAAGGCATTTGAATATTTGATATTTTTCTCTTTATCAAACCAAGGAAAATCTTTGGGTTTAGAATCATAGACCAACCTCTTCAATTCTTTTAAAGTATATGAATAGTCTTGATGATTTATTACATTGCCATTTAATGTAATTCCCTTAATCTTTCTTCGATAGTCGTTGCTAACCTCTCTATGAAAACCTAAGTCTTGGCAAACTTCTTTGGCAGCCAGGAATCTGTTTTCGTCTATGACAGAAGTTAGGATCTGAGACTGAAATTTCTCATATCCATCCTCCATTTTGATCGCAAGTTCTCTTGCTTTTTTAGACAGCATTCTTAGTCTTCTAATAGCAGTTTGAGCAACAGGTATCATGTCAGTGGGAATCCACTTGATATCGCCTGCATATCCTTTACCCGAGAAGAACCTAAGGCCATACCGTTTAATACCTCTGGAATCGTTTTCTGAAATCTCACAGTCGCTGGGTAAAGCCAAAATTTCAGAAATCCTACTGGGTGCACAGCAGAGTAGTGCCACAACTGAAGTGGTAAACATGTCTCTTTGAGAAAGCTCTTCATCCTTTTTAGCAAAGATGCTTGCAATAATTAATAACGATTCAATGTCTGGCAACTTACTATGCCCTTTAAGATTTTTATCATAACCATCCCAACTCTTTCGAGCTTTAAACCTAAGTGGACTGACCCAATCTAAGTGTGGCAAATCAATCATCCTGTTTAACTTTAGGAAATTAATAATCTTCTCCAATTCTTTACATGTATTAGTCGATACTGATTTAGTATATTTCACATAGATAATACTGGCACATTTATCTAAAACCATATAGTTACATTCATTGACATTTGCATTTCCAACCAAGTCAAGAAGAACGAACTCAAGAACTTTTAACACTCTCAATGCCTTTGTGTGCTCTCTCCTTTTTCCAAATAAAATAGAGCATTTGATATAGGCTTTTGCAAAATCAATAAAGTTTTCATTAAGGGGTTCATTGCAATTACGGTTGTCACAGGAATCAAACCTCGTAAACCTGTAAATACCCCCCCAAGAAAGTGCATTCCAATCTTTAATTATTTCGTTATCAGAAATAATACTACGGTAGTAGGCCACATAAGAAATAACATTATTAATAGCGGGATTTTTTCCATCGGGTTTGAAAGATATTACATTAGACATGATCTTCTGTTCTCCACTGATTGAATTTTTTACACTCAAAACATTTGATTTCATTTTGAACACTTTCTTTTATACAAAAAGCATCCTTAATGACATTGATGAATTCTTGAGAATTGGATTCAACATCTAATCCCATGAAGACATTGGATAGTGGTGAAAGGAATTTATTCATGTGTGAGTCGATCTTGGCAACATTGTCAGCGACATTTTTAATGTAGATTCCCGCTGAACTTATATCGCTGTGATCCAGTGCTTGAGCAATCTCACTAATTGATGCTCCGTTTTTTGCGAGAATTGAGCCTAAAGTGTATCTAAACCTTCTTGGATTTAATTTGATAATATTACCTGTCCTTTCTGAAATAAGCCCATATTGTTTGGCCATGTTCCTTAGCTTATTAGTCAGCAACTCATTTTGTGCATGAAGAAAATCTGAGTAAATTTTTTGCTTCAGATCCAAGAGGCTCGTGCACGAATTGACAGCATCATTATTAAGAAAAATTGGCAATAGATCTTTTACATGCTGTTCTAATTCCTCTCCAAACTTAGTCTCGATGTATTTTATTGTTTGCTCTTTTAACTGCAATAGTGAAGAAAACAATCTCTCAGCAAGAATATTTGAAGTGAAACTTTCTCTGAATGTAAGCTGTTGCTTAACTCTTGGGATATTAATATATACACACTTATCATCTTTCTTAAGGTCAATGTGCTTTAATGATGTCAATTGCACTGGCCGTCTACCTGTGCTGATCAAAAGGTTCAAGAAACAAAATAAAGACAAGTTAACCTTTCCTTCAGAGAGCAATTCTTGGGTTTTAGTTTTAAGCATATACAATTCATTATCTGTAAAAGGTCCTGCATTTGGGTCCCTTCTTTTGACTGCTTCACCAATAGCTCCCCGTTTTACCTTCATATTATTGAAAACAGCTACTGAAGATGAATGTATGCCTGGATAATTAAAATTAACCCACCTATCCAGAAAGCTCTTCATGCAGCATAAACAATATTCTTCATGCTCTTTCAGCCCAGCTTTAAATCTCAAGATACTTTCACCATCGATAACATTTGTCTGCGAGGTGGTGAAAAACTTCTTAAATGACGTGTTAATAGCACTTACATACCCTGCACTAAAATTTGAGGCAAAATATGCAAGAGTATGAATATATCCAGATTGAATATCTGATGATGCATTTTTGATCACTTCAATGGGAGATATAGTTATACTTTTATCAAGTTTCCATTTTTTATCTGTAAGTTTGAAGTAATAACCATTCATTTTCGCTTTGTAAGAGGCTTCTTCGACCTTTAACGACAAATTCATACCTATTCCCCTTTTATAATTCTCTCAGTGGTGTTGAAAATCTTGAGCATAATCTCTTTATGTTTTTCAGAAGTCATTTTTCTGTTATATACCTCAGGCATTTTCGAGGAGTCAGACCATCCCATACAATACTTTCTAAAAGAATCTTGCTCATGACCGCTTAGTTGTGAGCTATCAGCTTCCTTTGAAAAATAGTAATTCCATGAATGTCTTAATCTGTGCCCTGATAAATTTGCTAGTAAATCACTGTTCTTCTTAATGGTTGAAATTATTTTCTCGTAGGCTGAAATACTGAGAGGTTCGCCTTCTGTATTTGAATTTCCATGAGTTACAAAAAGATAACTATGTTTTTTCCGCTTTGTGGATAATTCCCTTTCATAAATCATATAGTCATCTATTTCCTTAGCTAAACCATCAGAAAGTTTAAGCACCCTTTCTTCTGTTTTAACAAGAGGTTGATAGATTCTGGAATCCTTGTTGCAGTCGTGTCGCCTCCTTACATAAAGTGTGTTTTCATAAAGATCTAAATCTTCAATCTTAATGTTTAGTAATTCGCCAGATCTTAACCCCAAGTTTATTAGAATCTTAAAAATTAGTTTATTTCTACTTTGAACCTCTTTTGAGAATGGATTAATTTCACTCCCTATTTCAACTATCTTAAAAAGCTCAATAAGTTGTTTTTCTTCAAGCGCTCTATCAGGCCTATCATGTAGCTTCAGAGTTCGGACACTCCATTTATGAGATTCGATACTCTTAATGAAGGTATCCACTTCGTTTTTTGCATTAATTTTATCCATTGAGTGAATCACTTCGCAAAGCCACTCAAGGTATTTCGCAACAACATGCAGCCTATAATTAAATGTTCTTTTAGAGATACATTTAAATTCTTCTTTGTTAATATCGGGAGTTTCTCTATTATCAAATCTTAGATTTAAATATCTAACAAGATTATCAATCTCAAATATATTGAGAAACTCTTTGCTCATTATCCTTTCATGTAAATTGATTTGGTTATTTTTGCAAAACTCTTTGAATATGATAAGTTTCGTTGCAACTACTTCAATTGTTGAAACGGTATAACCTCTATTTCGTATTTTGGTGGTGAGAAATAGGTTTTCATAGTAAGCTGGAAGTCCGGTTTCTTTATCAAGGATAATGCAGTTGCGTTCTCCACTTTCCATTACAAACTTCTTAGTTTTATATTGCAATTTAATAACCCTCCGTAAATTTTACGATTATTAATCGTTCCGGCTTATCATGTAATTTATAGATTTTAAATTTGCAATTTTATTTCTGCTATTTCTAGTTTATTTATATATTATTTAATAACTTAAAAAAATTTCTTTCACGTGAAAGAAACCGGTATGGCTAGTTAACCGTATCCATACCCGATATTTAGAAAGCATCTCAAAGCCTGATTGAAAAAGCGGTGCGAAAATTTTTGTTAAGAATTCCGTTAAATATCGTCCTATATTCGTTTTAAAACTTTACGAAATTATTTTGATCATCAAAATCAGCTATTATTAATTCGATATTCATTAATTCGATCTTCAACCCATTCATCAATTTCCGCCTCCACAAAAGCTATAGCCCTCGCCCCCATTTTGATAGGTTTAGGGAATGAATTTTTTGAGATTAATAGATAAATCCACGATTTCTTAAATCCGGTTTTTGATAAAACTTCGGGCATTCTGATCAAGCGGATGTTTGAGTTCTTCATGTTTGCTTCCTCACCTTGTCTCTGATGAACCAACAGTAAGGCAAGGTGAGCAAAGAAAGGACAGAGCTTCGTGACACCAGTAGCGATCACTGTTGCTGCTTTCCCAGTGTCTTTTGTAACAGGCAGGATAGACTTCAAGAACTTCATCAAGGGTGAATTTCTTATCTTTTTGTGATTCAGCAAACGGCAGATTTGAATGTGTTATGGCAACTTCTATATGCATTAAAAGTCGTAACAACAGATACCTTTGGAGAGCTATATGAGTTTACAAGAAAGTGATTGGAAACATAAAGATAACAAACATTATAAGGGTCATCTCGATAGGATTTATGTCTCAAGAGAAGAAGAATGGGAAGTAGGCTATTTCGTGGACAAATATCTTGAAGATCATAACTCTCTCAAAACTGAGCAAAACAGGACTGCACTGATGTCTCACATTGCAAACTATCCAGGCAAAGCCCCGATCAAAAGAGAAGATCTGAAAAAGTATCTTGATGATAATGTTACATTTAGCAAGTCATGAACCATTTTAGGCACCGGTTGCACGGTGCCGTTCATTTAGTCACTAATCTTCATAACATCTGCAACTTTCATATCTTTCAGATGAGGATTCTTGTTAAGGAAGTAATTAAACTGCCTGATGAAGTTGATGGTTGCTGCTTTGTTAGCCAGTGGACGGTCTGAATCACGGATATGGTTACTTAGACGGGTTTCATCCTCTTCATCCTCATCGGTGTAGAGAAGACGGGATAACCTATCGTCAGAAATCCTAACATTATGTATCTTTGCCCACATAAGGATATCGAGCATGGCCATGATTCGATAGTTGATGAGCTTTTTGATAGTGCCGTATCCAAACCGCACTGCACCCGTCATGTCCGGCTCAATACCTTTGATTCTTCTCCATTGCGGCAAAGCAGTCTTGAGAGCCTCAGCTATCTCTTCATCTGTTCCGCTTGCCAAGTCTACTTCCAGCATCACCGTGCCTTTCGCCATACTCTCATCGAAGATGTCTGAGATGAAGGCTTCAGCATAATCAGGCACCATACGATATTGCTCTCCTCCATCCCATGAAAAGAGTCCTGCTACCATACTGTTGATGCCAAACTGAGCAATTCTCTTTGTAGTTGTGAGATGGATGTGAGGAGGTTCGTAAAGGCGATCATCACGGTCTGTGTATTCAAGTTGCCTTGAATTATATAACACCGGATTTCCTCCAAACACTTTGATACCTACTTGGATAAGATCTCTCCCTTCCTTCTCTGTCGGCCAAGGTTTGTGCCAAATGGCTCGTGCCCAAACCTCATGGTAGTAAGCCTTCAAGGTTAGCTCTTTGAAAACCTCGTAGTTTTCCGTTGAGAACCATTGCTTAACTTCCTTCGTATACTCAGTAGTCCAATTCTTCATAAACACGCCCTGGCCCTGAAATTATATTTAATATAAAAAATCCCTTAGTAAACTGGAAGGTTTTATTTATACAAAGAATTTTCTATTTACAAGCCTTTGAAAAGTACAGTATTATTCTCGAATGATAGTAAACAAGGATGAATATGAATTACCGCAATATTATCCCTAAAATAGGTTTGATAGTCGCCATCATATCTGGTCTTGCTACAGCAGGAGGGGTTTTGAATGAGATTACAAAACCAAAACCAGCTTTAACAGCTCGAATTTATCAGGATACATTTTATCTCCCTCCTGATTACAAAGATAAAATCCTTGAATACTATAAGAAAATAGACTGGCAAAAAATATATGATTCCATCGATGTGGTTGATGAAAATGGCGATTCACAAAAGAAAAGAAAGCTTACGAATGATTTATTTTCAACTATGATCATTCCCTTTGCCGCCCCTTTCGATCATGGACTTGAAGCTTTTAAAACAAAAGCTTTTGTTTATGTTGCGAACAATGGTGAAGCTATAGCTAAAGATGTTTATGTGGATTTTCCTGAAAAAGTTCTATTAATGGTTGAGGATGATAAAGGTGATCTTCCTCATACTGAAGGGTTAACATCAAGATATAAGATACCATCAATACGACAAGGTGGGCATTATAAAATTTGGGCTTGGGCCAAATCCGACAAATTTAATAAGTATGATATTAATATTGGCAACGAAAGTCAGGTAGCTAAAATCGATTTTGGAGAATTATATTATGGTAAGACAGGTAAGGTTTTAAACCTACTCGAAGAGAATATCTTTTTTGTTGTAGTCTTTATTACTATACTTGTATTTTATATTATTTATTCTTTATCAATTGTTATTTCCTATCTTTTCGATGAAGAATAGATTCAAAGCTTAAACAATATTCAGGAGATTTCTCTCCTGAATAAAACATTTTTACTTTAGCAGATCGATTTCAAAATCCTCTAATCTTTTTCCGTCTGCAATAGCATTGGCAATTATTTTAGGTGTCCGTCCCTGCCCCGTCCAAGTTTGTTCCTTGCCATTCTTATCTATATATTTGTATTTTGCTGGTCGTGCTCGCTGAGTTTTCCTGAGTTGAGATATCTTGGACAGACCATTTATCAACTCTTCAGGATCGATGCCATCTTTTAAAAGCTTTGCTTTTATCGCTTCAAGTTTAGCTTGTTTTCCTTCTCGTTCCTTACGAACAGAAACTTGCTCTTCACGATGTTCTTCTACAATCGTCGCAAGCTTCGCAAGCATCTCTTCAAGAAGCTCTAATGGAGTTTCACGAGCTTGTGCTCTAAGTGTGCGGTAGTTGTTGAGACTTTTGAGACTATCACTCATGACATGTCTTTCCTTGATGGGTGTTGAAGCACTACATTTTATGTCTTGTAGTTTAAACACGAAAAACATCCTCATCAAGAAACCTTCAATTATTATGTTTTAATTTTCATTTCTTACATGATTTATAGTTAGCTCAAACTGTTAATTTCAGATATTTTAATCAATTCATTTAACAGATCTGGCTTGTTTTTATGCATCCATCTAAACAAGCTTTGGTTTTCCAACAAAGTTTTTATGTGCGAAATAATGATAGTCAGTTTTAAACTATTTGAGCCATAACTCTCTTTTAATTTATCGGCATCAACATGAACATGTGCCATTTCTTTCTCAAGTCTTTCGATTATTTTTTTATGCCCTTCTTTACTTGCTGGAGTTTTACTTAAACTTTCAACCAGTGTTTCTTTAGGTGAGCTTTGCAAAAGTGAATGAGAAAAGTTTTTTGAAAAATTATCGAATTTAACCATTAAATTAGCACATTCAAGCTGTCGTAATGGAACCATCTTTTTCAATGCATGAAAAGTGGTTTTAGGCACATTTTTATCGTTTAAAATTTCGATAACTTTAGGGCTGATCCCATTCAAAATTGATATTTTACCCTTGAGAGATTCAACTGAAACATTTAGAGATGAGCTAAGTAATTCAATAGGAACTCCAGCTTTAATAGCATCTTTCAGCATTTTTTGAATTTGGATAATTGTTACCTGATTTACTTTGGTATTTGGAGTGTAGGTGTCATAAACTGTTGAAACAAGACATTCAACTTTAGTCTCTCCGAGTTCTTTTAATGCCTCTATTCTCAAGTGCCCATCCAGTATTTTTATTTCATTTTTCTCTCCATCTATATAAATCAGAATTGGCTCAATAAGACCTATTGCTTTTAGAGTACATCTAATCTGTATAAATTTTTCACTTGTATCATAATTTAGTGGCATCCTTTTTGTAGGTAATAAATCCGATATGTTTAAACTGACTGTTTCTTCGTTAAAGCAACATTTGATCATATCAGGCTTCCTTAGTGGAATTTTTAACCACCACACTTACTATGTTATTTAAGCTTTCATTGGAAATGATATTTTTAAATTCATCATCTTGTAGCAACTCACTGAATATTTGGTTAACTAACAACAAATTTACTTCCAGATAGTTTGCTTTATTAATTAAAGCCTTATGCTCCTTAATGTTTTCTTGATATAGCTTCTTCAGCTCATCTGTAGTTAGCCTTTTCTTATTCTTATCTTTTTTATATGAAACATTGATTACTCCTTTTAACCCTTCATTCCTTGAGTCTAATATTTCTCTTAGCTTACCGACATCTTTATGCTTTATTTTACCTTCATCAAAAGCCTTGATAAAAAGTTCCTGTCCCTCCTTATAATCTACTCTTGCAATTTCAACTGCGAGCGATATTGGCATTTTCCCACTTTCTACAGCAGATAAGAGTTTATTCTCTCCTTTCTCAATGAGCATAGTAAGGCTGGTTATCCATTTGACTGATAAACCCGTGCTCTCAGAAATTTTTTTATTGTTCAACCCCTGATCTTTCATTTCCTTTATTCGCAGATATTGCTGACCCGCTCTGGGTAAAACACGAGCCATATTTTCAGCAAGACTCATGATATGAGCAGTGTTCTCATCAACATCTAAAACGAATGCAGGAATTAGTTCTTCATTCAGATTTGAGATCGATTCAAGTCTCCCTTGCCCGCAAATGAGAGCATAATCAAATTTACTATCGTTTATTTTTCTTACCGTGACGGGTTTTCTTATGCCACTTGTATCAATGCTTTCTGTAATCTCAGCATGTTTAAATTTATTACGGGATCTCGGCAACACAACTTTTATAGACGAGGCCTTTATCATTTGTATCTTGCCTTCGTGCATTTAAGAAGCCTCCATTAAAGATGGGTTTAACATATCTAAGAAAAGATCAAGGTTATCGAATCTATATAACTCGAATAACATCTTGTTATCTTCTTTAAATCTAATATCATCTTCGAATTTCTCTAAGGATGGCAAGATAAAGTAATCAACAGGCTCACTATTTAAAGTGTTCATTCTCACCACAATATTGAGATCGGTGTTTAGACTCCTGTCTAACCTCACGATCCATTGGTATTTTTCATTACCTCTTTTTCTACACCTTGACAAAACCACTGAAAATGTGAATGCTTTATTTATGGATACTGTTTTATTATCTGAAATGAATAAATTCTTAGTTGTAAACTTCCCTTCTATTTCTTCTAACAACTTCTTATGCTTTTCTCTTAGTCTTTCGTTGATGGTTAAAAAGCTGTAATCTATTTCAGGTGTATACCCTATTAGTTTGTATGCATTGATTAAACCACCGAATCTATTCGCCACCACACTACTTGACGGTCCAGTGTTATCCTGATCGATAATAAAACCAGATATTTTACCGTTTTCTTCTAATTTATTTTTTAAGTATATTAATATCTCATCGTCGCTCATCTGTCTTGACCGTGAATTTATTATCTCTTGAGCCAACTTAAATTTTTCGAGCGAGATTATTGGCTTAAAGAAAGATTCGTTATTTACCCACTGGCTTTCAGGATTTTTGACTTTTTTACTTTGTAACTTTGAAGATGTCCTGTTATAGATATACTTTCCGGTATATCTAATATTAATTAATATGGCATGAATGCGACTTCTGTTCCAATGACTACCGTCACTATATCTTGACCCCTCTCTGTTAAGATGTACTGCAATGAGATATTCATTCAAACCTTTAAAAATGAACATGTCGAATATTTTTTTTATTAGTTGTATTTCTTCTTTTTTACCCGGAGAAAGCACAACTCGGTCAGTAGTTAAACTTTTTCTTTCCCCCTTATGAAGGGGCATTTTAAATTGATTATTATTGTCAACTAAGTTTCTTGTCAGTCCATATCCTGGAACACCACCTTGATAGTAACCTCTATTTACGAGATTTATATGACCTGCCAATACTTTTTGCGAAAGATTCTTACTGTATGATCCTGCCGAATACATAAGCATTAATAAGAAGAATGGGCTTTCCATAAAGTTATCAGGTATATCATCAGCACAAAAAATTACTTTTACACCCTGTTTTTCAACAAGATATTTATAATAAATACCCTCTAAAGGATCTTCAAAACGACCAAAACGGCTAACATCATAAACAAGAACTGCTTCAATATTTATTTCTTTAAACAGCACATCATCTATCAGTCTATTGAAATCATGCCTACCAGAAGCTGTTACTCCACTCTTTCCTGCATCATCGTAGGTGTGAACAATTTCATAATTATGTTTTTGGGCATATTGCTTAATGAAGTGAGCTTGGTTATCCAGAGAAAACTCTTGATTGAGGGTAGACATCCTAAGATATTGAGCAGCCCTCCTAATCCCCTGATTCTCAATGATTTCGTTGTTCATTGGTAAAACCTTTCGAGATTACACAAAGTTCAATTGATTAAAAATTGATCAATTCTTGAACTTATGCAACCTTTTCCTTCACTAAGCAGTGTTCCAATTGAATGGGCTTGCTGGCTACATGATGGTAGAAGGTGCTTCGTAAAACCTATTTGAGCTTTTTTTTGAAAGAGATGTGTGGTGTAGGTTGTGCAAAGTGCTGCTACAGGATCTCCGTTCTTCAGGTAAGGTATCCTTAGGAACCGGTGAGGTGTCTTCTATCCCTTGAGCCGACATATCAGTGACACAAAGCTAAGCCTATAAATTTACAAATCTGCTCATACTGTCTGTCTGTTTGAGGCGAAGTGCTTTTAGTGATGATACCTATGGGGAGTAAAGTGGGGAGATAAACCATCATGATTTTATATTATTCCTGCTAAGCATATGTTTTTAATGTTTTTTGACTTATTAATCAACATTCAGATTCAGAATATCGAGTAATTTCCACTCAACAAAGCGCTCGCAGTAGCGCTTTGTTCCCCTCTCAGGCGCTGTCAGCACTTAAAGAGTTAGCTCCTTCCGCGAATTGATCGCTTTTTCAGC
>Ga0157369_10001931_pt1 | contig 24983 bp, 28 predicted proteins | sample C25metaG_FD_113461 | JGI IMG/M metagenome (GOLD analysis project Ga0157369, IMG submission 113461) | Corn rhizosphere microbial communities from Kellogg Biological Station, Michigan, USA - C2-5 metaG | ecosystem: Host-associated > Plants > Roots > Rhizosphere > Soil | place: USA: Michigan... | reverse complement strand
TCGGTCACCCGCTCCTTGCTCGCGCCGCCGCCGACATCGAGGAAGTTGGCGGGCTCGGCGCCGTGCAGCTTGATGATGTCCATGGTGGCCATGGCGAGCCCCGCGCCGTTGACCATGCAGCCGATCGAGCCGTCAAGCTTTACGTAGGACAGGCCAAGCTGCGAGGCTTCGACCTCGGCGGAATCCTCCTCGCCGAGGTCGCGCAGCGCGGCAATGTCTTTATGGCGGAACAACGCGTTGTCGTCGAAAGCGATCTTCGCATCGAGGCAGAGCAGATTGCCCTCCTTCGTCACCACGAGCGGGTTGATCTCGATGAGGCTCGCGTCCTTCTCGACAAAGAGCCTGTAAAGAGATGTCACCAATTTCTCGCATTGCTTGGCGAGGGGACCTTCGAGCTTGAGCGCGGATGCAATGATACGGGCATGGAAAGCACTCAAGCCCGAGGCCGGATCGACGGTGAGCGTTGCAATCTTTTCCGGAGTATTAGCCGCGACTGCTTCGATATCCACGCCACCCTCGGTCGAGGCGACGAAGGCGACCCGGCCTGACCCGCGATCGACGAGGAGTGAAAGATAGAGCTCGCGCGCGATAGTCGTGTCTTTCACCACATAAACCCGCCGCACTGTCCTGCCTTTCGGTCCGGTCTGCGGCGTGATCAGGGGCTTGCCGAGCATGCGGTCAGCTTCGGCGTGCAGCTCTTGCAGCGTCTTCACGAGCTTGATTCCGCCGCCTTTGCCGCGCCCTCCGGCATGGATTTGCGCCTTAACGACGAATGTCTGGCCGCCAAGCTCCCGCGCGATCGCCGCCGCCTCTTGTGGTGTGTCGGCGACACGGCCGTCGGCAACCGGCGCGCCATAGTCCTTGAGCAGGGTCTTGGCCTGATATTCGTGAATGTTCATGAATGGATCCTGCCCGCCGATAGAGCGGCGCAGCCAGAACTAGGAGGCCGAGGCGAGGTTCGGCGCGATTCTCTGGCACAATTCGACGAGGGCCTTCACCGAGTTGACTGAATGCATGAAGGCATCCTTTTCGGCCGACGTAAGATCGAGCTCGATTACGCGTTCCACGCCCTTGGCGCTAATGATGATGGGCACTCCGGCGTAGATGCCCTTCACGCCATATTCGCCATTGAGATAGGCGGCGCACGGCAAGACGCGCTTCTGGTTCTTGAGATAGGACTCTGCCATTTCGAGTGCGGCGGCGGCCGGCGCGTAAAACGCTGAGCCCGTCTTCAGTAGCCCGACAATCTCGGCGCCCCCGTCGCGCGTGCGTTGGACGATGTCATCGAGCCGCTTCTGCGTGATCCATCGCATTTTGACGAGGTCGGTGAGAGGGATGCCCGCCACGGATGAATAGCGGATCAGCGGGACCATGGTATCGCCATGACCGCCGAGTACCATCGTGGCGATGTCCTCGGGGCTGACGTCGAACTCCTGCGAAAGGAAATAGCGGAAGCGCGCTGAGTCGAGCACACCTGCCATGCCGACCACTTTGTTGCGAGGCAGGCCTGTCGTCTTCTGCAACGCCCACACCATTGCGTCGAGCGGATTGGTGACGCAGATGACAAAGGCTTCCGGCGCGTATTTGCGTAAGCCAGCCCCGACCTGCTCCATCACCTTGAGGTTGATCTCGAGGAGATCGTCGCGGCTCATGCCCGGCTTGCGCGGCACGCCGGCGGTGACGATCACCACATCCGAATCCTTCAGCTCGGCATATTCGTTAGTGCCCTTCAACTTCGGGACATAGCCTTCGACCGGGGCAGATTGGGAAAGGTCCAGGGCCTTGCCTTGGGGAACGCCGTCGACAACGTCGAACAGAACGATCTCGCCAAGCTCCCTGATCGCTGCAAGATGGGCAAGGGTGCCACCGATCTGACCCGCGCCGACCAGCGCAATGCGATTACGCGCCATGAAAACCCCCTTGAGCTTGTGGCGTGAAGCTGGCGCCGAAGGCCAGCCGGTGAGCTTGGTTACTGGCAATTCCCTTGCTGCGCAAGCTGGCGGCTTGACCGAGATAGACCGCGATGGGTCGATCGGATAGCTTGTTCGAAACGGGAAACGAGGTGTGCTATGGCGGCAGACCCCTCGGTTAAGGCCAAGGAGCCGATCGCACCCGGTCAAGAGGCAAATGAAGCCGAGGCGACCCCGCTGGTCGTCTGGGCGGCGCGGCTAAGCCTCTATTTCCTCGCCCAAGGCGGAATTCTGCTCCTGTCCTACGCCTATTACGGCTTCAATACCGACCCGCACAGCTTCCCGCTCGGTTTCAAGCTCGATCCGATCCACGCTGCGGTGCATTTCGTCTGGGGCCTGGTTGGCAGCTATATCGGCTTTTTCCAGCCGCGCTATGCCACCGCTTTCGTGCTTGCGTTTGCGGTGTTCTACACTGTCATGGCCGTGCTCGGGACGTTCACTCCATACCATTTCGGCATGATGCTAGATGAGCGAGTCAATCTGTTCCATTGGTTCCTGGTCCCGCCGGCTTGGGCCATCGGACTTTACGGGCTATGGCGCCAGCGCCATCCGGACTGATGGCTCCCCCAGCCGCGGCCTTCGGCCGGCTTGTGGCGGCCTATTCCCGTGCCGTGGCGACAAGCGCCTTGGTCGAGATCATCCCCGAAACTCCGCTCCCGCAGAGCCCGACACTGTGGATCTCCTGGCACGAGAACAATCTCATCACGCTCGCGCTTCACCGCCGCGTGACAGGCCGCGCGGCGGTCGCCTTCGTGCCGCCGGGCGCGCAGGGTATCGCCATGAGCACCTGGCTTTCCGGCGTTGGCGCGACGCCTGTGCCACTTGTAGGTGACGCGAGGCGCGGGCTAGGTCTCAGGCAAATGGAGGCAGCGCTCGCTTCGGGCAAGGACGTGCTCATTGCCGTGGATGGCCCGACAGGGCCACGCCACGGGATTGCGCCAGGCGCGCTGTGGCTTGCCCGGGCGACGGACGTGGAGATCAGGCCGGCCGGCTGCTGGGCATCGCCCGCGCTTAGGCTGCCGCGCTGGGATCGGCTGATGGTACCTCTCCCGCGCGCGCATCGCCATTGCGCTCGGCGCTGCCCTGACCAAGCAGAAGTCGGCGGAGGCGATCCCGCGTCTTGCCGCAACATTGCACCGCCTGAACGAGCGGGCGCGAGATGAGGTGATCGCGCGGCCGAACCTCACGCCAGAGGAGGCAGTGCCATGGAGATGAGACTGCCAGGCTGGGTGCGTTCAATTGTTGCCATTTCGGCGCTCATGCAGCTTGGCTTCGGCATTGGCTTCTCCTGCATCCTGCTCGGATTAGCGAGCTCTGGCCATGGGCCTTGCCACCGCTTACTGCGCGCCTCCTCGGCGCGAGCACGCTCGTCTCGATCCCGCTTGCGTTTCTTTCGATCGGTATCAACCGCTACCGCATGGCGATGATCCCGTTCGTGATGATGCTCACCTATCGCGTGCTTCAGCTCGTTGCTGGCGTCATTCACATCGACCGCTTCGCCGCTAATTCGACACTCACCCTCAACTATTTCGGTGGCGGGCTGTTGATGCTCGTCGTGTTTGCCTATCCGCTCATCGCCGGCAGCAGAGGGCGCTTGCCGAAGGCATCCGCAGAGGCGCCGTTCGCAACGTCGATGCCATGGCGGCCGCATCCTTTATTGCGGGATGGGCTCGCCTTCCTCGCCGGAGCGCTCATCGTGCTCGGTCTTGCTTTTCTCATTCTCGGCGGCAACGCGAAGGGGCTGTGGTTCGACGCCAAGGGCATGACGCCGCTTACCGCGCGGCTGTTTGCTTCCCCGCTGATCGGACTCGGCCTCGGCATGGCTCTGGTCTCGGGCGCTGCTGACTGGCGCGAGATCATGATCGCGGCCATAGGCATGGTGACGATCGGCGTGCTCGCCACACTGGCGCTGGTGTTAAGCGGAGCGGACTTCGCGCCGCAAAGTCCGCTCGCGTGGCTCGTGGCGTCGCTTCCGCTCATTTTGCTGATAGTCGGGCTGGTTCTGCTTCAGTCGCGGCCGCCATCGTCACCCGATGCGCATGCGAGCGCTCAAGCCATGCGCACGCGCAAAGCCGCCTAACTCATTGCTGCGGGGCAGGGACCTCGGTCACCAGTGGCTTGTCCTTCGGCTTGATGCGCACCACGAAAAGCTTCACCGGCGCATCACTCAGATTCATGCCGCGATGCACGACGTTGGGCTCGACATAGTCGGCCTCGCCGGCATGAAGCACCTTCGGCTGCTCGCCGGCACGCTGGAAGGTGAAAGTGCCTTCGATGATGTAGGCGATTTCGTCTGCATCCGGATGGATATGCCAAGGGAGCACGGCACCGGGAGCGAAGGTGTAGGTTTGCGCGTTGACTTCCTTGCTCGGATCGGCTGCGAGCGGCTTGACGAATAGTTGCTGCGACTCGACCCTGCTCGCGCTGTCAGTCTCGCGCGCGACAAGACCAGAGCTTGCCGCCGGTGCGAGCAGCAGAAGAGTTATCACCGCGATCCTCATCCTCATCACATCACCTCATCGAATCGTCCGGCCACGCATTTTTTTGGCCTATAGTCGGAGCGCGAGTAACAAGTTGGAGGGGTCTCATGAACGGACAGGTGATCAATTACCGTGTTGAAGGCGCCAAATACGGCATCAGCTTCGGCACAGCACTCGCCATCGCGATTTCCTACACGAATAACCATTCGGTCCTGTGGGCGATCATTCACGGCTTCTTTAGCTGGCTTTATGTGATCTATTACGTGCTGTTCAAGTAGCTCGCGGCGGCATGTCCTCGCTTCGGCAACCTGAATGCAACTGGCTAGCACTGTGACTTGGCAGCAAATCGCGCTAGATTCGCCCCGCGCTGCTTTTATCGACGCCAAGCCGAACTGATCGCGGGCTTCGACAAAAGGATCGCGCCAGTGCATGCCTTCGTGCGGATGGGCGATGCCCCAATGCTGCAAACCGGCAAGGGCACGGTGAGCATCTTGCCGGTGGACTATCTCTTCTGGAGCCCGCCGCTCGAAGGTCTCGTCTCGGGCGCCCGCGGCGGCCAAATGTGGATCACAGGATAAGCGAGCACGCTCGCAAAGTCTCAGCTCGCATCACGCGGCTGGACGATAGTCCCGAAAGCCGGCGCGCAGCTCGGTCAGTAAACCGACCTCCAACGTTATTTCATGATGCCGATGCCAGGCCCGTTGGTGTGGTAGCCCGGCGCGATGTCGGAGCGGTAATGCGGGCCGATATAGTAGCCCTGCGCAGCGACGCGCGCCTTCGGCGCGATGTGCTCACCGCGGCCCGGCGGTCCGAACCAGTACCACGCCGCCGGGTTTTGCCTATAGATCCTGTATCTCACGTAGTCCTTCGAGAACGCCGGCGCTGACGCGAGCGCTGCCGCGGCAGTCAGTCCAAGCCCCATGGCAACAGCTTTGACGATGCCTCTCATCGTGTCACCCCTCTCTAGAGCGGCGTGACGAACCACGGGAGGGTGCTTTCGCCTCCTACCGTGTATGGCACGCGCCACGTGCGCGGCGGCTCGTCAGCCGCGTTAGGCCGAGACCGCTTGCGCTCGACTTTCTCGAGCCGCTTGGTCTTGGCCTTCGTCTCAGACTCGGCGTTGCGCGATGGTTTTGGCGTTTCGGCCTTGGGGGCCCGGGCGCCCTCGTCGCGCAACTCCTTGCGGAATGCTCTCCGCCACAAGGGAACCGGAAGGCCGGTGCCGAGAATTCGCATCATGTCACGTACTCCCCTCGTTAGTCGATGCCGATCGAGAAGCCGATGCCAGGTCCGCCGATCAGCGGTGGGCCGTAGCCGTATGAGTAGTAGTAGGGCGAGTAGTAGGCTGGGCCGCCGTAGTAGGCGTAAGGAGCGGCGCCATACTCGCGGTAGACCCGGTGGCTATAGAGGGGGCCGACACGGCCGGCATGACGGCGCTGGTAATAGTTACTCGGGCCGATCGAGCTCCAGCTCCCGCCGAAATAGCCTTCATTGTCAACGGCATTCGCGTTCGCCGGAGCAGCGGCTAGCAGCGCACCGCCAGCAAGCACCAAAGCAACCGTCTCATTGCGGAGTGTTCTGTTCATCGTCAGCCTCCCTTTGAACTAGCATTTCGCCTTTACGGCTCAACTGACGGGCTGCTCCCAGGTTCCCGTCGATCTCGCACTGTTCATGGGCGTTGCTGCACTGCCACATCAGTCCGTCAGGGGAAGGATCGAGCAAGCTTCATCGCCTCTCCGCGCGAACGCGATGACTGGGTAAAGCGCGGTCATGACGAGAACGGAAAAGGCAACGACAAAAAGAAATGGCCGGGCGGGCCCGGCCATTTCAGTCATGTCCCTGCTAGTAGACGATCCGAGAGTTGACCGCGATTTTAGTAGCCGACGGCGACGCCGACGCCGGGACCGGCGAAGGCCACGCCTGGGCCGGGGCCGTAATAGCCGTAATCCACCGGCGGGCCATAGTCGTAGGTGGCGACGGGCGGCGCGTACTCGACCGGCGGCACGTAAGCGATCGACGGACCGTAATAGGCCGGCCCGTCAAAGTACGGATCGTAGGCATAGGCGGGCGCCACAAAAACGCGGCGGCGGACCTCCTGATAGTAGCTCGAGGGCGCTGTGCCTGAGCCGTCGTTCCGATAAACCGCGTTCTTTACCGGGTCGGCTGAAACTGGCGCGGAGGCAAGCGTAGCGCCGCCGATCAACGCGAGCGCCATCGGGCCGCCTAATGTGGTCTTGAGAGCCGTGGCCTTCATGAGAAGCCTCCTTCTTTTCGGGTTGTCGCTCGAAGGGCCAACGGGATGAGATAGATATCGGTTCCCGTTGCGACATCCCGGCTTGGTTCTGCGCGCGGACCAAACAGGAAACCTTCGCGCTTCGTCGCTCGCGCAATTTTGTTGCAGGTTTGAAATTGCAGGCTGATGGACGACGCGTGCGAGAGGATGTCTCCATTCCGCTCGCTTTATTCCCGCTGCGGAAACTGACGTTCGCTTTGCAGCATCGCAGCGAAAGCCCTCTCCCCGCGGGGAGAAGGGTCGAGACGAGGCCCGATCGCCTCACTTGCCGTCAACGAGAAGAGACGCTGCACGGTTCCCTCGGTTTTCCGAGAGAGTTAACCGCGCCGATGTCTCGCAGTTGCCGAATGCGTAGTCGAGCCGCTTGATTGTGACAGTTCGCGGGCGGAGACTCTATGCGATCAGGATTAACCCGATGTCTCCCCAAACTCCCGCTCTGAGGAACACCGCCATCGCGCTGGCGCTGTCAATTCTCTGCTGCGCGCAAGCGCCCATGCCTGAGCCCGTTACTGATCAGGAAACCGAGCTTGGTGACCAGATGTATAAGGAGTTGAAAGCCAAGGGGGAGATCGTCGCATCCTCCCCGCTTTACGACACATTGAAACCGATAGCAGACTCGATTTCCCGGGCGGCTCAGTCGCGCTATTTCCCTTCAAGTTCTTCATCGTTCACGAGCCTCAGCCTAACGCGTTCGCCACGCCAGGGGGCAACGTCTATGTCGTGGATTCCTTGTTCTATTTCGTGAAGAACACCGAGCAGCTTGCCGGCACGCTGTGCCACGAAGTCTCCCATACAATTCATCGCGACGGCGTCGCCCTCATGGAGAAGCGTAACAGGATCAAACGCCACGAGATCGAGGCAGCCATACTGCTCGGACCGACACGCGCCCACATCATCGCCATCGCTCTGCTCGGACACCTCCATTCGCTCGGATATTCGCGCGAGGCCGAGTCGAACGCCGACGTCACGGGCTCGGATATCTGCGCCGAAGCTGGTTACAATCCGTGGGGCTTGGTGTGGCTGTTCAAGGAGTTTCAGAACGCGGAGGCGGTACACATTCCCTCCCTGCTTTCCGACCATCCTGCCAACGGAGATAGAATGGCAACTGTCGAAAAACACATGCGCAATAACCCCTCCGTGTTCGGCAAATTCAATTCTGACCCACAGACGGCCACCCCTTTGGCTGTTCCGAAGGACGCCGCCGAGCAATTTTTGCCGCCCGATACTCACTGAGTAGGGCGTTCCCCGCTCGGCACCGCAGTTTCTTGCGGAAATTGAGGCGCTGTCGTGTTTCCCGGCGCTGCGCTTGAGTCGCAGGAACCCTCAGCAATTCCTACGGTTGTTTGGTGTGGCGCTGCGGGAGGGCCGTGATCATCTGGAGATGAAGATGGCGCCGCGCGGCACAATCAAGCCCTATCGGGGTCCAGTCGGAGGCTGGGGCTCGGCGCGTTCGGTGGGTCAAATCCTCTTCCGCGAGCGCCGGCCGTTTATCGGCCCGCTAACGCTGCTGCACCAAAACAAGCCGGCCGGCTTTCAATGTGTCAGCTGCTCATATGCAAAGCCCGGCGATCCGCATCCTCTCGAGTTTTGCGAGAACGGCGCGAAGGCGACCGCGTGGGAAAATCACCTCGCGCCGCTGCGGGCCTGATTTCTTTACCAGGCACACGCTGAGTGAGCTCGAAAGCTGGTCTGATCACGATCTCGAAGAGGCCGGACGACTGACCGAGCCGATGCGCTACGACGCCGCGAGCGACAAGTACCGGCCGGTCGCGTGGAATGAAGCCCTGGCGGAGATCGGAAGCGCTTTGCGAGGCTTAGATCCGAAAGAGGGGGTGTTCTACACCTCGGGCCGAGCCTCGCTCGAAGCCTCCTACATGTACCCGCTGTTCGCGCGCATGTACGGGTCTAACAATCTGCCCGACAGCTCGAATATGTGCCACGAGAGCACGTCGGTCGCTCTGCCGGAGACCATCGGCGTTCCGATCGGCACGGTGAAGATCGAGGATTTCGAGCACACCGACTGCATGTTCTTCTTCGGCCAGAATGTCGGCGTCAACAGCCCGCGCATGCTGCATCAGCTCGATGAGGTGCGGCAGCGCGGCGTGCCGATCATCACCTTCAATCCATTGCATGAGCGCGGGCTCGAGCGCTTCACCAATCCGCAGAACCCGCTGCAAATGCTGACGCTGTCCGAGACGAAGATCAGCACGCAGTATCACCAGCTCGATCCCGGCGGCGATCTTGCGGCGATTGTCGGCCTATGCAAGGCGCTCATTGCGGCCGACGACAAGGCGAAAGCGCTACATCAGAGCGAGCGGGTGCTCGACGTCGATTTCATCGCCGAGCACACTGACGGCTGTGGCGCATTCGAAGCCGCCGTGCGCGGGTTCGAGTGGCCTGAGATCGAACGCTGCTCGGGGCTTAAGCGCGAAGAAATCGAGTCGGCTGCCGACGTCTATGCGAACTCAAGGGCCGTGATCGCCTGCTACGGCATGGGCCTCACCCAGCACCGGTCGGGCGTGCTCGCCATTCAGATGCTGAGCAACTTCCTACTCATGCGCGGCAATATCGGGAAAGCCGGCGCCGGCATTTTTCCTGTGCGCGGCCACTCGAATGTGCAGGGGCAGCGGACCGTCGGCATCACCGAGAAGCCCGAGCTTGCCCCGCTCGACAGGCTTGCGGCGCAATATTCCTTTGAGCCTCCACGCATGAAGGGTCTCGACACGGTGGCGGCCTGTCGCGGCATTCTCGGCGGGACGGTGAAGGCTTTCGTCGGCCTTGGCGGAAATTTTGTCCACGCCGTGCCGGAGACGGTCGCCATGGAGGCGGGGTGGCGAAAGCTGTCGCTTACGGTGCAGATCATCACCAAGCTTAATCGGAGCGCTGTCATTCACGGCCGCGCTGCGTTCCTGCTTCCTTGCCTCGGTCGCATCGAGATCGACCGGCAGGCTGGCGCCAAGCAGTTCGTCACCGTCGGGGACACCACCGGACGCTTTCATGCCTCACACGGGCAGGTCGAGCCCGCTGGCCCGCATATCTGGTCGGAGCCAAAAATCGTCGCCGGACTGGCCAAGGCAACCTTGCGCGACGGCTCTCATGTGAACTGGGACGCCTGGAGCGATGACTATGCTCTCGTTCGTGACGCGATCGCTGCGACCTACCCGGAGATATTTGCCGATTTCAACACGCGGATCATAGCCACGCGCAAGGGATTCGACCGGCCAATCGCCGCGCGGCAACGCAAGTGGAACACGAAGAGCGGAAGGGCCAATTTCATCCCGCCGCCCTGTCTTTCCGAAGATCCCGACCTGCCCCGGCGCCGCGACGGCATACTGACCTTGATTACGGTGCGCAGCAACGATCAGTTCAACACCACGGTCTGGTTACGAGGACCGACTGCGCGGCATCTATGGAACGCGCGAGGTCGTGTTGATGCACGAGGCAGACATGCGATCCCTCGGCATCGCCGACGGCGAGATCGTTGACATCATCGGTGACGCTGGCGATGGGGTCGAGCGGCAGGTCTTAGGCTTCCGCGCAACGCGTTATGACGTCCCGCATGGGAGTTGCGCCGGCTATTATCCCGAATGCGATCCATTGCTTCCGCTCTGGCACCACGCCACCCGCAGCCACGTGCCCGCCGCAAAATCGATCCCAGTGCGGATCCGCAAGCACAAAGCTGCCGCTTAGGAGCTACCACGCCCCGCGGCACTCTGCCGCCTCCCAGCTTGTCCGCTTAGTTGCTCTTGCAAACTATTCGCAACTAGACTATATCGAGCATGAAGGGGCTTCCCCGAAAGAGGGAATTCCGATGCTGGGCAGTTCGAGTTTCGCTCTTCTAAGCACACGTCTGCGTGGCGTCCCTGACCCGCGCTACCAGCTCCTTTTCCCGATCCAATCCGGGGCGCGTTTTCCGCATGAGGGAGAGGTGGAATGCTGAGCCCATTCAGAGCCGCGAACGAAGCGGGCGCGGCGGAACTCGAGGCAGCGCACCGCGAAGCCCGCGCGCAAGGCTGGCGGCGCGCCTCGCGCGAGCCGTCGCTCGCGGATGTGTTCGGCACGATCAGGACGCGCCCCACCGGCCCGCTGTGGAAGAAGCTCGTCGCCTTCTTGGGTCCCGGCTACCTCGTCGCCGTTGGCTATATGGACCCGGGCAACTGGGCGACCTCGCTCGCGGGCGGATCGAAGTTCGGCTACGCGCTGCTCTCGATCGCGCTTCTCTCCAACATCATGGCGATCATCCTCCAGGCGCTGTGCGCGAGACTCGGCATTGCCACGCGCCGCGACCTCGCGCAAGCCTGCCGCGACGCCTTTCCGCGCTGGGTGTCGTACCCGCTATGGGGCCTCGCCGAGCTCGCCATCTGCGCGACCGACCTGGCCGAGGTGATCGGCACGGCGATCGGCCTCAATCTTCTGTTCGGCATTCCGCTCGAGCTCGGCGTGATCCTGACCGCGCTTGACGTGTTCCTGATCCTCGCCATGCAGCGACTCGGCTTCCGTTATATCGAGGCATTCATCGTGGCGATGCTCGGCGTGATCGCCGCATGCTTCGCGGTGCAGATCGCCATGGCCGATCCCGATTGGGGCCAGGTGATCCGCGGCTTCGCGCCGACCGTCGAGATCGTGAAGAACCCCGACATGCTCTATCTCGCGCTCGGCATTCTCGGCGCGACCGTGATGCCGCATAACCTCTATCTGCATTCCGGCATCGTGCAAACGCGCGCCTTCGGCAAGTCGCTGCCGGAGAAGCGTGAAGCGATCACGCTCGCCACCATGGATTCGACCATCGCGCTGATGTTCGCGCTGCTGATCAACGCCTCGATCCTCATCCTGGCGGCCGCGACCTTCCACAGAACCGGCCAGACCAACGTGGCAGAGTTAGACCAGGTGCATTCATTCTTGGCACCGCTGCTCGGATCGGCCTTTGCCCCGACGCTGTTCGCCATCGCGCTGCTTTGCTGCGGACTGAATTCGACGGTGACGGCGACGCTGTCTGGTCAGATCGTGATGGAAGGCTTCCTCGATATTCGCCTACCGCCCTGGATGCGGCGTCTGTTCACCCGCGCCATCGCCATCATCCCGGCGGCGATCGTCACCATCTGGTATGGCTCCGAAGGCACGGCGAAGCTGCTCATTCTCTCGCAGGTGATCCTCTCGCTTCAGCTCCCCTTCGCCATCGTTCCGCTGGTGATGTTCACCGCTGACAAGCGCAAGATGGGGGCCCTTCTTGCGCCGCGTTGGGTGACGGTGCTCGCCGCGGCGATTGCCGCCACGGTGATTACGCTCAACGTCAAGCTATTGTGGGATTTCGCCACTTCGCTGTGAGGTGAGTGTTCCTACAAACCTTGTCATCGCCCGGCTTGACCGGGCGATCCAGTAACCCCTGACGAAATTGACTTGATAGGACCCTGGCTACTGGATGCCCGCTTTCGCGGGCATGACAGGTCGATTTGTCGCTCGGCCATCATGCCGCCGGAATTGAGGACAAACAGCGTCAGGCAATGCGCGCCTCACTCGTGCTCCTGCCAAGCCTTGCCGCTCTGACCGCCGCCTCGTGCGCGAATCCGTCGGCGACGATCAAGCAGATTGCCTATGGCGATCCGACCAAGCCCTATCTCGGCATGACCAAGCAGGAACTCATCTCCTGCGCCGGCAAGCCCTATTCGACCTATCCGAGCGGCAGCAGCGAAACGCTCACCTATCACTATACCGGCGCAGGACCCGTGCCCAGCGAGGCCGCCAAGCCCGACAAGAAGAAGGACGACCAGGAGAAGAAGGGTGGATTGATGGGCGGGCTCAAGAAGAAGGACGACAAAAACTGGACCTGCACGGCGAGCTTCGTATTTCAGGACGACCGCGTGGTGAAGATCACCTTCGCCCATAAGGATGTGACCAGTCCCTATGCCTATCAGGGGGGAAAGAGCGAGGAGGAGCGGGCGAAGAATGAAGCCAAGGGGCCTCAGGAAGTCCCCACCTGCAACTTCTCGCTGCCGCGCTGCCCTAAGGGCTAAATCTTTCGACACAGCCCCTACGCGGGGGCGTGGCATACCGCCTCGATATTGTGGCCGTCGAAATCGAGCACGAAGGCACCGTAGTAGTTCTCGTGATAATGCGGACGCAGGCCCGGCTTGCCGTTGTCCTTGCCGCCGGCGGTGATGGCCGCCCGGTAGAAGGCGTCGACCGCGGCGCGAGAGGGCGCCGCAAAGGCCACATGGACGTGCCCGACACCCAAGCCTCCGGCCCCGCCGATCCAGAAGAACGGCTTGAAATTCGCACCAAAGCCGACTGCGGCGCCATGACCTGTCTGTTCGGCCGAGACCTCCATGACGATCGAAATGCCGAGCGGCTCGAGCGCCTTGAGTTAGAACTCGGTCGAGCGTGCGATGTCGCTCACTGGAATGCCGACATGGTCGATCATTCGGCGCGTTCGACCATCTTGCGCTTGAGCGAGGAGATGGCGGCAGCGGGGTTGAGCCCCTTGGGACAGGCCTTGGTGCAGTTCAGGATCGTGTGGCAGCGATAGAGCCGGAACGGGTCTTCCAGCTCGTCGAGCCGCTCGCCGGTCCGCTCGTCGCGGCTGTCCTCGATCCAGCGGTCGGCCTGCAAAAGAATGGCCGGGCCGAGATAGCGCTCGCTGTTCCACCAATAAGACGGGCAGGCGGTCGAGCAGCAGGCGCACAGGATGCACTCATAAAGCCCATCGAGCTTGTCGCGGTCTTCTTTAGTTTGACGCCATTCCTTCTGCGGGGTGGGGCTGTCGGTCTTGAGCCAAGGCTCGATGGCGCGGAGCTGGGCGTAGAACCGCGTCATGTCGGGCACGAGGTCCTTGATCACCGGCATATGCGGCAGTGGATAGATGGCGATCGCAGCGCTCGGCGCATCGTCGGCATGCATGGTGCAGGCAAGCGTATTGGTGCCGGCAATGTTCATCGAGCATGAGCCGCATACGCCCTCGCGGCAGGAGCGGCGGAAGGTGAGCGTAGGATCGATGTTGTTCTTGATCCAGATCAGCGCGTCGAGCACCATCGGGCCGCAGTCTTTCATGTCGACCCAATAGGTATCGACGCGCGGGTTCTCGCCGGTCTCCGGATCGAAACGGTAGATGCGGTACTCGCGCCAGCGCCCTACTTCGGCACCCGCCCGCGGCGGGTTCCACGCCTTGCCCTTCTTCACCTTGGAGTTTTTGGGAAGCGTGAACTGGACCATGGCGCGCGCCTATTTCCGACCTGGACTCTCGCATACAGGAGTTCCGGCTGCAAAGCCAAGCGCGAATTGTTGCGGAAGCATTACACTAGACGAGCAAGATGTGGTCGATGCGGGCGCGAGCCTCAGTCACGGCTTCAGTCCAGCTCGGCTTGAGCAGCGAATGGCGGCCGAGAATTGGCAGCTCGGGGCGCAACGGGCGAACGCGCACCCGCCACATTCGGCCTCTTCGTTCTCCCTCGATGGCGTATCCCCGATACAGTGCTCTAACCACTTTGCTCTAACCACTTTGCATTCGTCTCGTTGTCGCCTCTCCATTAGGGCTAACGCGACAGATGCAAAAAGGATCGATTTATGCCTTGAGCGATTTCTTGGCGTTTTTCCTGCCGGGTTTTCGGGGGGATTTTGGCGGGAACGCGTCGAGCAATGCGCGCACCTTCCGGGCGAGATCTTGCTGCGTGTACGGTTTGTTCAGGAGATGGACATCGGGATCGAGCCGTCCCTGGTGGACGATAGCGTTGCGTGTGTAGCCTGTGGTGTAGAGCACAGGCAGGCCGGGGCGCTTGTCGCGTGCGTGAATGGCGAGCACGCGTCCGTTGATGGGTCCCGGCGGCACCACGTCGGTAAACAAAAGATCGATGCGTCGTGGGTCGGCAAGCAGGCGCAGAGCCTCCTCCACCTCGGCCGCTTCCAGGACTTTGAAGCCGAGATTTTCCAGCACCTCTTTCGCGTATTCGCGTACGCCGTCATTGTCCTCGACCACGAGAATGGTCTCGCCGGTCTTCGCTGAGGGCGCCGGGGCTGGATGGGTTAGCTTGCCAATTGGAGCCACGCCGACTTTTTCGCTATGCTCGGCTCGTGGCAGATAGACCTTGACCGTCGTACCATGGCCCTCCTCGCTATAGATGCGGATGTGGCCGCCCGACTGCTTGACGAAGCCGTGCACCATCGCGAGCCCAAGGCCGGAGCCTTCGCCGCGCGGTTTGGTGGTGAAGAAGGGCTCGAAGACTTTATCGAGAATGTCAGGGGGGATGCCGCTGCCGGTATCCGTGACACACAGCAGCACGTACTGGCCGGGCTCGACATCGCCGAACTGCGCCGTATAGGCGTCATCGAGATAGGCATTGGCGGTTTCGATGGTCAAATGGCCGCCGCCCGGCATCGCGCCCTTTGCATTCAGGGCAAGGTTTAGCAGTACGCCCTCGACCTGATGGGGGTCGGCGAAGGTCGGCCAAAGGCCCGCTGCGAGAACGGTCTCGATGTTAACATCCTCTCCAAGGGAGCGGCGGAGGATTTCGAGCATGTCGGTGACGAGCCGGTTGAGATCGACCCGCATAGGCTCGAGCGCCTGGCGGCGGGAAAAGGCGAGCAGGCGCTGCGTGAGCTGCGCCGCGCTGTCGGCGCCCTTTATGGCCGAGTGCACCGGCTTTGTGAGCTTGGCGGCAAAGTCGAGCGCCGCTTGCGGCGCCTTCTCGATCTGCCGCCTGATCGTGTCCAGATTGCCGATAATGATGGTGAGCAGGTTGTTGAAGTCGTGCGCGATGCCGCCCGACAATTGTCCCACTGCTTCCATCTTTTGAGTTTGCCGCAGAGTCTCTTCCGCCTCGTGGCGAAGCTTCGATTCGGCCTCGAGCTCCGCGGTTCGCGTGATCAGGCCTCTCAAGGCTTCGCGGGTCGAGCCTGCCAGAATTGCAGCGAGGACCAGCGCAGCCAGCAGCGCGAAGCCGATCAGCCCGCCAAGCACGTATCTGAGGAGTGCGGCTCGCGACTGTCGCTGCGCGAGGAGGTCGCGCTCGGTGGCGAAGATCGCCTCGACTTGTTTTCTGATACCACTCAGGAGCTCCCGGTCCTCGCGCGAATTGATGGCGGCAAGCGCCGCGTCGCGCTGTCCCTCTTTGGCGGAGACTACTCCCTTGCTAAGTTGCTCGACCTTGGCCCGCAAAAGATCGTCGAGCTTCTTGACGCGCGCCTGCTGGAAGCTGTTGTCGGCCGTGAGCGAGCGGAGCTTATCAAGCTCGGATCGAGCCGCCTCGAGAGAACTATCCAATGGTTTCAGATCGTCAGGGTCCGAGCTCAAAAGAAAGCTGCGTAGAGCGCTTTCGGCGTCCCTGGTGGAGATAAGCAAAGTCTGAGCGGTCTGTTGCACCTCGAGCGTGTGCAGGACCCACATGTCGGCAATCCGCGACCATACGAGGCCGATTGCCATCGCCACAGCCGCTGCGAGCACGAGAGTGAAGCCAATAATGTTGATCAGGCGGGCCTTCCGCTGCAATTGCTCGGCTTTGACGAGGCGTGCGGGCACGTCGAAGGTCCCATTCAAAAATAAAGAAGATCAAGCCCTGGCGGAGCAGGCGTGGGCTGGATAGAGTCGCGTTGAAGCAGGAGACACGCAAGCAATTTTTGGGAAGTGAGCTGTCGTGCCGCGTATCCTAGTCGTTGACGACGAGCCGCTCATTTCAATGATGGTCGAGGCTTGGTTGAACGAGCTCGGCTATGAGGTGGTTGGGCCGGCCGGCTCGGTGCAGGATGGGCTCAGGCTCATCGTAAGCCACGAGCTGGACGCGGCGATCCTCGATATCAATCTCGGCGGCCAAGATTGCTACGTGGTGGCCAATACGCTCCAGCAGCGCGGGGTGCCGTTTGTCTTCGCCACCGGCGGCAGCGAGATGGGTGCCGCCGCGAGTTTCAAAGACCCGATCTTTCTGCGCAAGCCCTTCGATTTCGAGAGTGTGAAAAAGGTGCTCGGCAAGCTGCTCAATCAGCGTGCTGCCTAGGCAAAATACGCTGCTAACTGCGTGTAGCTCCGGCTAATACACCCGCTCTTTCGGCTCGATGTAAGCCACCTCGTTCGAGAGTGTGAAATTGTGCACCGGGCGGTAGTCGAGCCGCACCTCGTGCGTGCCGTAGTCGGCATATGAGAGCGTGTGCTTCATCCATTTGGCGTCGTCGCGCTTCGGGAAGTCCTCGCGCGCATGCGCGCCTCTAGACTCTTCGCGCGCGAGCGCGCCCTGCACGGTCACGGCCGACTGCGAGATGAGATTGTCGAACTCGAGCGTCTCGATCAGGTCGGTGTTCCAGATTAGCGAGCGGTCGCTGACCTTGATGTCGGCGGCATCGTCCCACACGGCGCGGATCGCTGTGACACCCTCCTTCAGCACCTCCTTGATGCGGAACACGGCGCAGTCGCGCTGCATGGTCTTCTGCATGCGGAGCCGAAGTTGAGCGGTTGGCGTTGAGCCTTCGGCATATCGGAAGCGGTCGAGCCGCTCGATTGCATTTTCGCCCGCGCCCTTGGGCAGCTCGGGAATGGCGCTGTCCTTCTGGATCAATTCGGCGCAGCGATGCGCCGCGGCGCGGCCGAACACGACGAGATCGATCAGCGAATTTGAGCCGAGCCTGTTCGCCCCGTGCACCGAGACGCAAGCCGCCTCGCCGAGCGCCATCAGCCCGGGCACGGTCGCATCGGCGTCACCGTCATGCGGTGAAATGGCCTCACCATGCATGTTGGTGGGGATGCCACCCATGTTGTAGTGGCAGGTCGGGATGACGGGGATCGGCTCTTCGCTCACGTCGACGCCGGCGAAGATGCGAGCGAGCTCCGCGATGCCGGGCAGCCGCTCGTGCAAGAGTTGCGGCGGCAGATGGTCGAGGTGGAGATGCATGTAATCCTTATCGGTGCCGTGCCCGCGACCTTCCCTGATCTCGATGGTGATGGCGCGCGAGACCACGTCGCGCGAGGCGAGGTCTTTTGCGCTCGTCGCGTAGCGCTCCATGAATTTCTCGCCTTCGGCGTTGCGCAGGAAGCCGCCCTCGCCACGAGCGCCTTCGGTAATGAGCACCCCCGCGCCATAAACGCCAGTCGGATGGAATTGCACGAACTCCATATCCTGGAGCGGCAGGCCGGCGCGGAGCACCATGGCGTTGCCGTCACCCGTGCAGATATGCGCGGATGTGCAGGAGAAATAGGCGCGGCCATAGCCGCCGGTGGCCAGGATCACCTGGTGGGCGCGGAAACGGTGCAGCGTGCCATCCTGCATCGACAGAGCCACCACGCCGCGGCAGCGGCCCTCGTCGTCCATGATGAGGTCGATGGCGAAATACTCGATGAAGAACTCGGCCGAGTGGCGGAGCGCCTGGCCGTACATGGTGTGCAGCATGGCATGGCCGGTGCGGTCCGCCGCGGCGCAGGTGCGCTTGGCCTGGCCCTTGCCAAAATTGGTGGTCATACCGCCGAAGGCGCGCTGGAGGATCTTGCCGTCGTCGGTGCGCGAGAACGGCACGCCCCAATGCTCGAGCTCGTAGACTGCTTGCGGAGCATTGCGGCAGAGATATTCGATGGCGTCCTGGTCGCCGAGCCAGTCGGAACCCTTAACCGTGTCATACATGTGCCAACGCCAGTCGTCGGGGCCCATATTGCCGAGCGCGGCTGCGATGCCGCCTTGCGCCGACACGGTATGCGAGCGGGTGGGAAAGACCTTGGTAATGCAGGCTGTCCTCAGGCCGACCTCGCTGCAGCCGACCACGGCGCGCAAGCCCGAGCCGCCTGCGCCGACTACCACCACGTCATAGGCGTGGTCGGTGATGGGATAGGCGCGGCCATTGATCTTCGGCACGTTGTGCGGCGTTGCGTCTTGGGGGGTGGCGTCTTGCGGCATGAACTCTCAGCTTCCGAAACTGATCTTCAAGATGGCGACGATGGAGGCGAGGCCGACGCCTGCGGCGAAGAAGGTCGCGAGCAATATGACGATCACTTTGGCGCCGCCGTGCACGTAATCCTCGATGATCTCTTTCAGCCCGATACGCATATGGATCGCGGCCGAGATGATGAGGGCAAGGAAGGCGAGCGCGACCAGCGGGCGGGCGATGAAGGCGCGCATCATCCCGTAGTCAGCGCCAATATGGGTAACGATGGCGAGGATGAGGAAAATCACCAGCGGGATATTGGCGACGGCGGTCACCCGCTGACGCCAGAAGGTCTCGGTGCCACTGCGGGCAGAGCCGAGCCCGCGCACGCGCTTGAGAGCTGTCGCCATGGCTAGAACGCTCCCTTCAGCCAATAGCCCACCAGCCAAACGAGAATTGTCAGCACGGTCGAGCCGATGATGGTCGCGAGAGCGAAGATCTCGACGCTTGTCTTGTCGAGGCCATGGCCAGTGTCCCAGATGAGATGTCGGATGCCGCCGAGCATGTGGTGAATCAGTCCCCAGGAGAACAGGAAGAGCACGGTGCGCCCGACGATGCTTCCGAAGAAGCTCGACACGACGGCGTATTTCTCAGGCCCCGCGGCAATGGCCACCAGCCACCAGGCGAGCAGGAGGAAGCCGACCGCGTTGCCGAAGCCCGTGATGCGATGGGCGATCGACATCAGCATGGTGAGCATCGGCCGGTAAATCGACAGATGCGGGGAGAGCGGCCGATTCGCCGCGAGCTTGGCATCGCCCATGGTTTTTCGTGCTGTGTTTGCCCAGACAAACCTTGTCATAACGCAAGTGGCCGGGCCGGGGCAATCGAGCCGAGCCTAGGGGGTGATGACGCCGCAGGCGATGCGGTTGCCAGAGTTGCCGGCAGGATCGGTCTTGTAGTCGTCGGCGCCAGCGTGAATGACCAGCGCGGAGCCATCGGCGTCGAGCAACGGCGCCTCCCCGCTCAAGGTCACATTCGGCTCTAAGACCTCGACTTGCAGCTTGCCATCGGCGGGGACATGCAGGTTCGGCAGGTCGCCGGCGTGAGGGCCCTCGGGGGTCATGAAGCCGTGCTTGGTCTGGTCAGGGTTGAAGTGCGGGCCGGCCGATTTGAAGTCGGGGGGCTCGCATTTGCCTGTCGTATGGACGTGGAAGCCATGCTCGCCAGGAGGGACGGCCGTAAGATCGAGGCTGATGAGCACTCCGCTCGGCGTGACAGTGAAAGTGGCCGCGCCGACCTCCTTGCCGCTCGCGTCCCTAAGCACGGCAGAGGCAGTGTCCACCGCCAGGGCAGGCGCGGCGAGCGAGAGCGTTCCAGTGATTGAGGCTGCGAGCCAAAGAGTGGTTCGTCGCATAACGTTGTTTTCCTAGCGCGGGAGAGCGACCCAATAGTCCATATCGAGAACCACGCCGTCCTCGTGGCCGCCGTCGGGCTTCGATCCCGGATAGTCAGCGCAGGGGCGATCCTTGACGGCGAAGGTGCGGAGCCGGAGAGCGCCCATGTCACTGCGGCCCTGAAGCTCGGCTTTGTCGAGCACCTCGCTCCAGGCATAGATGGTGTCGCCGGCGAAGGACGGCGCCACGTGGCGCGCGCCGTTCAGCCCAAGGACATGGAAGGCATTGGCGAGCCCATTAAAGCTCAGGCTCCGCGCGATCGAGATGATGTGCCCGCCATAGACGAGCCTTCGCCCGAACCGGCCCTTGCCCTCGACATGCTGATTGAAATGCACGCGGGCGGTGTTCTGGAATAGCCTCGTGGCGAGCTGATGCTCGGCCTCCTCGATGGTCTGGCCGTCGACATGGTCGATCTTGTCGCCGACTGAATAGTCGTCCCAGCGCTTGGGCGAGCCGGCGAGAGCATAGTCATAGCCCTCGATATCAAGCGGCGGCAGTGCCGCGCCGAGCGTCGACGGATCGACGCTCGTAGCAAGCTCTGGCACCACTGGCGCCGGCGCGGGCGCGTTCATGTCGCGCTTGTTGACCATCACCCAGCGCGCATAAGACAGCACCGGCTGTCCGCGCTGATTCTTACCGGTCGAACGCACATAGACCGTGCCGCTTTTCTTGTTGGAGTTCTCCTTGACCCCGATCACTTCGGAGGTCGAGGCGAGGGTGTCACCTGGAAAGACGGGAGCGAGGAAGCGGAACTCGGCGTAGCCGAGATTGGCGATTGCGTTGCGTGAGATGTCCGGCACGGTCTTGCCGATGACGACATGGAACACGAGCAAATCGTCGATTGGCGCGCGCGGATAGCCAATGTCATGCGCGAAAGCGTCTGAAGATTGCACGGCGAAGCGCGGCCCGTACAGCGCGGTGAACAGGCTGACGTCGCCGACCGTCACGGTGCGCGGTGTCGCGTGCACGATCTCCTGGCCGAGCTTGAAGTCCTCGAAGTAATTGCCGGTGACGGCCTTGTCGATTTGCTCGCTTTGCGTGTCGTTCATAGGTTGTTTCGCTGGTTAGAACGGCGACCATAGTTGGCGCCCTTTGCAGAGACAAGCGCCGGTGACAGATCGTCAGGTTGCGGCGGTCGAGGACTCATCTGGGATGGGACTCCGCGGGAAAAGCAGGCGCTGATAGAACCAGCCAATGCCGATCAGCACGGCGCCGAGGCCGAGGAAGGAGAGGGCGCGGTAGATGCCGGTGAGATCGGACATGTCGATGAGAAAGACCTTGAGCACCGTCAGCACGATTACCGCCGCCGAAGCGACACGCAAGGGAAGCGAGCGGAGCGTGATGCCGGCGGCAAGCAAGGCCACGCCGAAAGCAAGCCATACGGCCGAATAGGTGTATTGCTCGGCGTCGGAGACCGAGCCCGAGGTCAGATTGGGCCCGTGATAGAGCCTTGCCACTTCAAGGGTGATATAGGCAAGCGCGAGGCCTAGCGCGACGAAGAGTGCCGTCAAGCTGTACCAGCGTGGTCTGCTGGTTCGCGTGATGCGCGCGAGTACGCCGGTGAGCATTGCTGGCAGACCGTAGCCGAGCAGAATCCAATTGATGAATGGCCCGCCGACATCCTCGCCGGTGAGCCAAGGATTGTCAGCGATGCCGAGACTGAACACGATGACAGCAAGGACGAGCGCAGCAAGCAGTCGTGCACCCCAATCGTGAACGACCCTTCCGCTGACCAACCGAAGCCGCTCTAGCCCGATGATCACGGCAAGGAGAAGCGAGACATCGAGTGCGGTCTCGGCCAGCGCATTCCCGCTCACGTTGGGATCGCCGCCCGTGATGTAGTGATTCGCCTCCATCACGATGAGAAGCACGGTGAACAAGATGGCTGCGGCGTCGACGATGCGAGACGGCGTGTCGTCAGCACGGCGGCGCAGCAGGGATCCGGCAAGCCAGAACGATGCCGCCGGTATGCCGTAACCATAGAGCAGCCAATTGAAGACAGGTGTGGTGCCAACCTTATCGCCGACGATGTGCGGGTCCCAAGCGATGCGCCCGAGAACGCCGAATGTTACCGCAGCGGCAAGCCAGCGGAGCGCGGGCAGAGGCCGCTGCTCGGCCACCCAGGCGATGCCGGGAACCATCAGCGCGAGCGCTACAGTTAGCCAGCCCTTCTCAAGGCCGAGACTGAGCCCAAGCGCAAGCGAGGCGATCGAGCCGGTGGCGAAAATCGCACTTGCCGCCTCGCTACTTGGCTCGCCACTCCGCCGGCTCAAAGCCTCGGTGGCAACGGCGAACAGCCCGGCGAGCGCGACGGCTGCGCCGGCAAAGGGAATTGAGCGTTCGAAGCCGGCGATCCGCCAATAGAGCGCGATCAGAATGGCGATAGGCGCAGCGACAGCCGATCCAGCCCACAGCGCCGACACGAGTGGGCGCTCGCCGGGGCCCTGGGCGAGAAAGCCGAATAGGCCGAACAGCAGAGCGAAGGCCGCGCCGAGGGTTAGCGGCGTACCGAACAGATAGTGCTCAGGCTTCCACAGGCTGTCGGATGCGGGACCTGAGGGCAGGCCGAGCTGGCTGACATCGAAATCGAGCGACCAATGCAGGAAGATGAGTGTGACGAAGATCGCCGCAGCAGGTACGGCGAGCGCGGCTGCGTCGGTGCGCCAGGCAATCGCCAGTGTCGAGGTAACCAGCACGACGAACAGGATGAGAGCAAGCGTGTCGTGGCCACTTGCCAGCACGAGCAGCATGGCGGCGAAGAGATAGGCGATGAGGGTCGCCGATGAGACGAACTCGATCTTGCCGCGGACGACGTCAGGACCGAACAGGAAGCCGGAGACGATGAACAGTGCCGCGAGCGTGAAGCCGGCAGCGACGTGAAACACGTGTTGCGGCAAGGCCTGCAAGTCGTCGAGGCCGGGCAACGTCCAAAGCACGCTGGCAACCACTGCCGTCACTGCGAGCCAGCGCCAGAGTCGCGCCCGCGCGAGTGCGAACGACGCCGCGGTCACTACTGCAAGATAGAGATAGAGCGCCCAATAATTTGGCTCTTCGGTCGAAACGATGAGCGGTGTGATAAACGCACCAATCAGTCCGAGGCCGGCGAGCGCGGGTCCATGGATCAGCGCGGCAGCGAGCGTGCCGAGGGAGACGATACCCAACAAGACGAAGGCGGCAGCAGGACCGATGAATCCATAGAGCGCGTAAGCCGCGTAGATGTCGGCATAGGCAATCGCCGTTCCTGCCGCTGTGAGCACGCTCGGGATATGCGCCTTGGGCAGTCCAGCAATGCCGCTCTTGATTTCGCGGCGCCGCGTCCATTCGCCGGCGGCGATCAAAGCGAGCGCGACGATGCCTGCGAGCAAGACCCGCGCGCCCGGACCGAACCAACCCTGCTCGATTGAGTAGCGCACGAGGAAAAAGCCGCCGAGTGCGAGCGCAATGCCGCCGGCCCAGACCACCCATTGCGTGCCGAAGCGTTCCTCGAGGCTGATGTGAGGTTTGGGCGGCCGGGCGGAGGGAGCCGGTACTATGACGGGAGATCCCTCCGGTGTGGCAGGTGCCGCCGGTTCCTCGATCTTGGCCTCTAGCTCCTTGACGGCTTCAGGTGCAAGTGGAGGCGGCGGAGCGGGCTGAAGCGCTCCTCCGGAGAGCTGCCCTTCAAGTCCGGCCAGCCTGAGTTCGAGCTTCCTCACTCGCTCGCGTGCGCCGATCGCCAAGACGAGGGCGACAATGGCCAATACCGGAAAGGCGATGACGAGAGCGATGAGGAGGGAGAACAGAGGGTCCATCAGCTTTGCGGTGTGCGCAGGAAGCCGACAGCCGGGCGCTCGCTACTGCCGTGGACAGGCCCTATCACCGAGATGCCTCGACCCAAGCGGGAGGCCTATCTAGCCCGAGGCTCTAGGAGAAGGGAATGCAGATTGCAGAATCAAAATGGCGATCCCCACTTTCGTGGGGACCGCCATTTCAGTGATAGCTTGAAGAGATCGACGCGTTAATTAAGCGCGGTCGAGCTCGGCAGGGAGATAGCTCGTCACTTCCATGCCAGCCTCGGACTCGGTGATCTCGGGTTTCAGCCACTCTTTCATGGTCGTCTCCTTCGGTGAACTAACAGCCTAGATAATGGGGAATGGGCATGAGTCCCGCATGACGGCCCCATGAACAGGCTCTGAATGCCACATTAAGAAATTCTGACGAGAACACGTGGCAAATTCCCTGGACTTGGCGGCACTGGGATGGCCACGAGATATGGAGCCATTCCCTTTCGCTCGCCAATCGCGGTTATTCGCTAGGCTATCCGAACAGCGCCAAGGCCTTATCCACGGTGATCCAGATGCCCCAGAGCAGGGGAAGGCCGACCGCAAACCATGCGAGCGGCGCCACATCGAGGCGCCTGGGACTGAGCACGATGCCGGCGAGCCAGAGTGCGAGGCCGATCCACATCAGGAAGGGGCGATAGGCAAAGGAGCCAGTGGCCTCTGCCTTGGCGGTGGTGTCGAGGCATGGGCCCGCCGAGTAAAGCAGACATTCCCAGGCGCCGCCGATCCCGCCCACCTTGGTGTAAAAGGTGATCCACCAGACGATGGCGACTGCGATCAAGAGAAGCCCGATTGGCTGGAGCAAGCCAATGCCGGGCCGGGTGTCCTCGCGCTCCCTGATCTCAACCGCATGCATGGCCCTGTCGCGCGCGGTCTTGGTCTGCAATGCCTCGACCTCCTCTGGCTTCATAAACCATTTCTTGGCAAGCGGCCTGATCAGCAGATTGCAGATGAAGCCTGCCACGAGAAGTCCGGCAAGAACGTAGAAGATGGGGTGGTAGATCTGGTCGGGGGCAATGCCCGCGGCTTTGCGCGAGTCGTGCATGTAGTTCACGATCACGGGGCCGACGATGCCGGCGGTCGACCATGCGGTGAGCAGCCGGCCGTGAATGGCGCCCACGAACTGCGTGCCGAAAATG
>Ga0157369_10001930_pt1 | contig 25000 bp, 20 predicted proteins | sample C25metaG_FD_113461 | JGI IMG/M metagenome (GOLD analysis project Ga0157369, IMG submission 113461) | Corn rhizosphere microbial communities from Kellogg Biological Station, Michigan, USA - C2-5 metaG | ecosystem: Host-associated > Plants > Roots > Rhizosphere > Soil | place: USA: Michigan... | reverse complement strand
TTACGCGATCGCCGGCTCGGGCTCGGCGCTTTTCGGCGTCAGCAGATCGCGCGGCACAAACATCATCGTGATCACGCCGAGAAGCAGGATACCGGCCACGGCGAGCAGCGGAATTGAGAAGCCGCCGGTCAGGTCGCGCAACCTGCCGACGATGATCGGGCTGAGGCTGGAGCCGCCGATGGCGACGGTGTTGAGGAAGGCGAGGCCCGGCGCATGCGCCTCGCGCGGCAGGATCATCGACGGCGTCGTGAAGAACACCGGCCAGGCCGAGAGGCTGAAGGCCGAGGCGACGATCAGGCCGCAAAGCTGCACGACTGGCGAGGTCGCGAGTCCCGACGTCGCCCAGCCGGCGGCGGCGACCAGCATCGGGATGACGCAATGCCAGAAGCGCTCGCTGCGCCGGTCAGAGCGCCGGGTCCAGAACACCATCCAGGCGATCGAGCAGGCCGGCGGGATCGCGACGATGAGGCCGATCTGCCAGGTCGGTACGCCAGAGCCGGCGAAGCCGCGCACGATCTGCGGCAGCCACAGGCCTTGCGCGCTGACCGTCGCGATGAGGCAGGCATAGGCGAAGGACAGCAACAGCATGTTGCGGCCGAGGACCATGCGCGCGATCGAGCGCTTCGGTCCGGTCGGTTGCGAGCGGCGGCGCGCTTCCTCGTCGCGCTCCAAGAGATTGATGAGCGTCGATTTCTCATCCTCCGACAGAAAGCGTGCGGTCTTCGGCTTGTCGTCGAGGTGGAAATAGATCCAGATGCCGAAGACGATCGCGGGCAGGCCTTCCAGCATGAACAACCATTGCCAGCCGGCGAGGCCCCAATGTCCGTTGAGGCCGAGGATGAAGCCGCCGAGCGTCGCGCTGAACATGCCGGCCAGAGGCTGGCCGAGCATAAACATGGTCTGCGCGCTGGCGCGGCGATATTGCGGATACCAATAGGTCATATAGAGCACGAGGCCGGGCGAGAAGCCGGCTTCGGCAATGCCGACCAATGCGCGGAAGCCGGCGAGGCCCCATGGGCCGACCGCAAACATGGTCGCGGCCGAGGCGATGCCCCAGGTGATCATGATCCGCGCCAGCCATTTGCGCGCGCCGACGCGCTCGAGGATCAGGTTCGAGGGAATCTCGCAGAGAAGATAGGCCACCGACAGCGCCGTGCCCGCCAGGCCGAAGGTCGTCGCGGTCAGGCCGAGATCCTTGTTCATCGTCAGCGCCGCGAAACCGATATTCGTGCGGTCGACGAAATTGATCATCAGGCAGATCATCAAGAACCAGAGATAGCGGTTCGAGACGCGCTTCAGGACCGCTTGCTCCTTATCCCCGAGCAAGGTGTTCGCTTGAGCCATTGCCATTGGTGTTCCTCCCCCTTGGCAAGCTTCGCCGATTAGGGGCGGAATCACAAGCGGAGGTAGTAGACGGAAACGCGATTCAGCGTTGCAGCGCACGCCAGCCGATATCGCGGCGGCAGAAGCCTTCCGGCCAGTCGATGCGGTCGATCACGGCATAGGCGCGGTTGCGCGCCTCCTCGATCGTCGCGCCCAATCCCACGATATTGAGGACACGTCCGCCATCGGCGACGAGCTTCTCGTCCACGCGCTTGGTGCCGGCGTGGAAGATCTGCACGGTGGGATCGCTCGCCGCCGCCGCGTCGAGGCCGCGGATCTCGCTGCCGCGTTTGGGATCGTCGGGATAGCCCGTGGCGGCGAGCACGACGCCGAGCGCCGCCTCGTCGTGCCAGCGCAGATCGAAATCTTTGAGGACACCGTCGCGTGCCGCGAGCAGCGCTGGCAGCAGATCGCTTTTGAGGCGTGGCAACAGCACCTGGCATTCGGGATCGCCGAAGCGGACGTTGTATTCGATGAGCTGCGGCCCCTTTGTCGTGAGCATCAGCCCGGCATAGAGCACGCCCTTATAGGGATGCCCATCCTTCGCCATGCCATCCAAGGTCGGACGGATGATGCGCGCCATCACCTGATCGGCGATCGCTTGCGTGACGCAGGGCGCGGGCGAATAGGCGCCCATGCCGCCGGTGTTGGGGCCCTTGTCCCCATCGAAGACGCGCTTGTGATCCTGCGCCGAGGCGAGCGGCAGCGCATGCTTGCCGTCGCTCAGGACGAAGAAGCTCGCTTCCTCGCCTTCGAGAAACTCTTCGATCACCACTTCCGCGCCGGCCGTGCCGAAGCGATTGGCGACCAGCGCGTCGTCGATCGCCGACTCGGCCTCGGCGAGGCTCATCGCCACGGTCACGCCTTTCCCCGCTGCGAGCCCGTCGGCTTTGATCACGATCGGCGCGCCTTCGGCGCGCGCGTATTTCTTGGCGGCTTCGGCATCGGTGAAGCGGCGATAGCGCGCTGTCGGAACGTCGTATTTGGCGCAGAGATCCTTGGTGAAGCCTTTCGAGCCTTCGAGCGCGGCCGCGGCGGCAGAAGGGCCGAAAGCGGCGATGCCGGCGGCCTCGCATTTATCGACGAGCCCCGCCACTAGCGGCGCCTCCGGCCCGACGACGACGAAATCGATTTTCTCTTTTTGCGCGAAAGCTAGGATCGCGTCGATATCGGTCACGGCGATCGGCACGCAGGTCGCTTCCTCAGCGATACCCGGATTGCCCGGCGCGCAATAAAGCTGATCGCAGAGCGGTGAGGCGGCGATCGCCCAGCAGAGCGCATGCTCGCGTCCGCCCGATCCGATCACCAATACGCGCATCTGATTTCGCTGCCCCTCTTATTCACAAGAGCGTTTTAGAAAAACCCTCTCCCCTTGGGGAGAGGGTAGGGTGAGGGGGGCGGCGGCGCACCCCCTCACCCGACGCTTCGCGTCGACCTCTCCCCAAGGGGAGAGGTTAGTCTCAATGAAAATCGCGTGATGGCGGGAAGGCGTTGCGCGGGCGGTGCTCGCGGGCATCGGGCGAGGGCATCTCGCGCGGGATCAGCGGCTGATCGAGCGCGGCGAGCCGGTGCGAGAGATCGACCAGCCGGTCGGCGATGACATGGATGACATAACCGCTCGCATCGCGCTGCACCTTGCCTTCGACGCCGAGCACGCGGCTGCTCACCGCCACGCGGCGGAAACGCGCGAAGATATCGGGCCAGAGCACGATATTGGCGACGCCGGTCTCGTCTTCGAGCGTCATGAAGATCACGCCTTTGGCGGTGCCCGGCTGCTGCCGCACCAGCACGATGCCGGCGAGCTTCGCGCGCTGCCCATCCTTCAGCGCGGCGAGATCGTGGTTGCGCAACACGCGCTCGCGCTTCAGCCGCGGCCGCAGCAGCGACAGCGGATGCGCTTTGAGCGAGAGGCGGAGATGGTTGTAATCCGCCGTCACCTCCTCGCCGAGACTCATCGCCGGCAGCGCGACGGCCGGCTCGGTGGCGGTATTGGGCCGTGTCGCGGCGGCGAAAAGCGGCAGCGGTTTCTCGCCGAGGCCGCTCGCCGCCCAGAGCGCGTCGCGGCGTTTGAGGCCGATGCCGTTCCAGCCATCGCCATCGGCAAGCTTCTCGAAGGCGACGCGTTTCAGCTTGCTGCTGCGCTGCCAAAGCCGCCGCATGGCCGCGGCATCGCCCGCGGCGCGCGCTGCGACCAACTCTTTCGCGTCGTCCTCGCTGAAGCCTTTCACCTGGCGGAAGCCCAAGCGCAGCGCCTGACCGCCTTTGCCATCGGGCTCCAGCGTGTGCTCCCAGAAACTCGTGGCGATATCGACCGGCCGCACCTCAACGCCGTGCTCTTTCGCGTCGCGCACGAGCTGCGCCGGTGCGTAGAAGCCCATCGGCTGGCTGTTGAGGATCGCGCAGGCGAAGACCGCCGGATAAAAGCATTTGAGCCAGGCCGAGGCATAGACGAGCAGCGCGAAGCTCGCGGCATGGCTTTCGGGAAAGCCGTAATCGCCGAAGCCTTCGATCTGGCTGAAGCAGCGCTCCGCGAAATCGCGCTCGTAATCGTTATCGATCATCCCTTGGATGAAGCGCTCCTTCATCGTGCCCATGGTGCCGACATGCCGGAACGTCGCCATCGCGCGGCGCAGCTGATTGGCCTCGTCCGGGGTGAAACGTGCCGCGATCATCGCGATGCTCATCGCCTGTTCCTGGAACAGCGGCACGCCGCAGGTGCGCGACAGCACTTCCTTCAGTTCGGGCTTGGGGTAATGAAGCGGCGCGTCGGGACCTTTATCGCGCTGCGTCAGATAGGGATGCACCATGTCGCCCTGGATCGGGCCGGGACGCACGATCGCGACTTCGACGACAAGATCGTAATATGTGCGCGGTTTAAGACGCGGCAGCATCGTCATCTGCGCGCGGCTTTCGACCTGGAACACGCCGATAGAATCGGCTTTGCATAGCATGTCGTAAACCGGCTTGTTCTCTTCGAGATGCTCTTCGCGTGTGATCTGATAAAGCTCGCGCTCGACGTTGTAATGCGTCTTCAGAAGATCGAGCGCTTTTCGAATGCAGGTCAGCATACCGAGCGCCAGCACGTCGATCTTCAGCATGTCGAGTGCGTCGAGATCGTCCTTGTTCCATTCGATGACAGTGCGACCGTCCATCGACGCATTCTCGATCGGCACGACCTCGGAAAGCTTGCCGCGGGTGATGACGAAGCCGCCGGTGTGCTGCGATAAATGGCGCGGAAACCCGATCAGATCGCCGGCGAGCATGATCGTGCGCCGTATATGCGGATCGTCGGGGTCGATACCGGCCTCGCGGATATAATCTTCGCGGATGCCTTCGCGTCCCCAGCCCCAGAGCGTCGTCGACAGCCGCGCGATGCTGTCGGCGGACAGCCCCATCGCCTTGCCGACATCGCGGATGGCGCTGCGGGGGCGATAGGAGATCACTGTCGCGACGATGCCGGCGCGGTCGCGGGTATATTTGTCGAAGATGTACTGCATCACCTCTTCCCGCCGTTCATGCTCGAAATCGACATCGATGTCGGGCGGCTCGTCACGCTCGGCCGAGACAAAGCGTTCGAACAAGAGTGTGGCTTGCTCGGGACTGACGGCGGTGATGCCGAGGATGTAGCAGACGACCGAGTTCGCTGCCGAGCCACGGCCCTGGCAGAGTATCTCTTTCTCATTGGCGAATTTGACGATGTCGTAAACCGTGAGGAAATAACGCGCGTAATCGCGTTTCTCGATAAGCGCCATTTCCTTGGCGATTTGCTCGCGGAGCTTTGCCGATACGCCATCGGGATAACGCTTCGGCAGATGTTCTTCGATCAAATGCGCGAGTTGTTGCTGCGGCGTACGGTTCGCGGGCACGGGCTCGGCGGGATATTCGTATCTGAGCTCGTCGAGCGAGAAGCGGCAGTCGCGCACCAGCTCCAGCGTGCGCGCGACGGCATCGGGCCGGTCGCGGAATAGCCGCGCCATCTCCTCCGGCGGCTTCAGATGGCGCTCGGCATTGGCTTCGAGGCGAAAGCCCGCCTCGGCGATGGTGCAGCCTTCGCGGATGCAGGTCACCACATCCTGCAGCGCGCGGCGCTCCGGTTCGTGATAGAGCACGTCGTTGGTCGCAATCAGCTTCGTTGCCGACCCATCGGCGAGATGGCCCAGCCGCGTGATGCGCTTGCGATCGTCGCCGCGATAAAGATGGCTGGCGGCGAGATAGACGGCGCCGGGAAAGCGGCGCTGCATTTCCTTGAGCTGCTGGACGAAGGCTTCATCGGGCTCGTCGGCCACCTCTTTTCCGGAGGGCACCGCGATCAGCCGCTGGCCTTCGCCATAGGCGAACAGCTCGGCGAAGTGCAGGTGACATTCGCCTTTCTTCGCGCGGCGCTTGCCGTCGGTCAGAAGCTGCGCGAGCCGGCCATAGGCGGCACGATCGGTCGGGTAGACCAGCACGCTCGCCGCATCCAGAAAATCGAGCCGCGCGCCAACGATGAAGCGCATGGCCACGTCCTTGCGCTTCGCCTCGATATGCGCGCGCACCACCCCGGCCAGGGTGTTGCGGTCGGTCAGCGCGATGGCGGAAAGGCCCAGGACTTTGGCCGCGACCACCAGCTCGCCCGGATGCGATGCCCCGCGCAGGAAGCTGAAATTGCTCACCGCCTGCAGCTCGGCATAGGCGTAAGTCATTGACAAAGCTAAAGCCTCGCTTTGGTTCTCTTTTTGTTCTTATATTGATTCCGCGCTTTTGTTGGCTGGTCAAGGTCGTTGCAAACTCAGCCTGCGTCCTTCGACAGGCTCAGGACGAGGGAAATCGAACCCCGGCCCCGACCAATCTATTGGCCAATGCCGCGCACAATCTTCCTCGTCCTGAGCCTGTCGAAGGACGCAGGATCGGACTGCAACGATCGAGACCAACATGACACCTAAAGCTGGTCATCTCTTCGCCGACCTTTCTGCCACGCGCGATGCGGAGCAATTCACCGGCCTGCTCACCGCGCCGGGCTTGCGCCTTGAGCGGATCGTCTCGCTCGGCCAGGTAACGCCGCCGGGCGAGTGGCTCGATCAGGATCGCGCGGAATGGGTGATCCTGCTGCGCGGTGCCGCGCGCCTTTTTTTTCGAGGGCGAGACTAGCGCGCGCGGGCTCAAGCCCGGCGATTACGTGAACATCCCCGCTCATTGCCGTCACCGTGTCGAATGGACGGCGCCCGACGAGCCGACGATCTGGCTTGCCCTGCATTATGCGGCGTGAGCGCGCTTCAACAGCTTGGCGGCCGTTTTGAAATCGGCGATGAAGCGCTCGATCTCCCGATGCCGAGTCTCGTCATCGGTCGCGCGCAGCAGGGACGAGGGATGCACCGTCGCCATGACGAGCGGCGCGAGCGGCGAGGGCACCGGAGCGCCGCGCTGCTGGCTGACGCGGAAGCTGGCGCCGAGCAGCGCTTTTGCTGCGGTTGCACCGAGGCAGATGATCATCCGGGGCTTCACTCGCTCGATCTCGGCTTTGAGCCAGGGGATGCAGGCGCGGATCTCCATCGCATTCGGCTTGCCGTGAATCCGCCGCTTGCCGCGCGGCGTGAATTTGAAATGCTTCACCACGTTGCTGACGTAGGAAGCTTTACGGTCGAGCCCGGCTTCGGTGAGGCAGCGATCGAGCAGCTTGCCGGCCGGGCCGACGAAAGGCCGGCCCTGCAGATCTTCCTGATCGCCGGCGGTCTCGCCGACCAGCATCAGCGCGGCCGGTGCCGGCCCTTCGCCGAACACGGTCTGCGTCGCATTGGCCCAGAGCGGACAGGCTTCGCAGTCCGCGGCGATCGCGCGCAGCTTGGCGAGACTCGCGCGCGACGGGATCAGCTCGGCAGAGGTGCCGGAGGTGGTTTTGCGACTCGCCATCCGAATCGTAACCGGCATATCGCGCGCAAGTTCCGCCGGTTTATCAACAATGGAGGCACGGACTACACGGAGATTGGGAATCGGCCGCAAAGCGGCCGAGAAAAATCTCTTGTTCTCCGTGTCTCCGTGGTGACTTTCCCTTTCCCCTGGACTTCGCTGCATCGCGACCAACATCATAGGGCCAATGACCGACACTTCCGCACCGACCACGCTGCGCAGCAACCTGCCGGAATATTCCGTTTCCGAGATCTCGAACCTGCTCAAACGCACGGTCGAGGAGAAATTCGCCTATGTGAGGGTGCGCGGGGAGATTTCCGGCTTCAAGCGCCATTCCTCCGGCCATTGCTATCTCTGCCTCAAGGACGACGAGGCGGTGCTCGATGCCGTGATCTGGCGGATGACGGCGCAGCGCCTTGGCCTCAAGCCCGGAGACGGGATGGAGGTGGTTTGCACCGGCAAGCTCACCACCTATCCCGGCCGCTCGAAATATCAGCTCGTCATCGAGAGCGTCGAGCTCGCCGGCATCGGCGCACTGCTGAAGCTCCTCGAAGATCGCAAGAAGAAGCTCGAAGCCGAAGGCCTCTTCGCCGAGAGCCGCAAGAAGAAGCTGCCCTTCCTGCCCGAGGTGATCGGCGTCGTCACCTCGCCGACCGGCGCGGTGATCCGCGACATCCTCCATCGCCTGACCGATCGCTTCCCGCGCCGCGTGCTCGTCTGGCCGGTGATCGTCCAGGGCGAAGGCGCGGCCGAGCAGGTCGCCGCCGCGATCGAGGGCTTCAACAAGCTTAAACCCGGCGGCGCGGTGCCGCGGCCCGATCTGCTCATCGTCGCGCGCGGTGGCGGCAGTCTTGAGGACCTGATGGCGTTCAACGAGGAGATCGTGGTGCGCGCCGCGGCGGCCTCGGCGATCCCGCTGATCTCGGCCGTCGGGCATGAGACTGATACGACGCTCATCGATTATGCCAGCGACCGCCGTGCGCCGACACCGACCGCTGCCGCGGAGATCGCGGTGCCGGTGCGGATGGAGCTGCTCGCCGAGCTCGATTCGAAACGCACGCGGCTGATGCGCGCCTGGTCGCGCAGCTTGTCGGAGCAGAAGACGCATCTCGCCGGTTTGGCACGCGGCTTGCCCGATCCGGCGAGCATCATCGCCCAGGCCGAGCAGCGGCTCGATGATCGCGCCGAGCGGCTGCGCAACGGCGTGGCGCAGCTTCTACGCTTGCGCCGCGAGCAGCTCAACACCGGCACGGCGCGTCTTCGGCCGCAATTGCTGAAGACCGAGCTCGCGCAGTTGGATCGCCGCCTGCGCGAGCTGTTGCCGCGCCTCACCGACGCGACGTCGCGCTTGCTTCAGCGCCAGCACGGCCTCATCGAGAGCGCCGGTGCGCGGCTCCTCGCTTTCTATCGCGCGCTCGAGCAGCAATTGGAGCGCGGCTATGCCATTGTGCGCGCTCGCGGCCATGTCCTGACCGGCGCGAGCCAGGTGCCGCCCGGCACCGCGCTCACCATCGAATTCCACGATGGCACGGTGGTCGCGAAATCCGAAGGCGAGGCGAAGGCGCGCAAGCGCAAGACCGATCCCGCCGATCAGGGCAAGCTGTTTGGCATCGCGCTGCTGGCTCTGTTGCTGCTCGGCGGCGCGGCGCAAGCGAAGACGCTGATGCTCGACGGCACGGTCACGCAAGGCGGGCTGATCGAAGGCCAGGTCGATCCCGGCGCCGGCGTGACCCTCGACGGCAAGAAGCTACGTATCGCGCCCGACGGGCATTTCATCTTCGGCTTCGGCCGCGACGCGGGCGCGAAGGCCGCGCTCGACGTCGCTTATGTGGATGGAACGCACGCGCATCGCGATCTCGCGGTCGCGCCGCGCGAATGGGATATCCGCCGCATCAATGGCCTGCCGGAAGAGCAGGTATCGCCTGATGCGAAGACGATGGAGCGCATCCATCGCGAAGCCGCCGAGATCAACGCCGCCCTCGCGGCCGACAGCAGCGCGCTCGCTTTCGAAAAGAAGCTGATCTGGCCCGTCAGCGGCACCATCAGCGGCATCTACGGCAGCCAGAGCGTGCTCAATGGCGAGCCGCGCGCGCCGCATTACGGTGTCGATATCGCCGCGCCCGCGGGCACGCCGGTCAAAGCGGCAGCTGCGGGCACGGTGACCTTGGCCGAGCGCGATCTCTATTTCACCGGCGGCACGGTGATCATCGATCATGGCTACGGCCTCTCGACGACCTATGTGCATTTATCGAAGCTCGACGTGAAGCGCGGCGACAAGGTCACGCAAGGCCAGGTGATCGGCCCGCTCGGCGCGACGGGCCGCGCCACCGGCCCCAATCTCCATTGGGGTGTGAACTGGTATCTGACGCGGCTCGACCCGGAATTGGTCGCCGGGAAAATGCCAGGGAGCTGACCCCCTCACCCCAACCCTCTCCCCGCTGGGGAGAGGGAGGGACCCGCGCGAAGCGTGGGAGGGTGAGGGGGCCTAATCCGGCCACCGCCGGTGCAACCACAGCCATTGCTCGGGATGCTCGCGCACCCAGCGCTCGACGATGGCGTTGACCTCGATCATCAGCGCGCGGCGGTCGGCGTCGTTGTTGCCGGTCTTGGGCAGCGCCATCGCCGGCTCGGAGATCATGCGGAAGCGCGCGCCTTTTAGCCGCTGCATGCGGATCGGCACCACCGCGCAGTCATAGCGCAGCGCCAGCACGGCGAGGGCCGGCGCCGTCATCGCGTCGCGGCCGAAGAACGGCACCGGAATGCCGTCATTCATCTTCTGGTCGACGAGCATGCAGAGCGCGCGCCCTTCGCGCAGCGCGCCGAAAGCCGCCCGCGCGGCGATATCGCCTTTCGGCACCAACTCGCCGCCTTCCGCGCCGCGCGCCCAGAGCATGAAGCGATCGACGATCGGGTTGTTGGGCGCGCGATAAACGCCGGTGACCTCGAACCCCGCTTGCGCGGCGGTGCGGATCGCGATCTCCCAATTGCCGTAATGCGCCGAGAAGAAGATGTATTTCTTGGCGGGATCGCGCGTTGCGAGGATGTTGCCGCCATCGACGCCTTCGATGCGGCTGTTCTTCTCGAACAGGCGGAATTTGTCGAGATGCGGATATTCGGCGATGACGCGGCCGAGATTGTCCCACATGCCGGCGATGACCTGCCGGCGCTGCACCGGTGTGAGATGGGGCAGCGCGCGTTTGAGATTCTCTTGGGCGCGTTTGGTGATGCCGAGACGGGGCCCGATCAGGCGCGCGAGAAAGCCGCCGATAGCGGAAGCCCAATCGACCGGCAGGACGCGGAAGAAGCCGTAAGTCAGCACCAGTCCCGCGCCTTCGGCGACGTTGAGGATCGTGCTGCGCCTAGCCATGCGCGGCCTCCAGCGGCCCTTTTAATACGGGGGCGAGCACGCGATCGAGCGCGGCGGGATCGTCCCAGCGCAAGGCGACTTTCAGGGCGCGGATCTTGTCGCGCCATGGCGCCGGTAAGCGCACCCAATCCTTTTCGGTCGTGACCAGCGCCGCATTCTTCGCCCGCGCCGCCGCAGCCAGCGTATCGAGCTCGCCCGCGCTGTAGGGATGATGATCGGGAAAATCGCGCGTCCACGCGACGTCGGCGCCGAGCTCGCGCAAGGTGGCGAAGAATTTCGCCGGCCGGCCAATGCCGGCGAAGGCGAAGACTTTTCCGCCGCTGAAATCTTCGCTCGCGAGCGGTGCGAGCTGCGCCGCTAGCACCGGCAAGCCGCGCAGATCGAGCGTCGTTGCCTTGGCGCCGATCAGCACGATCGCACTTGCTCGCTTCAGCGCGGCCGCCACCGGCTCGCGTAGCGGGCCTGCCGGAATGACGCGGCCATTGCCGGTACCATAAGCGGCGTCGATCACCACCAGCGCGACGTCGTAATGGAGCGCCGGATTCTGGAAGCCGTCATCGAGCAGCAGCAGATCGGCGCCGGCGCTGATCGCCGCCTGCGCCGAGGCGCAGCGATCCGCGGCGATCCATGTCGGCGCCGTGGCGGCGAGCAAGAGCGGCTCGTCGCCGACCTCGCTGGCGCTGTGGCGCGCCGGATCGACTTGCAGCGGGCCGTTGAGGTTGCCGCCATAGCCGCGGCTGAGGATATACGGCCGCCTGCCGCGCGCATTGAAAAGCTGCGCAAGGCTCAGCACCACCGGCGTCTTGCCGGCGCCGCCGGCGGTGAGATTGCCGACGCAGATCGTCGGCACGTTGACCCGCGTCGCCGGCGTCATGGCACGACGAGCCGCGCCGGCCGCGCCATACGCCCAGCCGAGCGGTGCGAGCAGATCGGAGACGAGTCCGGGCCTCGCCCAGAACTCAGGTGCTTGGGGCATGTGAGGGCGGATGGGCAGCGGCGGTAAGGCGGTCGAGCCAGGGTGCGATGCGCTTGAGCACGGCGTCGAGCACGGCCTGGTTGTCGGTGGCAATGCCGGCCGCGGCGGCGGCGCGCGCCGCGCGCTCAACCGGATCGTTGAGCAAACGGCGCACGGCGGTGGTGAGCTGGCCGGCATCGGCCACGGCGATGGTCGCACCGGCATCGCCGAGACTCTTCGTCATCGCCGCGCAATTGCTCATATCGGGGCCGTGCAGGATCGCGCAATCGAGCATCGCCGCTTCGAGCGGGTTGTGGCCGCCGACCGGCGTCAGCGAGCCGCCGATGAAAGCGATGCCGGCGAGACGATAAAAGAGTCCGAGCTCGCCGAGCGTATCCGCAAGATAGATATCAGTCTTGCCATCGAGCACATCGCTGGCCGAGCGGCGCGCGACATTGAGGCCGCGCGTTTGCAGCATCGTCGCGATTTCCGCGGCGCGTGCCGGATGACGCGGCGCGATGATGGTGAGGAGGCCGGGCCGCTCGCGCTTCAGCCCGCGATGCACCTCGGCCGCGGCTTCTTCTTCGCCGGCATGGGTCGAAGCGGCGAGCCAGAGCGGCCGGTCGGCGGCGTCGGCGGCGATGCGCGCGAGCTCGCCTTCATCGCAAGGCAGAGGCGCGGCGGCGGTCTTGAGATCGCCGACGCTCGTCGCCGCGGCGGCGCCGAGGCGGCGGAAGCGCTCGGCCTGGATATCGTCTTGCGCGAGGCACAGCTCGAAACAGGCGAGCAGCGGGCCGATCAGCCCCGGCAGACGCTGCCAGCCCTGGAACGAGCGCTGCGACATGCGGCCGTTCAAGAGCAGCAACGGCGTGCCGGCACGATCGGTCTCGGCGACGAGGTTGGGCCACAGCTCGGACTCGACCCAGAGCGCGAGATCGGGCCGCCAATGCTCGAGGAAGCGGCGCACATAGACCGTGCGATCGACCGGCACATATTGATGCCAGGCACGATCGGCCGGCAGGCGATGCGCCAAAAGCCGCGCCGAGGTGACGGTGCCGGTCGTCACCAGCACCGACAGTCCCGGCCGTTCGACGAGCAGCCGGTCGATCAGCGACAGCATCGACACCGCTTCGCCGTTGCTCGCCGCATGCACCCAGACCAGCGGCCCCGGCGGCCGCGGCCGGCTGGCATGGCCTTGGCGCTCGGCGAAGCGCTCGCGATCCTCTTTGCCATGCGCCATGCGGCGCGCGAGATAGAGCGCGACCACGGGGCCGAGCGCGGTGGTGCCGGCTTGATACAGCCCGAGCAGGCTCATGAGCGTTGCCCCGCGCGTTTCAGATCGCGCAACGCGGTGCGGTTCAGCGTGCCGGGCGCGACGATCTCATGCCCCATGCGGCGATCGGCTTCTGCGGTGATGGCGTTGAGGCCTTGTTCGACGCGCAGCCGCGCCGCTTCCAGCGCCGCCGGATCGCCGGCGCCGCCGATCTCGATCGGCGGACCGTAGATCATGATGCCGCGGCTGAACGGAAAGGGCAGATGAAAGCGATCCCAACTGCCGAGGATGCGGCGCCAGCGTGTCGCATAGCTCACCGGGATCACCGCCACTTTCGCGAGGCGCGCGGCGACGACGATGCCGGGCTTGGCGACCATTGCCGGGCCGTCCGGTCCGTCGGGCGTGATGCCGACGCCGTTGCCGGTTTTGAGGAGGCGCAGCATCGCGCGCAGCGCCGCGCTGCCCCCCTCGCTCGATGAGCCGGCGATCCATTCGATGCCGAAATAGCTGACCGCGCCGGCAATGATTCGGCCATCGTCATGCGCCGAGATCACCATGTGGAATTTGGCGCGGCGAGGCCGCGCGAAAGGCATGACGAGGATGCGGCCATGCCAAAAGGCCGCGAGGATAGGGCCGCCTTGCTCATCGAGGCGCAACAGATGCTCGTGACCCTCGATCGTCCAGCGTCCGGTCACCCAGATGAGTTTGGCGTAGGCGGCGATCAGCCAGGACGCGAGGCCGAGGCTGAATTTCGAGCGCCGCCAGCGCTTTGTCCCGAACATCGCTCAGGCCCCATACATCCTAGACCGGGGCTTCGAGCGAGACGGATTGTTGCGGCGCGTGATCGCGGCCGAGGAATTGCAGCGCATGCAGCCGCGCATAGGCGCCGTCGCGGCGCAAGAGCTCGGCATGGCTGCCACGCTCGGCGACGCGGCCATTGTCGATGACGTAGATGATATCGGCCTCGATCACGGTCGACAGCCGATGCGCGATGACCAGTGTGGTGCGGCCCTGCATCAAGTTCTTCAGCGCGCCCTGCACCTGGCGTTCCGATTCGGTATCGAGCGCCGAGGTCGCTTCGTCGAGCAGCAGGATCGGCGCGTTCTTCAGCATCGCGCGCGCGATCGACAAACGCTGGCGCTGGCCGCCGGAGAGCTTCACGCCATGCTCGCCGACCATCGTGTCGTAGCCTTGCGGCAAAGCGCGGATGAAATCGTCGGCCGCGGCGGCCTTTGCGGCGGCGATGATCTCCTCTTCGCTCGCGCCGAAGCGGCCATAGGCGATATTGGCGCGCACCGTGTCGTCGAAGAGGCTGACTTCCTGGCTGACCAGACCGATGGCGCCGCGCAGCGAAGCGAGCGTCACGTCGCGCACGTCCTGGTCGTCGACCAGCACGGCGCCGGCGCCGACGTCGTAGAAGCGCGGAATAAGGTTCATGATCGTCGATTTGCCGGCGCCCGACGCGCCGACCAGCGCCACCGTTTTGCCCGCCGGGATATCCAAGGTCACGCCGCGCAGCGCCTGCGCGCCGGCCCCGTAGGCGAAATCGACATCCTCGAAGCGTACCTGGCCGCCGGTGACGCGGAGCGCCGCGGCATCCTCGCGGTCGCTAATCGCCGGCTCGATGTCGAGCACGGTGAAGAGCCGCTGCGCCGCCGCCAGGCCTTCCTGCAAATTGGCATTGAGGCTGGCGAGCGTCTTCAGCGGCTGATAGGCGAGCAGCAGCGCCGCAATAAAAGAAAAGAACGCGCCCGGTGTGCGCGCACCGTTCAAGACTTGATGGCCGCCATAGAGAATGACCAGCGCGATCGCGATGCCGCCCAGCGCTTCCATCATCGGCGAGGAGATCGAGCGCACGCGCTGCGCTTTCTCGACGAGGCCATAGAGGCTCTCGATGATGCGCTGGGCGCGCGACATCTCATAGGCTTCCATGCCATACGCTTTCACGTAACGCGCGCCCTGGAAGGTCTGGTTGAGCAGGGTCATGAACTGGCCGGTCTCGACCTGCGTATTCGCCGAGACGCGGCGCATGCGCTTGCCGATACGCTGCATCGGGCGGAAAGCGATCGGGAAGGCGATCGAGGCGATCGTTGCCAGCAGCCAATCCTGATAGAACATCAGCGCGACGAGGAAGACCGCGGTCACCGCTTCCTTGCCGATGCCGGCCATGATGTTGGTGGCACAACCGCGCAGCAGCCCCGCATCATTGACGAAGCGCGAGATCAGCGTGCCGGCCGGATTGGTGTGGAAATAGGCGAGGTCGGCGCGCATCAGCCGCGCGAAGAGCTTCAACTGAATATCGGCGACGATGCGCTGGCCGATCGTCGTCATCCACACCGATTGCGCATAGCCGGCAAAGCCTTTGACCAGCGCCAGCGCGATGACCGCCGCCGGAATGAGCATTAGCAGCGTCTCGTTGCGCTCGACGAACACCTTGTCCATCAGCGGTTGCATCATCCAGGCGTTGGCCGCGGTCGAGCCCGCGACCACGCCCATCGCGATGAAAGCAAAGATCAGCTTGCCGAAATGCGGTCGAATGAATTCCGTCGCCAGCCGGCGCATCAACGGCCAGGTGCTATGCGAGAATTCGCGGCCGGCGGGGGCGGGGCCGGCGCTCGTCGTCGATGCGGGGGTGCTCAATTCCTGGCTTCGCTCAATCGCACGGGAAAGCGGTCGGTCGGCGGCTGCATTACCGCCATCATAGCACGGGCGCGGGGCCGGTTAGGGGCCGGATTTATCGGCGAAGCCTCTGTTTTGCAAGCCTTTCCACGCGGGCGAAACGCCGCAAGCGCGATTAGCGCTGGATGATCGCCGCTGAACAGAGGATAAGGGCGCGGCGGAGACCCTGGTAATGGAGACCCTGGTAATAGAGACGAGGGGGAGTGAGGCGGTGCGCCGCATCCTGGCGATCTACAATCCGACGGCCGGGCGGCGTGCCCACGGCAAGTTCGAGCGCTTTCGTGCCGCGCTGGCGCGTCTTGGCGCCGCCGTCACGATCGCCGAGACCAACGCGCCACTCCATGCCAAGAGCCTGGCCGAGTTGGCCGATCCGACGCGTTTCGATGCAATCGCGGTGGCGGGCGGCGACGGCACGATCAACGAGGCGGTGAACGGCATCGTCCATTCCGGCCTGCCGCTGGCGATCCTGCCGCTCGGCACTGCCAATGTCCTCGCCAACGAGCTCGGCTTGCCGCGCGCGCCCGAAGCGCTCGCCGAGATCGCGGCGCTGTCGCCGGCGCGCGCGATCGTGCCGGCCGAGATCGTCACCGCGGAGCGCAACGAGCCCTGGCGCTTTCTGCTGATGGCCGGCATCGGCTTCGATGCCGAAGTGGTCGCCCATCTCAATCTGAAGCTCAAGCGCAAGATCGGCAAAGGCGCTTACGTGCTCGGCAGCCTGGCGCAGCTCGTGCGGCATGAGCGGCAGCTCTTTGATGCGCGCATCAACGGCAAGCTCGAAAGCCCTGCCTCGCTGGTCGTGGCGCGGGCGCATTTCTATGGCGGGCGTTTCGTGCTCGCGCCGCAGGCGCGGCTCGCCCAACCGGCGCTGCATACGGTGCTGTTCCCCGGCGCGTCGCGTCTCGCGGCGCTACGCTACATGACGGCGGTGGTGACCAGCACCTTGCCGCGGCAATGCGATGTCGAGATACGCGGCGCGCGCGAGATCGAGCTCGCCGGACCCGAAGGCGCGCCGGTGCAGATCGACGGCGATGTGCGTGCGCATCTGCCGGCGAGCATCCGTCTCGCTGCGGCGCCGCTCGCCCTCATCGCTTAGCGGAGCGCTTAAGCGCCGGCGACGGTCATGCCCTCAATGCGCAAGGTCGGCGCATCACTGCCGGTCTTGAAGACGAGATCGTTCGCCGCGGTTAGGTGCAAGAACATCTCTTTCAGATTGCTCGCGATGGTGACCTCGCTCACCGGAAAGGCGAGCTTGCCATTCTCGATCCAGAAGCCGGCGGCGCCGCGGCTGTAATCGCCGGTCACGCCGTTGACGCCCATACCCATCAGCTCGCCGACATAGAAACCCTGTTTGATGTCGGCGATCAGCGCGTCGGGCGCGAGTTGGCCCGGCTCCATATAGAGATTGGTCGGCGACGGGCTGGGCGGACCCGAGGTGCCGCGGCTCGCATGACCGGTGCTTTTGAGGCCGAGCTGCCGCGCCGAGCGCTGATCGAGCAGCCAGGTCTTGAGCACGCCGTCCTCGATGATGGCGCGGCGCTGATTGCGCACGCCTTCGCCGTCGAAGGGCTTGGCGCGCAGACCGCGCTTGCGATGCGGATCGTCGATGATGTTGAGACCGGCGGGAAAGATGCGTTGGCCGAGCTTGTCTTTCAAAAAGCTGGTGCCGCGTGCGATGGAAGGTCCGCTGATCGCGCCGATGAGATGGCGCAGGATGCCGCCCGCGACGCGCGGATCGAACACCACCGGCACTTTCTGCGTCGGCATCTTGCGTGGATTGAGCCGCTTCACCGCGCGCTCGCCGGCGTTTTTGCCGATCTCTTTCGGGTCGAGCATGTCCTCGGCCCAGATCGCGGTGGTGTAGTCGTAATCGCGCTCCATACCGGTGCCGGTGCCGGCGAGCACCGAGGCGCTGATGCTCGAATGCGTGCTCGCATAGGAGCCGGCGAAACCGTTCGAGGCGGCGAGCGCGACTTGCGAACGGCTCCAGCTCGCCTCTGCGCCCTCGGAATTGGTGACGCCGTTGACGGCGCGCGCGGCCTCCTCGGCGGCGGCGGCGCGCGCGATCAGTGTCTCGGGCGCGGGCTCGGTCGGATCCTCGAGGTCGAGCGACGGCCAATCCTTCGCCAGTTCCTCGGGCGCGGCGAGACCGCAATAAGGATCCTCCGGCACGGTCTTCGCCATATCGATGGCGCGCTCGATGAGCTCCTTCAGCGCCGCCGGATTGCGATCGTTGGAGGAGACGATCGCCTGCCGCTTGCCGATCAGCACACGTAGGCCGAGATCGTAGCTTTCCGAGCGCTCGAGCTTCTCGACCTTGCCGAGGCGCTGCGCATGGCTGAGCGAGGCGCTCTCGAACAGCACCGCATCGGCGGCATCGGCGCCCGCTTTCGTCGCGCGGGCGATGAGATCGCGGAGCAGGCTAAGCGCATCGGTTTGCGGCATCTTTCTTGCGTCCTCATCAGGCATCGGCACGTCATATAGCGATCGTCCCGCCCAGCTGCCAGATCACGGTCTCGCGCAACGTGCGATCTTCGAGATCGAGCGAGGTCGGCACGTTGTAGCGCGCGATCTCGCGAAGCCCGTCTTTCGGCAGATAGGCGCGGCCGGGATCGCCCAGAAGAACGGTCGCGCCGCGCGACGCCAGCGCTCGCAGCCACGTGGTGAGGCGATCGGCAAGCGGCCGTTCGTAGCACATATCGCCGACGAGGATCGTATCCCAAGTGCTCTCGCCGCCGATGAGATCGCGGCTTTCGGCCTCGATCGCGACCTCATTGAGCGCGGCATTGAGGCGGATCGCGGCGATGGCGAAGGCATCGATCTCGGCGGCGGTAACGCGCGCCGCGCCGGCTCGCTTGGCGGCGATCGAGACGAGGCCCGAGCCGGCGCCGATATCGAGCACGCTCTTGCCGGCGATCAGCGCCGGATGATCGATGAGATGCCGCGCCAACGCCTGGCCGCCGGGCCAGGCGAAGGCCCAATAGGGCGGCGGCAGTTGCGATTTCTCCAGCGTCGCCTCGGTAGCGTGCCAGAGCGGCGTCACCTCGCTGGCGAGATGCAGCTTGATCTCGTGCACGAGCGATGGCGTGCCGATCGCGGTGTTGGCGCGAATAAAAGCTTCGGGATCAGACGACATGTGCCGCGATGATGCCGATCAAAAGGATCCAGCCGGTCCAGCGGTTGGAGCGGAATTTGCGACTGCAATCGGGCTGACTCGACGTGTCGACCTGCTGCGCCTGCCAGAAGAGCTGGAAGCACACGCAAATCAGCGCGATGCGATAAGGCCAGCCGAATCCCGCGCTCTCGCCGGCGATCGCCCAAAGCACCACCGCGGCGGCATAGAAGATGAAGAGGAACGGCCGCGTGTATTGGCCGAGCGCGAGGGCCGAGGATTTGACGCCGATCAGCAAATCGTCGTCCTTGTCCTGATGCGCGTAGATCGTGTCGTAGCCCAAGGTCCAGGCGATGCCGCCAGCATAAAGCCAGAACGCCGGCGCTTGCAGATCGCCGCGCACCGCCGCCCAGCCCATCAGCGCGCCCCAATTGAAATTGAGGCCCAAGAAGAATTGCGGCCAATAGGTGATGCGCTTCATGAACGGGTAGGTTGCGATCAGCACCATCACCAGGAAGCCGAGCAGGATCGAGAGGCGATTGAGCGAAAAGAGGATTGCCGCGCCGATCGCGAGCTGCAGCAGCATGAAGGCAATCGCCGCTTTGACGCTGACCGCACCGGACGGGATCGGCCGCACGCTGGTGCGCTCGACCTTGGCATCGAAATCCCGATCGACGATGTCGTTGAAGGTACAGCCCGCGCCGCGCATCACCACGGCGCCGATGCCGAACAGTGCGATCAGCCACCAATCGGGCCAGCGCTCGGCCGCGAAAGCGATGCCCCACCAACACGGGAAGAGCAGCAGCCACGTCCCGATCGGCCGGTCGAGCCGCGCCAAACGGATATAAGGCCGGAGCGCCTGCGGCGCGCGGCGATCCACCCAATCGCCGGTGCGAATATCGGTGCGAAGCTCGGCCATGCGGTGGTTCTTATCACTCTCAACACGTCAAGGCACGTTGCAATACCGGCGGTGCGTCCTTCGACTTTGCTCAGGACAAGGAGGGTTTGTGCGTGGCATCTTCCGGTGGCGGATGCCCGAAAAGATATTCCTCGTCCTGAGCGAAGTCGAAGGACGCAGGATGGTCATGCAACGCGAACCATCATGCTAAGCTATCGGCACCATGGCCGATAAAATCTCTATCCGCCTCTTCGTCACATCGCCCCTCGCGAACGGCGCGGCGGTCGAGCTTGGGCACGAGCAGGCGCATTACCTGAAGAACGTGATGCGTCTTGGTGAAGGCGATGCGGTGGCGCTGTTCAATGGCAGCGATGGCGAGTTTCGCGCGCGGATCGACAGTTTCGGCAAGCGTGCGGCGAGCCTTGTCGTGGAAGAACAATTGCGCGCGCAAACCGGCGAGCCCGATCTCTGGCTCGTCTTCGCGCCGATCAAGCGGGCGCGCATCGATTATCTCGTCGAGAAAGCAACCGAGCTCGGCGCCAGCGCGCTTGTTCCCGTCATCACACGCCACACCCATGTCGAGCGCCTCAATCTCGATCGCTTGCGCGCGCATGCGGTCGAGGCGGCGGAGCAGAGCGAGCGGTTGACTGTGCCGCGCATCGAAGAGCCGCGTGCGCTCGAGGATGTGCTCGCCGCGTGGGATGCGTCACGCCGCATCATGCTCTGTGACGAATCCGGGACCGCGCCGCCAGCCGCGCAAGCGCTCGCGGGGCCCAATTCAAATTTGTCGGGCGCGGCTTCCTGGGCGGTGCTGATCGGGCCGGAGGGCGGCTTCGCCGAAACGGAGCTTGACGCCCTCCGGAAACTCCCCTTTGTTTCGGCCGTTAGTCTGGGACCGCGAATTTTGCGCGCCGATACGGCCGCGTTGGCGGGGCTGGCGGTGTTGCAAGCGCTTCGGGGTGAGGCGCGGTAGCGCCGGTACGATAAGGTTCTGGAGCGGTCACTAAGGGCTATCGGTTTATGTCGGCACCCTCGCATTCCGGCGGCGCGCCCGTCACCGACAAGCGTCAGCTTGTCGAGTATCTCGCAGCTGGCTGCAAGCCGCGCGCGGAATGGCGTATCGGCACCGAACACGAAAAATTCATCTTCCGCCGCGCCGATCTCCATCCCGTGCCCTATGAGGGCGATAGCGGCATTCGCGCCATCCTTGAGAAGCTGCAGCGCTTCGGTTGGCAGCCGGTGCTCGATGGCGAGAATATGGTCGGGCTCACCGAGGAAGGCGGCGGCGCGATCTCGCTGGAGCCGGGCGGTCAGTTCGAATTGTCGGGCGCGCCGCTCGAGACGCTGCATCAAACCTGCAATGAGCTGCACACGCATCTGAGACAGATGCGCGAAGTCACCGGCGAGCTTGGCCTCGGCATGCTCGGTCTCGGCTTCCTGCCGAAATGGAAGCGCGAGGATTGCTTCTGGATGCCGAAACGCCGTTATGCGGTGATGCGCAATTATATGCCGAAGCGGGGCAAGCTCGGCATCGACATGATGCTCCGCACCTGCACCGTGCAGGTCAATCTCGATTTCGCTTCCGAAGCCGATATGGTGCTGAAGTCGCGCGTCTCGCTCGCGCTGCAGCCAATCGCGGTCGCGCTCTTCGCCAATTCGCCCTTCTTCGAGGGAAAGCCATCGGGCTTCCTCTCTTATCGCAGCCATGTCTGGACCGATACCGATCCCGATCGCTGCGGCACGCTGCCTTTCGTTTTCGAGGACGGTTTCGGCTTCGAGCGCTATGTCGATTGGATGCTCGATGTGCCGATGTATTTCGTCTATCGCGATGGTGGTTACATCGACGTCGCGGGGCAAAGCTTCCGCGATTTCCTCGCCGGCAAACTGCCGGGGCTGCTGGGCGAGATTCCGACGGTCGGCGATTGGTCGGATCATCTCACCACCGTCTTCCCGGAGATCCGCATCAAGAAATATATCGAGATGCGCGGCGCCGATGGCGGGCCGTGGCGCAATCTCTGCGCGCTGCCGGCGTTCTGGACCGGTTTGCTCTATGACGAGGACGCGCTGCGCGCCGCCTGGGACCTGGTCAAGGATTGGAACGCCGAAGAGCGCGAGCAGCTGCGCGCCGATGTGCCGCGCTTGGGGCTCGAGACGCGGTTCCGCGGCAAGAAGATTCAAGAGATCGCGATCGCCGCCGTGCAGATCGCAAAAGCTGGTCTCAAGCGCCGCGCGCATCAGAATGGCGAGGGCGACGATGAGACGATCTTCCTGCAGCCGGTGATCGAGGTCGCGGAATCCGGCAAGACGCCGGCCGATACGCTGCTCGATGAATACGCCGCGCGCTGGCGCGGCACCGTCGATCCGGTCTATGTCGACGACGCGTATTAAACACGTATGGCGATCGCTTACGCGCTCGAGCCTGATCTGTCAGCCACGGAATTTCGCGACGCCCTGGTGACGTCGACTTTGGGCGAGCGCCGCCCGGTGGACGATCTCGTCCGGCTCGAGCGCATGTTGCGCCAAGCCGACATCATCGTCACCGCGCGCGATGGCATGCGACTTGTCGGCGTTTCGCGCGCGATCAGCGACTTTGCCTATTGCTGCTACCTCTCCGATCTCGCGGTCGATGCCGCCTATCAGCGTCAGGGCATCGGCAAGCGGTTGATCGATGAGACGCGCAAAGCGGCGGGCGAGAGCGCGAGTTTGATCCTGGTCGCGGCGCCGGCGGCGCAAACCTACTATCCGAAGATCGGCATGACGCCTATCGCCAGCGGCTGGATGATTCCGCGCACGCGCTAAACCGCGTGCGGCAGCGCTTAACTCGCTGATGCTTCCGGCTTTGGCTCCGGCACGCCGGTCTTCACATCGAAGGCGTAGAGCAGGGCAACGAACACGCCTTTGCAGCGCGGCAGCAGCAACAGAGTCATCGCGATGGTGAGCGGAAAGAGCACCGCGTAATAGACCCAATCGGGCGCATTGCTGCGCACGGTCACGATGAAGAACGGCACGATGAGATGGCCGACGATGAGGATCGTCGCCCAAGCGGGCCCGTCATCGGCGCGCAGCTCGCTCAGCTTCGCGCTGCAGGAGGCACAGCGATCGGAGAGCTTGAGGTAGGAGCGGAAGAGCTTGCCCTCGCCGCAGATCGGGCAATGCTGCGCGAGACCGCGCTTGATCGCGATCCAAAGATCCGGGCGGGTCACGGCCGCTTCAATATTCGTGCTCATGACAGTGACAAAGATAGGTCCACGCGGTTAACTAAAGAACGTTGCTGTCATGCCGCGCGGCAATCTGCCGCCATCCCTATTCGGCCCGGCCCTTTATTCGCTCGCCAGCGGCACCGTCAGCCAGCGCTTGGTTTCGCTGGAGCCCTTTTCCGGCGGCAAACCCGAGAGCGACATCCAGCGGCCATTGTCCCAGGAGGTCGCCGAGACCTCGATGGCGAGCTTGTTCGCTTTCGGCGGACCATCGATGCCGAGAGCGTTCCAGGGCAGCATCGCTTCGGCAACAATACGCGGCTGATCGGCGCCGAAATAGAGTGTCTGCGCGTCCGGCACCGCAGCGCAGTTATTATCCTGCAGCTCGGCGACCGTGCCGGCGCAGAGCTTCGGTGCCATCGGCGGATAATCCTTGGTCGCGCCTTTGGGCGGGATGAAATAGAGCGTGAAGCGCTTCGGTCCGGCGCCGGCATCGACATCGAATTCGAGGCGATAGGCCTCGCTCAGCGGATAGCTCGCGCCGTAATCGAGCAGGCCGAGATCGTCGTAATCTTGACCGATCGTCGCGAAGGCCAGGCCCTGCTTGCTCCAGGTGAGATAGACCTCGCCGAAGGCGACGGCGCCGGGCGAGGGCTTGAGCGGCGGCAGCAGCGACGCGGGTTTCGGCCAATCGATCAGCGAGAGATGCTTCGGATCGATCTTGGCGTAGGGGACAGCGAAATCCTTGGCGCTCGGCCGCCCCTCGCCTGACAAAGGGGGCGAACCGGCATGATCGTGGATCGTCGGCAATTGCCGATTGGCCGCGCTCAGGGCCTCGACCAGCTCCTCATAAGGCTGGCCGCGAATATCGACGAGGCCGAAATTGTAATCCTCGCTATCGGCGCGGCCGCCGACGGGATAGTCGTAATACTGGAACCAATGCGTGCCGACGATCTCGGGCACGCCGGCGAAGAGCTTCGCCGAAGCCGCGGCGCCGGCGGCGCGCTGCGCCTGCGTCTCGACGGTCATCAGATGGCCGTTGTTGCGATTGCCGGTGCGGTTCTCATGCGCGGCGTAGAACCATTCCGAAATCAGCTCGGGCTTGCCGCCGGTGAGCTTGCGCAGCCCGTCGAAGAAATAAGGCGCGAGCCAGCCCTCGGGGCTGTCGACATTATAATTGAGCGCGATCGCGTCGACATTGGCCGCCTCGGCGCGGATCGCCGCTTGGTCGTAATAGATCGGCAGCCGGTCGCCGAAGAACAGCGCGTCGGGGTCGGCGGCTTTCAGGGCCGCGCGCGCCACTTTGTAATATTGCTCGGCGACGATGCCGGTCCAGCGCTCGACCACCGACATGCCTTTGCCGCCAACGCGCAGTTTGGTCGGCTTCTCCGCGTTGAGCAGCGCCTCCCATGAATCGACGCCCGCCGGCGGCACGAAATCGCGAATAAAGCGCTCCCAATTGCCGCGATAGTGCTCGCGCAGCATTTGGGTCCAACGCTGCTTGGTGAAGCTCGTTGCCGGTTTCTGGCCGTAGAAGAGGAACAGCGCACCGTCCCACCAGCCGACTTCATTGTCGGAGAAATAGCCGATGCGATACGGCGAATCGCGATACTTCTCGGTCAGCACCTTCGCCTGCTCGAACATGCGTTGCTCGGCGGCGGGATCGAAAGGATCGAACCAATGGAAGCGGGCGAGGCGGCCGAGCTCGAGATTGATGACGCTCGGTAGCTTCAATTGCTTCGGCGGCAGTGACCACGCACCGGCGCTGTTGAAGCCCCAATCCGCGAGACGCTGCTTGGTCTGCGCGATCCAATCGTCGAGCGAGGCGAAGCTGTTGCGCCAATCGTAATGCGGCCGATCGAGATAGCCGGCGGTGATGCCGCCATCGAGCACATTGACGCCGGTCGAATAGAAGCTGTCGCCGCAAGGCGTGACGAGGCTGCTGATCGCGCCGTGGCGCACGATCGACCAGCGCGTCGTCGGTGCGTGATCGAGATCGCAGGCGCGCGCTGGGAGCGCGCCAAGAAGAAATAGAATGCTTATGAGCGGCCAGAATCTCGCAACTACGCGCAAGAGAGACCCCCTCACCCTCCCGCTAACGCGGGTCCCTCCCTCTCCCCAGCGGGGAGAGGGTTGGGGTGAGGGGGGCGTTGCACGTTGCATAGATCATGCGGCGGTGCCGCCGACGGTCAGCCCATCCATGCGCAGGGTCGGCTGGCCGACGCCGACGGGAACGCCCTGGCCGTCCTTGCCGCA
>Ga0157369_10001929_pt1 | contig 25003 bp, 19 predicted proteins | sample C25metaG_FD_113461 | JGI IMG/M metagenome (GOLD analysis project Ga0157369, IMG submission 113461) | Corn rhizosphere microbial communities from Kellogg Biological Station, Michigan, USA - C2-5 metaG | ecosystem: Host-associated > Plants > Roots > Rhizosphere > Soil | place: USA: Michigan... | reverse complement strand
CCGTTCGAGCCGCGACGCGAAGCGCTCACGCAGGCGCGCGAATTTATCGTCGGTCTCACGGTGCGCTTGGACATCTTCGGCGCGCAGCATCCAGTTCGAGAGCACCGGCACGAGTGAACTCGAGAGCAGATACGACGCCGCCATCGAGAATCCGACGGCCAGCGAGAGCGGCACGAACAGCGCCTGTGCCACGCCGGTCATGAAAAATGACGGAAGGAAGACCGCCAGCACCGCCAGCATGGCGAGAAACCGCGGCACTGCGACCTCGCGGCTCGCAGCGAGCACGGCGCGCGCCTTCGGCTCATTCGCGGCGAGGTGCACGTGGATGTTCTCCATCAGCACCGTGCCTTCGTCGACGAGCACGCCGACGGCGAGCGCCAGTCCGCCCAGGGTCATGATGTTGATGGTCTGTCCCGCGGCCCAGAGCGCCACCACCGCCATGATCAGCGCGAGCGGGATCGTAATGACGACCACCAGCGAGCTGCGCCAGTCGCGCAGGAACAGCAGCAGCGTCAGGCCGGTCAGCAGCGCGCCCAGCGCGCCTTCGCGCAGTACGGCGAACAGCGCATCGCGCACGTACTGCGATTGGTCGAACTCGTAGCTGATCTTGATGTCTTCCGGAATCAGTGACTGGAAGCGTGCCAGGTTTTGCCGCACTTCGTTGACCACGGTGATCGTCGACGCGTCGGGACGCTTGGTCACCGGAATGTAGACCGTGCGCTTGTCGTTCAGCAGGGCGTAACCGGCGAGAATGTCGGACGAATCCGAAACCGTGCCGACATCGCGCAGGTAAACCGCGGCTCCGCTACCGACGCGCAACGGAACGTCCAGCAAGTCAGAGATCTGCTGCACCGTGGAGTCGGTCGTGACGAGCGTGGCGGAATTGCCGATGTTCGCCGTTCCCGCCGGCTGGATACTGTTGCCCGCCAGCATCGCCTGTACCACGTTCTGCGGCGAAAGCCCGTACGATTGCAGTTTTCCAGGGTCCACATTGATGACAATCGTGCGCTGGTTGCCGCCGAACGGCGGCGGCGAAGACACGCCCGGCAAGGTCGCAAATACCGGCCGCACGCGGTTGAGCGCCAGGTCCTGTATCTCGCCCAGCGTGCGCGACGGACTCGAGAACACGAGGTATCCAACCGGCAGCGTTCCCGCGTCATAGCGGATGACAAATGGCGACACGGTGCCCGGCGGCATGAACGCCCGTGCGCGGTTGACGTAGGAAATCGTCTGCGCCAGCGCCTCGCTCATGTTCGTGCCCGGATGGAACGTCAGGCGCAGCAGTGCGACGCCCTGGATCGACTTCGCCTCCACGTTCTCAATCCCGTTGATGTAGAGGAAGTGATACTCGTAGTAATACGAGATGAAGCCTTCCATCTGCTGCGGGCTCATTCCGCCGTAAGGCTGCGCCACGTAGATCACCGGCGAATTCAGGTCGGGGAAGATGTCGATGCGTGTGCGCATCAGCGCCAGCACGGAGCAAAGCGTCGCCGCAACGACGATCACGACTACCGAAACCGGTCTCCGGAGCGCGAGTCGAATTAACCACATACGACGATGCCTCCGGTCACGGTTGCCCGCCAAACGCAGACGTCAGCAGAGTGATATCGCCTCGCGCCGCCGCTACTCCCGCAAACGCGCGCCACACGTTCAATCGAGCCACCGCATCGTCCGCTTCGGACTGCGCGAGCAGGCTTTCCGCAACCGCCACGTCGACCACGGTGGCAAGTCCCGCCTGGAATCGCGCGCGCTGCTGCGTTTCACTCTCCCGCGCCGCGGAAAGCTGTACGGGAGTGTTCTGCGCCGCCTCGCGAGCTCCCGCCAAGATGGCCTGGGCCTGCAGCACTTGCGTCGACAAGTCGTCCACCGTCTGGCGATACCGCGCCTGCTCGGCGCGCAGATTCGCTTCCTGCGCCTTCTTCTGCTCGCGAATGGAAAGAATGCTGAACGCCGGAAACGTGACTTGCGCGCCGATCGCCCAATTCATCGTGTTGGGCGCGAGTCCGTTCGTGCCGCCCGGAAACACGCCATTCAGCGCCGTCCCCGTTCCACGGCCGGAGAGCGCGGTTTGGGTGTTGAACTGCGGAACATACGAACGTTTCAACAGGTTGACGCGCGCTTCCTGCTGCTTCACCAGCGCCGATTCCTGCAATGCCGCGGGATGCGATGTCGTCGCCCCAGCGACTTGGGCATCTTGCGGCGGTGAGGCGAGCAGCGAAGCGGCATCGATCTCCACCTGCGCACCCGGCGTTCCCACCAGGTTCGCCAGCGTGGCGCGTCGCACCGCAACTGTGGTTCGCGCCTGGATGAGTTGGGTTCGAGCCGCCGCCAAGCCAGCATCCGCTTGGGCTGCGTCCGCGCCCGCGCGCAGCTGATTGTCCACGAGCACGTGCAGGGACTTCGCGAAGACTTCCAGCCGTTCCGCATTTGCGGCGGACACAGTAGCGAGTTGTTCGGCGGTCGCGAGATCCAGGTAAGCGCTCGCGGTTGCCAGCGCGACGTCAAGCTTGGTCAGATTCATTACCGCGTCCGATGCCGCTGCGCCTTGCCGTGCCGCGTCGACCTCCGCCCTTCGCGCGCCAAAATCGAATGGCTGCCACGACAACAGCACTCCTGCCGCCGATCCCCACGCGCTGCGCCCGTTGTCAGCGGCGATGACTGGACCCGAGATGGATGGAATCACCGCCTGCGGCAGCAGCAGGCCATAGACATTGTTCGCCGTGGCGCGGTTCGTCTGCCAGAGCATGTCGGCCTTTGGAAGGTATGCCGTGCGGGCCACGCCGACCGCGGCTTGTGCCGCCGTCTTCTGCTCGATCGAAGCGCGGATCTTCGGATAATTCGCTTCTGCGGCGGCCAGCGCCTGCGGCAACGTCAGCCGCGTTGGCTGCGGAGGCGATTGCGCCTGCGCAGCGCGAAGCGACAGCAGCAGCATCGTCCAGCCGATTAGCTTCTTAGTCGTTCTCGAACATTTCACCGAATAACTCCCTGACGCGCGCCTTCGCGGCGCGGAGAGCACGGCGCCCGGCCGGCGTCGCCTTGTAGAACCGGCGCACCGTCTTGCCTCGTCTCTCCGCCTTCGAACTCAGCAGGCCCTTGCGCTCCATGCCGTGCAGCAGCGGGTAGAGCGTGCCCGCGCTCAGGCGATAGCCGTGTCGCCTGAGTTCTTCGATCATGCCCAGCCCGAAGATCGATTCGTGGCACGCATGATGAAGGATGTGCAGCCGAATCAGCCCGGAGTAGAGCCCTTGGCCGTCCGACTCTTCGTTTCTGTTGGCAGAACCCCTCATGAGAATCGGAGGACGATATCGAAACCAGATTCCGCTGTCAAATGGACCTGGGAATCGGGATATCCCGTTTACCCCTTGCGCTTCGACAAGAGTTGCGCTATTCTGCCCGCCTCTTGTCGAAGTGAAAGGGGGGGGGAGCAATGCCCACGCGCCACATCGAGCTTCCGCAAGGCACTCTCGACCTGCTCATCCTGCGCACGCTGGCTCTCGAACCGCAGCACGGTTGGGCGATTTCCGAACGCGTGCAACAGATTTCCAGCGATGTACTGCGGATCCAGCAGGGTTCGCTCTATCCGGCGTTGCATCGTCTCGAGCGCCGTGGATGGATCAAGGCGCGCTGGGGCACGTCGGAGAACAACCGCCGCGCGAAGTACTACGAGCTCACGAAGAGCGGCCGCCGCCAACTCGAACTCGAAACCGACGCGTGGGCGAAGCTCACCGCCGCCGTCGCCCAAGTCCTCGATATGGCTTAGTGAGGTTGCGTCATGCTGAACGATCTTCTATTTCGCCTCCGCTCACTATTTCGCAGATCGACCGCGGAACAGGAACTCGACGACGAGCTCCGCTTCCATCGCGAACTGGAAGCGGAGAAATACGTTCGCTCCGGCATGTCGCCCGAAGCGGCGCAACGCCAAGCCCGGCTAGCGCTTGGCGGCGTCGACCAGGTCAAGGAAGAATGTCGCGACGCGCGCGGCTTGTCGTTCCTCGAAACCCTGTCGCAGGACATCCGTTACGCCGCTCGCACGTTCCGCCGGTCGCCGGGCTTTACCGTGGTCGCCGTGCTCACGCTGGCTCTCGGCATCGGCGCAAACACCGCGATCTTCAGCGTCATCGAGAGCGTGTTGCTCAAGCCGCTGCCGTATCCCCATCCTGAACAACTGATCGGCGTCGAACTCACTCCCATGGCGCTCGATCCGAATCTGCGCGGCATTGCGCCGGAGGACTACTTCATCTTTCGCGAGCAAGGCCACACCTTGCAGGACATGGGGATCTACGCCGAGACGGACACCGATCATGACGTGAACATCACCGGTTTCGCGGAACCGGAGCGCGTCCACGCGCTGCACGCCACCGCGTCCGTGCTTTCGGTTCTCGGAGTACCGGCGGCGATCGGGCGAGTTTTTTCAGCCGCCGACGACAGTCCCTCGGCCGCGAGCACGGTTGTCCTCACCCATGCGTTCTGGCAGCGCAAGTTTGGCGGCGATCCCGGCGTCGTCGGCAAAACGCTGATCGTCGACGGCGACGCCTGCGAAATCATCGGCGTGATGCCCCGCAACTTCCGCTTTCTTGACATGCAGGACCTGGCGTTGATCCTGCCGGTTCAACTCGACCGCAACAAGACGCGGCTCGGGAGCTTCAGTTATTACGGGATCGGGCGGCTGAAGGACGGAGTCACCCTCGCCGAAGCCAAGGCCGAGATGGACCGGTTGATGCCGCTCACGTTCTCGTCTTTCCCCGCGGGCCCGGGACTGAACGTCGACCAGTTTCGCAACGCGCGTCTTACGCCTACTCCGCTCCCGCTTAAGCAAGAAGTTGTCGGCAACATCGGGACACTCCTTTGGGCCCTCATGGCTGGCGTGGGCATGGTGTTGCTCATCGCGTGCGCCAACATTGCTAATCTCTTGCTGGTACGGACCTCCGCTCGCCGGCATGAGCTCGCGCTACGAGTGGCGTTAGGCGCGAGCAGCCGTCGCATCGCCGCGCAACTACTCCGCGAAAGCGCATTGCTGGGGCTGTTGGGCGGCATCGCGGGTGCGGTGGTGAGTTGGGTCGGACTTCGTGTGATCGTACGATTGGCCCCCGCCGGACTGCCTCGTGCCGAGGAAATCGGCACCGACGCGACTGCGATTCTCTTCGCCGTCGGGACGGCGCTTTTCACCAGCCTCTTGTTCGGGCTGATCCCGGTGCTGAAGCAGAAAGCCGCCGCGGTCGGCATCCCATCCGGTGGCCGCACGCTGACCGCGGGCCGTGAGCGTCATCGCGTTCAGGCAACGTTGGTGGCCGTACAGGTTGCGCTCGCACTCGTCCTGTTGGTGTGTTCGGGGTTGCTGATCCGGACATTCCTCATCCTCACGCGCGTCAATCCCGGCTTCACCGCCGCGAACGTCCAAACCTTCCGCATCTCGCTGGCGGATGTGAATGACGATGCCGCCGTTCCCCGAATCCAGCAGCAATTGCAGGACAAGCTTCAGGCGATCCCCGGCGTTTCCTCGGTGGCGTTCGCGAGCGTGATGCCAATGGATGGGACGAGCGCATCGCTGGACAATGTCTTCATCGAGGAGCGCGCCGCGCAGGAACAGCGCACGGTGCCGCCGCTTCGCCGGATCATCTTTGCTTCGCCCGGATATCTGCAAACCATGCAGATACCGCTGCTCGTCGGGCGCGATCTGAATTGGGCCGAGACGCTCGATAAACGCCCGGTCGCGCTCATCTCGGAGAGCTTTGCCCGCGAGTATTGGGGAACACCGGCGGCCGCTCTCGGCAAGCGGATCCGGACGTCGTGGGGACAGGATTGGCGCGAGGTGGTTGGCGTCGTCGGCGACGTGCGCGATGAGTCCCTCGACAAGGCCCCGCGCGCCACCGTGTATTGGCCGGTCGTGATGGCGAATTATCGCGGCAGGTCGTTACGCGTCAGCCGCTTCGTGACGTTTGCAATCCGCACTCCGCTGGCGGGATCGGAGCAGTTTCTGAATCAGGCGCGCCAGGCGGTGTGGTCGGTCAACGCCAAGGCGCCGCTGGCGCGAGTCGCGACGCTTGACTTCTTCTTCCGCCGTTCGATGGCGCGCACCTCGTTCACGCTGGTGATGCTCGGAATCGCGGCAGCCATGGCGCTGGTGCTGGGCACGGTCGGACTTTACGGCATGATCGCTTATACGGTGTCGCAACGCACGCGCGAGATCGGCGTGCGCATGGCGCTGGGCGCGCAACCGCGCGCCATCCTGGCGCAGATCGTCGGTCGCGGGATCACCATCGTGTTGACTGGTCTCGCATTCGGGATCGCAGCCGCGCTATTCCTCACGCGCCTCGTTTCGTCCATGCTGTTTGGCGTCCGTCCGCAGGATCCTCTCACCTACGTGGCGGTTGTGGCGCTCTTGGGGGTGGTCGCGGCGCTCGCCTGCTATCTTCCCGCGCGCCGCGCCACGCGAATCGATCCCATGCTGGCTCTTCGCTGCGAGTAGCTCCGCCGCGTGTACAATGCGGTGCGCTTTTTGCTACACGAGGATGGCGATGACTCTCCGCACCCGTCTGCTCGCAGCCCTGTTCGTGATTCTGTTCGCGTCTTCCACCTTCGCCCAGCCGCCACAGCGCGGCGAAGGTGCCGCTCCTGCCGCGCCGCAAACCATTTCCGCGCGCACCGCTTCGCTCAAGAAGATGGACGGCTTTGTCCCCATGTACTGGGACGCGCGACGCGGCGAGCTGCTCTTCGAACTCTCTCCCGACATGCTGACGCGCGAGTTCCTCTACTTTACTGCGCTCGGCACCGGCGTCGGCTCGACCGAAATGTTCGCCGACCGCAGCAGCTTCGGCGGGCAGGGTGAAATCCGGTTCTCGCGCATGGGCCCGCGTGTCATTGTCTCGCAGCGCAATTTGCAGTTCCGGGCCTTGGGAGGGCCGGACGCTCTCGTCGGCTCCGTGCATATGAGTTTCCCGTCGTCCATCCTGGCGTCGCTGCCGATCGAGGCCGAGGACAACGGAACAGTCATCGTCAATGCCAACAGTTTCGTCGTGCGCGACGCTTTCGACCTGCTCGGCCAGATTCGCCAGCCTTCGCGCGCGATTGGCGGCCAGGTCATACGCCAGGCGAACCCGAACGCCGCCGCATGGCGCGTGGACGATGGCCGCAGCGGCGTCGACATCGACCGCACGAATAACTTTCCCAGGAACACCGAGATCGAAGCCTTCATCACCTTTACCACCGACTCCGGTGGCGCCAACCTCAATCAGCCGAATCCGCGAGCTCTCACCATTCGCGAGCATCATTCGCTGGTCGCGTTGCCCGAGCCAGGATTCGAGCCCCGCGAGCACGACGTCCGCGTCGGCTTCTTCGGCCAGAGCTTCCAGGATTTCGCGCGCCCGTACGACCAGGACATCCACCGCACGCTGATCGATCGCTGGCGTCTCCAGAAGAAAGACCCCAACGCCGCGCTCTCCGAACCGGTGAAGCCGATCACGTTCTACGTGGATCAAGCCATGCCGGAGCCGGTCCGCTCGGCGGCGAAGCGCGGCGCTCTCTGGTGGAATCAGGCCTTCGAGCAGGCCGGATTCAAGAACGCCATCGTCGTTCAGGATCTGCCGCTCGACGCCAGTCCGCTCGACGTCCGCTACACCACCATCCAGTGGACCAACCGCAATGGACGCGGCTGGTCCGTCGGGCAATCGCAGGCGGACCCGCGCACCGGCGAGATCATCCACGCCGTCGTGCAGCTCGACTCGCACCGCATGCGCACCTACAACAACTTCTGGGAAATTTCCGAGCCCGGCAACGCGCGCGACTACGAAGGCATGGACTTCTTCTCCGCGTTCGACGCCGCCGACCCCAAGCGCTCCGAGACCGACCTGATGGCCGACCGCCTGGCGCTGCTCGCCTGTCACGAGGTCGGACACACGCTCGGACTCGAGCACAACTTCGTCGCCAGCACCTTCGGGCGCGGATCCGTAATGGACTACTACGCGCCGCGCATTGCCTTCCGTCCCGACGGCACCGCCGATCTCTCCGATGCCTACATGCAGGGCGTTGGCAGCTACGACAAGTTCGCCATCGAGTGGGGATACAGCCAGCCCAAGCCGAACACCACGCCGCAGCAGGAGCAGGCGCGGCTGAACGGCATCGTCGCGCGCGGCATCCAGCAGGGAATCGTCTGGGGCAACACCGCTGACCCGCGCTGGAATTCCTACGACGACGGCGCCGATCCCGTCTCATGGCTGCGCCAGGTCACGCCCGTGCGTGACGCGCTGCTCAAGAACTATGGTCCGCAGATGCTTCGCCCCGGCGAGCCCGCCGGCGATCTGACCACGCGCTTCCCGCTCGTCTACATGTTCCATCAGTACGGATTGCTCGCCGCCGTCAACGTGATCGGCAGCGCGAAGATCCCGCTCGCCGTCACCGGCGACGGACAGCCTGCGGTCGTGCCCTGGCCCGCGGCCGAGCAGAAAGACGCGCTCGCCCAGCTCATGCACGCGCTCGACGCCAACGAGCTCGCCATCGATCCCAAGCTCTGGAGCCAGCTCGCCCCCGCGCCCAACGAGCGAGGACGCGATCCCGAGCGCTTTACCTCCACAGCGCAGTATCTCTTTAGCCAGAGCGACGGCGCTCGCGCTGTGGCCGACATCGTCGTCGGCGGGCTGCTCGATCCGCAGCGCATGGAGCGAGTGATCAGCATTCACGAAGCCGACCCCAGCCAACTCGTCGCGCGCGACATTATTAATGCGCTCGTCGAAGTCGCTACCAAGGATCCGGCGCCGGGCCGTGGCGCCCTCGCCCGCGGCGTCATCTCCACTGAGATCGGCGAGCGCCTCATGCGCCTGGCGGTCGACGATGCCGCCACGCCCGAAACGCAAGGCAACGCCTGGGCCGGCGTGCATGAGGTGTTCAACCGGCTCAGTGGTCAGACCACCGTCACGCCGACCGTGGCGCGTCTCGTCCACGAGCTGGACCTCTTTATTAAGGACCCGCACGCCAACGTGCCCAAGCTGAAACCCAGCGGCGCGCCAGCCGGCCCGCCCATTTAACAATTGCCACCGGCCGGCGTCTCGCCGGCCGGATTGGTACCGCCGGCGTCTCGCCGGCCACGATGATCTTCAGGAACGTCATCCTGAGCGCGGCATTCTTTGCGCGCTCAGGATCTATGCATTTCTCAGCCTTCCAAACCGCCCCAATTTTGGCAGTTCGGCAGTCGCCCAATTCGGCTGTACGTCCTACATCACACCCGCCAGTGATTTGAATCACGGCCAACTGTGTCTCGGATGTTGAAACTAGCCTGTCAAGGGGCAGTGCGGGACGCACAACTCCGCCTGCCGCCCGAGGTCATATGGCCAACCCACCGCGCGGTGATGTCACCATCAACACGGAAGAATGCAAAGGCTGCGGACTGTGTGTCGAATCCTGTCCGCCCAAGGTGCTGGAGCTGCTGCCGGAGCTGAACGCTTACGGCGCGCATCCGGCGCATTACGTCGGAGAGCGTTGTACTGGCTGCGGCATCTGCTTCTACTGCTGCCCCGAGCCGGGAGCGATCACGGTCTTCCGCATCAACCCGGGCGACGCGGCCAAGGCCGCCGCCAAGGAGGAAGCGTATGCGGCAGCTGTGTAAAGGCAACGTCGCGGTGGTGAAAGGCGCCATCCTCGCCGGATGCCGCTCCTTTTACGGATACCCCATTACACCCGCCAGCGAGATCGCCGAATACGCCGCTCTCCTGATTCCCCAGGTGGGCGGTACGTTTTTGCAGGCGGAATCGGAAGTCTCGGCGATCAACATGGTTTACGGCGCCGCGTCGGCCGGCCAACGCGTGATGACCGCCTCTTCCGGCCCCGGCCTCAGCCTGATGCAGGAAGGCATGTCGTATCTCGCCGGCAGCGAGTTGCCGTGCGTGATCGTTGACGTAGTGCGCGGCGGTCCGGGCCTCGGCAACATCGGACCCGAGCAATCCGACTACTTCGCCATGGTGAAGGGAGGCGGGCACGGCAACTATCGCAACATCGTCCTCGCGCCAGCGTCCGTGCAGGAGATGTGCGATCTCACCAAACTCGCCTTCGAACTGGCCGACAAGTATCGCAATCCCTGCGTGATCCTCAGCGACGGCTACACCGGCCAGATGGTCGAAGCGCTCGACATCGAAGACGAACAGGCCACGCCGCCTCCCAAGCCTTGGTCGGTGCAGGGCAACGCCGCTACGCGCAAGAACCTGATCTCTTCCATCTACCTCGAGCACGACGAACTCGAGCAGCACGTTCGCTCGCTCGAAGCGAAGTACAAGGTCTGCGCCCAGGAAGAGATTCGCTACGAAACCTACATGGCTGACGACGCGGAAGTTCTGCTGGTCGGCTACGGCATCGTGTCACGCGTGTTGCGTTCGGCTGTCCAGCAGGCGCGTGCGGAAGGCTTGCGCGCCGGGCTGTTCCGCCCCATCTCGCTCTGGCCGTATCCGTCGGCGGCGCTGGCGCAGGCCGCAAAGAAGTGCAAATCGGTGCTGGTGGTCGAACTCAGCACCGGACAGATGGTGGAAGACGTTCGCCTCGCGGTAAACGGCAGCGTGCCGGTCGACTTCTACGGCCGCGTCGGCGGAAACGTCCCCACCGTCGAAGAGATTCACAAGGTCATGTTCTCGCAACTCGCAGCCGCGCTGTAATTGGGCCGCGCTGTGTTTGTGTCAGGGCACGGCTTTAGCCGTGCCGAAAGCGACGAAATCAAGAGCGGCTTTAGCCGCTGAGGTACGAACCGTATGAGCGAATACCAGGTCATCCACAGCAAGTCCCCGGTCTTCTACGACCAGTACGAGCGCAAATCGGAGTTGCAGAACCAGACGCACTACTGCCCCGGTTGCGGACACGGCATCGCTCACAAGCTCATCGCCGAAACGCTCGCCGACCTCGGACTCCAGGACCGCAGCATCTTCGTCAGCCCGGTCGGCTGCTCGGTCTTCGCTTACTACTACTTCGACACCGGCAACATCCAGGCCGCGCACGGACGCGCGCCCGCCGTCGCTACCGCCGCCAAGCGCGCGCATCCGAATTCCATCGTCGTCGCCTATCAGGGCGACGGCGACCTCGCCGCCATCGGCACCGCCGAAATCATCCACGCCGCCAATCGCGGCGAGAATATCTGCGTCTTCTTTATTAACAACGCGATCTACGGCATGACCGGCGGACAGATGGCGCCCACCACGCTCGTTGGCCAGACCTCCACCACCAGCCCCTGGGGACGCCGCCCGAATAACGAAGGCTTCCCGCTGCACGTCTCCGAGCTGCTCTCGCAACTGCAGGCGCCGGTGTACATCGAGCGCGTGGCGCTTTCCGACAACAAGAACGTCATGAAGGCGCGCCGCGCCGTGCGCAAGGCCATCGAACTCCAGAAAGCCGGCGCTGGGTTCTCGCTCGTCGAAATCCTCTCGCCCTGCCCCACCATCTGGAAGATGGACCCGGTCGCCGCCCGCAAGTGGGTGGCCGACGAGCTCATCAAGGCCTTCCCGCTCGGCGTCTTCCGCGACAAGGCTGTCGAAATCCCCGAAACCAAGCAGCCTCCGCAGCGCACCGTCGCCGAAGTCCTCGACATCGTCACCGGCAAGCCCGTCGTGGTCGACAAGCCGAAACACGAAACCCGCGCTCTCAAGATCAAGATCGCCGGCTTCGGCGGACAGGGCGTGCTGCTCCTCGGCCAGATGATGGTCGAGATGGGTATGCGCGAGGGAATGGAAGTCAGCTGGCTCCCGAGCTACGGCCCCGAAATGCGCTCCGGCAGCGCGCATTGCCACGTTTGCCTCTCGCACGAGCGCATCGGATCGCCGCTCATCGCGCGCCCGCAGGTGCTCATCGCCATGACCGAGCACTCGCTGCGCAAGTTCGCGCCTTCGGTCGCCCAGGGTGGCATCATCTTCTATAACAGCCGCTCGCTGCCCAAGGACTTCACCCTGCCCGACGCGCGCATCATCTGCATGCCCGCCTCGGAGATCGCAGACAAGATCGGCTCGGCCAAGGTCGCCAACGTCGTCATGCTCGGCGCGCTGCTGGAAGAGACCGGCTGCCTGCCCTTTGACACGGCCATGTCCGTCATCGAGCGCAACGTGAAGAACCCGAAGATGCTCGAACTCGACCGCTTGGCCCTCGAAGCCGGATGCGACTTCGAAGACGGCGAGATGCACGTCGGCTCATGTCCGCAACCCGACGGCTTCTGCTACTAAAAGATCGCTTCACAACGGTCATCCTGAGTGCGCGCTTTTGCGCACTCAGGATCTATGCATTTTTCTTTCGGAGGGGCACGGCTTCAGCCGTGCCGTTAAGATGACCGAAGGAATTCGGCTTTAGCCGCTGAGGTAAGCTTTGTGTCATGAGTAAGACATTGCCTGCTTTCTTCGCAGCCCTGCTTCTGTCCGGACTGACCGCGGCACAGACTTGCCCAGGTCGCTCGCCGCAAGGGTTCGAAGATGCCAGCCAGGCCGTTACAGCAAATGGCATCCTCAAGCTCCATCTTGGCTTACGTGCTTGGCTTGAATTTGCACCCCAGAAGCCGATCTGCGGGGTGAACTCGTTCCAAGTGACATTCGAGAATACGAACGAGTACAGGCGTTTGAATTCCTACCGGAATTGTCGCGCGAAAGTAACGGGCAAGATCTATGCAGGAATGACCGCGTACTATGAAACAGAATTTGCTATCGGAGCTTCTGATGTAAGGGTCGAACCGCCATGCAAGCTGGCGGCGATTCCGCCTGATTCTGCCAAGGCTGTAATTCCTGTGGGCATTTCCAGGTACTACGTTGCCCTCAGAGTCAGCTATCGAGGCGAGGGGCGCCTCGAAAAACAAGTGTGGAAGGATGAAGCGCGAACGCAACCGCTATCGCCCGTCGAAGCATTTATTCATACCGGTTTCAACGGCTCAAAAGACATTCTTTGGACAAGTTGCGCGGATGGATTCGTACTCGGGCAAATCGTCAAAAGTCCCGGCCGGCTTAAGCTACCCACAGAAGACCCAAACTTAATCGGTCTCACATTTGACCCCGACAACGAGAAAGAAAGTCGCGTGACTCTCAGTTGCGTCCGCGACAATCCTGAAACCAAATGAGTTCTTTGCGCCCTCTGCGTCTTTGCGGTGAACTGCTTTTCGCTCAGCTCTCTTTCAATCGCTTCGCCAGCAGCCCTGTCGCCAAACCCAGATCCACATCCGCGATCAGCAGACCCTCTTTCCCATACGGCTGGTAGCACAGCAGCGTCCCGTCCGGATTGATCACCGCCGACGTCGTTGGCGAACCCTCGCTCGCATAGTTCACAGTCGCGACGTAGCAGGTATTCTCCGCCGCGCGGCACAGCATCGCCTTCTCATGGAACGAATTCGCCGGATCGGCGAAGTTCGTAGGACGAAAACTCCCCGGCTCCGCCCAGTGATAATGCGGATGGAACACGATCTGCGCGCCCTGCCGCGCAGCCCATCGAAAGGTCTCCGGGTAGCGCCATCCTTCGTGACAAATCGATACGCCGAAGGTCGCACGACCCGCTTTGAACACGCGCCTGCCGGAACCGGCTATATACGTCGGCTCTTCCGACGGATCAATCTGCACCTTGTCCTGGAATCCCGCCTGCGCTCCGTCACGATCGATGACTAGTGCCGTCAACATCGGCCGTCCGTCCACGACACGCTCGGTGCTGAGCACCACCGTAACATTCGCCTTCTTCGCCGCGTCCGCGGCCTGCGCCCATGCGTGATCAAGGAACGCCTGGTCGGGCGGCGCGGCATTTTTCCCCGGCAGCCTATATCCCGGAACATACGCCTCAGGGAAACAGATGATGCTCGCGCCCTGCGCACCCGCCTCCGCAACCGCGTGCTCCGCTAACGCGACCGACTCTTCCCGCGACGCGGGATATCGTAAATTCGCCAGCGCGATGCGGAACGCCGGCATCAGAGGTTGACTCTCACCATCGCCTGCTGAGGATATCGCGCGCCCGCTGCGATCCCCGGCGGGAACATCTCGTCGATCTCGGCGACCTCGGCCGCGCTCAGCTTCACGTTCGCCGCACCGGCGTTCTCTTCCAGCCGCTCGATCTTCTTCGTGCCGGGAATCGGTACGATGTCGTTGCCCTTTGCCAATAGCCACGCCAGTGCCAGCTGCGCGGGCGTGCACTTGCGTTTCGCGGCCATCTCTTCGATCCGCTTCACGATCTGCTGATTGCGCTCGAAGTTCTCTCCGCTGAATCTCGGATGTCCCTGCGCGCGATAGTCGTCAGCCGTGAAGTCCTGCGTCGACTTGAACCGTCCCGTCAAAAAGCCACGCCCGAGCGGGCTATACGGCACGAACCCGATCCCCAGCTCTCGGCACGTCGGCAGCACCTCCGGCTCGGGATCTCGCGTCCACAGCGAGTACTCGGTTTGTAGCGCCGCGATCGGATGCACCTTCTGCGCCCTCCGCAGCGTCTCCGGCTTCGCCTCCGACATCCCGAGGAACCGAACCTTGCCGTCTTCCACCAGCCGCTTCATCGCGCCGATGGTTTCTTCGATCTCGATGTTCACATCCACGCGATGCTGGTAATAGAGATCGATGTGATCGACGCCGAGCCGCTTCAGGCTGGCCTCGCACGCTTCCCGGACGTATGCGGCGTCGCCGCGCACGCCCATCCACTCGCCCTTGGGCCCGCGCACGTTGGCGAACTTAGTGGCGAGCACCACCTTGTCGCGACGGTCGCGAATCGCCTCGCCCACCAGCTTCTCGTTGTGTCCCATCCCGTATGCGTCCGCCGTGTCAAGAAACGTGACACCCATCTCGATCGCCCGGTGGATCACCTTGATCGATTGCTGATCGTCGCGCGGCCCATAGAACTCCGACATCCCCATGCAGCCAAGGCCGATGGCGGAAACCTCCAGCTCGTGTCCAAGCTTTCTCTTCAGCATACGTTCTATCTCCGGCTACGTTCCAAACGCCAGCGCGATCAGCGTTTTCTGTTCGAGTTCATGCGCCTTGCCCGATCCCGTCGACGGGCTCGCGCTCGCCGAGCGCTTCACCGACCGCACCGACCGGTCGCGCGCCAGCTTGCGCAGCTTCGGCACCACGAACCACAAGGCGCCCTGGTTCGCCGGCTCTTCCTGCACCCACACCACCTCGTGCGCGTTCGGATGCTGCGCCAGCGCCGCCGTCAGTTCCTGCTCCGGCCACGGATACATCTGGTCGAGGAACACGATCGCGGTCTTCGCGTCCTTGCGCTTTTCGCGCTCGATGCGCAGCTCGTGTCCGATCTTGCCGGTGCAGATCAGGATGCGCTCCGCGTTCTCCACGCTCGCATCCGGCACCACGCGCAGAAACCCGTCGCGCGCGAACTCGTCGATCTTCGACGCTGCTGCCGGATGCCGCAGCATCGACTTCGGCGTGAACACGACCAGCGGCTTGCGCCACGGTCGCAGCGCCTGCCGCCGCAGCAGGTGGAAGTACTGCGCCGCGGTCGACGGCTGCGTTACTTGGAAGTTGTCGCGCGCGGCCAGTTGCAGGTAGCGCTCAATGCGCGCGCTTGAATGTTCCGGACCCTGTCCTTCGTATCCGTGTGGAAGCAGCAGGACGAGCCCCGACAGCAGTCCCCACTTGTCTTCGCCCGAGCTGATGAACTGGTCGATGATGATTTGCGCGCCGTTGGCAAAGTCGCCGAACTGTGCCTCCCACAGCGTCAGCGTCTCGGGATAATCGCGCGAGTATCCATACTCGAATCCCATCACCGCCGCTTCTGACAGGATCGAGTTGTAGATCTCGCAACGCGGCTGGTCTTCCGCCAGATGCTCCAGCGGGACATACTCCTGCTCGTTTTCCACGTCGACCAGCACCGAGTGACGCTGGTTGAATGTTCCGCGCCGCGAATCCTGTCCCGACAAGCGCACTGGCGTGCCAGTCACGATCAGTGACGCAAACGCCAGAGCCTCGGCCATGCCGTAGTCCACCGCGCGCTTGCCCTCGCCCATCTCGCGCCGCTGTTGCAGCAGCTTCTGGATCTTCGGATGGACGTGGAAGCCTTCTGGCACCGAAGTCAGCAGCTCCCCAAGTCGCGCCAGTTCTTCGCGCGCGACGCCGGTCTTCACGTCGTACTCCGGCTTGTATGCGCCGCCGCGGAACTTCGACCAGTAATCCGGCAATTGTGCCAGCGCCGGACGCTTCTTCATGGCCGTCGCCCGTTGATGCGCCTCGCCAAACTCCTTGCGCACGCGTTCCATCAGCTCGCGCGGGTCCGCGCCGATCTTCTTCGCGTAGTTCTCGTACGTCGGCGGCTCGGCTTCGATCCTCTTATATAAGAGCGGGCTCGTGACCGTCGGATCGTCGACCTCCGAGTGCCCGTGCCTGCGATACCCGATCAGGTCGATGACAACATCCGTGCCAAACGTGTAGCGATACTCCACCGCCATCTTTGCCACCCGCACCACTGCTTCCGCATCCTCGCCGTTCACGTGGAAGATCGGAATCGGGTTGCGCTTGGCTACGTCGGAAGCGAACGCCGACGACACCGTCTCCTTCGGCGTGGCCGTAAACCCGATCAGGTTGTTGACGATGATGTGGATCGCGCCGCCAACTTCGAAGCCGCGCACGCCGCTCAGGTCGAGGGTTTCGGCCCAGATGCCCTGTCCCGCGAACGCCGCGTCACCGTGCATGACAATCGCCAGCACCTGCTGCTGGCCGCCCTCGCCTCGCCGGATTTGCTTCGCGCGCGTCCGTCCGATCGCCACCGGGTCCACCGCCTCCAGGTGGCTCGGGTTCGACACCAGGTGGACGTTCAGCGACTTGCCGCTCACGGTCTGGTACGTGCCGGTCGCGCCCATGTGGTACTTCACGTCGCCGGAGCCCAGTACCGAGCGCGGGTCCACGTCTTCGAACTTGGCGAAGACGTCCGCCGAATCCTTATTAACGATGTGCCGCAGCACATTGAGCCGCCCGCGGTGGCTCATCGCCAGCACCAGTTGTTCGGCGCCGAGCGTTGCCGCGGTCTCGATCGTCTCGTCCAGCAGCGGGATCAGCGAGCTGTTGCCTTCGAGCGAAAAGCGCTTCGTGCCGAGATACCGCGCTTGCAGCATCTGCTCGAATAGCTCCGCTTCCACCAAGCGCTCCAGGATGCGCTCGCGATTTGCCGCGGGCGGGTCGCCTTCGAGCCGCTGCTCGATCCACCGCCGCCGCTCCGGATCGGCGATGTGCATGAACTCCGCCCCGATCGTGCCGCAGTAAAGGCGGCGCGCGTCTGCGGCGGCCTCGCCTTCGATTTCCAACTCCGCCACGCGCGGCGGCTCTTGTGTCTTCAGCGGGTCGAGCGAGGCTTGCAAAAATCCCCAGCGCCGAAACGTGTCGAACACAATCTCGCGATCGGAGCTGGCAGCTGCATCGGGCTTGGTAAACGTGGCCATGGGATCTCTTGCTTGGATGACGTCCGCGCGCAGTCGATGCACGCATCATGCGGAACACCGCGCGCCGCGCAACCTTATAGATTACCAGCCTGCGCGTCTGTGTGGGGCCACCGCCTGCTCGAGAACGCCGTGCGCGCTCTTCCGCGCGTTTTACTTCTTGCCGAGCGCGGCTTCCCAGTTCACGACGATCGTCGCATCCTTCAGAGTGTCTTTTTGGCGAGCATTAATGAGGAACTTCTTACCATCCTGTGAGGCGAATTGGCCCTGCCCGCCGCCGAAACCTGGTCGTTGAACCGGCGCTGTCCAACCCTCGGCCAGCAGTTGCGGACGGCCGGGACTCGGATCGGCGCCCGGATGCACGGCCACCGACCGAAGCCGGAGATCGTTGCCGAGGTAATAGATTTCTTTGCCATCGTTTCGCCAACGCGGCTCGGCCCCACCTTCGATCGAGAGCTGGAACTTCACCCGCTTGTCGGGGAAGCTGACGACATATACCTGGGTATCGCCTGACTCGTCGGAGGTATAGGCCACCCAGTGTCCATCCGGCGAGAAAACCGCCTGCGACTCGTCCGCTGCGGAGTCAAGGAACTTCATCGCCTTCGCCTCGCCCGCGAGCGGCAAGGTCCACACGTCGGCGCCACCGGCGCTTCTGTTTTGTTCGAGGCCCACGAACAACAGGAATCGCCCGTCGCGCGACACGTCGGAAGGAAAGTACCCACCGTCGCCGGCGAACATGGTTTCTTCATTTCCCGTCCCATTGGCCGCCATGCGCACAAGCTGGAAGTGGTTGAGGTTGCTCCCCACGCTTCGGGCGTAATACAGCCACTTGCCATCGGGAGACCATACAGGGTTCCCCGTCGTGCCCTGGCCACGACTCACGAGCGTGAAGGTTCCACGTTCAAAATCGAGCACCCACACTGTGTTACTCCGGTTCGCGGATTCAAACCGGTCCACCGCAACCCGTGTTCCGTCGGGCGAGAGCGCGGGATTGGCGAAATTGCCATCCACGCTCGCCGCCGAGAGCAATTTGCCGCCGCGGTCAAACCATTGCAGCTGCGAGTGGGAATTCAAGCTTGCGTGGAACCCAAGCACGTTTTGCGCGGCCGTCAGGTTTATGAAACCGGTCGCGCCCGACTCGCCTTCCGGTTGCAACCCTTCGGCAACCGTCATGGTTTCCCCATCCAGCTTGAGCGTTTTGGGGTTGAAGCTCTGCGCCAGCAACGTGGTGCCGTGAACAAATAAGAGATAGCCGGGCACGGCAAAGATCGCGCCGGAATCCGCGTTCATCACCTTCACCGGCTTCATGTGGTCCATCGAACCCACAAAGATCGTCCACGGACCTTCGAGCGCACCGCGCGACGCATACAGGAAGTGGCGCCCATCGGGAAGAAAGCATGGCCATCGATGGCTGATCGACTTATCGCCCTCGAGTTCCGTCACCTGCACCGGGCTGCCGCCAGAGCCGGAGATGAAGTGGAGCGGCGCCGAAGGGGTCGGCGAATACAGAATCCCCGCTTCCGACCATGTGCCGCCTCGCGCATCGTTCGTATCCGCCAGCGACTGCACCGCGCCGCTGGCCAGCTCAATCTTTTTCAGCTTGCCTTCGGCAAAGAACCCGATCGAGCGGCCGTCCGGAGACCAGAACGGCATGTGGCCGTTCTTTGTGCCTGCCAGCGAACGCGACTGCAGCGCATCGAGCGATCGCACGAGCAGCTCCGCTTCGCGTCCTTTCTCGGAAACCAGCACGACCTGCTTGCCATCCGGCGAAAGAGCCATCCCCGCGCCGAAAGCGGCGTCACCGACCGCGGAGATGTTGAAGCGCAGCACCTGCTGCTCGCGGGAAGGGCGCACCGCGAAGTACAAGGTTGCGAATGCGACCAGAGCCAACATCGCGGCGCCTGTGGCCAACCATGTCAGGTTCAGCTTACGGCCGGCGACAGCGGTTACCGCACTCCCACTCTGCGGCTGCGCCAGGAACTTGAGTGCGGATTGCACGTCGCGCGCACTCTGCCACCGGTCTTCCGCATCCTTTGCCAGGCAGGTTGTGACCACGTGCTCGAACCCCGCCGGCGTGAGCGGCCGCAACGACGAGATCGGCGCCGGTTCTTTTTCCAGGATTGCCGACATCACGCTGATTTGCGACTTGCCTTCAAAAGCGCGACGGCCGGTTGCCATCTCGTACAGCACGCAGCCAAGCGAGAACACGTCGCTTCTCGCGTCCGCCTCCGCGCCCTGGAGTTGTTCGGGACTCATGTACTGAAATGTCCCGACAATGCTGCCCTCGGCGGTGAGCGGCTTCGAAACCGTGGCTGCCGTCATGGCGGCTGCCATGCGCGATACGCCCCTCGTCGCCAGCCCCGGCTTCGCCAGCCCAAAGTCCAGCAGCTTGGCGCCCGACCTCGTGAGCACGACGTTGCCGGGTTTCAGGTCACGATGCACGATGCCGTGACGGTGTGCTTTGTCCAGCGCGTCGGCAAGTTCGGCGCCATAACGCAGCACCTGGTCCAGCGGCAGCGGGCCCTTCGCCAGTCGGTCGGCGAGCGACTCGCCCTCCAGGTACTCCATCACCAGGTAATCGATCCCGTTTTCCGACCCGATGTCGTGCAGCGTGCAGATGTTCGGATGCTGCAACGCGCTGATTGCGCGAGCTTCACGCTCGAATCGCTGCTTCAGTTCGGGGTCGGAGATCACGTGCGCGGGAAGCACCTTGATGGCGACCATCCGGTCGAGCCGCACATCGCGGGCTTTATAAACCTCGCCCATGCCGCCGGCGCCAAGAGGACAAACGATTTCGTACGGACCCAGGGAAGAGCCTGCGCTAAGCGGCATGAGGCCGCTCATTAGATCACAGATCGTGACAGATATCGGACCGGCTTTGCGGCTGGAGACGGCTAAGCTTCGTTTTCAATCTGCAATCTGCCGGGTGCGCCACGTTCGCCGGGTGCCGCGTTCGCCCTCTTTTGGCTGACGTGGGGCCGTTCTTTTTTCGCGCGAAAGCGACGGATACCATCCTTAATCGCCGCGGGGCCAGCCCGCAGGGCGGCTGACTGGTGCCCAGCCCTTCAGCGCTGGGAAAGCGAAGCCAAGAGATCCGAGTCCGGCAGGATGGCTGAGCCTTTTATGGATTGAGCGAATTTGACCGGGTTGAACGAACTTCCCAATCACGCAAACCCGGCCCGCTCCCTCACGCAAATCCAGCCCGCGAAGCGGGCGACACATTTGTAGCCCACGGCGTAAGCCGTGGGTAAGAGCACAAGGAATACCCAAGCCCGCGTAGCGGCCGACACACAACGAGGAGGGCGTCAGCCCGACGATTACCTGTCCGCAACCGACCTCGCCGCGACACCATTTCTGTCAATGACGCTCGCCACCTCGACGCGTATCCGCGATCACCGAATCCCAAACGCCCTCGCGCTATTCTCCCAAGACGATACCCACACGGGTACCGTTCTGGAACTCTCGCTCTTTGACAATTCGCAGATCGTCCGGGATCTCTGACTGCTAAGTCCTTTAGATTTCGGGATCGACGGGGCAACAATATACTTGCCGAATCAGTCGGCGGGGCGCAAGATGCCATCAAGGGATCGAAATCCCCAGTCTGGGGGCGTTAAATGAATAGCCCCAGACGGATTTGGAGCCTTTGGGACATCATGAATCTATTTGACGTGTATGGCCTATCGCACATTCTCCACAAGCTAACGCAGTCGCAATTGGGATTCTTCGTTGCGAAGGTGGCTCAGCGTGGTGTGCCGATCTCGCCGCAGAGCGCCAATGTGCCCGTAGATCAATTGGACTCTGGGCGCACCGTTCAGGCATTCAATGAGGCAGAGATGCTATTCCAGTTGGTGGGCCTCGATGATTGCCTGAAGGCCGTAAAGACGGCTCGATTCCAATGGTCGCGGCCCCTTCGAGACGCATCGTCTGCCTGCGAGATAACACACCGCCTCCAGATGGATATTGTGGATGCAATGAAGAATCGGGAATTTCTCAGGATTGCGGACGACAGAACTGGACTCGTTGACCAAGATGAGCTATTCGGCCGCCGTGTGGCCGAAGCATTCCCTTCGGCAAAAGATGACATTAGGGAGGCCGGGAATTGCCTTGCTGCGGAATGCAATACGGGCGCGGTTTTTCACTTAATGCGCGCCGCCGAAGTTGGGCTACGCGCTCTGGCTATTGATCGAGAGGCAGAATTCAAGAATAAGCCGATTACACAGCAGGATTGGGGAACCATCCTCATGTTCCTGGATGGCATATTGAAAGACATGCGCGGTGATGCGCTATCCAAGTGGCCCGATCCAGAGATAAGGGACGTGCAAACGCGTTTCTATGCAGAAGTCATTGGACAATTGCGCGGCTTCAATGAGGCATGGCGCAGGCATATTTCGCACGCCCGTGAAGATGGAATCTACGGGCGCGACTATGCGAATGGAGTCTATAAGCACGTTCGCAGTTTCATGATTGATCTATCCGCCAAGATTAGCGAACACACAACAACCCCGAAATATTGGACGGCAAATGAAGCGAAATCAGGAATTTGAAAACTTCGATGCGGCCATGCGGAAGCTGATTAGCGTTCCACATGACCGAATCAAAGCTGAACTGGACAAAGAGAAAGCGGATAAGTCACGAAAGCCCAAGTCTGGCGCGGCGTCTAAGAAGAACGCCACGAAAGGCCGCAGCAAATAACGCCATGCGAAGCTGCTCCAACTCGGACACTTTGCGCTTGCGGCCACGTCGCCGTGACCAAGGATTACGCTTGCGTCGGAGTCAGCTTGCCAGTGAGTTCTTCGTAGGTGAGGCGCTTGCCCATCACGAGATGCATGGCGCGGTCAAAACGCTCTGCATCGCTCACGGTGAACTCGCCGTCCTTGCGGTTATTGAAGCGGAACACCTGCTCATCTACATAGCGGTCAAGGTGGAATGGCTCAACGGCAACGTAGGTTCCGCGAAGCGAACGCTTCAAGCAAGACCAGAAGTTTTCGATGCCGTTGGTGTGAACCTGTCCCTTGACGTAAGTGTTCATGTGGTTCACGAACTCGTGAGCGAACTTGTCGGCAAGGATGGATTTGTAAGCGGGAAGCTCGTCGGTGTAAACGGTAGCGCCGCCCTTGATGCTGTTGAGAATCTGGTCTTGCAAAGTCGAACGCTTCACGTTTGGAATCACGCTGGCGCGAACTTGGCGAGTGTCGCGGTCAAGCATACCCATCACAACGGTCTTAGCAGCGTAAGGATTCTCCGAAGGAATCACGGCGAGTCCCTGAGCCGCACGAGCTTTGGCAAGGCGCTTCTTGTGCATGAAGCGAGCTTTAGGCCCAACGAAAGTCTCGTCCACTTCGACAGGGCCGCTTCCCCCGCCGATCTTGAAGCTGCCAGCCTTCATCGCAACGCGGATGCGATGCAGCATGAACCATGCCGACTTCTGAGTGACGCCGATAGTCCGCGCCAGTTCGTAGCTGCTCACACCGTTGCGGCAATTCGAGAGCATCCACACAGCGACCAGCCACTTATCAATGGCGATAGGCGAGTCCTCGAAGATGGTTCCGACCTTTGCGGAGAACTGGCGCTTGGGGTGGACGCTCTTGCACTGCCACTTGCGCTGGTTCCGAAGGAACACAGGGTCTTTGCGGTCGCAAGTGGGGCAGGTCACGACGCCATCAGGCCAGCGCAGCCGAATCATGTAGGCGAGGGCCACGTCAGGGTCGCTAAAGTGTTGAATCGCTTGTTGGAAACTCACTGGCTGCTTCATAACAAGGCCAGTTTAGGGGAATGGGTCTGATTTGTCAAGTATATTATTGCCATCGACGGGATCGATCCCGGGAGGGGTACCCCGACTTCAAATCTGAAATCTGAATTCCGAAATCTGACATCGCTCCTCAGGGATCGCTCAGGGATCGACCCACCTAAGTCCTTTAAACACAGGGATCGCAGGGATGGGGCGCCGGCGCCTTCTGGCAACTGGCAACCGACAACTGTTTTAGCTGCTCTCGCGATGCTCCACCAGCGTTCTCAACCGCTCGAACATGTCGTCGGTGTTCTTGCGCGCGGCAGCTTCGAAGAGGCGTCCGGCGATGGAGGCGAGCATGCCGCCCATCTTCACGTCGCCGGCGAACTTCACCACCGTCGGCTTGCCGTCAGTGCCGCCTTCGAGGGTCACGCGGCCGCTGCCTTCGACGAATCCCACGGGAGCCTTCGCCTTCGACACGAGCGTGTAGGCGTTGCCGGGATCGATATCGCTCAGGCTGAACTCGCTGTTGAACGTTCCCTTGATCGCGCCCACACCGGCCTTGACCACCGCGGTGTAGCGGTTCTCGCCGGTGGTGGTGAGCTTCTCGCAGCCGGGAATGGTCTTGGCGAGGATGTCGGGATCGAGCAGCGATCGCCAGACGAGTTCGCGCGGAGCGTTGATGGTGTAAGAGCCGTCGATCTTCATTTCTTGGCTGTCGCTGCCGGCGCTTCCAGCAGCACGTTCCACGGTGTCACGCTCTTGGTTTCGAGTTGGTGTGTCCCCGACCAGGGGTCGTCCTTGAGAATGCCGTGGACGGTGGATTCGTTGCCGGCTTCGAAGATGAGCATGGCGTCACCGGTGCCCTCGAGCGGTCCTCCGAGCACGATGATGCCGCGTTCGGTGAGCGCGTCGAGGTAAGCGGCGTGCTCGTGCCAGAGCGGTTGTTCGCGCAACTGCTTGTTCAGGTCCCAGGCTCGGCCGCGTGTGCGTAACACGACCCACAACTTGCGCATCAGCGAAGCGCCTCTTCCAGCGCACGCTGAGTGTACACAGCCGCGAGGTGCTTCCGGTACTCCGCCGAGGCGAAGAAGTCGGAGAGCGGTTCGACGCCGTCGGCAGCGTGCTGCGAAGCAGCGACGATCTCAGACGCCGACTTGCCGCGTAACGCGTCTTCGGCCTTCGTGGCTCGATACGCGCTGGGTGCGATGCCGGTGATGCCGATTGCGATCTCCTGGATCGAGCCGGCTTTCACGCGCGCCACCACCGCTGCGCCGGCTACCGCGAATCCGGACGCGGGATGGTGGAACTTCGCGTAAGCGGTGCGCGAGTCGCGAGTCTTGGGCACGCGCACTTCGGTGATGATTTCGCCGGGTTGCAGCGCGGTGGAGAACAGACCGGTGAAGAAGTCCTTGGCCGCGATGGTCCGCTCGCCGCTCTTGCTGCGGGCCACGAGTTCGGCGTCGAGCGCCAGGATCGCCGCCGGATAGTCGGCTGCAGGGTCGGCGTGCGCCAGGCTTCCGCCGATGGTGCCGCGGTTGCGCACCTGCACGTCGCCGATGTGCAGAGCGGTTTGCTTCAACAGCGGCGAATCGCGCTCCAGCAAGTCGCTGGCGGCAACGTCGGCGTGCGTGGTCATCGCGCCGATGGCGATTTGGTCGCCAGCCTCGCGGATGTACGAGAGGCCCGCGATGCGGCTGAGGTCGACGAGCACACTCGGCGCGGCCAGCCGCAGCTTCATCGCCGGCAGCAGCGAGTGTCCGCCGGCGAGCAGTTTGGCGTCTTCGTTCTTTGACAACAGAGCAAGAGCTTCGTCGAGGCTCTTCGGCGATTCGTAATCGAAGGAAGCGGGAATCATTACTTGGCTCCTGCGGCTTTCGCCTTTTGCATCGCGCGCCAGACTTTTTCCGGGCGCAGCGGCATGT
>Ga0157369_10001927_pt1 | contig 25012 bp, 21 predicted proteins | sample C25metaG_FD_113461 | JGI IMG/M metagenome (GOLD analysis project Ga0157369, IMG submission 113461) | Corn rhizosphere microbial communities from Kellogg Biological Station, Michigan, USA - C2-5 metaG | ecosystem: Host-associated > Plants > Roots > Rhizosphere > Soil | place: USA: Michigan... | reverse complement strand
GGCATGGAATTCGTCGATGAATCCGGGCCAAGTGCGCAACATGCTCGTCGATAAGCGCGAGGACGGCCAATACAAGATTCCGTTTCTCGTGGTGTGCGATGCGTTTCAGTCGGAGATGACCGCCTTCGCCGATTTGATTCTGCCCGACACGACCTATCTCGAGCGGCACGATGTGATGTCGATGCTCGACCGTCCGATCTCGGAGTTCGACGGGCCCGTCGATTCGGTGCGGGTGCCGGTCGTGCCGCCGACCGGCGCATGTAAGCCGTTCCAGGAAGTGCTGATCGAACTGGCGAGCCGCTTGAAACTTCCCGCATTCACGACGCCGGAGGGCACGCGCAAGTTCCGCGACTATCCGGACTTCATCGTCAATTTCCAGACGGCGCCCAATTCGGGCACGGGTTTTCTGATCGGCTGGCGCGGCAAGGATGGCGACAAGGCGGTGGTCGGCGAGCCGAATCCGAAGCAGTGGGAACAGTACGCGAGCAACAACTGCGTGTATCACCACAGGTTGCCCGAATCGCTGCAGTACATGCGCAATTGCAACGGCCCGTATATGCAATGGGCTGTCGATAACGGCATGCGCAAGTTCGGTTTGCCGATCGTCATTCAACTCTATTCGGAAGTGATGCAGACGTTTCGGCTCGCGGCGCAGGGCAAGACGAGCGGGCGGCAGCCGCCCGATCATTTGCGCGAGCGGATCGTGCGTCATTTCGATCCGCTGCCGTTCTGGTATCCGCCGCTCGAATTGGATGTAACCGATCTGAACCGCTATCCGCTCGCAGCGATCACGCAGCGGCCGATGGCGATGTATCACTCATGGGATTCGCAGAATGCGTGGCTGCGGCAGATTCATGGCGAAAACCACCTATTCGTCAATCCCGCGACGGCCGCCGCGGCCGGGATCGACGACGACGGTTGGATCTACGTCGAATCGCCGTGGGGCAAGGTGCGTTGCCGCGCGCGCTATAGCGAGGCGGTGGAACCCGGCACCGTCTGGACTTGGAATGCGATCGGCAAGGCGGCCGGCGCGTGGAATCTCGGGCCTAGCGCGGGGGAGTCTCAACGCGGTTTTTTGCTGAACCACGTGATCACCGACGAGTTGCCGAGCGCGATGCAAGCCGGGGAGCGAATCTCGAACTCCGATCCCATCACAGGGCAGGCCGGTTGGTACGACGTGCGTGTGCGCATCTATCGCGCCGAAGCCGATGCCGCGACGACGCTGCCGCAATTCGAGCCGATGCAGCCGTTGCCCGGTTCGACGAACGTGTTGCAGCGCATGCAGGCGTATTTCGCCGGCAAGGGTGAGTTCGCGGCGAGACTACGCCGCAAGGCGGCGGCCGGCGTGTCGCCGAGCGAGGCCGCGCAGGGAGAAGGAGATCGATCATGACGCAGATGGCGCTTGTCATCGACCTGAACGTTTGCGTGGGGTGCCACGCCTGCGTGACGAGTTGCAAAGAGTGGAACACATCCGGCGAGGCAGGCAGTCTTGCCGATGTTCGCCCGTATGAGGACGATCCTTCCGGGACGTTCTTCAATCGCGTGCAGACGTATGAAGCGGGCGTGTTCCCGATGACCGATACGATTCATTTTCCGAAATCGTGCCTGCATTGCGAGGACCCGCCGTGCGTGCCTGTCTGCCCGACGGGGGCGAGCTACAAGCGCAAGTCCGACGGCATCGTGCTGGTCGACTACGACAAGTGCATCGGCTGCAAGTACTGCGCATGGGCTTGTCCCTATGGCGCGCGCGAGCTCGACGAAGGCCGCAAGGAGATGACCAAATGCACGTTGTGCGCGGATCGCATCGACAACGAAGCACTGCCGGAGCGCGACCGCAAACCTGCCTGTGTGCTGGCCTGTCCGACTTCGGCGCGCTTGTTCGGCGATATCCACGATCCGCAGTCGGAGGTTTCGCGCGCGATCAGCGAACGTGGCGGGTATCAGCTCATGCCGGAATGGGAGACGAAGCCCTCGAACCATTACTTGCCGCGCGTCACCACCGCGCCTTCTTGCGGTTGCGGCAGCGGCAGCGCTTGCGGCGGCGCGGCGTCCGGCGCACAACCGGCATCGCTAGAAGCGAAACTCGAACGCGGTGAAATCGCACTTGCCGCACTGGCTGTGCAGCGGTGACGCTCACGCATTCATTCAATTCAAACAGCATCGACGGAGCGCCCCATGCGGCCCGCTTTTTCAGTCATTTTCCTCACGACGCTTTGCGGTGCGGCGCAAGGCCTGCTGCTTACCCTCGTCGCGCTCGAAGCCACCGCACGCTTTGCAGCCGGCGTGGCCGCGCCTTCGGCGTTCTATGTCATTGGCGCTGCGCTCGCGGTCGTACTGGGCGCCCTGGGCTTGCTCGCATCGTTTTTCCACCTCGGACACCCCGAGCGAGCCTGGCGCGCGATCGCCATGTGGCGCACGTCGTGGCTCTCGCGCGAATGCCTCGCACTGCCGGCGTTTTTATCGCTTACGACCGCGTATGGGCTCGCGCACTGGCTAGGATGGGGCGATACGCTCGCAATCGGCTCGATCGCCGCCGCGGCGAGTATCGTCTTGTTCGTTTGCACCGCGATGATCTATGCTTGCCTGCGCTTCCTGCAGGAATGGGCGAGTCCGCTCACGCTCGTGAACTTCATCCTGCTCGGCTGCGCGTCCGGCTGTACCCTGGCAACGGCCTGTGCTGCGTGGCTCGCACCGGCGCTCGTCGTCCTGCTCGCGCCGTGCGCATGTGTATTGACGCTCGCCGGCTGCGCGACCCGCTTGGCCTCGCTCATGCGTAACGCGCGCCTGAAGCCGAAATCGACCGTGCAGAGCGCAACCGGTATTCGTCACGGCAAAGTCGAGCAGAAGTCGCGCGGCTTCACGGCGAGCGCATTCAATACGCGCGAGTTCTTTCATGGACAGAGCGCCGGTACGCTGCGCGCGATCAAGGGCGGGTTCGTGACCGCTGCGTTCGCCGCGCCGTTCGTGCTGACCGGCGCGGGCGCGCTCGCGCCCAGATCGAGCGCGGCGGCGCTCGTGTTGGGCGCCGCGTTCGTGATTCAGTATCTGGGACTCATCGCCGAGCGTTGGTTCTTCTTCGCCGATGCGGCGCATCCGCAGAACATCTACTATCAGCGCGCGTCGTAAAACCAGCCCGGGCTACGCGCCGGGCCGCTGCGTGCGCACGCATTGCGCGAGCGCCCGTACGCCGGGCTCGATCCGATCCAGCGCAATCGCCGAGAATCCCATGCGGAAATAGCGCCGTGCGTCCCGATCGTCGTTCATGAAGAAGACGTTGCCCGGTTCGATCAGCACGCCGACGGCTTGCGCATCGGCGGCCAACCGCTCGGCATCGAGCCATTGCGGCCCTTCCACCCACGACGATGCGCCGCCCGTAATGGGCACGTAGCGCGCTTCCGGGATATGCGTATCGAGCGCGGCCATCAGCGCTTGCGAGCGCTCTCGGTACGCATGTGCGAGCCGCCGCAGCAGCGCATCGTGATGACCGAGGGCGAGAAACGTCGCGAACGCGCGTTGAACGTAGCCGACCGGATGCCGCACCATCAAACGCCGCAATGCACGCAATTCGCGAATCAACTCGCGCGGGCCGACGACATAGCCCAAGCGCAAGCCCGGCGCGAAGGTCTTGGAAAGGCTGCCGACGTAGATCACGCGATCGGCGGTATCGAGGCTCTTTAGCGCCGGGTGCGGCGTGCCCGAGAACGTGTTCTCGCTCTCGTAGTCGTCTTCGACGATGACGAAGTCATGCTGCTGCGCCAACTCGAGCAGGGCGCGCCGCCGCTCGATCGGCATCGTCGCGGTCGTGGGGCATTGATGGCTCGGCGTGACATAGAGATAGTCGCAGCAGGCCAGCGAGGCGGCGAGCTCATCGGGCGCGATGCCCTGGCCGTCCACACGCAGCGGCAGGAGCTGCGCGTTGCGGTTTTCGAAGATGTTGCGCGCGTCGGGATAACCGGGGTTCTCGAAACCGACGGTCGTCTCTTTGCCGCAGAGCAAATCGGCCACCAAGTACAAGGCCTGCTGGCAGCCGTTCGTGATGATGATTTCTTCGGGCGCCGCGAATACGCCGCGCCGCGGCAGCACGCGCGTGCGGATTTGCTGGATCAGCGATTCGTCGTCGCGCTCGATCAAGTCGGGCGCCCAATTGCGGATCTCCATGATCGACAGCGCTTTCATGCAGCACTCGCGCCAATCGTTGGTCGGAAACAGCGACTGGTCGAACTGTCCGTAGATGAACGGAAATTCGTAATGCTGCCAATTCGCCGGCTTGACGATATTGCGTTGCGCCGAAGGCGGATGCGCAATGCGTTGCCGCCACACCGGACGGCCGGCCGCTTCGCCGCCGGCTGCGCTCGATGCGGCGGGTGCTGTGGCGTCGAAGCGCGGCAGGCTGCGCAGCATTTCAGGGTTGACGAAGTGTCCGCTGCGTTCGCGCGAGATCAGGTAGCCTTCTTCGACGAGCATCTGATATGCGAGCACGACGGTGTTGCGTGCGACGCCCAATTGATCGGCGAGTTCGCGGCTCGACGGCAGGGCGACGTTGGGCGCGAGTTGACCGTCGAGGATCGCGGCGACGAGCATTTGCCGGATTTGATCCTGCAGACTCTGCTTCGATCCCGACGAGCGCTGAAATTGCTGGGCCCATAACGCGGTCGGGGTGCGGCTCGGCATGCTCTCTCCTAGGGGCGTTCCGGATGGCGAGCGGCGCGCGAGGCGTGCTCGGCGGCGCGGCTTCGCGGGGCCATCCGAATGAGCGGTGTGCGCATCGCGGTGATTGCTCGAATCATACTGAACTCGGGTGCGCGTCGGCGATCGGGAGAAACATCCCTGGAAAATGGCGCGTGCTTGAGGTTGCGCGCATCCGGCACGGTGCGGGCGGGCGGCCGATAAGCGCCGATCGAAGGCGCGGCGCGGGCGAGGCGTCCGGCGAGGCGATGCAAACGCGCCGTGCGCTCCGGTTTCGCGTCAACGTACGATTTGCTGGAGCAACAAGTGCAACACCTGCCCAAGCGCGTGTTGCATCTGTTCCGGCCTGAGTTGGTAGGCCAGCAGCACCGGGCCGCTCAGCAATGCAATCACCAGATATTTCATTCACGCCTCCTCACGGTGGGGGTGTCGTGAGGCGGGCCAGTAACCGACCGCCTATCGTCTGTCGATGGCAAAAAGCAGGTCCCATGCCATGCGCGCGATGGCCCGTGCGGTATGGCGTTGATGGGGGCGTGGCCGAGGTCATGGCGCGATCCGCGCGCTCGGACGTTGCGGCGTAGAAACATCGACCGAGGTCGAGCGCATCTGCGCGACGGAGACTGAACGACGGATCGAGCGCGCCACGGAGCTACGCTTGCTCGACGCTCAAGGTTCTGAATGACGAGAACCGTATCGGATCGGCTTGCGCGAACCGGTGGTCTCTTCTTCGGCATTGCGAAAAAGCGTCACAGGGATGAAACGTCGGCTTCGATCGACCGGTTTAGCGAATCTATGAGGGTGAGAACCGAGCGCGCCGGTGCTGCAAATAGCTACGCACGGCGGGATCGCTCGAGAGGCCGATCGCAATGTCGTACGACGCGAGCGCCTCGGTTCGTGTCCCGGCGCGCGCGAGCAAATCGGCGCGCGCCGCCCAATAAGGTTGATAGTCGGCGAGCCGCGCGTCGTCGGCAAAGACGGCTAGCGCATCGAGCGCCGCTTGCGGGCTGTCGCGCTCGGCCAGCGCGAGCGCGCGATTGACGGCGACGACCGGCGATGGGGCGATCGCGAACAGCGCATCGTAGAGCTGGACCACTTCAGCCCAGTTCGACCGCCGCGTTCGACAACGATGGATATGCGCCGACTGCAGCGCGGCTTCGAGCTGAAAGCGTCCGATCGTGTTGCGCGTGCTCGCGCGCCGCAGCAAAACATCGGCCGCATCGATCATCGCGGCATGCCACTTGGCCGGATCCTGCGCGGACAAGGGCACGTAGTTGCCCGCCTCGTCGCGCCGCGCATCGCGCCGCGCGTGCGAATACAGCATCAGCGCGAGCAAGCCCAGTGCTTCGGGTTCGTCCGGCAACAATTCGACCAACAAGTGCCCGAGAAACAGCGCTTCGCCTGCGAGGTCCTGCCGGACGGCATCGCCGCCGACCGGGTCCGTCCAGCCTTCGGCGAACACCGCATAGACGGCTTCGAGCACGGCCGAAAGGCGCTCGCCCAGCTCTTCGCGTTCGGGCACCGTGAACGGCACGCCGGCATCGCGGATCTTGTTCTTCGCGCGCGCCAAACGTTTAGCCATGGCGGCGGGCGAAGTCAAGAACGCCGACGCGATCGTTTTCGCATCGATGCCGAGCACGACCTGCAGCATCAACGGCGTGCGGATGCCCGCGTCGAGCGCCGGGTGTGTGCAGGCGAATAGGAGCGCGAGGCGGCGATCGGGCAGGGCGCTGGGGTCGCGCTCGTCGATTTCGTCGGCGAGCAGCAGCAACTGATTCGCACACTCGTCGCGCACGACGCGATGGCGCACCACGTCGATCGCGCGGCGCCGCGCGACCGTCATCAACCACGCCTCGGGGTTGGCTGGACAGCCGCGCAAGGGCCAATCGGCCAACGCGGCCGCGAACGCATCGGCGAGTGCGTCTTCGGCCGCAGCCACGTCGCGGGTGCGCATCGCGAGCAGCGCGACGAGCTTGCCGTAGCTGCGCCGCGCCACCGCTTCCGCGATCGAACGAGCGGCGTCGTTCGCGTCGCTGTCGCGGTCGCGGTTGGCCAGTGTCATGCGCCGCTCTTTGCTTCGTGAGGTAGCGTCCAGACCGGGCGCACTTCCATGATGCCGTGGCTCGCGCCGGGACAGCGTGCCGCCCATGCGATCGCGGCGTCGAGGTCGGCCGCGTCGATCAGGTAGTAGCCGGCCAACTGCTCCTTGGAGTCGGAGTAGGGGCCATCGAGCACTTGCGGCTTGCCCTCGACGAGCCGCACGGTCGTGGCCGTATGCGAGGGCTGCAAGCGGTTCGAGCCGAGGATCGCGTCCGCTTTGCGCAACGATTCGGTGTACGCCTGATACGCCGCGGCGCCCTGTTGACGCTCGCTGTCGGACATTTGGTCCCAATGGCCTTCGGCCGAATAGATCAACAGCAGATATTGCATGTGAGCCTCCATGGTTGGGTGGTGGCGGCTGTCGTGCATCGCGCCGCCATGACAATGACGTGCAAGGGGTGAGGCGAAGGACATCGACCGCGGAAATAGTGCGCTCGCGGCGCGTGGTTTGTCACGGCGAAGGTCGCGCGGCAAGGGGCGTGGTCGCGTTTGCCTCGTCGAGGCAACCTGCGAGGCCGAGCAGCCAACCGTATTACGTATTGCAAATCATTCTCATTTGCATTAGTGTTAACTCGACGTAAGGTTGTCGTCCGATCCATTCTTCATCAACAAAAACACTCTTTCACCGACATGTCATCTCGGCCAAGCCATTCGGCGGTTCCGCGGGCTTTTCATCCAACGCTTTGCACCCCTTCCTTCGCGCCATTGACGCTGGCCGTGCGGCTAGCATTCGCCGGCGCGCTGGTTTCGAGCGCGAACCCTTGCGCGTTCGCCCAAGAAAGCAGCGCGGCCGCACCGATGCCGGAACCCGGCGAAACGCCAAAAACGTTGCCTGCCGTCGTCGTCAAGGGCGATGCCTCGCCGCGCGCCTTACCCAAGCCGTACGCGGGTGGTCAAGTCGCGACGGGCGGGCGTCTCGGCATGCTCGGCAACGAGAGCGTCATGGACACGCCGTTCAGCGTCACCCACTACACGTCGAAGCGTATGCAGGACCAGGAAGCGGTCACGCTCGCCGATGTCTTGAATCGCGATTCGTCGATTCGCTTCACGGGGCAGACGGGCGGCGTGACCGATTCCTTCTATATCCGCGGTTTTCCCATCAACGAAGGCAATATCAGCGAGTTCGCGTTCGACGGCGTGTACGGTGTCGTGCCCAACTATCATGTGTTCCCGGAATACGTCGAACGCGTCGAAGTGCTCAAAGGGCCCGCTGCGCTGCTGTACGGCATGTCGCCCAATAGCGGCGTAGGCGGCGTGGTCAACGTCGTGCCCAAGCGCGCCTTCGGCAAAGATCTTACCCGCTTCACCGCGGATTACGGTTCCGATGCGCAGGTAGGCGGACACGTCGATCTCAGCCGCCGGTTCGGCAGCGATCGCCAGTTCGGCGTTCGTTTCAACGGGCTGCACCGCCAGGGCGGCACGCCGCTCGATAACCAGACCTCGCGCGCGGATGTCGGCGCATTGGCGCTCGACTATCGCGGCGAGAAGTGGCGCGCCACGCTCGATCTCATCGAGCAGTATCAATGGATGGACGCGCCGACACGCCCCTTCGTCGTCGCCTCGGGCATTGCCGTGCCATCCGCCGCAGACGGCCGCCGCAACGTGACGCAATCGTGGTCTTGGTGGAAGTCTTACGATCAGTCGGCGCTGCTGCGTGCGGAATACGACGTGGCTCCCAACGTGACGGTTTTTGCCGATGCGGGCGGCGCCAAGACCGATGTCGCGCGGCTGTCGGACCAGACGCCCACGATCCTCGATGCTTCGGGCGATACGCGTTCGATCCCGCAGAACTGGGCGTTTCAGATCAACCGCTGGAGCGCCGATACAGGCGTGCGAGCGCGTTTCGATACCGGGCCGGTCACGCATCGCGTCGCGCTGCAAGCGAGCTTCTACCGCGATCGCCTCGCGCAGGCGAGCAATTCGGGCGCCGCGGTGCTCTCGAACCTTTATTCGCCGGTGGCAAGTCCGGCGCAGGCGATCGCCACGCCGTCGCGCGTGCCGAAGGTCTCGTCCTCGCAACTGACCGGCATCGCGCTCGCCGATACGATGAGCGTGCTGAACGAGCGCGTGCAACTGACTGCGGGTGTGCGGCAGCAGCAAGTGAAGTCGGAGAACTTCAACACGGCCACCGGGGCCACCGCGTCCTCGTACGACAAAGGCGCGGTAACGCCGCTTGCGGGCGTGGTCTTCAGGCCCGTGCAGGCGGTCTCTCTCTACGCGAACTACATCGAAGGGTTGAGCCGCGGGGACATCGCGCCCGCGAGCGCCTCCAATGCCGGCCAGGTGTTCGCGCCGTACAAGACGAGGCAGGAAGAGGTTGGCGTCAAACTGGATCTCGAGAACGTCATGGCGACGCTGGCGGCCTTCCGCATCACCAAGCCGAGCGGGCAGCTTGACGGCGCCGCCTACACGGTGGACAGCGAGCAACGCAATCAAGGGCTCGAGTTGACGGTGGCGGGCGAGCCGCTCAAGGGCGTTCGCGTGCTCGGCGGCGTTACCTTGCTCGATGCGGCGTTGACGCAAACGAACAGCGCCGCGACGCGCGGCAATCGGCCCGTCGGCGTGCCTAAGTGGATGGCCAACGTGGGCGCGGAGTGGGATCTGCCCTGGCTGCGCGGTCTTACGTTGACGGGCGGCGTCAACTTTACCGGGCAGACGTACGTCAATCAGGCGAACACGCAGTCGGTGCCGTCGTGGACGACGTTCGATTTCGGCGCACGTTACGCGACGGTGATATACGGCAAATCGACCACGTTGCGCGCCGGGTTGCTCAACGCATTCGATCGCAACTATTGGTCGGGCGTCGCTTCTTACGGGACGATCTCGCTCGGTGCGCCACGCACGCTGTTCGCGTCGGCCACGATCGATTTCTGAGCGGGGCCGTTCATGACGCCCATGCTACGTGACGTGTCGTCCAATCCGTCAGCGGAAACCCAAACGCGGCGCAGTGCGACGACACCTGCAGCGCTAGCGCCGATAGCGGGTCCGGCCATCGAGCGTTTGATTCGTTCGCCGCAAGCCCTGATCGACATGACGCGCACCTACGGGTCGCCGCTGAACGTCGTGTTGCCGCACGTGTTGCCGGAGAACGTCGAGCGATTGCGTGCGGTGCTGCGCCGGCATGAAGTGCAATACCACCTGTTTTACGGCGCCAAAGTCAATAAATCGCCAGGGCTCGTGCGTGCCGCGGTGGGTGCGGATATCGGCGTGGATGTGTCCAGCCTCGGCGAAATGCGCGATGCGCTCCGCGCTGGAATCGATCCTGCGCGGCTGTGCGCGACGGGGCCTGCGAAAACACGTGTGTTTCATATGGCGCTCGTGGCCAACGGCGCCTTGATTTCGGTCGACTCGATCGAGGAGTTCGGCGATCTGGAAGCCGTCGCCCGCGAGGTCGATCCGGCGCAGCCGGTTCGGATGCTGTTGCGCTACCGGCCGAGCGCCTCGGGTGCGAGCCGGTTCGGCATGGCAGAAGCCGAACTGCAGGCTTGTCTCGCTCGGCTAGCGCAGAAACGGCATGCGTTTTCATTCGAAGGATTCCATTTTCACTTGGGCGGCTATCGCCACGAATCGCGCGTGACGGCCGTGTGCGAGCTTGTTCCCTTCGTGGATCTGGCGCGGTCGATGAGACTCGATCCGAAAGTCATCGATATCGGCGGCGGGTTGCCGGTTCGCTATGTCGAGCGCGATGCGTACGACGCGTTTCTCGAGGCGCAGAACGCCGGCCACTACCGCAACGGCAACGTACCGGCGTCGTTCTATCCCTACGGAGGGCCGATCGACCCCGACGCATGGTTGGACCGATTGCTCGGGTCGCCCTGCATGGGTGGTCGATCGGTGGCCGGGTATCTAAAGGCGCAGGGATTGACGCTCGCGATCGAGCCTGGGCGCAGCCTCGCCGACCAAACGGCAATCTCGATTTTTCGCGTCACACGCGTGAAGGCGATGGCCGCCGGGGAGGCGGTGATCTTCGTCGAGGGCAGCAGTTTCAGCGCGTGCGAAACCTGGTTCGGCTCGGAGTTTTTGGTCGACCCGATTCACATCCTCGCGAGCCACGGCCGTGAGCGTGATGCCGTGCCGACACGCGGCTGGATCGCGGGACACAGTTGCCTCGAGGAAGACGTCATGACGAATCGCTGGCTTGCATTCCCGGCACGGCCTGAAGCCGGCGATCTGCTCGTGTACGCCAACACCGCGGGCTATCAAATGGATTTGCTCGAAAACGAGTTTCACCGCCACCCGGTCCCACGACGAATCGCGGTCACGTACGACGCGGCCGGTGGCTTCGACATCACACCTGACGATCGAATGGAGAAGTGGAATGATTTTGACTAAAGTCACCGAGCTGATCGGCAATACCCCGATTCTCAGTATTTCCATTCCCGAAAAGCATTCGCAATTGCTGCTCAAGATCGAGAAGAACAATCCGGGAGGCAGCATCAAAGACCGCATGGCGCGCAATATGGTCGTCGCCGCGCTCAAGGCGGGACGGTTGAGTCCCGGCGGCGTGATCGTCGAGTCGTCCTCCGGCAATACCGGGATCGGCCTTGCGATTGCGGCGGTCGAGTTCGGCCTGCGCTTCATCGCGGTCGTCGATCACCATGCGGCGCCGGACAAGATCGCGGTCATGCGCGCGCTCGGCGCCGAAATCCGCTATGTCGAAGGCGATTACCGCGAAGACGAAGTGGCAGTAGTCGAGCGCCAGCGCTTGGCTGCCGAATTGGCCTGCGAGATTCCCGGCGCCGTCTTCATGAATCAGTCGGACAACGCCGCCAACGCGGGCGGCTACGCCGAGTTCGTTCGAGAAGTCATCAATGAAATCGGCGGCGTGGACGCTTATGTCGGCTGTGTGGGAACGGGCGGCTCGATGACGGGCATCGCCCGCGGCCTGAAAGTCCACAATCCTCACACCCAGACGATCGCCGTCGAGCCCGAAGGCTCGATCGTGTTCGGGCGGCCCGGGCATCCGTACTATCAGTCGGGCACAGGCACGCCGGCGGGCGACACGGTCGGGCTCGTGCTCGATTACAGCTGCATCGATATGGGCGTGCAGGTGTCGGACGCTCAGGCTTTCGAAACGGCTCGCTACATGGCCCGGCGCACGGGCATGCTGGTTGGCGGGTCGACGGGCGGCGTGATTTATAAAGCGCTCGAATTCATTCATAGCGGCTTGATCGGCGGCAACGTGGTCGCTGCGGTTGCCGACGGCGGCGAAAAATATTTGCACACGGTTTTCAACGAGAATTGGCTGCGCGAGCGCAATCTGCTCGATCCGCAGATCGCCGTGCAACTCGACCGCTGGTTCGGCCGGGAGGACGTCGCCAAGGCGCCGCGCGACATCCCTCGCCTGTATGCGGTGGCAGCAGTGGAAGCGGTGGAAGCGGCATGAGCGCGAGCATCCGGCATTCGACGCCCGCGCTGAACGTGACGATTTGCGGTGCGGGCCGCACGGGGCATCTTGCGGCTGTCTTGTTCAAGCAGATCGACGGCGTGCACGTGTCGCTGCTCACGAGCAACCGCGACGTGATCGCCCGCCATCGCCGCGGCGACAGCCGCATCGAGGCGATCCTGCCGGATGGCACGAGGCGCTCGGCTCGGCCAGACGTGGTGACGAGCGAGGCCGGCGCGGCGCTCGCCGATGCCGACATCGTCATCGTGACGGCGCCCGCACACGCGAGGCCGCCACTGCTCGCGCAGATCGCTGCGCATGTGCGGACGGATAAGCCTGTGTATGTCGGGGCGATCCCGGGCTTTTGCGGCTTCGACTGGCTGGCCGAGCGCGCATTCGCCTCGCACGCGAACGTCGTCATTTGGGGGATGAAGGACGTCTCGCATATCGCCTTCGATCTGAAGCCCGGGCAATCGGTGCGGATGGGCGGCGCAAAGCGCGCGTTGTTTGTCGCCACCCACGATCGCGAAAGCGACGCCTCGCGGGCTGCCTTGCTGACGATCCTGCGCAGGCTTTACGAGGCGAGCGTCGAGCTGCTCGACCACTACCTGGAAATCACGCTCACGCCCGGCAATCCGATCATGCATAGCTCGGTGATCTACGGTTTGATCGGCCCTTACGCGCAATGGCACGACAAGGCGTTTGCCGCGCCGGTCCGCTGGTGGACCGATTGCCCGGAACTGGGCGCGTATTTCCTCGAGCGTAGCGACGAGGAGAATCGGTTGCTGTGCAAGCTCGTCGAAGCGCGCATGGGCGTGAGCCTCGCATCGATCAAACCGTTGAAGCAGGAGATCGTCGAGGCCTACGGCACGCAAATTCGCGACCGCCGCACGATGCTGTCGGTACTGCGCACGAACCAAGCCTATGACGCCATCGAGGCGCCGATGGTCCCCACTTGCGACGGCGCAGGTTACGTCATCGACAAAACGCACCGAGCTTTTCACGAAGATGTCGCCTATGGCCTGGCGCTGCTGGTGGAGGTGGGGCGGCGTCTCGGTGCGCGCTTGCCTCACATCGAAGAAGTCTTTCATTGGAGCGTGTCCTACATGGGCGGTTTGCGCGGCTCCGCGCTCGATTACTTTCCCGAAACTTGGCCGGCTCGATCCGCATGCTTATGAACCACACTCTTTCGCTCTTACAACCCGATCACGCTTTCTACGCGCAGCGGCAGCGCAGCGCCGTCGAGGCGGCGAACCGCAATGCATTGCGTCGCCTGATCCGGTGCCTCTTTGCCGAAGGCATCATCGATTCGAGCGCGCTCATTTTCACGCCGGGCAGCCGCACGGCATGGCTGCCGCTTTGGAGCCGGCACGCGCTGCTGCTGTTCGGCGAGCTCGAAGCGGCGCCCGCCAATACGTTCATCAATCGCGGGCCACTGACGCTGATCGAAGCGGATGGCGCCCGTGCGCCGATCGAGCGCGCGCAGCAATTGATCGACGTGCTGCGTCCGTCGTTCGACTTCGCTCCGAGGCAGGAGGGCGTGGCCGGCTTGAAGTCAGACATCGCAAACAGCATTGAGAACGATGTCCTGGCTCGCATCTATCGCGATGCATGGAATGCGGCGCTGCGCACGCGCATCGAGGTGGCCGAAGCGGATGGCTTTGCCGGCTACCTGCAACGGCAGATGAGCGTTCGCGATGCGGCGGTGCTGCTCGATCAATGGGGCGCGCTCGAAGGCCACCCGTTTTACCCGACTTGGAAGAGCAAGCCCGACCTCGATCCGGCGCAGGTCGCCGCGCTCTCGCCCGAGTTCAATGCGAAGGTGTCGGTGCGCATCGCGGCGTTGCGCGCCGATATGGCCTACGTCGAACGCATGCCGCACGTCGAAAGCGCCCACACATGGTTCGCGTGGAATTTCCCGCAGTTGTGGGTTCGCTGGCGCGACGGCTTGAACGAGAAGGGGCTCGACGAATCGGCCTGGTTGCCGCTGCCGATTCATGCATGGCATTTGGAGCACTTCGTGAGCACGGAGTACGCGGCGGAGATCGCGGAGGGGATTCTGATTTTGGACGGCCCCGACGTCGAGACATGGCCGACCATGTCGTTTCGCACGATGATGCCGCGATTGCCCGGGCCGGTGCCGTTCATCAAGTTGCCCGTCGCGTTATGGCTGACGAGCGAGCAGCGCAGCCTTCAAGCGAAGTCGATTCATATGGGGCCGCGCATCAGCACAGTAATCCAGTGCATTCTTGCGGACGAGAAAGGCTTTGACCGAACGCTCGAGATTTTTCCCGAAGAGCTTGCGTTTCATTACAAGCATGCGGTGCGACAGGAAGACCGTGAGGGGCGTCATCTGTCGGTGGCGTTTCGCGCGAGCAAGGAGGCGTTCGAGCGCGACGACGGTTTGCTGCCGGTCACGGTGGCGGCATTGCTGACCGGTTCGCCCGTGGACCGCCGTCCGCTCGTCACGGAGCTGATCGAGAAGCGGGGTGGCACGCCAGCAACGCAAGCGGTCGTCGAAGCATGGTTTCGTGAATACGTACGCGTCGTGACGCACCCGGTGCTTGGCATCTATCTGCTGTACGGCATCGCGCTGGAAGCGCATCAGCAAAACACCTCGGTATTGTTCGCGTCCGACGGCATGCCCAAGCGCTTGCTCATACGGGATTTCGGCGATGGCCGGACTTACGCGCCGCTGCTCGCGCAGCGAGGGATTGAACTCGAACCCTACGTCCACCCGGGCATTTTGCCCACGGTATTTCATGACGACATCGAACCGGTGCGCGCGTTCGTGCTCGATGCGTGTTTCGTCTGCCACCTGCACGAGGTCGCGCTACTGCTCACGCACGAATACGATCTGCCGCGAACCCGGCTATGGGAGATTTTGCGGGACCAGACGCAGAGCGTGTTCGATGCCTTCGCCCCGCGCGTGTGCGGCGATCTTTGGCGCAATGAGCGGGCCGCGTTCCTGGACCAACCCTGGCCGACGCGTTCCGTGTTGCGAATGCATTTGCTCGAGTATTCGGATTATCGGCTCCAGCACACGTTGCCGAACCCGTTGCGGCGGACTGGGGACGAGGGCTGACCGATGACCTCCGTCGTGACCGGCGCCGATCGCGGGACGCGTCTCATTCACGTGCTGTTCGCCATTCAACTCGTCTCGATGGGCGCCATGGAGATGAGCGGCCCGTTCTGGCCGCTTCATTTGAAGGCGCTGAGCACGTCCGCGCTGCAGTTCGCGGTGGCGAGTGTCGCCGTCTACGTCGGGCCGATGGTCGGCATGATGTTGACGAGCGCGTTTTGGGGGCGCGTCGGCGACCGCACCGGACACAAGCTGATGATGATTCGCGCGTTGATCGGATTGTCGTTGACGCAGTTCGCGCTGGCGTGGGCTGGCGACGTCTGGACGGTCCTCGTATTGCGGTGCATTCAAGGATCGTGTGCCGGGTATATCGCGCCGGCGCAGACCTATGGCGTGAGCATCGTGCCGCCCTCGCGACGCGCACGCCTGTTCGCGTACTTGCAAGTGTCGACCAATTTCGGCTCGATCGCGGGCGCCGTCTCGGGCGGGTTGATTCTCGATCATGCGACGTTCTTTTGGATCAACATCGCGGCCGCTTTCCTGTGCATGGTTTGCGCGATCGCGGTCGCGATCGTGCTGCCGAACGTCCATCTGCGAAAGCCTGCATCCGCGCTCGAAGCGACGCCGGGCGTGGCCGAAAGTTCGACGTCGTTGCCCACATCGTGGTCCACCTGGCGATCCCCGCCCATCCCGAGCTTGCTCGGCATCGTCGGCATACTGCTCGTGAGCCGCATGATCGCGCAGACGCCGTTTTCGCTCTACGTGAGTTCGACGTTCGCCGTCGGCAACTGGGTCGTGGGGCTGTGTTACGGCATGCTCTCGCTCGGTTTCGTCGTTTCGGCTTCGCTGTGGGCGCGCTATTTCGAACGCCGCGGGCTTAGCGAGTCGTTGCAGCGCATGACGGGCATCGCGGCGGCCTGCGCCGTGCTGGCGCTCGGCGCCGCACTCACCCGCCATGTCGGCATGTTCGTCGCGATCCACTTCGTATGGGGTGCGCTGCTCGGCGCCACGACGCCCGTGTTGATGTCGTTGATCTCGAAAGCGGCGTGCGGGGTTCGTCAGGGCTATGTTTTGGGCGTGGCCCAGAGCACCACCCAACTGGCTTCGGTATTGGGCATCGCGCTTGGCGGGTGGCTCTGCGGGGGCGTGGGCTTGCAATACCTGTACTTCTATGTCGCGGTGTCTTATGGGCTGGCGGCGCTCGTCATCCTGGTCCTTCGGCGCGAGCGCAGTGGGCTGACGCGCGCGGCCGTTTCTCCTGGGCGATGAACAGAGTGCGCGCAGGACTGCCGCCTCTCATGCAAATCGATACATTGATCGCCGGCACGGCCGGAACGTCAATCGATTGCGCTTATGCGGAACCGTCGAAGACGATGCGAGCTAGGTAGACGCTAGGTAGAATCGCAACGCCGTGACAGCGGCGTGACTTGGAAGGATTCAAGCGTGTGCGGTTGGCGGATTCTGATGCGTTCTAGCGAAAACGTCGCCGCTCACGAAATCGAATATCGATTCTGTGGGCCGGCGACATACTGCTTTCGAGCGATTTCGAGGAGCCTTTCACGACATTCATCGAAGGCGCCGAGTAGCGAGCGCTCGTCGGCGCCGGCGCCGGGCCGCAGATTTCTGATGATCGCGTCGTCCACCTGGAACGTGATTTCGCGCGAATTATCGTATCCCCAAAAACAAACGCAATGCCTCGCGGCATCGTAACTGCGGCTGGGATTGGGGAATTCGAGTGCCACGATATCAGCCTTTTGCGCGTACGACCGAGTAGCGCCATTTACTGGCGGTCGGATCGATGGAGGCATCGTTGACGCGTCGCTGCTCGGCGCGCAATGCGTCCGCGGTTTCGAGGATGAGCGCCTGCTTCCTGCGATCCTGGGTGTACTCGCTCACTCGGGCGGCAAGGGTTGCGGTTTGTTTGATGGGTGATCGCATGATGGGTCCTGGTGACGGAGGCCACAACGCGCGACCAGCCTAGTCCGACTGTACACCCTTTATCGGCGGCGGCGGGTTTTATTATTTGCCGCGGCTATTCTCTAGACTTATGCAAGAACGTTCGATATTCGCGAACGGTCGTTGGCAAATTGCGGTTGGGCCGGCCCGATCGCCCGCTGATAAGTTCTCTCCCAACAGAAAACCCGCTTTGGAGACAGCACAATGAGTGGACCCCTTCAGGATATTTGCAGTCGCGCAACAAGAAATCCATTTGCGTGAATCTAAAATCGCCCGCCGGAATTGAAATCGTCAAGCAACTGGCCGCCGATGCCGACATCCTGATCGAAAATCTACGCCCCGGCGCGATCGAAGCGCTTGGCCTAGGCTGGGACACGCTGCATGCGATCAACCCGAAACTGACGATGGCGCGTGAAGACGGGGCAGGGCGAGGGACAAGTGGTGGACGTCTCGCTCGTGGAAAGCGTGTTCAATCTCATGGAAAGCCTCGTGCCCGAATACGACCTGCCGGGGCATGTGCATGAGCGCGGCGCAGGCGCGCTGTCCAATACTTACCGCAGGAAGGATGGCCGCTTCGTCGTGATCGCGGGCAATAGCGATCCGATCTTCCGGCGGCTGATGCTCGTCGTTCGATTTGCAACGCTATCAAGGAAAGATCGGTGTCGTGGGCTCCGCGCCGCACGGGTCGGCTCGAGGAAAGTGTTGCGCCACGAGCTGCTCGATTTCCTGCTCGCGCGACGCGGGCACGTCGGCCATCAGCAGCAACTGACCATCGAGGATGGCATCGCGAAACCGAGCGAGGCGCGTGTTCGGCTCGTCGACCCCGATCATCGAGGCCGTCCAGGCTCCGAATCCGGCTCCCGCCAATGTCACCGCGACGACTGCGCCGCCCGCGATCGTCAGTCCCGCCGGAGGGAACGCGAGCGCTACCAGGCCGAGAAATGCGCCCGTTGCGCCGCCTAGGGCAACGCCGCGCTCAAGCGCATGAACGACGTCGCTGCGCTGCAGTAGAGAAGCTTCGGGCAGGTGTTCGAGCGTGACGTTGTGATCCGCAAGCACATGGATATGGCGCCAGGTGATTCGCGCCTGCAACAAATCGTCTACGATGGCTTTCGCCATCATCGGATCCGGCACGAGAAAGTAAAGGCGCCTCATGACGTACTCCTTCAATCAAGAAGTCATCATCCCATCCACCACGACAGCGGAACGATGGATCCCATCATACGCCCGTCGTGCGCGCTCGACGGTGCGAGGCCGTACGCCCGGCAGCCGACCTGCGCGGGCGTTCTCGTGCTCTTTCTCGTGCTCTTCTACGCAGTCCGCCGGGACACGCGGCCGCGCATCGAATCCACCGGCTGTGAACTCATCGTCGACCGCGACAGCGGCTTTGCGCGCCGAAAGCCGCCCCGGGTGGCGGGCGGCAGGCGGCAGGCGGAATTGAGGCTCAAGCCTCGGCGGCGCTCGCCACCTGAGCCGGTTCTTCCACCTCAGGCGTGCGGATCAGGTAGTCGAAGGCGCTCAGCGCCGCCTTCGCCCCATCGCCCGCGGCGATGACGATCTGCTTGTAGGGCACGGTCGTGCAGTCGCCGGCGGCAAACACGCCCGGCAGGTTCGTCTGCCCCTTGGCGTCGACGACGATCTCGCCGAAGCGGCTCAATTGCACCGTGTCTTTGAGCCACTCGGTGTTGGGCACGAGACCGATCTGAACGAATACGCCTTCGAGAGCGACGGCGTGCTCCTCGCCGGTCGCGCGATCCTTGAAGCGCAGGCCGTCGACTTTGTTGCCGTCGCCGGTGATTTCAGTCGTTTGCGCGTTCACTCGCACGGTCACGTTCCGCAGGCTGCCCAGCTTGGCCACGAGCACCGCGTCGGCCTTGAGCTGGTCGTTGAACTCGATCAGCGTGACATGCGCCACGACGCCCGCCAGATCGATCGCCGCTTCGACGCCCGAGTTGCCGCCGCCGACCACGGCCACGCGTTTGCCCTTGAACAGCGGGCCGTCGCAGTGCGGGCAATAGGCCACGCCCTTGTTCTTGTACTCTTGCTCGCCCGGCACGTTGACGTTGCGCCAGCGCGCACCGGTCGACAGGATCACGCTGCGGCTCTCGAGCGTGCCGCCGTTTTCCATCCGCACGCCGATGAGGCCGCCCGGCTGCGAGGCCGGGATCAGTTCGACGGCGCGCTGCTGCGCCATGATGTCGACGCCGTAGTGGCGCACTTGCGCTTCGAGCGCCGCGGAAAACTTCGGGCCGTCGGTTTCGAGCACCGAGATGTAGTTCTCGATCGACAGCGTATCGTTGACCTGGCCGCCCATGCGGTCGACCGCGATACCGGTATCGATGCCCTTGCGCGCCGCATAGACGGCCGCCGCCGCGCCGGCCGGGCCGCCGCCGACGATCAGCACGTCGAAAGCGTCCTTGGCGTCGAGCTTGGCCGCTTCGCGCTGCGCGGAACCGGTGTCGAGCTTGGCGACGATTTCCGCGAGATCCATGCGGCCGGCGCCGAACATCTCGCCGTTCAGATAGACGCTCGGCACCGCCATGACCTGACGCTCGTCGACTTCGCTTTGGAACAGCGCGCCGTCCACCACGACCGTTTGGACGCGTGGATTGAGCACGGCCATCAAGCTCAACGCCTGGACGACGTCGGGGCAGTTATGGCACGACAGGGACATATAGACCTCGAAGCGGTATTCGCCGTCGAGCGCCTTGATCTGCTCGATCAACTCGGGCTCGACCTTGGGCGGATGGCCGCCGGTCCAGAGCAGGGCGAGTACGAGCGAAGTGAATTCGTGGCCGAGCGGGATGGCGGCAAAGCGCAGGCTTTGCCCGCCGCTCGCCGGGCTCAGGCTGAACGACGGCTTGCGCGCGTCGTTGCCGTCGGTGCGCACGGTGATCTTGTCCGACAGCGCGGCGATGGTCTGCAGCAGTTGCTCGAGTTCGCGCGAGCTAGGTTGCTCGTCCAGCGATGCTACGAGTTCGAACGGCTGGTTCACACGCTGCAAATAGGCCTGCAATTGGGCCTTGAGGCTGTCGTCCAACATGGTGATCCTCGATGCTTGAGAGGTTACGGACTTGCTTGGATGCCGGCCGGATTTGCCCGGCCGGCGCGTCAATGCGATTGACGGCGATGTCGACGCTTAGATCTTGCCGACCAGGTCGAGCGACGGGGTCAGCGTCTTCGCGCCTTCCTTCCACTTGGCCGGGCAAACTTGGCCCGGATTAGCGGCCACGAATTGCGCCGCCTTCAGCTTGCGCAGCGTTTCCGAGACGTCGCGAGCGATCGCGTTGTCATGCACTTCCATCGTCTTGATGACGCCTTCCGGATTGATGATGAAGGTGCCGCGCAGCGCCAGGCCTTCTTCGGGAATATGCACGCCGAAGGCGTTGGTCAGTTGGTGCGTCGGATCGCCGACGAGCGGGAACTTCGCCTTGCCGACGGCTTCCGACGTTTCGTGCCACACCTTGTGCGAGAAGTGCGTGTCGGTCGTCACGACGTAGACTTCCGCGCCGGCCTTTTGGAATTCGGCGTAGTTTTCCGCCGCATCCTCGACTTCTGTCGGGCAGTTGAACGTGAACGCAGCCGGCATGAAAATCACGACCGACCATTTGCCCAGGAGCGACTGTTCGGTGACCTCAACGAACTTGCCGTTGTGGAACGCTTGTGCCTTGAACGGTTGGACTTGGGTGTTGATAAGCGACATGAAGTTTCCTTGAACAGTGGTGGGTGGAACGTTGCCGTTTGACGGACTCTATATTGATGAAATCTTACAACAAATTCAATTCGATAGTTTCTATCTAAGCGATAAACGCTGCCTACCGGGGTCATAGGCCGCGGACCATCCCGTCGGGCCGGCATGGTGCGCATGAGGGCAGTCAGTCTAAGCGAGCTACGCTCGTGACAGAGGATCCCCTTCAACGTGAGGGGCCTCCCGCCGGCATCCGGCGGTCCGCCGGCCTGGTCGAGCAGGATGCGGATAGACGTTGTTCCAGGACAACGGCACCGTCCGCCTCCGTGTTGCTGTGCGCTATCGCTATATCCCAACCCGCATGATCAACCGTCCCGCGTCGCTCGACACCCTCGTCGCCACGAATCTGCACGCCGACATTCTCAGCGATTTGGCCGCTGCGCTTGCCGGTAGCCTCGGTATCGCGCCCACCGGCAATATCGCTCCGGAGCGTCGTTTCATCGATCCGAAGACGTGAAAGAAGGGGGGGGTGGGCGGGGAGCCCAAACCAAACGTCATGCCGTTTCCCGTTCCGTCATCACAAGCGCATCCCGGTCGATTTCGCTCAGGGCGGTTGAGGCAGCAAGTCATGCTGTACGGCGTCTTCGATTCGCGTCATTGTGCGTTACAGCTGTGTGGAAACAAGACATTCGAACATGTTGCCGATGCTTTAATTCTTTCAAGGGAGTGACGTTCTCGAACCGGCCGCCGGCAGGGCTGAACGTACGCCCGGTACCGACCCGCCGAGCGGGCCTCGCCAGATCGCTAGGCACAAATCAGTTGAACTTGGAACCCGACACATGAGCGCCAACTTGAGACCCAAATACATCTCTTTCGATTGCTACGGAACGCTAATCAATTTCCAAATGGCGGATTTGGCGCGCGAGCTCTTTGCGGATCGAATCGAATCGAAGGACATGGAGCAATTCACGACGGATTTTGCCCGTTATCGCCTTGATGAGGTAATGGGCGATTGGCGCCCGTACGATCAACTGCTTTGCAATGCGGTGGAGCGCACGTGTCGTCGTTGGGGCATCGAGTATCGCGACAACGAAGGCTTGAAGTTCTATCAGGCAGTGCCCACATGGCAGCCGCACGCCGACGTGCCGAATGCGTTGGCGCGTTTGGCCGAGGCGTACCGGTTGGTGATCTTTTCGAATGCGATGGACGTGCAAATTCCGTACAGCGTTGAAAAACTCGGCGCACCGTTTCACCGTGTTTACACCGCCCAACAAGCGCAGGCCTACAAGCCGCGGCTGAAGGCGTTCGAATACATGATCGAACAGCTCGAATGCGCGCCTAGCGACATCCTGCACGTGTCGTCGAGCATGCGCTATGACCATTTGTCGGCGGATGACGTCGGCATCAAGAACAAGGTGTTCGTCGGCCGTGGCCACGAGCCGGCCTGGTCCGTATGGGGTTGCCACGAAATCAAGGATCTGAGCGGTTTGCCGGCGCTGGTGGGCCTGTAAGCCTGATGATCTCGCACGTGAAAAACCGCTTGGACGGGAGACCGAAATGAAGTTGGAATCCTATTGGCTCGATACCGCGCCTGAATTCACGGGCGCGGCGCAGGGGCCCGTCTCGGGGCGAGCCGATGTCGTGGTCGTGGGTGCGGGCTTCACGGGCCTGTCGGCGGCGCTGGCGCTGGCGAGGCGTGGCGCGTCCGTGACCGTGCTCGAGTCGCACCGCATCGTGGGCGAGGCGTCGGGCCGCAACGGAGGGCATTGCAACAGCGGATTGGCGCACGACTTCGCGACGCTGGCCGGACGCATCGGTCTCGACCGGGCGCGCGCCTTTTACCAAGCCTACGATGCGGCTGTCGATACCGTCGAGGCGGTGATCACGCGGGAGAACATCGAGTGCGACTTCGTGCGTGCCGGCAAGCTGAAGTTGGCTGCGAAACCGCAGCACTACGACAAGCTCGTCCGCGCGTGCGAATTGCTGCGTCGCGAGGTCGACCCGCACGTCGAAATCGTGTCGCGCGCCGAACTCGATCGCGAGATCGGTTCTAACGCGTTCTTCGGCGCCCTGCTGCAAAAGACGAGTGCGCAGATGCATATGGGCAAGTTCGGCGTCGGGCTCGGGCATGCCGCCGCGCGGCACGGCGCGCGCATTTTCGAAGATGCGCCGGTCACGAAGCTCGAACGTCGTGGCGACGGGACCTTTCGGGTCACCAGCGCGCGCGGAACGATCGACGCCGGTCAAGTGCTGCTGGCGACCGGCAATTCCCGCATTGGGCCGTTCTCGTATTTTCGTCGACGCATGATTTCCGTGGGCAGCTTCATCATCGGCACCGAACCGCTGGACGAGGGCTTGCTGAACCGCCTGCTGCCGCACCGCCGGGCGTACGCGACGTCGAAGAACATCGGCAATTACTTTCGCGTGTCGCCGGACAACCGCTTGTTGTTCGGCGGACGTGCGCGCTTCGCGATGTCCAATCCCCGCTCCGACCAGAAGAGCGGCCGCATTTTGCGTGCGGCGATGGAGGCCATCTTCCCCGCCTTGCGGGGCGTGGGGATCGACTACTGTTGGGGCGGCTTGGTGGATATGACCGCGGACCGTCTGCCGCGCGCGGGTGAGCATCGCGGGCTGTACTACTCGGTCGGCTATAGCGGGCATGGCGTTCAGATGTCGGTGCATATGGGCCAAGTGATGGCCGATGTGATGGCCGGACGGCCGGAGGCGAATCCGTGGCGAGCGCTCGACTGGCCCGCGATTCCGGGCCATTTTGGAAAGCCGTGGTTCCTGCCGATCGTCGGCGCGTATTACCGGTGGCAAGACTGGTTGCATTGACGACGAGATCGGCTGCAATCCCGAGTGCGCGCCGCTATCGGGTACGCCGGCAAAGGCAGCGCCTGTCGCCGGATCGAGGACTTCGTGCTGCGATCCGCTCAGGCACGCGCGCCATTGTCCATCGATGAAATTCCGCTCCTTCGGCAAATCCGTGCGGCTAAGCGCCAACGGCCCGACCACGATCCTTCTCGATGAATGAGCGCACGCGAGCGCGGCGCAGCCATAGGGCACGCCATGCTTCCTGGCTGTCATGAAAAAAAAGCTTGAGATGCCGCGGGTGCGGGCTACGCTGCGGGAGCTTGCATGGAGCGGTGCGCAAAACAACCGAAATGGCGTATGAGGGATGCGCTTGGCGGGCCGTGCTAATGCGGGGGCAGTGCGGGAGAAGATGCGGCGGGAACGCCGGTCACTCGCGGTGGCCGTACAGCTTTTCGATCGGATAGTAGCCTTTGTCGAAAGTCGATTTGATCACGATATAGCTAAAATATTTCTCGATGTTGACACTCTGCCTGAGCACTGCCTCCGCAATGCTGTGGTAATGGGCCACCCCGCAGGTGACGAATTTGAGCAGGTAGTCGAAGCCGCCGCTCACCAGGTGACACTCGACGACTTCATCGATGCCGCGTACTGCCGCTTCGAACCGATCGAAATCTTCTCTGCGATGGTCCGATAAGGTCACTTGAGTAAACACCACCTGCAGGCTGCCCAGCTTGGCCAACTCCACATGCGCGCCGTATCCCGTGATGTAGCCGGCTTTTTCCAGCCGTTTGACTCGGATCAGGCAGGGGCTGGGCGACAGGCCGACGGCATCGGCCAGCACTACGTTGCTGATTCGGCCGTTACGCTGAAGATGGCTGAGGATGGAGACGTCGATGCGGTCCAATTTGGGCAATTCGAACATCTTTTTCCTCCGCCGATATCGGCAGTTAGCAAGTTAGCAGGCGATCTACCATTTTGACACTTCGGAGATACCTGTACATCCGGTCCCGGCTTGACGGCGCGGCCTACGTCGGGTTGCGCGAGAACCTCGTCCGGTGTTTTCTTCACGCGAGCGAGCCGTCGAATCGCACCTTGCGCGAAGCGCGGTCTGTGCGCGATACCGTTCGCGAGCAAGCTATCCTTCGTGTACAGACGCAGCATTTCCGGGCCGATGGCGGTTTTGTTGAAAATATCGGCTATTAGCAGAGCGCCTGGTTGGCAATCGCGAATTGCGCGATGCGCTGGTCGCGCGGTGGCAGACCGTTACGCGCCATGGCGACGACCGAGTTGATTTTCATTAATC
>Ga0157369_10001924_pt1 | contig 25058 bp, 24 predicted proteins | sample C25metaG_FD_113461 | JGI IMG/M metagenome (GOLD analysis project Ga0157369, IMG submission 113461) | Corn rhizosphere microbial communities from Kellogg Biological Station, Michigan, USA - C2-5 metaG | ecosystem: Host-associated > Plants > Roots > Rhizosphere > Soil | place: USA: Michigan... | reverse complement strand
TGATCGGCCAGCTCGAAGAGCAGGTCGTTGCGCGTGGAGTCGAGCGGGTTGCCATAGTCGGTGAGCTCGATGAGCACGTTGTCGTGGCCGAACATCTCGATGAACTGATCGAGTTGTTCACCGGCTGCCGATATTCCTTGTGCAGTAAGGGTTTTCGGTACGGCTCCTTTGCGGCAGCCGGTGAGCACCAGCCAGTGGCCGCCGTGCGCTTTTGCTAGCTCATCGAGATCGTAGACCGGCCGGCCCTTCTCCTTGCCTCCGAGCTGGGCGTCGCTGATCGCCATCGACAGCCGGCGATACCCCTCGGGATCGCGGGCCAGCACCAGCAGATGCTCGCCTTCGGGATCGGCGATGCCGTTCTGCGGCGTGCGCAAGCCGAGCGACAGCTCGGCGCCGAACACCGTCGCGACACCGAGTTCGGCCGCCGCTTCGGCAAAACGCACGACGCCGTAGAAGCCATCGTGATCGGTGATGGCGAGCGCGTCGAGCCCGAGCCGGGCGGCCTCTTCGGCCAGTTCCTCGGGCTCGCTGGCGCCGTCGAGAAAGCTGAAGTTGGAATGGCAGTGCAGTTCGGCATAGGGCACCTGGCCGGTAGGTGACGAGATCGGCTCGGGCGGCTGGTACGGCTGGCGTTTGCGCGACCACGCCGGGCTGTCACCGCCGTCAGGCTCATCAGGTGCCGCCCGCCCCGCCTTCGGCCGCCCGGCCAGCCGCCGCTCGAGCTCGGCCCACGGGATCGGCGGATTACCCCAGCCCATGCGATCCCCTGCCTGAAGTTGCTGACGTTTGCTGTGGCTGAGCAACAGCAACGGTCAGCAATTCCGTCGGATTCTCAGTCATAGCAGGCCTCGACCAGCCAATTGCCTGCCTCGAAGGAAACCAGCCACCCGGCGCCGTCCGCTGTTGTGAACTGAAAGCGGGCACGCCGTCGCGCGGTGGCATGATCCCACCACCGCACCTCGAGCGGCCATGGTCCGGCCCAGCCGACGATCTCGACCGGTGGGCGCGACTCGATGCGCAAAAACCCCGGCGGCGCCGACACCGCGAGCCGCCCGTCGACCTCGACAACAGAGCCGTCGGCGTCAGTTACCAACGCCGCGCGAGGCGCCGCCAAGACGGTGGCCGGTGACGGCGACGGCAACCGGCCCGGCCAGGGGCACGAATCGCCGGGCAGCACCTCACGCGGCTCGCCCCAGGGCACCAGCCGCACCTGCTCAGTGAGCTCGCGACCGCCCCCGACCACCGCGGTGACCACGGCGTCCGGTCCGAGCATGCCCTGCACGCGGGCGAGCGCGCGCTCGATCTGCTCGCTGTCTCCAACGGCGCCGACACCGGCGAAATCGCTACCCCACAACGACAATTGCCGACCAGCATCGGGCACGACTTCGTCGGGCAGGAGCCGCAGGAACACCATGCCGCCAGTCGGCCGGCCGTCGTGCGAGCGGATGGTGCCCGAAAGCCAGCCGTCGAGTTGCCAGCGGGTACGGTCGGCGATCGCGGACGCCGAAAACCCCGCCGTCGAGATGCCGCCGTGCCGCCAGCTGCGCGCGAGCTGTTCACCGCTTTCGGTGCGCGCTTCGATGCTGATGCGAATACAGGCCAACCCGCGAGCCGCCAACCGCTCGTGCAGCTGTTCGGCCAGCGCCTTGGCCACGAAGGTTGCGGTGTCGACCCGATCGACCGGCGGGTCGAGCGTCATCTCGACCGCCAGATCGGGTGGGGCTTTCCGGGCGGACGGCGGCCGTGCCTCGAACCCGTGTGCCAGATCGTGCGCGTAGGCGGCATCGGGACCGAACCGGGCCAGCACGTCGGCTCGCGGCAGGACAGCGAAATCACCAAGCGTGTGGACGCCGAGACGGTTCAGCAGATCGGCAAGGTCTGGCCGGTCGAGGGCCCGAATCGGCTGTGGGGCAAGGAATTCTGCAGAGCTGCCGGGTGGCACGATCTGGGCGACGTAGGCGGCTTGGGTAGCCGTGAAGCTGCCGTCGGCGAGGCCGAGTTGCACGTCGTAGCCGGTCTCGTCGGCAACTGTTGTAGAAACCTTTGCCAGTAAAGGCAATTCGCCCTTGTAGTAGCGGGCGGCTCCACGTGCGGCGACCACGATGAGCCCGGCCCGCACGATCTCGATGCCAGGCACCAACGCCTCGACCGATTCGGCAACCGGCTCGAACATCCGCGCGTCGCGGCTTGGATCGTCGGCATAGATCGTGAGCTCAGGGCAGCGCGATTGCGCATCGCGACGGCGTTGCCCTCGCCGCACACCGTCAAGCCGCGCCGCTGCGGAGCAAGCGAAGATGCGCCCTGCCTGCAAGACCGCACCAGGCTGGTCGGCGCTGCCGCCGGCCGCGATCACCGGCCAGTCGGGGCACCACACCGCCAACGTGCGAACCGCTCTATTGCTTGCCATCGCGCGAAACCCCGTACTACGCAGCACTTTCGTGAGCTGACGACACCACACCACCGACACCGGGCAGCCACACGTTCGCCGTGCGCGGGCGGGCTGCCGCGCCTCTGCCGAGGGCTTGCACTTCGACTTCGCGGGATTGCAGATAGCCGTGGCCAGCGCCTAACCCGTGCCACTGCTGCGCAGTCACCGAAAGGTTGACCATCGCGCCCTCCCACGCGCCGGCCACCAGCAGCACCGCCGAACGCTCGCGAGCGCGGGTGGTCAGCCGGCGCATGTCGCCTTGGCTTGCCCGCCTTGGCGGGTGGACGACGACAAGATCGAAGGCCTCGAGCAAGCTTGCGACCACGGACGCCCACTGCTCCCCCGGCTCGGCGACCCGCACGAACCGCTCGAGCACCACCCCGGCCTCGGCCGCCGCAGCACTGCCGATCAAGGGCGACCCGACCTCGGCGCACCAACCTGGACGCTTCGAGGTCTGCGCCAGCAAAGCCACAACGAGGGACGACGACCCGTTGACCGTGATCGTCGAGCCCCGGCGCAGCCCACCCTCAGGGAACAGACTCCCCAGCGCCTCGGGAACCGGCAACACCGCGCTGCCCACGTCGTCCGCCCTGGTCAAGGTAGTGACACCGACCTGTTCGAGCAGGTCTGGCGAGAGCGCGGCGGCGTGGAGCATTCCCCGAGTATCGAACATATGTTCGAACGCTGCAACCAGTTCGAGGCCTTGGCTACGGGTGGTAAGCGATTCCCAGCCGGTTCGCGACACCGGAAAGCCGGGTGTCCTTCGTCCATAAGCTAGCGCCGGGCGTGAGTCTCGTTGCAGCGAGAAGCTGAGCGTCGACGTAACCGATCCCGGCGTTGTGCAGAGACTCGGCATTGATGAGCAACAGCACTTCGTCGTCAGTGGCCACCAGTGCCTGCGGCAATCCGCCCAACAAGCTGATCACGTCGTCGCGGTGACGCAAACCACCGAGCGCCAGTTCACCCGTAATCCACGGATGGGTCAGCGCCTTGGTGCCATTGAGGAGATTGATCAAGGCAGTATTGCCGGCTCGCAGGTGGTCGACCCAGATAGAGGTGTCGACGAGGATCATGCTGTCTTCGCGCGGCGGCGCGGCGCTACCTGCGCATCCCGCTCAGTACCCCCGAGCCGCGCCAGCCGACGCGCGCTTTCTCTCTCGATCAGCGCAACGAGTGCCTCACGGACGAGCGCCGCCTTCTCCACTGTTCCGGTCAGCCGCTGCGCCTCCGCAAGGAGCGCATCATCCAACGCCAGGGTCGTCCGCACGTTCACCTCCAGATGCATCAAGGCACGCATCAAATGATGCCAGATTTCGTGCCATCACGCCCCGCGAGTGGGGACCTCCCCTAGGCTGCGGGGATGACCACCGAACCGCAGGCTCTTCACCCCAACGTCATTCGCGTGCAGCAGGCGTTGATCGCCGCCGGCGCGTCCGGTGAAGTGCGCACCCTCGACGAGTCGGCCCGCACCGCGGCCGAAGCGGCGGCAGCGCTCGGCGTCGAGGTCGGGCAGATCGCGAACAGCTTGATCTTCGTGGCCGACGGCGAGCCGCTGCTCGTGCTGACCAGCGGCCGGCATCGCGTCGACACCGCGAAGGTCGCGACGCTGGTCGGCGTCGCCAAGGTAGGCAGGGCGGACGCCGACTTCGTGCGCGCGCACACCGGCGTGGCAATCGGCGGGGTGTCGCCGGTCGCGCATCCGCGTCCGTTGCGCACGCTTGTCGACACTGCACTCGCCGACTATGACGTCGTTTGGGCTGCGGCCGGCCACACGCACGCGGTGTTTCCCACAACGTTCGACGAGCTGGTGCGCCTCACGAGCGGCACGCCAGCAGACGTAGGCGTAGACAAGGCAGAATGACGGCTATGGCAAGCACAGACGACTCTCCCGAGGTTCCTGCAGACGAGAGCGCCGACGACGCGATGCGGCGGCGCTACCGCGAAGCGTTGGAGCGCAAGCACGGTTCAGGGCCGGGAGCGAACGCTTCCCATACCGGGCCACGCGCGGCGGCTCCGACGAGCAACGACAAGCGGCAGCGCACGTTCCGGCGCAAGTCCGGCGGCTGACGAGGCTGACCAGGCTGACGAGGCGCGGGCCGCGCCAGTCGCGGACGTCGACCACGAAAGGCGCGCTCACCCTGCGCACCCCATCACCAGGGACGCGCTGCACCGGCCCGTCGTCGATCGAATACGTGGCCGTCCAGCTCGTGACGAGCCGCACGGTGTATTCGCCCGGCTGCAAATAGGTATGGCGCAACGAGGTGTGGGGATACACGCCACCTCGAAGCCACGTCGTGAGCGTTCGACCATCGCCGAAATCCCAGTGCCAGCTGGCGTAAAGCGTCAGCACCACCTGGTGCCCGAGCATGATCTCGGTGACGCTCTGCGTTGGCGGAATCTGCGTGTCGAACAAGACCGGCATATTCACAAACGCGACGCCGCCCGGCTGATGCGTCGGCGTCGCGGTCAACAGCAACTGCGAAAACGCGCTTGATACGGCATTTCGCAGCTGCGCCGAACTGGTCGCTGGCCGACCACAGGCACATAACAGCGCGCATGTCGCCGCCAAAGTCGCCGAGACGCTCCCCCGCCGAAATCCCACCTCGCCGACGATACAAAGATCGCAGCGCTTCCGGCTCGCGTCATCCACAGGGCGACCTCGGCCCGTCGACGCAAACGACCAGCACCCGCTCAGCTCATCGCCCACACCACCGAGACGTCCACAGTCACGTCCTGCGAGCCGGCCTCGATCGGCACCGGCGCCGCGGCGGGAGCTGAAGCAACTGCGTCTTTGGCGAAACGAAGCGGTTGCGGCTGTGACTCGGTCGTCTCCGAGATGCTGAGCACGGTGCCGAGCGAGCGGCCGGCGGCCGTGGCGTAAGCCGATGCTTTTGCTTTGGCATCGGCAAAAGCTGCCTGCCGAGCTTGCGCGATCAGCGCAGCATCCTCATCCAGATCCAGCGACGCAGAGCCGATCTGCAATTCGTTGCCGCCGACGTTCGCGGCGTCCGAAATGATGGCACCGGCTCGAGACAGATCCCGCAGTACCACCGAGAGATTCTCGCTCACCTGATAGCCGTTGAGTCTCGATGAGCCGTTCGAGTAGTCGTAGTTCGGCTGCACGGAAAGGCCTGAGGTCTGCAGGTCGGCCGCGGCGACGCCGTCCGCCTTCAGTTTGGCCTGCACCTTGGCCATCGTGGCATTAGCTTCCTGCATGGCCGACGTTACGTCGGGGCGCTTGACGTTCACCGAGGTCTGCAGGCGCAGGAGGTTCGGCTTGCCTGTGACGCGGCCGACGCCGCTCACGCTGATGCCGTTGCTCGATGGCGAAGCGGTAGAAGCGGACGGCGACGGGCTGGCGGGCGGCGACGCCGACGCAGAGTGGGCCGAGCGGCCCAGGGTGAAAGCACCGATGACGACAACAGCGGCCGCCGCGCCAACTGCCAACGGACGAAACGCAGCACTAATAGGCATGGCCGGACCTCCAGCCAACGACATGAACGACGGACGCCGGTAGGACGCAGCCCAGCCGAGCGCGGTTCCGCGATCAGCCGATGCCGGAAAGCCCGAGGTTTTGGTAGATCTCGCGGGTGACCGTTGACTTGTTCAAGGTGATGAAATGCAGGCCTGGCGCGCCCTCGCCGAGGAGCCGCGCGCACATGTCGGTGGCGACCTCGAGCCCGATAGCGCGCACGGCCTCGGCGTTGTCGGCGACGGCGAGCAGTCGCTCGGCCAGCTGCGGCGGAAAATCGTCGCCCGACAGAATCGAAAAGCGCTCGATCTGCCCGATCGACGTGAGGGGCATGATGCCAGGAATGATCGGCATGTCGCACCCGGCCGCGACGGCGCGGTCGCGCAGCCGCACGTAGTCGTCGACCGAGAAGAACATCTGGGTGATGGCGAAATCGGCACCCGCCTGGTGCTTTCGCACGAGGTTGGTGATGTCTTCTTCGGGCGTCGCCGACCGCGGGTGCTTCGTCGTGAACGCCGCCACTCCGACGCAGAATTCGCCGGAAGCCTTGATCAGATCGACGAGTTCGCTGGCGTAATGGAAGCCGTCCGTATGTGCGACCCACTCGCCCTGCGGATTGCCTGGGGGGTCGCCGCGCAGGGCCAGCATGTTGCGGATGCCGGCGCCTGCGTACTGGCCGACCACCCGGCGAAGTTCGGCCACGGAGTGGTTGACGGCCGTGAGGTGGCCGACCGGCGTGAGGGTCGTCTCGGTCGCGATCCGCTCGGTCATGCGGACCGTGGTGTCGCGTGTCGAGCCACCGGCGCCGTAGGTGACCGACACGAAGGTGGGGCGAAGCTGCTCGAGTTGGCGCAGCGACTGGAACAGCGAGCGCTCCCCCGCCTCGGTTTTCGGCGGGAAGAACTCGAACGAGAACGAGTGGCCGCCCTTGGCGAGCAGCTCCTTGATCGTGCTCGCGCGATCGCTAACCACTGACGCGCGGCCCAAAGACATGCGCTCAGGGTACCGGTAGGGCCGCCCGGAGCCGTTCGGCAAATGCCGCCGCCGCAGCCCCCGGGTCAGCAGCTTCGGTGATTGCGCGGACGACGACGACGCGGCGCGCGCCCGCGTCGAGCACCTCGTCGAGGTTCGACAAGTCGATACCGCCGATGGCGAACCAGGGGCGATCGGTGCCGAGCGCGCTCGCGTAGCGCACGAGATCGAGGCCCGGTGCCGGGCGACCCGGCTTGGTCGGAGTCGGCCAGCACGGCCCGACGCAGAAGTAGTCGACGCCCTCCTCGACCGCCGCCGCGGCAACCTCTGTCTCGGAGTGCGACGAACGCCCGATCAACGTGTCGTCATTCACCAGGCAGCGAGCCACCGAGACGGGCAGGTCGTCCTGCCCCAGGTGCAAGATGTCCGGGCCGGTCGCGAACGCGACGTCGGCCCGGTCGTTCACGGCCAGCAGCTTGCCGTGCTGCTGGCAGGCCGCGGCAAAGACCTTCAACGCGGCGAGTTCGTGTTTTGCCTCAATGCCTTTCTGCCTCAGCTGCACGACGTCGACGCCGCTCGAGAGCACGGCGTCGAGAAACTCTGGCAAGTCACCTTGGCGCTCGCGAGCGTCGACGCACAGGTAAACGCGGGCGTCAGATAGCGAGGGCTTGGGCACGGCGCTTCACCTCCGTGCCGCGGTTCTCGACAAGCGCTTGCGCCGGCGATCCGGGCAGCGAGTCATCAGCCGTGAACAGCCAGCGCAGCGCCTCGTCGTCCGAGAAACCGCAGTCGGCCAGCACAGTGAGGGTGCCTGGGAGGCCCTTGAGCACACCGCCGTCCTGAATGAACGCGGCCGGCACCTGCAGCACCCCGTTACGCCGGACGCCGACGAGCTTGCGCTCGCGCAACAGCTGGCGGACCTTCGTAACGTCGACGCCGAGCCGCTCCGCGGCTTCGGGAACGGTCAGCCAATCGGTAATGAGATCGTCAAGAACAGCCACTCAAACAGCCTGCCATGCCGCAGCGAGTCGATGGTCGGCCAGGATGCCATTGACACTCCGATCCGCGCTGTGGCGGGATGGTCAAATCAGGGCAAGCCCGTGCATTTCAGCGCGGCCGAACCAGGGGCCCGCGCCACGCTTGCCGACCGAAACCGGCTGGAACGGATGGTGGAGGTATGAGAGCACGATCAGCATCGATGTACGCCGCAGCGGTCGCGACGATCGCCATGGTGTACCCGGCTTCGTCCGCGTTCGCCCAGACCCCCGGGCCGAACACGCGCGTCACCGTCGACAACGGCTCGAACGGAAGCTACGTCAGCGCAGACCAGCTCGCAGGTGGTTCCTACACGGACGGCGTGCTGGCACGCTGTGGCGTCGACCGCCGCCAGCAGAACGAGCCGACGTTGGCGATCGACCCGCGCAACCCCACGGTCTGGACGGCGGGGTCGAACGACTACTGCGCCACTCCCACCGCAGGCGACGCCTGGACCGGGTTCTACCGCAGCACCGATTCGGGCGCGCACTGGACCGACAGCTTGCTACCCGGCTACAACGGCGACACCTCGACGCAGGGCACGAGTTCACCGTTGCACGCGATGGTGCAGGGCGGTGCCCTTGCAGCGGGCGACCCGCAACAGGCGTGGGACGGGCAGGGCAATGTCTTCTACATGGGCAACAACTTCAATCGCGGCGTGCTGAACGGCAAGTCAGGCGGAACGCGCGACAACACCGGCGACGTCTGGGTCGCCACCTACGCACCGACGAACCCGGCCGACTCGTCGACTGACGGATCGAAGTATTTGCGCACCGTCATCTTGGCGAAGAACACGTTCGGCAAGGGTTCGTTCAACGACAAGACCGACCTCAACGTCGACCCCATCACCGGCAACGTCTACGCCGCCTGGTCGGACTTCCACGGCGCGGGCTGCAACCAGATCCTCTTCAGCCGCTCGACGGACCACGGGGCAACATTCAGCGCACCGCTGAAGATCTCGTCCGGCATTTGCGGCAACCAGGGTCCGTCGATCGCGATCGGCGCGGGCGGCAACGTCTATGTCGCCTGGCAGGGCGACACCGGCGGCGCTTTCGCGCAGGCCCCAGGGGCGGTCAACGGCGCGGCGTTCGTCGCGTCGAGTGACTTCGGCAAGACATTCAGCAAGGCGAGGCTCGCGGTCACCTACACGGCGTTCGACTCGGGCCAGTTTTCGGGCAACGGCGCCCGCGAATGTGGCGACGCGCCGTTCGACTGCCCGACCGGGTTCACCTTCCCGCGGTTCGACCTGGCAAGCCCTTACCTGACGGCCGACAACGTGCACGGCACCCTCGTGATGGGGTTCCAGGTCGAGCAGTCATCGGGACAGGGCCAGATCGAATACACGTTCTCGACCAACGGTGGCGCAACGTGGAGTGCCCAGGCTCTGCTCGCGCCGTCAGCCAGCGGGCATCAGTTCTTCCCGTGGCTCACCGCGTCAGGCGGGCGGGTGAACGCGATCTGGTACGACTCCCGAGGCGATGCCAACTACGCACCCACACGCGCGCCGTGCAACAGCGCGACCGGCCAAACCACGGCCTGTCTCAACGTGCGCTACGCGGAGTCGAGTGACGGTGGCAAGACCTGGGGCACGAGCGTGCAAGTAACCGACACGCCGACGAACCTGAACTACGAGCAATTCGGCGGTCGCCTGGTGCCGTTCTTCGGCGACTACATCACAGTGGCAGCGCAAGGAAACACGGTCGGCGCAGTCTGGACCGACCAGCGCAACACCGTCGGAGCTGCCGATCCCAAGGGAGACAACGACGGCGCCGACATCGCCGGCGATCCAGAAACCGGCGGCAAGTGCACCGACGCCGTCAGCACCTGCTTCGACGGCACCGGCGGGCTCGATCAGAACATCTACACAGCGTTGATCACGCCGTAAGCAGCGGAGGTGGGGCCGCCGGAAGCCGGATGCTTCCGGCGGCTCACCTGCGCGTATTGCCCTTTCGGGCACGCCCAGCCCGCTATCGTCCTGGGTCATGAGTGAGGTACTGGGGGACGCCGAGCCTGCCGACGATCCGCGCGACGACTTCGACGACTACCAGTACGACGACGGATTCGACCGCGAACCCGGCCGCGTGAGCCAGTTCGTGGCCTCCGTGGCGACGCCCGAGGCACTCGCGATTGCCGGCTTGATCATCGCGACGGCGAGCCTCCTGAGCATGCCGGCGATCGGCGTGGTGGCCAATTCGCTGGCGCTCTCACACCCGCTGACACCGACCTTCGTGCACCGTGCTGACGCCGTCGGCGAACTGATCATTGCCCTCATCGGCGGCCTGCTCGCTGGCCTCGCAAGACTTACCGGCCACTCTCAACACGAACCGGCCACGGGACTGCGCTGGGTGGCACACGCTTCGGGTGCCGCCATGATGATCGCAGCGCTGTCCGCGGCGTTCGCGATCATCGCGGTAGTGGTCGCTGGCACCGCGCACCTTCACGGCCCCGGCATTTCTTTCTTGCCGGGGAGCAGCGCGTCGATTCCGGTTTTTCCAGAGCCTGAGCCCTCGATCGTCCTCGCGACACCGGTGCCATAAGGCGGCCGATACAGGCGCGTTAGGCTGAAGCGAACGCGGGAGTCCGGCGCTACCGGGCTGAGAGGGCGGCTGATGCGGCCGCCGACCGTCGAACCTGCTCCGGATCATGCCGGCGAAGGGAGGCAGCCATGAACGCCGAAGGGTCGACGTCCGACGTGATCGTCGTCGGTGGTGGCGTCATCGGCCTGTCGATCGCCTGGCGCGCCGCCCAGCGCGGCCTGCGTGTCACCGTGATCGACCCCGAACCTGGAAGCGGCGCCTCGCACTACGCCGCAGGCATGTTGGCGCCGGTCACCGAGGTGCACTACGGAGAAGAGGACCTGCTCCGCCTCAACCTCGCCTCCGCACGCCGCTACCCGTCGTTCGTCGCAGAACTCGAAGAGCTAGCGCGGACGTCGGTGGGTTACCGCCTTTGCGGAACGCTGGCCATTGCTTTCGATACCGACGACAGGGCCGCCCTCGACGACCTCGGCAAGTACCAGGTGTCACTGGGGCTTTCGGCGCAGTCGTTGAGCAGCCGTGAATGCCGCGCGCTTGAGCCTTTCCTTGCACCGAGTGTGCGCGGCGGCCTGCTCGTCGAAGGCGATCATCAGGTCGACAACCGGCGGCTGGTCGAGGCACTGATCGCGGCTTGCGTTCGGTCCGACGTCACGATTCGCACAGTGCCGGCAACGGAAATCATCGTCGAACACGACCGAGTGGTGGGCGTCGACGATCTAAGGGCCGACACAACCGTGCTCGCCGCCGGGTGCTGGAGCCGCGAGCTGCGCGGCCTGCCACCCGACGCCCTGCCGCCGGTGCGCCCGGTCAAGGGTCAGATTCTGCGGCTGCGCGACAATCCTGCGCGCCCACTGATCGGGCGCAACGTGCGCGCGGTTGTCCACGGCCGCTATATCTACTTGGCGCCAAGGGAAAGCGGCGAAATCGTGCTTGGCGCAACGATGGAAGAACTCGGCTTCGACCAGCACGTCACGGTCGGCGCAGTTTCGGAGATGCTCGCCGACGCGCGCGAACTGTTGCCCGGAGTTTCTGAAATGGAACTTGTCGAGTCGGCGGCCGGATTGCGGCCAGGGTCGCCCGACAACGCGCCGATGATCGGGCCGGGCTCGTTGCCAGGCCTGGTGATCGCTACCGGCCACTATCGAAACGGCATCTTGCTGGCCCCGGTAACCGCCGACGCCGTCGCTGAACTGCTTACCACGCAGGAAATGCCGGCCGACTTCGCGCGGTTCGACCCGCGCCGCTTCGCCAAGACCGAGATCCTCACATGAACGTCGTCGTGAACGGCAGGCCAGTCGACCACGCCGAGGGCGCCACGCTCACCGACGTCGTCGCCGCGATAACCACTGCTGCGCAAGGGATTGCGGTCGCCCTCAACGGCACCGTGGTATCGCGCGGTGCGTGGGCGCGGACAGTCGTCAGTGACGACGACCGGGTCGAAATCCTGACCGCAGTGCAAGGAGGTTGAACACAGGTGGACGATCCGTTCGTGCTGGCCGGTGAGACTTTCACGTCTCGCCTGGTGATGGGCACCGGCGGCGTACCGAGCCTCGACGTGCTCGACGCGGCGCTCGAAGCATCGGGCACCGAGCTGACGACGGTCGCGATGCGCCGCGTCGACCCAGCCGTTCGCGGGTCGATTCTCGATGTGCTCGCACGTCGTGGCGTGCGCGTGTTGCCGAACACCGCCGGCTGCTACACAACCGGCGACGCCGTGCTGACCGCACAGCTCGCGCGCGAGGCACTCGAAACCAACTGGATCAAGCTCGAGGTCATCGCCGACGAGCACACCCTGCTGCCCGACCCGATCGAGCTGCTCGACGCCGCCGAGCGTCTCGTCGACGACGGGTTCGTGGTCTTGCCTTACACGAACGACGATCCGGTACTGGCGCGGCGGCTCGAGCAGATCGGCTGTGCGGCCGTGATGCCGCTCGGCGCACCGATCGGCTCGGGCCTTGGCATTCGCAACCCGCACAACATCGAGCTGATCGTCGAGCGGGCGGGTGTTCCAGTCATTCTCGACGCCGGCATCGGCACTGCGAGCGAGGCCGCCCTCGCGATGGAACTCGGCTGCGACGCCGTCCTCCTTGCGTCAGCGGTGACCCGCGCCCAGCAGCCGACGCTCATGGCAGAGGCGATGCGCAAGGCGGTTGAAGCCGGCCGGCTCGCGCGACGGGCCGGCCGGATCCCTGTTCGCCGTTACGCCAAGGCTTCGTCGCCCACCGAGGGGCTCGCGGGTTCTTCGGCCTGACGCCGCAACGTGACGCCCAGCAAACTCGCCAGCTCATCGACGTCCGCCGCGATCGTATTGACGCCAGCGTCGAGCAACTCGGTGCGCGAGCCGTAGCCCCAGCCAGCGCCGATGCACTCGATGCCGACCGCGCGCGCCCCCACGGCATCGTGCATGCGGTCGCCCACGAGGACGGCGTGACCACCGGGCGAGGTGTCGAGCGCAGCCAGCGCCGCAGTGACGACCTCCGTCTTGGTCGAACGCACGCCGTCGCTGATCGCGCCGCACACCGCCTCGAAGTAACCGCTCAACGCGTAGTGCTCGAGCACCGCCACCGCAACGTGCGTCGGCTTGGACGTCGCTACCGCGAGGCGGCGCCCGTCATTGCTCAAGGCTTGGAGCAGGTCGGGAATTCGTGGATAGACGGAGCTTTCGAACATTCCATGCGCGTTGTAGTACTCCCCGAAGGCAGCGACCGCCGTCTCGGCCGTCGCGTCGTCGAGGGCGGCGACCGTGCGGAACGACTCCGGCAGGGGCGGCCCGATGAAACGCACCAACGCGTCTGCTTCGAGGGCCGGCGCGCCGACCGCGTCGAGCGCGAACGCGACCGACCGCGTAATTCCCGGCCCCGACTCGGTCAACGTTCCGTCGAGATCGAAGAGGACGACGTGAGGGCGCATGCACCCATCTTGTCGGATGATCGCTGGTGTGGATTGCCAATAAACGTCCACAATGGAGGCATCGTCGACGAGGGAGAGGTTTGGGCGATGACACCATCGACCACCGGCAGCGCGCTCGGTCGGCCTATGTCGTGGGAGGAGTACTGGGCTCTCCCCGACGAATTGCGGGCCGAATACGTCGACGGATTGGTCTATGTGAACCCGCCCGCAACCTTTTCGCACCAGAAGATCTGCCAGCGCCTCCGGGACCAGCTAGTCGCGGCGTTTGGCAGCGCATGCGTTGTAGCGTTCGCCGTCGGCTGGCGGCTGCCGACCGAGCGCCGGATACTGCGTGTCCCGGATTTGATGCTGCTCACCGCCGAGCCGGAGGACGACGTGGTTACGGGCCCTGTGCCGGTCGCCGTCGAGGTGCTGTCGACGAACCGCCGCATCGACCTGGTTGCGAAGGCGACCGAATACCTGGAGGCGGGCGCCGGCCAGTACTGGATAGTCGATCCTCGGGATCGCGTGGTCATGATCCTCGAGCGCGCGGCCGTCGGCTGGGCGCAGCTGGCCCAGTTGACCGATGACGAGCCCGCGGCCAGCTTCGACATCGTGCCCTTCGGCCCCTTCACGCTCTCGTTGACCGACCTCCTCGGGTGACCGCCATGGTCCACAAGCGATCCGAAGAGGCAACGAGCCTCGTCTCACTCGAGGAGCAGTGGCTCGCGATCGAGCTGATGCGGCGTGCCGCCGAACTCGGCGAAATCCCAGAGGCGACGTTGCAGAAGCGACTGACCGCAGTGTGGCGATCGAACACGCCGCACGAGTTGTGGCGGGCCACCGGCGGTCGTGCTGGCCAGAAGCGCCGCGGTGATTGGCCCGAATGGCGTCGCGCGGCCTATCTGGTCGCGGCGATCGTCCCGCTTGCCGTGCTCTCGCTGTGGATCATCGCGTGGGGCCTGCGGCAGTACTACGACGGCGGCTGAGCCAGCTACCGGAGCCCGCTGCGCGAGCGGCAGGCGGCGCAAACGCGCGACACGATCTTGAATTCGGCAGCCGAGGAGATTCTCGAGCGCGGCCTTCATGGCCTATCGATCAGCGCGGTCGCGGCCCGGGCTGAGGTCGCAGATCGCACCGTCTACCGCTACTTCGAGAGCACCGAGACACTGCTCGACGCGCTGATCCAATCTGTGGGCGCGCGGCTCGGCACGCTGCTCGGCGATCAGGCCCGGCTGCGGCCCGATCGGTCGTCGTCCCTCGACGAACTCGTGGCTCACCTGCCCGCTCTTTCCGTCGCGCTCGACGAGATCGGCGCGCCCGCGCGGGCCGTCGCGGCCGTCACGCTGGCCCGCGGCTCCGATCCGGGGCGGCAGCAGCGGCGTGACCTGCTCGCCACCGCGGGTCAGGCGGCCGCGCGCGCGATCCGCGCGATCCTGGCCGATCTGCGAGCCGAGGGCACGCACAACCCGGCCGGTGTTACCCAGCCGGGTCGCGCCTGACCGACCACGCGCGGGCGCGCACGTAGACTCGATCCTCGTGGACGCGACCGTTTCTGACTCCCTGGTCGGCCGGGTACTCGACGGGCGGTATCGGGTCGAGTCGAAGATCGCCAAGGGCGGCATGGCCACGGTGTACCGTGCGCTCGACGTCCGCCTTGATCGTCTCGTCGCGATCAAGGTGATGCACCAGCTCTATGCGGACGACGACGAGTTCGTCGCCCGGTTCATCCGCGAGGCCAAGTCGGCCGCCCGCCTGTCGCACCCCAATGTCGTGGCCGTGTTCGACCAGGGCGACGACGACGGGCACGTCTTCCTCGCGATGGAGTACGTGCAGGGCCGCACGCTTCGCGACCTGTTGCGCGAGCGGCACCGGCTCCACCCGCAAGAGGCGCTCTCGATCCTGCAGCCCGTGCTCGCCGCGTTGTCGGCGGCGCATCAAGCCGGGCTGGTGCACCGTGACATCAAGCCCGAGAACGTGCTGCTCGCCGACGACGGCCGGGTGAAGGTCGCCGACTTCGGCCTGGCCCGTGCGGTTGCGAGCCGGGCGACGACAAGCGCCACCACCCTCATCGGCACGGTCGCGTATCTCGCACCCGAGCAGGTCACCCGGGGTGTCGCTGATGCGCGAAGTGACGTCTACGCCGCCGGAATCATGCTGTTCGAGATGCTCACCGGCAAACCGCCGTACGACGGTGAAACACCGATCTCGGTGGCTTACCGCCACGCCAATGAGACCGTTCCGCCGCCTTCTTCGGTGACGCCCGACCTCCCGGCGTCCGTCGATCTGCTCGTGACTCGAGCGACCGCACGCGACCCCGACCAGCGCCCCACCGATGCGGCCGCGTTCCTCGCGGAGGTCGTCCGGGTGCGCCGTGGCCTGCCCGCCCTCGACGCCGACGCCGGCGGCGCAACCACGGTCACACCGCGCACGCACCAGACGCTGGTCGTCGAGCTACCCGACGCAGGCATCGGGCCAGCGTCGTCTGCGCGCGCCTCGCGTGCCGAACTCATCGCGCCGCCTCCCGGCAACGACGGCAACGGCCCGGATGCCGAGCAGCCGCGCGGGCCACGCAGACGACGCCGCGGGCTCATCGCACTCCTCATCGTGCTGGTGCTCGCTGCTGGTGCAGGCACGGCTGGCTGGTGGTACGGCATCGGGCAGTACACGAATGTGCCGAGCCTGACGGGTCTTTCGGTGCAAGCAGCACAAGCCAAGGCGGACGGCGCCCACCTGAACGTGTCGGTTGCCAAGAACGACTGGAGTACCACCGTTCCAGCTGGCGACATCATCGACCAGAGCGTCCAGCCCAACCATCAAGCCAAGCGCGGCGCGACCATCACGGTCACCGTCTCGAAGGGCAAGCACACCACCAAGGTGCCTGCCGTCGCGGCGAACACCTCCTATGACGACTACCAGAAGACCTTGACGGCGGCCGGGCTCGGTGTTGCGCCGCCCGTCATGGCCTACAGCGACACCGTGCCGTCCAACGACGTCATCTCGGTCGATCCGGCGCCAGGGCAGACGATGGACTGGGGCAAGTCCGTCACGGTCACCGTGAGTCAGGGCCCGCAGCCGATACAGATCACCAACTTCACCGGGCAGAACGCCGGCCAGGCGACCCAGGCGCTGACCAACGCCGGCTTCAAGGTCGCGACGACGCAAGACTTCAGCGACACCGTGCCGGCAGGCAACGTCATCTCGCAGAACCCGAACAGCGGCACCGGCGTCCGGGGCGACACGATCACGCTCGATGTGTCGAAGGGCCCTGAGCTGTTCAAGGTCCCCGACGTAACAAGCAACCTCGCCGACCCGCTCAGCTGGATCAGCATCTCGCAGGCCGAGAAGATCCTCACGGACGCCGGGTTCAAGGTGAAGGTCGGCAAGAAGGGCCGCTTCGGGGTGGTGACGAGCGAGAGCCCGAAGGGCGGCTCGATGCAGCCCAAGGGCACGGTCATCACCATCAACGCCAGCTGATCCAGCTCTTCTGCGGTCTGGCATCCTTGAGGCCATGCCACCCCGAAAGCCGTCTCCGGTCGGCGTTCATGTTCCGGTGGCTGGCGGGCTAGCGGCTGGCGGTCTCGCCTACGCGCGCGATGTCGGCGCGGAGGCCGTGCAAGTCTTCTTGTCGAACCCCCGCGGGTGGGCGCGTTCGGCCGGAGATCCCAAGCAGGACGACGAATTTCGCGCCGGTTGTGCGCAGGCGAAGATACCGATCTTTGTGCACGCGCCTTACCTGGTGAACCTCGGCTCCCCCACGCTGGCGACGCTTGAGAACTCAGTGCGATCTGTTCGGCACGCACTCGCACGCGGTTGTGTCATCGGGGCGCGAGGGGTCGTCGTCCACGCTGGTTCTGCTGTAACGCCGTCGAGCAAACCCGATGCGCTGAAGCAACTGCGCGAGCATGTGTTGCCTCTGCTCGATGAGATCCCGGACGACGGCCCGGATCTGCTCATCGAACCGACCGCCGGTGCAGGCCAGTCTCTTGCCGCAACGGTCGAAGACCTGGGGCCGTATTTGGAGACGCTCGATGAGCATCCGCGGGTCGGGATCTGCCTCGACACCTGCCATGCCTTCGCGGCTGGGCACGACCTTGCCGCGCCCGGAGGTGTGCGCTCGACGCTGAACGCGCTGGTGCGGGTGGTGGGGCGTGGCCGGCTGAAGCTCATTCACGCCAACGACTCGAAGGATCCGCGTGGGTCGAACCGTGACAACCACGAGCGCATCGGGCGTGGTCAGATCGGGTCGGAGCCGTTCGCCGAGCTGTTCCGGCACCCGGCCACCCGGGGCGTGCCCGTCGTCCTCGAAACTCCCGGGAAAAACCCGGAGCACCGCGACGATCTGGCGTTGCTCAAGACGTTGCGCGACCGCTGACTCGTAGCGGGCTTGCCGTCGCCGGAGCGGAGCGAGCCGCAGCCAGGATCGCCTCGCCGATTTCGTCACCGATCAGTTCGTCGTGATCGAGGAGCGCATCGCGCAACCCTTCGATGACATGGCGGTGCTCGTCGAGCATCGACCGCACTTCACCGCGTGTCGCCTCGAGCAACTCCTCGATCTTCGCCTTGCCAGCCTCTGTCGAGGAGACCTTGGCGACGATGTTGGAGTGCGGTGTCTCGATCGCCTCATATGAGAAGAGGCTGCCGCCCATACCGAGGCTTCCGACCATCATCGCCGCGTAGTGCGTGGCCGCTTTGAGGTCGCCGGCGGGGCCGGAGGTGATCTCGCCGAAGAACAGTTCTTCGGCGACCATGCCACCCATGGCGATCTGGATCAGCGAACGCAACTCCGATTCCGACTTCAGGAAGCGCTCTTCGGCATCGGAGTGGGCGAGCAACCCCAATGCCTCCTTGCGCTTGATAATCGACAGCACCTCGAGCTTGCGGCTTTTTCCTGCTAGCCAAGCAACAACTGCGTGGCCGGACTCGTGCGTCGCGATCGTGCGTCGTTCGGCTTCGGTGTACTCAACCGGCTGGGCGAGCCCGATTTCCTCGGTCATCTTCGCGCGCTGGATGTCCGACCACGAAAGCCGCTGAGCCCCGCGGCGCAGGGCGAAGACCAGTGCCTCGTCGAGAACGTGCTCGATCATCACCGGCGAATAGCCGGACGTCATGGCCGAAAGCCGGTCGCGCTTGGCAGGATCGTCGAGCTCGGGCTCGTGCGCTTTCTTGCCCAGGTAGTAGTCGATAATTTCGCGCCGCCCGGCCCGGCTCGGCAGGTCGAAATAGACCGAGCGGTCGAAGCGGCCGGGTCGTAGCAGGGCTGGGTCGAGGTCGCCCGCGCGGTTGGTCGCGCCGATCACCAAGATATTTGCGGACGGCGTGCGCCGTCTCTTCAGCTGCGCGTGCGGGGGCAGCAGGATATTGACCCACTCGCCGAACGCGTTACGCAGGCGGGTGCCCGGCGACGGAGCGTCGAAAGATTGCAACTGGATCAGCAGTTCGTTGACGACGCCGGTGATTCCTTCACCCTTGGCGCCACCCATTCCCGAACGTGCAGCTCCGACTGCGTCGATCTCTTCGATGAACCCGATCGCGCCGCCCTCCTTGCGGGCCGCCTTGCGGAGCGCCTTGAAATAGGAGCGAATCTTGCGGTTCGTCTGGCCGTAGTACATCGATTGGAACGCCGACGACGAAACAAATAGGAACGGGACGCCGGCCTCCTTCGCCATCGCTTTGGCCATATAGGTCTTGCCGGTGCCGGGTGGCCCTTCGAAGAGGATGGCCCGGCGCGGCGTGCCGCCCATCTGCTCTTTGAAGGTCTTGTGAGCCAGGAACAGGTTCAGCGTCTTGACGACCTCCTCGACGACGACGGCCGAGCCTTTGACATCGTCCAGGGATGTCTCGATCTCGCTGGAGCGGAACAACACGTGCGGCGACCGGCCCGCGGTCAGCAGGGGCAGCAGCAAGACAGCGCCGAGAATGACGACCAGCAACAGAAGTGGCGCGACCTGGGCGAGTTTGGGTGGCAGGTGCGGGAAGCGAACGTAGGGCGCCTGCCCGTTGAGGATGCGAAACCAGATCCAAACAGCGACGCCGGCAAACAGCACCGTCAGCTTTGCAAGCCGCCGTTGCCGCGAGCGCTCGCGGAAAACCGCCACATCGGTGGTCGCACCGCTCAGAACGTGACGATTCCCCAGTGCCTGCAGCTCCATCGTGCCTCCATCGGGACGCCCGTGCCCTCGTCTTCGTCGGCGATCGTCTGGTGCTTGAGCGGCCTCGATCCACCTCGTTCGCTGACGCGCCATTACCCCACTTCATGGAGTTTCAGCCTTCGGCTCGCGTTCGCAGGCGTAACACGCCGCACAGAACGTGACGAGTCCGCCGATCGCGCTGGTTCAATTCCATGGACTAGCGCCACGCGGAACGCTGCGGGCAGTTCGTTGCGCCGCGTAGCGTTGCGTGCCGCGATGCCCGGATCGCGATCACTCCGACGGAGGAATCAGTACGCCGAACCCACACCCGATCTGACTAGCGATCGTTGCTGCCGATGGAGTAACGCAGCGGGCGAAAGGACGGGTCGAGTCGATGGCACACTGTCCCGAGGCCAGGCGCCGCAAGGGCGCCAGCATCCGTGGCGCCTTTCGGGCCGCGCTTGCCACGCTTCTCGCAGCTGCAGCGCTCACCAGCGGGCTACTCGCGAGCCCGGTCGCGACGGCAGCGGGTTCGTTTGGCGCGACGTCCGCTCCGATCTTTGTGAGCGGCCGTGTGCTGGTGAAGTTTCATGCCGGCGCTTCTGCGGAAACGCGCTCGCATGTTGCGAATTCGGTCGGCGGCACAGATTCCTCGGAGATTTCTGACCTCGGCATCAATGTCTTGAAGGTGCCGGTTGGCCACGAAGCGGCGGTCGTCGCGGCATTATCGCGCAGCCAGGACGTCGAATACGCCGAGCGCGACGCGGTCGCGCAGAAGTTCGACACCACCCCGAACGACTATTGGTGGCCGAACGAGTGGTCGCAGGTGAAGGTCAACGCGCCAAAGGCGTGGGACCTAACTCGGGGATCGTCGAGCGTGGTCATCGCTGTACTGGACACCGGCGTCGACGCGACGCAGCCCGATCTTCAAGGCGCGCTCGTTTCCGGGTGGAACCCGATCGCGGGCACGGCCGACACAGCCGACACCGACGGCCACGGGACCGACGTCGCCGGAATCGCGGGAGCCCGCTCGAACAACGCGATCGGTGTGACGAGCTACTGCTGGAGCTGCAGCGTTATGCCAGTGAAGGTCCTCGGGGCGGGGAGCTCACTTGCCAGCGTCGTCTCCGGCATCACCTGGGCGACCGACCGCGGTGCCCGCGTTATCAACATGAGCTGGGGCTACCAAGGCACCGACTACAGCTCGCTTCGCAGCGCGATCCAATACGCGCACAGCCACGGAGCCGTGCTGGTCGCTGCCGCCGGCAACTACGGCACATCGACGCCGGTCTACCCAGCTGCGTATCCCGAGGTGTTGGGCGTGGCCGGAACCGACAGCCTCGACAATCTCTACTCGTGGTCCGACTACGGCTCGTGGGTGAAGCTCGCGGCGCCGGGCTGCGACTACGCGACAGGGCTCGGTTCCTGGTACGGCCAGGTATGCGGCACGTCCGCCGCGGCTCCCGCCCTGGCAGGGGTAGCGGCGCTCCTCGCGTCGTACGCGCCACTCGCGTCGAACACGCAGATCGAGCAGGCTCTCGAGTCGAGCGCTGTCCCAATCGGCAGCAGCGTGGCGTACGGCAGGGTCGACGCCTATCGGGCCCTGCTCGCTGTCACCGGTGCCGGTGGCGGTTCGACCGGCTCGGCTCCCTCGAGTACCGCTCCGCCGGCGATAACTGGCATGGCCCAAGTCGGCCAAACGCTCTCGGCGTCGACGGGAACATGGAGCGGGACGACGCCGAGCCGCTACTCCTATCAGTGGCGCCGCTGTGACTCCGCCGGCACTTCCTGTGCTGCCGTCTCGGGTGCGACGGCCGCAAACTACGTGGTCGGCGCAGGTGACGTTGGCTGCAGGATGCAGGTGGTGGTCACGGCCTCGAACACCTACGGCTCAGGCTCCGCCGGGTCAGCCACGACCGCAGTCGTCCAGGCCGCGGCGGCGTCGCCCACTGCGCCGACGCTGACGACATCCTTCTCGGGAGCGCTGAACAAGAAGCAGCCGTCGCAGACGTTCCCACTCACGGTAGGTACGGGCGTGGCAAAGGCATCCCTGAACTTCAGCCGCTCGTCGTCACTTAGTCTCACGGTACAGGCGGCGGACGGCACGATCGCGGGCACCGCGAGCGGCGCAAGCGTGCTGACGTTGATCGCGAACCTCCCCGCCGGCAGCTACCGATATCTCGTCGGTGGGGGGAACGGTAACGCAAGCTTCACACTGACGATCTCGTACCCGAGCCCATAGCCCGCCGACTGCGCTGGATTCAAATTGCGTGAGCCCCGGCCGGGGCCAGGGCTCACGCAATTCGTCATTGGGGCGATTCGTCAGCCGATGCTCACGCCGCCGGCGGGAGCGGGCAGCTGCCCGGACCGGGCTCGACGAAATTGAGATTGTTGTTCGCGTTGTCCAGCGCGATCTTGATCGCCTCTTGCTTCGTTCGATCAGGACCGGCCGCCACGGTGTTCGGGTGCGCGAGCAATTGCGCGGCAGCTTCAGCGAGGAGAGCACCAATGGTCGCGAACCCGGCCGCATTCGCGGAATCCGTTCCCGGTGCATAAACCAACGCGCTGGCGCTCGTCTTGCCGGAGAGAACGTTGAGTTCCATGGTGACGGCCTGCGCCGAGAGCATGTTCGCCATGTTCGTCGCCGTTGCCTGAAGCAGGAAGTTCGAGATGTTGGTCTTGGTCAACGTGATGTACGAGCCGACCGGCGACTTCTGAACGGGGTGCAGGGCGTTGAGCGTCGCGTACCAGCCGGCCTGAATCTGGCTGACGTGGTTGCCCCAGTAGCCGAGCGTCAAGCCGGCACCGACCGCGCCGATGCACACATTACCGAAGTTCAGGCCGGAGACGGACGCCGTGTCAGTCGACGTGATGGTGTACACGAAGTTCGACAACGACTCGGTCGCCGCGCCAGTGACTGACGTCTGATCGAACGTATTGCCGGTCTGCATCCACGACCCCGTGCCGGGCGTTTCCGAAACGCTGTAGGTGTCGGGCAGCAGGTCGCCCACGGTGAATGTGCCGCTGGAGTCGGTCAGCACAGTGCCTGACATCGAGTCGGTGTAGTTGATCGGCCAGTTCGCGATACCGACCTCGCCCGGGTCAAGCTGCCCGTTGGCGTTGGCGTCGTAGTACTTCTCACCCGAGATCGTGAGGAACGGCGGAGGCGGCGGGTTGGTCCCGGGCGCCGGAATGCGGAAGGCGTCGTACTTGCACTGCGACGGGCTTGTCGCACCGACCTGGCAGATCGCGAGGATGTACACGCCGCCTGCGTTGTCGGTGTCGTCGTACGGTGCCAGCTGGATGATGGTCTTGCCGTCAGGAGCGGTACCGAGCGCATGAGTTCCGCCGTATGCGGAGATGAGTCCGCCAGCCACGGTGAACGTGCGGTTGCTGGCATCGTCGCCAGAACCGCTGTCGCCCGCTGTACCGCCGGCGGTCGTGTCGCTCAGGTTGCCGGTGGTCCCGTCGATGAAACCGCCGTTCTGCGAACCAGGGGTCAGAACGGCGAAGTAGTAGTCGCCGTCGGCAAGCCCGTTTCCCCCGGTCGGGCCACCGTCCATGTAGACATCGCCTTTGTCGGCGTAGTTGTTGCAGTTGACTCCATTGGTGCCGTCGAGGCATCCGCCCTGCGTCTGGTCAAACGTCGTGTAGCCAGCGTTTCCCGCGCCCAGCGCGCTCGGCACGGCGACGACGCTTAGCCCAATTCCCGTCGCAACTGCGGCGAGACCTGAAAGCGCCTTTTGTCGTAGTCTCATGAGCTTCCTCCCCACACGGTTGTTCCGACGATGCCGCGAGATCTGCACCGCGCAGGCAGCTCGTCAGAGTCGTGGTGCGACTCCGGTGCTCACCGTTCTCGCATTGGAGGCAGGAATCCATGGCCCGTCGCGTTGAGATTCTCTCAACGCAACGGCCGATATCCGACGCTGCATTAGGCGTCAACCGAAAGTGGCTCGGACCCCGCAAACCCGAGGCCCGAGCCACTTTTGGTGCAGAAACTACCTCAGACCGAGATTGACGTAGTACGTCTGACCGTCGTCGAGCGTCACACCGACGCGCCAGTAATAGCCGGCCTGGTTCTTCGCGGTTCCCCAGTTGTAGATGTACTGCTGAGCAGTCGCGTCGTACCTATAGGCGCTGCCCGTTGTAGCCGGGTCGGCATAAGCGCTTTCGTCGACCGCCGCCGTCGTCGCGCTTCCCTTGACCGGCGTCAACCAGAGGGGCGCCTTGTTGGCCTGGACGACCGACCCGTCGGCCCTCTCGAGCTGGAACTTCGCGGGCACGGTGCTCGCCGCCTTGAACATGCTCACCGACAGGTCGATCTGGTGAGCCGTGTCGTTGATCGGCTGGGAGAACCCGACCCACTTGTAGATGACCCGATATGAACCCTGTTGCGTGGTGGTGTTGCCCGCGTTGTCCTTGGCGATGACCGTGAAGGCAAATGTGCCGACGCCGTTGGCCAGGCCGCCCGTAACGCTCACCGCGCACGACGCCACCCCGGAACCGCCGTCGGTGGCCGTGCAACTTTGCTGGCCGGCGGGAATCGACGGGTCACCGAGTGTGTAGATCGCCCCATTGGTAACCGAGGTCGATGTGATCGTCGGCCCGACGCTGTCGATATTGATACCGGAGACGGTTGTGCCCGCGCTGTTGTCGGCCCTGTCGACCGCCATCCCGCCCACCGACTGGTTGGCGCCATCGGTGCTCAACACGACATCGGCGGGGCAGGTCGCGATGCCGGACTGAACGGCACCCTGGTCGGCGCACGTGAAGTGCACGGTGACCGGCCCGGTGTACCAGCCACTCCCGTTGGGGCTCGTCGTCGCCGCACCCGAGATCGTCGGGGCCGTCTTGTCGAGCTTCACCGTCACCGAGTCGGTGCCCTCGTTGCCGGCCACGTCATCCGCCACGCCGTTGACGACCGTCCCAGCAGTCTCTGTCGAGATGATCTGGTCAGGAGTGACCGTCGACGCGTCGACCCCGGAGCCGTCCGCGTCGTCCGTGGCATCGAAGTGCACGGTGACGTCGCTGTTGTTCCAGCCGCCTGCATTCGGCGTCGGCGTGAGCGTGTGCGTGACCGTCGGAGCAACGGTGTCGTATTTCACATCGACACTGTTTGGCGTCTCGGCGTTGCCTGCATTGTCGACGGCGTAATAGGCGACCGTCGCCTTGCCTGAGCCGTTCAGGTTGATGTCTACCGACCCGCCGGCGCCAGCAACCGACTGCCACGAGCTGCCGTTCGTGCTGTAGCGGATCTCTTTCACACCCGACAGACCTGCCTGGTCGGTAGCGCTGAGGACGACGGTTGCCTTGGCGCCTCGGCAGTACCCGTTCTTACCCGTGCATTGCGGGACCGCCGAGCTGCTCGGAGCCTGGCTGTCGATGTTGATACCAGCGACGGTCGCTGCCGCGCTGTTGTCTGCCTTGTCGGTGGCCGTACCGGACGCCGACAGGTTGGCGCCATCGTGATCGAGCACGACGTCGCTGCCACATTCCTGGACGCCGGAAAGCGCGTCGTCACAGGTGAAGCGAACCCGAACCGCGCTGTTGAACCAGCCAGCGGGGTTCGCGCTGCGCGGCGTTCCGTCGTCGTT